>Ga0181517_10000033_pt1 | contig 173578 bp, 153 predicted proteins | sample PEATcosm2014_Bin_31_FD_119748 | JGI IMG/M metagenome (GOLD analysis project Ga0181517, IMG submission 119748) | Peatland microbial communities from MTU Mesocosm Facility, Houghton, MI, USA - PEATcosm2014_Bin01_30_metaG | ecosystem: Environmental > Terrestrial > Soil > Wetlands > Peat | place...
TAAAGGCTGGCTTCCAGATTGGTACCGTGCTGTTTCTCCCCTTTCTCATTGTCGACATGGTGGTCGCCTCCATCACAACTTCCGTAGGTATGCTCCAGCTCCCGCCTGTGGTCATATCAACTCCACTCAAACTGCTGCTCTTCCTTATGGTGGACGGCTGGCATTTATTGATCGGTTCTTTGATGAGGAGCTTCAATTAGCCATGGATGTTGATCAGGTGGTCTTGCTGGGGCGAACTGTATTGCAGGAGGTGATCATCCTCGCTGGCCCAATTCTTGCGGTCGCGATCTTTGTTAGCCTCGTCGTAAATATCGTCCAGGTGCTCACTTCCATACAGGACCAGACAATAGCCACCGTTTCCCGTTTACTCGCGACCGGGGCCGCCATGTTCTTTTCCATGCCCTGGATGTGGCGTCATCTATCCGCCATGACTGTGCGAATGTTTTCGGATTTTCACGGGTACCTGAAATGATCGAAATCCCTCTCATGACGATCATCAGCGGCCTGCTCACCATTGGGGTGCGGCTTACGGGGCTCATGCTGTTTGCACCATTTTTCGGTAGTTCCGTTATCCCTGCGCGGATCAAGGCAGTATTCGTTCTTGCCCTCACATGCCTGCTATTCCCGGCAGTCGGGAAGCAGATTGCACCAGCGTCGCTGTCCGAGTGGCCTTCGTTGATCTTCACGGAGTTCCTGATTGGTATCGGGATGGGCATTGCCACCAATGTTGTGTTTGAGGCTGCTCAACTGGCCGGGCAGGTGCTGGGCATCCAGATGGGCTATTCGCTAGTGAATATCCTCGACCCGCAAACGCAGGTGGATACCCCCGTAGTAGCAATGTTTTACCAGAGTATCGTCATGCTGTTGTTTCTCCAGATGGATGTGCACTACTGGCTGCTGCGCGCGGTTGGCAATAGCTATCGCTACGTCCCGCCAGGCACGGCGCACCTCAACGGCCTGTACACCCTGGCGATACTCAAGACGGTGGGGCAGGTATTCGCTTTGGGTGTTCAGATTGCCGCACCGGTTCTGTGCGCGACGCTGGCCGCTGACATCATTCTGGGTTTACTCGGCAAGGCATCTCCACAAATGCCGTTGATGCTCCTTGGACCTGCCATCAAGAGCCTGCTCGGAATCTTCATATTGATCGCGACCCTGAAGTACTGGCCTGACCTCTTTCACCGATTCTTCGTCAATGCAGTAACTGACAGCGAGCAACTTTTTCATTTGGCGAGTTGAGACACGATGGCTGACTCCAACAAGACGGAACAGGCGACACCGCAGCATAGGAAGAAGGCGCGGGAGCGGGGACAGGTAACCCGATCACGCGAGCTGAGTGCGGCACTTTCCATGTCGGGGGTTGCTGGGGTCATGTATTTTACCGGTCGAGTCGCCCTTCCGCATTGGACGCGATTCTTTCGAATGACGCTGGAACTCGCAGGACAGAACTCGATTGAACCCAACGGGCCACTCCTGTTTTGGAGCAGCGTGGAAGCTATGCGCTGGATCATGCCGATCCTATTCGCTGCACTTGCCATGTCCCTTGTTGCTTCACTGGCGCAGGGAGGCTTCGTGTTTGCGCCGGAATCCCTATCCTTCAAGGCTGAAAGATTTAATCCAGCTAATCGTCTGCAACAAATGATTTCGCTGGCGGCATTGAGCTCGATTCTCAAGTCCTTGCTGCCGTTTGCCGCTATCGCCTGGGTTGGTATTGCATGCATCCGTAGCCACTGGGGAGAAATCCTGGGCAGCTCCTATGTCGATGCGCGGCATTTCTCCAGCCTCATGGGCCAGATCCTGCTAGAACTCTGCTGGAAGTCTGGCCTGATTCTGTTCGCCTGGGCGGGTGTCGATTACCTCCTGCTTTGGATGAAGAATGAAGGCGATCTCAAGATGAGCCGCCAAGACATCCGAGATGAGTTGAAACAGTCGGAAGGCAATCCCGAGAGCAAGGCGAGGTTTCGCAGAATTCAGCGCCAGATGCGGCGCAGACAAATGATCAAAGCTACCGAAACGGCAACGGTAGTAATCACGAACCCCACCCACTATGCAGTTGCCCTGCGCTACGAGCTGGACATGGCCGCGCCCATGGTTGTGGCCAAGGGCCGCGATTACCTCGCGGCAAAGATCAAAGAGATTGCTCGCCAGCGCGACATACCCGTGATGGAGAACCGTCCCCTTGCGCAGGCGCTTTACAAAGGTGTTGAGGTAGGGGATCCAATTTCTGCTGACCTATACCATGCCGTTGCCGAGATCCTCGTGTTGATTTACAAGGCTCAGACCGAGCTCAGGAACCGCGAAGCGCAGCGCAGAGCATCCGCAACCCCAAAGCCACAAGTGAGGCCGCAGTGACGAAGAAATCTGGATTACTAAAAACGCTCCGTGGTCACTCGGAATGGATCATTCCCACAGCGGCCGTGGCATTGGTGTTTGTAATGTTAGTCCCGCTGCCGAGTATCGTACTCGACCTGTTGCTGACACTAAACATCACCGCTGCAGTCCTTGTTCTGCTGACGGCAATTCAAGTTCTCCGTCCTGTGGAGTTCTCAGTATTTCCCAGCCTCATCCTGCTGTTGACGCTGATGCGCTTATCGTTGGATCTCGCGGCCACTCGTCGCATTCTGCTTCACGGAAGTGAAGGTTCATCGGCAGCCGGCCAAGTGATTGAAGCCTTTGGGCAATTCGTGGTTGGTGGTAATTACATCGTCGGTTTTGTCATTTTCATTGCGCTTATCGCAATCCAATATCTGGTAGTGAGCCATGGCGCAGTGCGTACCGCCGAGGTCACCGCGCGTTTCACTCTCGATGCCATGCCCGGCAAGCAAATGGCCATCGATTCCGACCTGAATACCGGACTCATCAACGCCGACCAGGCGCGCGCTCGTCGCGAACAAGTAAGCCGTGAAGCAGAGTTCTGCGGATCAATGGATGGCGCGGCGCGCTTCAGCCAGAGGGATTCGCTTGCTACGATTCTCATCACTGCAATCAATATCGTCGCTGGGTTCCTAATCGGCGTCTTTCAGCTTGGCGTACCTTTTGACCAGGCGTTGAAGACATACACGATCCTCACAGTCGGCAATGGGTTGGTCGCAATCATCCCCTCGCTCCTTGTCTCTGTGGCTGGCGGCATCGTGGTGACTCGAGCGGCCTCCGATAATTCCCTTGGTACGGATATCGGCAGGCAGGTCTTCCGTACTTCCCGGCCGCTCTGGATCGTGGGTGGCTGCCTGCTCGCGCTGGCCCTCATTCCAGGAATGCCGAAGATTTCCTTCATTGCGCTTGGCGGCCTTGCGATGTTCTCGGCCTGGAAGATGAAGCCTTCCGAAGTCGCCGCGTCAGCCGCAGCTGCCAAGGCCGCAACGGAGAAAGGAAGCAAGGCAGGGGTGCCCGCCGTCGACCCGATGGACGCCGTTCTTAGACTCGACGAACTCATGCTGGAAGTTGGAGTTGGGTTGGTTCCACTCGTCGACGCAAAACAAGGTGGCCAGTTGCTTGCGCGCGTAAAGTCCCTAAGAAAGAGCCTTGCCCAGAGTCTTGGGTTCCTTGTGCCCTCAATTCATATCACCGACAACCTGTCTCTGAAGGAAAAGGAATACGTCATTTATCTGCGTGGCGTAGAGATCGCGCGGTGGGAAATGCGCCGCGATCGCCTACTCGCAGTCAACTCGAATCCCAAGCCCGGTGATCTTCCAGGACAGGATACGCGAGAACCTGCCTTTGACTCACCGGCCAAGTGGATCACTCCCGATCTACAAGCGCAAGCTATCGCCGCAGGATACGCGGTAGTTGACCATACTTCGGTCCTAACGGCTCATCTCTCCGAGTTAATCAAACAGAATGCGCACGACCTTCTGACCCGTCATGAAGCCAAGCGGCTCTTAGATCGACTCGCGGATTCGCATCCGAAGCTCATTGATGAGCTGATGCCGAAGCTTATGACACTAGGTGAAGTGCAGAAGGTGCTGCAGCAGTTGCTGAGGGAGCAGGTTTCAATTCGCGATCTTGGAACAATCCTCGAAGCGCTGGTGGAGACAGCCTCAATCAACAAGAATCCAGTTGCACTCGTTGAGGCAGCCAGGCACGCGCTCGGACGCGCTCTTATTCGCCCCCTCCTCGATGAGCGAGGCCAGTTGAAAGTCGTCACATTGGATAGCGCGCTCGAGGAAGAGTGTGCGCGCACATCTTCGCAACATCAGCAGGTGGGACAAGGCGGAGCGCTTCAAATCTCCGTAGCGCGCAAAGTTCTCGAAGGACTGCGCGCCATGCTGGGCGATCAGGTTGCCATGGCGCCGCCCGTGCTGCTTTGCGCTTCTCCGGGACGTTTCTACCTCCGACGCGTCTTAGAGCCGTTTATCCCGAAGATCGTTGTCATTTCTCCATCGGAAATCCCACCCATGACGTCAGTAATGTCCCTGGGGTCGGTCCGATGAAAACTCGTCACGATTTCCCAAACAACAGGATAACCAAATGACACCGGCAGAATTCGCATATAAAAAGAGCGCTACCGAAACGAACGATGAAGAAGATCTTGTGATGCAGGAACTGTCGCAGGTCTACTATATCGCTACGCGGATTCGTGAACGCCTGCCACAGCAGGTCGAACTTGAGGATCTTGTGAGTGCCGGTGTTGTCGGCCTGCTGGAGGCAGTCCGCAATTTCGATTGCTCCAAGAACGTCCAGTTCAAGACGTTTGCAAAGTTCCGCATTCACGGTGCAATCATGGACAGCCTGCGCGAGACAGACTGGGGATCTCGCCATATGCGCAGAAAAGGGCGAGAGATCTCCGAGGCTACCGCGCGGCTTCAAGGCAGGTTGGGCCGACAGCCGCTTGAGTCCGAGATTGCAATGGAGATGAAACTGGGCACTGGCCAACTTCACAAACTGATGGCACAGCTAGACTCACTTCAAGTCTCGGGTCAACATGTCGCAGTATCCAACGAAGGGTCCGATTCGATGGACTTGATTGAATCGGCGCCCGATTTGAAAGACCCCGATCCGTTCGAACTTTGTCTGGAAGGCGAGATGAAGGCGCATCTCGCTGAGGCTATCTCGAAACTCACCGAAAGGGAGCAACTGATCTTGTCTCTCTACTACCGAGAGGAACTGACCATGAAAGAGATTGCGAAAGTAGTAGGTGTCGCGCTCTCTCGTGTCTCGCAGATTCGCCAGGCCACGATGGTGAAGCTAAAACAGCATCTCGAACACATTCAATCAAGGCCGGCAATGACCGGCACATTTGCAGGAGAACAACTTGAGTACTCATAGCCGCAATGAAACTGCAACCAATCCGCCCGGAACGGAGAAGGGTGCCACTGAAGCAAAATCCGTGCACAGCTGCAATTTTCGCTCTGCCGGGCGCCTGTCCAATGAGGATGCACGCTCGCTGACTTCAGTTCACGAGGCGCTTGCACGCCAGATGGCGATTGCACTGGATACCCAACTCGGGACGACTCTCGAAGTCAAGCTCAAGACCTTTGATCAACTTACGCTCAAGGATCACCAGGAGGGCATTCCGTCATATATCGTGCCGCTATCTTTAGGGATCTTACCGGGCCACGTCGTCGTGGAGTGCGATCTGCGTCTGGTACTGATGATGATCGACATTCTGATGGGAGGATCGGGACAGGTCAGGGACGAAGAGTGCGAGCTTTCAGAGATTGATGAAGAGATCATGCGCGGCATTATCCATCTCATTGCGGAACAGGCCGAACAGGCATGGCGCATTCCAGGGCTGGCGATGACGGTGAACCGTCCCATCAAAGCAGACGCCCTCAATCGATTCTGCCCACCCAACGAGAGAATCGCAGTGTTGAAATTTGACGTACAAATTGCAGGCGCTTCGGGTTCGTTAAACTTCTTGTTTACTGCGGGTTTTCTTAATGAAGTAATCAAACAGGTCAAGCTGGATCAACCCCAGAAGAAAAGACTTTGGAGCTTTCCGACGGCTCCAATTCGTGAACGCATTCTCGATTGCGAGATGCAGGTGAGTGCAGAACTGCCGGGGCTCAAAGTTGCAGTTCGTGACCTCATCGCGCTTCAGCCCGGGTCGGTTCTGAAGCTCCGCGCTCCAATACAGACTCCGGGTGTGCTCACTACCGGCGCACGGGCAATCTTTGAGGCTGTACCTGTCAGAAATGGAGCGCAGAGAGCAGCACAGTTAGGCCGCCGTACACCGCAAACAGACTGGAAATCGGAGGAATCGAGAAATGGATAATCAAGCAAAGACAATCGCAGCACGGGAGTTTGCAGCTGCCTTTGCGGGGTCACTATCAGCGTCGCTAGCGTTGGCCACGGGACTGCCTTGGCCGCTTGAAGTCAAGAAGGGGCCGGATGTACCCACCTCAAAAGAGGCGCCGATTCATTTTCGTCTGAAGGTCGATGGTGCACTCAGCGGTGAGTGTTTCATTGAGTTCTTCGAGCCGCAAGTGAATGCTATTGTTGCGAAAGTTGTGAAGCAGCCTATCGAGGCAATCTCCGAAGAGCATGGCGAGACTCTAGCAAAGGTCATCTCGTCGGCGATGGCCGATTTCACCGAATCCCTCTCTTCCAGCTACGGGCCGCTCTCTGTCAAGGTTGATCGAGTGGCCGGCCTGGCATTCGGGGGAATGTTTGTTGTTGCTCTCACGGCAACAGATGATCCGACGGGCACGCCGGTCCTGCTCTATTTCGGAGTTCAGCTTCTCAACGCCTTATCATCCGCCGCCCGGACCGAGAACGGCAGCGAACCGGACGAGCCGCAGGTGTATCCGTACAATCTGAAGCTTGTTATGGATGTCGAATTGAATGTCTCGGTGCTCTTTGGTCAAAGGCAACTGCCTCTCCGCGACGTGCTGGCTCTTTCGAGCGGCTCTGTAATCGAATTAGACCGAATGGTGGACGAGCCGGTGGAACTTCTTCTCGATGGCAAGCTGATCGCCCGAGGAGAGGCTGTAATCGTCGACGGAAATTACGGACTACGGGTTACTGAGATTCCGCAGCCCGTTGTATCTCACTTCTTGAATTGATCTGTTGAGGTTAATTGACATGGAACTAGCATTGAAATCCTTTTGGCCGGTTATGGATCGCGGTTGGAAAAGCATGCGAGCAGTTTGCGACGACGTATCCTGTCACAACACGCAACTTATGCGAAGCATCCCTGGAGGCCGAAACGGGATCCAATGCGGCGATCGTTGGTATTGCAGCGTCGATTGCTTCGCTCGGGCATCCCGCGCTGAGCTTGCATCGCTTTCGAATGCGCATTTCAACGAGATTCCGCGTATTCCTCGGATGTCGATGGGGTTGATTCTTCTGGCTAAGGGTTACCTAAGCACGGAAACGCTCCGGTCTGCCCAGATTGAGAGCGAGCGGCATCAGGAGAACCTTGAAGCCACGTTGATTCGACTCCGGCTTGTCAGCGAAAAGCAACTCGCCGCCGCTCGAGCCGCCCAGTGGGGCTATCCGGTACTCGCCCAGGATCGCATCGGACAGACGGTTGAATCGGACATCCCTCAATATCTACTTCAGCAATCATCCGCAGTACCGTTGGATTACTCAATCAAGGCAAAGCGAATTCTGCTCGGCTTTGTGTTTCGAGTCGACCATTGTTTGCTCGAATCGATCGAAAAAGTCACAGGCTGCAGGGTGCTACCGTGCTTCATCACTGCTTCGGAACTAGCGGAGCAAACGAAATGTGTAATGGCCTTTTCAAATCACACGGAAGCTGTGATCGACGACCTAGGTGCGCCGGAAAGAATGGCCAGGACTGTGGGACGATTTGCAGTTGAGGTGGCTGCGGAGCGCGCCGTCTTCGCCCGCTGCTGGAGTCACGTTTGGGCAAGAATTTCGGGCAAACGGGGAGAAGTTGACATTATTTTCCGCTTGGAACGCCCGGCTACCCCTGAAGTGTTAGTAAATTCGGCCAGTCGGCAAGAATCAGTCTGCTCTTTTTGATAAACAGATCGCTGCTACCTGCCGATGAATACGTCAGGTGGTGTCAGCGTGCGGAATGGAAGAGTAGTGGAGATCGGATCGGGCCGCAGTGCGGTTTCTGAATCCGAATGGGCCCAAATCGTGTGCGGAGACGATCTACCCGAGATTCCCGTGCAACTTGGAACGCGGTTGCTGATGGAACTAAAAGTGCAGGAACGCACTGTCGATCTTCGGGAGGTATCCGAATTGATCCTGGGAGATCTGGGTGCTGCGCTACAGATTTTTCGTCGCGCAGCCCTGGAGTGTTCGTCCGCCGAAGAGCGGCCTGCCCGCATCGAGGATTGCATCTCAAATCTTGGCTTGCAGTCGTGCCTGGACGCACTTTCCAGCGAAAGATCGGCCTCCGATGCGTGTTCCAGCGAAGTCATCGAAGCCTGGCAGCACGCGAAGGAAGTTGCAGAGTGCTGTAAACAGATCGCTTCGGAACCGGATGATGCCTTCAACCCGGATGAAGCTTACTTGGTTGGGCTTTTTCATAACCTTTATTCACTGCCTGTCATTTTAGGATGGGGCGTGTTGGATTCAAGCTCGAAAGCCACAGCCCTCCACGGTCTCCGCTTGGCAGAAGACTGGTCTCTCCCATATTGTGTTGAGGACTATTTCAGCGAACTTCAAGACCCAGCTCATGAGCAACGATGGTCAGGAATCGTACAAAGGGCCCACAAGATCGTAAATGGCTCATTCCTAAAAAATAGCTTGGTCGAAATCTGACCTCTTGCACCATTCGGTTCAAGCAAGCCAATGGCTTTGCACTGGGTTACCAAAGGGGCATGCCCGGGTGGCCTCAGATTGCGTTCGGATGAGGAACACTCAGTCGTGGCACCGGGTGTACTGGAGCAGCATCGGGATTCTCACCAAAGGCTCATCAAATCACGTCAATTAAGGTGGTTTGCGCCCGTTTTTGGGCAAACATTGCCTAGTCATTTGGCACGCGTCGTGCATTGTCTTATGCGGATAGAGGCGCACATGGACAGTGGACTATACGCCGCATGCACGGGCTTAGTGACTCGCACCCAGGCTCTGGATACGATTGCCAACAATCTGGCCAACACGAGTACGGTCGGCTTCCGGGCGGAACACAACGTGTTCAGCACCGTGCTGGCCAACGCCGGAAGTGCGGCAGGCTCCGCCCTCGACCAAGCCATGAACAACTTCGGAATCCTCAGCGGAACGACGCTGGACCAGACCCAGGGTGCGCTTCAAAAAACTGGGAACGATCTCGACCTTGGTATCGAAGGCCCAGGCTACTTTGAAGTCCAGACCGCGAATGGCCCGGTCTATACGCGCAATGGCACTTTTCAGGTATCGAGCCGGGGTCAGTTGGTAACTGCGACGGGCGATGCGGTCATGGGTGAAAAGGGTGTCATCACGATGATTCCCGGCCCTGTATCAGTCAGCGCAGATGGAACCATATCTTCGAATGGAGCCATTTCGGGCAAGCTGAGACTGGTCGAGTTTCCCGCGGGCACACAGTTGACGAGCGCCGGAAATACCTATTACTCCGCCCCGGCAAGAACGGCAACTCCTGCGACCGGATCAAACGTGCGGCAGGGAATGCTCGAGAGTTCCAATGTGAACCCAATTTCAAGCATGGTTGAACTGGTCACAGCGCAACGCTCTGCCGAGATGATGCAGCGCGCCCTTTCGATGTTTAACTCCGAGATTGACAAGACCGCAACGCAAGACCTTCCCAAAGTGGGCTAAAGGAGACTCAATGTTTCACGCACTTTACACCGCTGCCAGCGGAATGACCGCCCAGCAAATCAACCTGGACAATATTGCCAATAACCTTGCCAACTCCAGCACGGCTGGGTTTCAGTCGCGGAGGGTCCAGTTTTCCGATCTACTTTATCAGAATGATGTCATGCCGGGCGCGGCGGCAACGCAACAGACTACGGTCGCATCGGGCCTGCAGATTGGGTTAGGCACCAGGCCCGGCAATACTGAAGTTGTGCAAACGCAAGGGGACTTAAGCAGCACCGGCAACCCGCTGGATCTTGCCATCCAGGGCAGCGGTTTCTTTCAGATCCTCCTTCCGAATGGCCAGACCGGGTACACGAGGTCCGGGAATTTCCAGGCAGATGCGCAGGGAAATATCGTCACCGCGAACGGTGATTTTCTCCAGCCCGCCATCAATATTCCGGCGTCGGCGACCAACATCACAATTGGCAGCGACGGCACCGTGAGTGTTACGTTGCCGGGACAGACGCAGGCGCAACAGGTGGGCATCATTCAATTGGCGATGTTCGCGAACCCCGGTGGCTTGAATAGCGTCGGCAACAACATCTATCTTGCGACTACCGCTTCGGGTCAGCCGGTTATTGGTGCCGCGGGCGGCGCAGATGGCCTGGGGACGATTCAGCAGGGGATGCTCGAGCAGTCGAATGTGAATGTGGTGGATGAGTTCGTAAACATGATTCTTGCCCAGCGTTCATACGAGTCGAACTCCCGTGTCGTCAAGGCCGCCGATGAAATGCTTCAGCAACTGAATCAACTGGCGCAGTAAAGACATTACCATGAAGCGATTTGTGTACATTTTGACCGGTGTCGTTGTTGCCGCTGCCGCTTTATCGGCTGCGGCCGCGCCTGCAAATCACGCGATAAGCGTCGAGCGGATATCTTCAGCCATCAACGAGGTAGGGATATCGACTTCGCCTGGAGAGATCACGCTCCTGAGCCAGGTTCGGGCCACCACGAATGCTCCGAAGCTCAAGGTAAGGTCCATTCAGAATGAGGCCGAACATGCGGCCATCGTGCGGATCGAATGCGAAAACCCGGGAGAATGTGTTCCGTTTTTTGTGAAGACGCAACTGAGTCAGAGCGAAGGATCAGCCGACTCACCACTAACACCGTCGCAGACTCAAGCAATTGCATCGAAAGCTGCTTCAAGGCCGATCGTCGTGCGGGCCGGAACGCAGACCTCCCTTTTGCTCGAGGGAAACCGGGTACATATCCGGATCACGGTTGTCTGCATGGGTAACGGCGCTCCTGGAGATAGGATCCGGGTGCGGAGCATCGACAACCGTCAGTTTTACGTTGCGGAAGTAGTCGATGCCAATTCATTGAAGGGAAGTCTCTGATGAAGAGCAGCGGCAATCGTGGTCTTGCGCAGCTTCTGGCGTGTGTCGTTCTAGTGGGAATGGTCGCGGTTCCGGCATCCCGGGCAAAGACCAGCAAGAAAAACACCCCGACTGAACTGCGGTCAGACTACATTTCACGTTTGCAAGAGAAGGAGACGCCGGTTGCGGTGAATACCGTGGGCAGCCTCTGGAATGCAGGCGGTGAAATGAATGACATTTCATCGGACTACAAAGCGCGAAAGTTGAACGATACGGTCGTCATTCTGGTTGCAGTGCAAACCACTGCGGCTCAGCAGGGGGACGTTAATAGCCAGCGTGCCTTCCAAACCAGCTCTGCTATTACCGGCCTGGCTGGAGACATAAACACCAAAGGTCTCAACCCTCTATTTAACGCAAATTCGTCTACTTCTCTGAAGGGATCCGGAGCAACGGATTCAAGCACTACATTTCAAACAAGCATGACTGCCCAGGTAATCGCTGTGCTTCCCAGCGGCAATCTGATTGTCGAGGCCCAGCGGAAAATCTTCATGAACAACCAGCACGAAGACGTGACGATTCGGGGAGTTGTTCGGCCAAAGGACATTGGCTCGAACAATACTGTGCCTTCCGCCGCACTCAGCGATCTTGAAATCGAGATGAAGGGCAAAGGCATCATCGCAGATAGTACCCGTCGTCCCAACGCGCTTACCCGCGCAATTCTATGGCTGACAGGATTTTGATCCGTATGGGCAACTCGCAGAATATTTCCGGGCTTTGGTCACTTTCTCCGACGACGCGCATGCTCGCGCTGTGCCTTTGCCTGCTCGCCTGCTCGACAGGTGCCATTGCGGCGAGCCCCAATCGCCAGGTCCTGATTAGAGACATCACCAGCGTTGAAGGCGTCCGAGACAACATGTTGGTCGGCTATGGGTTAGTGGCTGGTCTGAACCGAACCGGCGACAGCCAGCAGACCTACTTCACCGTGCAAACTCTGGCAAATGCCATGCAGCGAATGGGAGTGTTGATTGCTCCGGGTACGGTTGAAGTGAAAAACGTCGCAGCAGTCTTTATCACGGCTAGTCTTCCGCCCTTTGCCCGGCCGGGCGCCAGGCTGGACGTTACAGTGTCTTCAGTGGGAGATGCGAAAAGCCTCGTCGGCGGAGTGTTGCTGATGAGCGCATTGCACGGGCCTGACGGACAGGTTTACGCAGAGGCCCAGGGCCCGCTAGTCATGGGCGGATACACTGTGGGCAACAGCACCAACGGCAAAGAGGTGAACTCCACGACGGTGGGTGTCGTCTCCAACGGCGGCATCGTGGAGCGCGACACTTCCGTCGATCTGCACAACTTCAAGTCTGTTTCACTTCTATTGCGTAATCCGGATTTCACCACTGCAAAAGAGATAGCGGACGCAGTGAACGAGAATTTCCACAAGTCAGTTGCATCGGCACTCGACAGCACCCGCGTCGACGTCAGCGTTTCTGATACCGGAGTGTCTTCAGTACCGGACCTTATCTCTCGAGTGCAGAACCTGGCGCTCGATGTCCATACGCCGGCGAAGATCGTTGTCAACGAACGAAGTGGCACGATTGTCCTTGGGGGCGATGTAAAACTCACGCCGGTTTCTGTGATTCACGGCAATCTCTCCATTCAGGTTGTCACATCGTACGATGTCGCGGCTGTTCCTTTGAACGGAGCCGGCAATGACGAAAAAGGAAAGGCCCGCCGTGACGACAGGCTGCAGCCAGTCCTGGTTCCGCAAACGAATCTGAGCGTGAACGACGGCCCGGCGCAGACCATGCGGCTTGACGAGGGGGCAAACGTCGAAGAGCTGGTGAGTGGCCTTCATGCTATCGGGGCCTCCGCCCGGGATGTCGTAGCCATTCTTCAGGCAATCAAGGCCGAGGGCGGCCTGCAGGCCGAGTTGGAGGTTCAGTAAATGGCAACGAGCATCAGTACCGCTTCGCTTACGTCCCAGGCCAGCCTTCTGCAATCGACAGAAGACCGCATGCTTCATCAACTCAAGTCGCAACCGGCCAACAAAGACGACTCGAAGATCGAAAAGGGAGCCAAAGAGTTTGAAGCCATGCTCTTGACCACTTGGCTGCAGCAAGCCGAACAATCCATTGCCACCGTGCCGGGCGCAGAAGATGATGAAGATGCAGCCGGGCGCGAGCAGATGATGAGCCTGGGAGTGCAGTCTGTTGCAACTTCACTGGCGGCGTCGGGAGGCATTGGAATTGGTCGAATGATCGCCCAAGCTATGCATTCCATGGCAGATAAGGCCAATGTGGAAGCTCAGGAACTGGGTTCGAGTGCAAAAGAAGCGGCGGCTGTCAAGGGACGCTGAGAAATCAATTAAACTCTCGCCTGCAACATGCCGATAGGGAAGCAGGCTTCAACAAGGAGTCGTCATGAGAATCGATCTAACGCAGTCGGCGGCAAGCCAGATAGCAAGTGAAACGGCTGCGCAGCAGGTCAAAGCAAATCGAAGTGCGCTTGCCGGATCTGCCGGCGAAGGGGATAGAACGACCCTTTCGTCTGATACTGAATCCTTGCATTCCCTGGTGAGCACGGCCATGAATTCTCCCGAAATCCGCCAGGATAAGGTGGACAGTTTGCGAGCGGCGGTCAGCAGCGGGAATTATAAGCTTGATGCAAACCAGATCGCCTCGTCGATGATCGACGAGCATGCCTGAGCCGAGGAGTGAACCTATCCGCGGTTGAAGCATCGTACGGATGTCCTTAAAGATGATTGTGAAAGGCCTCCAGGACCGGAACGGCAAGGTTGAAGTCTACCTTCAGCTATTGCGTTCGCTCGCCTGTGAACTGGAGCGCGCCATGCAGGCGATTGCCAAGAACTCTCTCCTGGAATTTGACGAAAGCGTCCGCCGGCAAGAGACGCTGAGCGCTCGCATCACGGATCTGGCCATGGAATTGAAGGTCTCCTCTCAGCCAGTTGCTCACAGCGCTGCCCGGTACACCAGCGACGGTTTGATGCAGCAAATCCGTGTAGCCTCCGCCACCCTCCAAACATTAAATCAGCAATACGGATCGCTGCTGCAACACTCCAGCCGTTCCGTTGCATTGATGGTGTCGCTTTTCGAATCATTCAAAGGAAATCTTCAGGAGGGAACTGGCTCCAGGTCGAAATACCAAACCTGGTCGTGCCAGATCTGAATGTTATGTCAGGTCTAAATACTTCGCTCACGATCGGCATACAGGCGCTTGAAGCAACTCAGGCGGCGCTCAATGCCACGAGCAACAATATCGCGAACGCCAATACTCCGGGCTACACCCGCGAAGTACCTCAGTTTTCTGAGAATGCTGAATCCTTGTCGGGCAGCGAGGTTAGTGGCGGAGGGGTCAACCTTGACGGTCTCCAAAGCGTTCGAGACGAACTGCTCAATCTGCAGATTCAGCAACAGACGTCGCAGCAGAGCAGTACCGACACGCAATCCGCAAGTCTACAACAGATTCAAACTAACTTCGCGTCCACGGGCGACGATATTGCCAGTACGCTGACTGCATTTTCAAAGAGCCTGGCCCAGCTTTCTGCAAGTCCGAGTAATGCAGCTGCCCAGCAGGGTGTCCTGGAAAGCGGTCAGAATCTGGCCGAATCCTTTAATTCCACGGCAAACGGGCTGACGAGCGCTCAATCAGAAGCGGATAGTCAGGTCACGCAGACTGTGGCTCAAATCAACTCGCTGACACAACAGATCGCGCAGCTCAATGGTCAACTTTCGCAGCTCACCCAGTCCGGGCAGGACGGGGGGACACTCCAGGATCAGCGTGATGAACTGGTCCAGCAACTCTCCCAATTGACTGGTATCTCCGTATCGCAAAGCAGCGATGGAGAAACGATCACCACCGCCAACGGATCGCCACTTGTGATGGGCAGTCAGAGCTTCACGCTGCAGACCACAACAGGCAGCGATGGCATGCAGCACGTACTCGATTCCGCAGGCAACGACATTACTTCGTCGGTACAGGGCGGCCAGCTTGGCGGCGCCATACAGATTCGCGACCAGGTGATACCAGGATTCCTCAGCCAACTCAACACGCTTGCCAGCCAGTTTGCTTCGACTTTCAACTCCGCCCAGGCCATGGGCTTTGATTCCAACGGCAACGTTGGCGGGAATTTCTTTTCGGTCTCGACCGGTACAGCAGGAGCTGCTGCCAGTCTCAGCGTGGCGATCACCAATCCCTCACTGATTGCGATCAGCTCCGACGGCACGGCCGGCAGCAACGGCAACGTGGCAAATCTCTCTGCCGCGCTCACCAGTCCGCTTCCGTCCGGCCAGTCAGTAACCAATGCCTACGCAAACTTGGTCTTTCAGGTGGGTTCAGACGCCTCCAACGCCAGTTCGGAGTCGACGGCCATTGGCCAAAGCCTGCTGCAACTTACGAACCAGCAGAGTTCCATCTCCGGCGTAAGTATCGACGAAGAGACAACCAATCTCATACGTTTCCAGACTGCTTACGAGGCCGCCGCTCGCATCGTAAGTACCATTCAACAGCTCAGTACCGTGACCCTCGATATGGGTTCATCGCAGAGTTACTAATATGCGCGTCAATCCAAACCTTGTCCCCGACATTCTTGCCGCGATAAACGAGAGCCAAACCAACCTCAATACCGCTCTGCAGCAGGTATCCACCGGCAAAAGCGTCAGTGTGCCGTCCGACAACCCGGCTGCTTCGGCTGACATGGTACAAAACACGATCGAGAGCGGAGATGTCGATCAGTACACACAAAACGTCTCCGGTGTGCTGTCCATGGTGCAAACTGCGGACTCTGCGCTGGGCTCGGTTGTTTCGGCACTCACCCAGGCCATATCTCTCGGGACCGAAGGAGCCAACGGCACCGATTCCGCTGCCAATCAGCAAGAGATTGCCCAGCAGGTACAAGGCATTCTTTCGAGTGTAGTGTCGCAGGCCAATACGTCGTACGAGGGCGCCTATCTTTTTGGCGGAACTGCGAATACCACGGTTCCTTACACCGCAAGCGCCTCGTCACCCTCGGGCTACGCCTACAATGGCAACAATGGCGTCAACTCCGTGGCCGTGGGCGACCAGTTGAGTGTCCAGGTTAATCTTCCCGGCAGCCAGATCTTTTCGAACTCCAGCAATGATGTCTTGGGCTCGCTGAGTTCACTCGTCACCGCCCTGCAAACCGGAAACACTGCAGGCATTGAGTCTGCCACCTCGGCCGTCAGTTTCGCGCTCAGCTACGTCAGCCAGCAACGCGTTTTCTACGGCAATGCCGAGAGCCAGTTGAATTCGCAGGAAACCTATCTGCAGCAGGAGACGGTCAGTCTGACCACACAGCAGACCAATTTGGTTGGAGTGGACATGGCAACGGCAGCGACAACTCTCAGCCAAGCCGAGACTGCCAACAGCGCGGCGCTTGCCGCTGCAGCCAAGGTTCTACCGACCACCCTACTTAATTATTTGTCTAACCCGAGCTAGCCATAATCAGGGGCCAAGCGGCTTCATGCCTTCAAAGCCGTGCACAGGTTTTGCAAAAGGCTGGGGCGCATCTCGAGGATGCGCCCCAAACTTTTGCCAGTTCTACAATTCCCAACCTACTGAACGTCGACGACCGCGAGTATTGGAGTCTCCTCGGAGTGGCTTCGAAACTCCTTGTGTCGATGCCGGAGCTCACATTTGTTTCGTTCGCGGTCCAAACCTTTACGCGGACCAGTTTCCCCGCGTGCGATCCAATGCACCTGAATAGATCCCCGCAACTCGGGACGTTGGTGGTAGAAGGATTTCCGGATTGGGAACCGTCGAGCGCAGGTCCATTTGCTGCCAATTCTCCCGGATCTTCAAGACCGCACGCATCTGGTCCTCCAGGATTTCAGGCGACTGTTCTGCCTGTGCCACAACCAGATTGCGTCGAAGCGATGCGTAGAAGGCGGCTAATTGGTCTGCTAACTCTCCGCCTGCTCCATTGCGGACCCAGTCTTCTAGATAGCCGATCACAAGCAGCGCATGGTTGGACTCGGAACACCGCTTCTCGACATCGCCAGAGCGCTGAGCCTGGGCCGCTCGTTGCAAATTGCCCGCCAGGGTGTCGAAGAGAGCGATCAACAGGCCAAAGCCGCTAGCTCCCCTCGCTGCTGTTTCCCGATAAAAGAGTTCAGTTGGTCTCATGTTCGTCTCGATTAGCTCGATGAATTGTTATTATTCAAACCCAGTTCGGTATTGATTTGTTGCATTTCGGTCGGAAGCTGTTGCAGCAGGATCTCGGCCTTGCTGTACTCGCTTTGCAATTGTGCTTTAAGCGGCGTGATGTAATTCGTTTCGAAGTTGCTGATGTCGGTTTGCAGTCCGCTTTCTTCGGCGCCGATGCTCTGAAGATCCAAAGTGAAGGCGCCATCGGCGGGGCTGATGTAGGTAGTGAGTTGTTGATCGAGAGTGTTGGCGAATCCGTTCAGAGCGGTTCCCTGAAAGAAATTCTGTACATCGCTGTAATTATTTTGGAGCGCGTTTGTCAACGTTGAACTATCCAACGTCAGGGTACCGTCGTCGTTGACGGAGATACCCAGGGACGACAGGTTCGGCATCGTCGTGGTTCCGGATGTCGAAGTGGCGGTGTACGAGATTGCCGATTCGAGAGTCGTCTGCAGGCTGCGTACGTCTGAGTCGGTTGCCAGCACACCTTCGCCGGTACCACTGAACGTGAATTGCGTATTCAGATCTGAGATTGCCTTGTTGTAGTCAGTTACGAACTGGTTGATTGCTATCGAAGCCTGGCTGGTATCCGGGGCAACCGTGAGGCTCACATTGGTTCCAGGGCTGGCGTTCAGTAGATTGAAGGTCACTCCAGCAACCGCTCCGGTAACCGTGTTCGACGCGCTCGCGATCGAGATTCCATCAACGCTAAGCGAGGCGTTCTGGCCGGTTACGGCCTGTGTAAAGCTCAGGCTCCCACCGGAAGCAGAACTAACCGTGAAATTGGCAGCCTGGCCTGAAGTGTTGCTGACGATTGCGAGCCGGGCCCCATTTGCATCGGAGATCACGCTTGCCGTAACGCCAAGGTTATCGCTATTGATCGTGGTCGCCACATCGTTCAGCGTGCTTGTCCCGGTGCCGGTGGAGATGGTGGTTGGTTCGCCGTTGGCGCCGGTGATGGTAAAGCTGCCAGCCGCCAAGGCGGTTGTTGCGCTGGCAACAGGCGCTGAAGCCCAGGAGGCGGTGGTGGCCAAACTGTTCACCACGACCGTGTGGTTGCTGGCAGCACTCCCTGAAGCCGCCGAAGCCGTCACGACATTGGAATTGGAAGAAGTCACTGTCCGTGCGGACAGGGGTCCTGTCAGAGAGTTCAAAGACTGCATGTCATTATCGAGGTTCGTTGCATCAGTCTGGATCTGGGTCAAGGCAGTCGACTGACTCTCCAGCGTGGACTCTTGGTTCTCCCACGCCGTCTCCGGTGCCTGGGCCGCGGTTACGGCTGCATTGACCGCGGAGGTCACATCGATGCCTGAAGACGAGGATCCAGTTGCCGCTTGAAGGATGGAACTGATGTCGATGCCCGAGGTCGATGTGGATGTCGATGATAACAATGAATTCAAAGCTGATACAGAACTCATAATTTCCGCCTACTTGTGAAACCGGACTGCAATAGCATCTTGCTGCCCGGATTTCCTTCGATTCAATGCGCAATTCAATATCGGCACATTTACGTACTCCGTTCAGGCGAAGGACAAAGAAAAAGGTGGCGCCCGAAGGCGCCACCCGTGTTTCTATCGATGGGTCTAATTTACTGTAGCAGTTTAAGAACCGCCTGCTGCGCCTGGTTGGACTGCGACAGAGCTGCCATACCAGTCTGCTCAAGCACGTTGTACTGCGTCATCTTCGCGACTGTGGTGCTGATGTCGGCGTTCTGAACGTTGTTCTGCGCGCTGGTCAGGTTGGTTACCTGTGTGTTTTCAACGTTCTCGGCGGCTGTCAACTGGTTGACGGAGGCACCAATGGTGCCACGGGTTGCTGAAACCGTGTCGATCGCCTTCGTGATGGCTGCCAATTCAGTGGTGGCGGTCGCGGTGCTGGTGAGGGCGGTTGCAGCCGACGACAGCCCAAGTCCAGCGGCCGTGAGGGTACCAGGTGCAACGCTCACAGTTGAGTTGCCGGCAGCAGTGCCATCACTGGTAAAGACCGACGTGCCCGAACCGAATACCGGCGTTCCGTTGAAGTTGGTGGTCGAACCAATGTTGCCGATTTCCGTCAAGATTGAGGTGTACTCGGCCTGCGCTGCCGACGCTTGGTCGGTGGTGAGACCGCCGTTCGCGGCTTCCGTCGCCAGCGTAACTGCGCGGTTCAGCAGAGATGTAACCTGCGAGAGTGCGCCATCGGCGGTCTGTGCGAAACCAATGCCGTCGGCGGCATTCTGGCTTGACTGTGTGAGAGCCGAGATGCTCGCGCCCAGGCCGGCGGCGATCGAGAGGCCGGCTGCATCGTCTGATCCGGAGTTGATCTTCAATCCCGTCGACAGTTGCAGAAGCGTGTTCTGGAGAGAAGCTTGTGTGGAGGCGAGGGCGTTTTCTGCGCCCAACTGAGAAACGCTATTCAGAACGCTGATCATTGTGTTGCTCCTTATATCGATTTCCCCCTGCACCGAACCCGTTCTGTCTTCAAAAAGGTCCAGAATCGCTACTTGGAGCAGGTGGTTTGTTGTTACGCGATCTCTATCGGCCAGCGGTTTTAAGGATTCTAGTTCGTGTGCAGGTTTATTGTGCTCTTAGTGCTACAACTTTCGTCTCGAACCAAATGCTCCACCGTAATGCGTGCGAGACTTCGGAGAGGCATTCCTTCCCACTGTCTCTAAGCAAGGCATGCTCGAATTCTGCCCGCTCGCCTAAATCCGCACTGAAGCCAAATGCAAGGCCGTCGCCGCATTGGATTACGTTACAATCGCGTCACAATTGGGGAATTGGATGACCAACGCCAACGAATGGAAAAGCTGGAACTAAAACAAACTAAATATTTTATAATGGTCGGGACGGGCAGATTTGAACTGCCGACCCCTCGCACCCCAAGCGAGTGCTCTACCAGGCTGAGCCACGTCCCGACACAATCGAGCCGGCTCGGGTGAGCCGGCTTTTGGGGTCTGAATCAGTTTACACTAGCCGCGCCACCTGTGTATGAGCCGCCCTGTTCATCGCCATCTGGATGTGTTAAACAACTTCACGGCGTGGCCACTGCACAATGTCTCTGCAAACCGCTTCCGGCGGCCCGTAGCGGGACTTCAATGCGATGGCGGAACAAACTCTTCGGGCAGCGCGGAGCCTTCGCCAAAGAAGAACTGTTCCATCTGCTCCACCAGGAATTGCTGTGCTTGCGGTGTCCAAGGCTGCAACCGGTACTCATTCAGCAGCATCCTCTGTCGATCCACCCACTCGTCCCAGGCCGCCTTCGAGACATTCTTGTAAATCTTCTGGCCAAACTCCGAGTCGAAGGGCGGTTCGTCCAAGCCCTCCATCTCCTTCTTGTTGCGAACACAAAATACCATGTGCGCCATTATGTATGCTCCCTCAACAATTGTATTGGATACCCTCTGAGACTCGGAAGCAGGCCCGGCACATTACGGCATCTCTCCACAAGTCGGAGTCAATGTTGCGGCCCGCTTTCCAGTTTTACGACATGGCATTTGCAGCCGGATTCAAAGATCGGACACTAGCTCTGAATTCTGAAGGCCCCTTTCAGGCCCAGCGCAGTTCTTAGCCGGTCACTTTGGATGGGCTTGCTCGTTTCCTCGATCAGCATGGGCTGAAATCCGGTTTCCAATTCGGTAGAAGCAAAGCGCATCAGTAGCTCCGCACCTGCGTAGAGTTCGTGACCTCCGAGGCCTTCTCCCGTCTCGGCGTTGTACCATTCGCGGATCGACTTATCGGGAGCAGATACCTCATAGCTTTTCTCGGCCAGCATGCGCGCCTCCCGGTCAAATCCATATCGCTGCAAGCCGTGGGTCACAAAGTAGTTCCCATGGGGCCATAACCCTCCACGCCAATTGCAATGTCCATCTTCTAACGCAAAGTAAACATCGATCATTGGTGGGGGAACATGGTGCTGGGTATAGTTGGGTTCGTTCATCGCATAACTAGGTAACGGATATGCGCTCCAGAATTCCTTTGGGTTCATGATGTGCTCATCCACCAGGCGCTTCGCCTGCGCTTGGTTTGGAATTCCAGCCCAAAGAGGGTATAACCCGGCGAGTGACTTGATTCTTATTGGCTTTCCAGTCCGAATATCTCTGTCGTAGTAGAAGCCGTCTTTCTCGTCCCACATGAGTCTTTGGATTAGCTCTTTTTTCTCGCGGGCGGCTTTGGCAAATGCCGCAGCATCGTCCGGATGCCCTTTTGCTATGGCTATCTTTTCTGCCGCCAGGAAATCCAGGTACATGAAACTATTCAGATCCGCACCTTCGCAAAAGTAAGAACGCCACACTCCGGCACGATCGAATTGGTTGTCTTCTCCTGTATGGCAAGCGCTTGCCCACTCACTCAGTCCGTTTGAATCCCTGTCCCACGCAGTCGTCCAGTGGGCAAGATACTTCTTGAGTCGGCGATACATCTCATCGCTAATCCACGAAGTGTCTCCGCCGTTCGCTCTGCTTAGGAACAGTGCTACCTGAAATAGAAAGGGTTGCGCATGCTCCTCACCTTCATAGATACCGTAAACATTGTCCTCTGCGCGTGGCGGGTTCATCCCCGGCCAATGGCGTGGAATGAATCCGTCTTCCCGCTGGATACCGAGTTCGATGCGCAGCGCATTCTTGCCAAGATTCGTATCCCCCGCGTGAAGTAGAGCTATGTTGTCGAGATAAGTCTCCCAGGTGAAAAGGCCTTCACCGTATCCGGAATAGTAATAACCTTCCGTCGGGTGCTTGTGAGTTCCATGTTTCTCCATGATCTCAACTAACTCGGCGGCAACCTTCATTCGACTTTCCTGAGTCGGTGCATCTCCCATGGCAAACAGAGCGTTCTCCGCGCCTAGTCTAAGTGCAGGAGTTATCCCGGCCAGAACGCTATACGCTCCTGTCTTAATGAAGTTACGACGCTTGATAGGCATATCCTTGCACCTTCCTAACCCAGGAAACCTGCTTGGTTCGTTTTAAGAACGGATTCTTCCGCGATGTGTCACGGGCAGTCGCTCTGGCACTTCATTGCGGAAGGAGGGATCCTCGAAGGGCAATTCTAAGGTTACGCACTCTTCGCTGTCTATTCTGCAGGCTGGGAACTAAACGAGATCTGGCAGATTCACTCGGTTGCTCAATGGGCTTCGCAGGTGAGTCTCCATAGCTCACCGCCGTCCCTTTTTCCCTGGCCTCCTGCCGGTCTTCTTGGCTTCGCGATTGCGCACCCGATTTGTCTTAGGTTTCGGCGCAGTCCTCCCAGATCTCCTGCCGGTAAGCGGCAACCCCTCCTCCGCAATAGAGAACTGCAGCCTTCGCTCTTGGGCTAGGATGCGGTCCAGAATCACCTGTACTCGGTCGCCGGCTCTAAACCTCCGCCCCCAGCGCTCACCTATGATCTCGTGTGTATTCTCGCGCCAGGTGTAACGGTCATCGCGTAGCGTGTCGATCGGCACCAAACCCTCGACAAATAGATCGGTCAACTCAACAAACAGCCCGAATTTGGCCGGATTCAATACCAGCGCAGCGAACTCCTCCCCCACCCGGTCTTCCATAAAGCGAACCTTTTTCCACTCCACCAACTCGCGCTCAGCCTCAGCGGCGCGGCGCTCCGTTTGGCTGGTTTCTTCGGCAATCTGTGCCAGCTCAGCTTCGGGGATGGGTGGCTCGCCAGTGAATGCACCCTGTGCTTTGCGTGCATGAGTCACACGAATTCCAGCCAGCCCCTCGTTGGGGTGCGTCCAGGGAGAGCTGTGCCGTCCCTCCACCACATCACCGCGCCCCACCACGCCCGCCCGCAACAATGCCTTCGCAATGCGATGCACAATCAAATCCGGGTACCGGCGAATGGGTGAGGTGAAGTGTGTATACGTAGGCGCGGCCAGCGCAAAATGGCCTTCGTTGATCTCGGAGTAGCGCGCCTGTTTCAGCGAACGCAACATTAGGTAGCTCAGAATGCGCTCCTCCGGCTTGCCCTCAATGCGTGCCGCCAGTTTCTGGTACATGCGCGGCGTTACAGGAATGTCCTCAGCCACTTCGTGCTGCCGCGGATTGCGTCCGCTGCCATGGGATTCTCTGCGTTCACCGCGAGTCTGTATGCGTTTCACCGGCAGTGCGCCCAGGCCGAGCGAGTAGCCGAAGCTCGCCGCCAACTCCTCAAACTGGACAACTCGCCGCGGTTCCGGCTTTTCGTGGATGCGATAGAGCGATGGCACCCCCAGGTCTTCGAGCCATGTGGCCACACACTCGTTGGCTGCCAGCATGAACTCCTCAATCAGCCGATTCGCCCATGTGCGTTCGGCCTTTGTCACCCCGCGCATCTGCCCTTGTTCGTCAAACTCGATCACCGGCTCCGGCAGATCGAAATCGATAGAGCCCCGCTCCTCGCGCCGTTTGTTCATCAGCACGGCGAGCGTGCGCATGCGTTCAAACTCTCCGGCCAGTGCCGCGAAACGCGCCCGTACTTCAAGGTCACCTTCCAGAATCGCGTGTACCTCGGTGTACGTCATCCGCGCCGCTGAACGAATCACTCCCTCGACAATTTCGTAGCTTTCAATGCGGCCGTCCCCGTCGAGCTGCAAAATACAGCTCAGCACCAGCCGGTCTTCCCCGGGGCGCAGGCTGCAGATATTCGTCGAAAGCTCCTGCGGCAGCATGGGAATGGCGCGATCCGGGAAATAAACGCTCGTCCCACGCAGCCGCGCTTCCAGGTCCAGATCTGTACCTGCGCGTACATACTCCGATACATCGGCAATATGCACCTGCAACTCGTAACCGGCGCCGTTCGCGCGGTCCCTCACTAAGACTGCATCGTCGAAATCCCGCGCTGTCTCGCCGTCAATCGTCACAATGGGCAACCCGCGAAAATCACGGCGCGCTGCCACTTCGGCTTCATCCAGGTGTGCAACTCGGCGCGCCTCTGCTAGCACCCCCTCCGGAAAGACCCTGGGCAACTGGTGCTTGCGGATCATCATCTCCACATCCACCCCGAAGTCGTCCGGGTCGCCCAGAACCTCAATCACCCGGCCTACGGCTGGCTTAGTCAGTGTGGGCCAGCTCGTAATCTCCACGTCAACCACCAGGCCTTCCAGGTTTTCGTGGGCCGCGGCAGTGGCCTCCGTTCCCAGCACCCGGTGCGGCGTCAGTCCCGCGTCGGCTGCCGGCAGTTCCTGTCCGGCTGGAATCAAAATGTGTTGTGTCATCCGCTCGTCAAACGGCACCACCGAATGTCCCTGGCTCCGGTCCGACCGCGCGTAGTGGAATATGCCAACTACGGTGGGATTGTGCCGCTCCAGCACGCGCGCAATCCGTCCCAGTCTGCGTCCATCGGCGCGCGGAGGCTCCACTTCCACCAGAACCTGATCGCCCTGCATAGCCCCATTGATCTCGTTGGGCGGAATAAAAATGTCTTCCTGCCCCGACACCTGCCTTGCATTGGGCCGCACAAATCCATACCCATCGCGATGCAGATCCAGCCGTCCAGCCGCCAGATTATCGCGCGTAAGGCCGCCGTACCCCGCCGTAGGCTTGGGAATACTCCAGTGCTCGCGGTCCAGCTTCGTCAGCTCGCCTCGCACCGTCAGCCGCGCCAGTTGTTCCAGTAGCAGGCGCCGCTCCCGTCCACCGCCAAGTCCTAATTCGCGGACCAGTTGTTTGTAGCCCGCCTTGCCGCCGGGTGAGCGGGCAATCCGCTGCACTAATTCGCGATCAGTCATAGCTCAAGAGTAGGTCAATTCGCTCCACCGCTGGCAGTCGCCATGCAAGTTTCTAGTCCGCTTACAACACTTCGCTGTTGTCACAAGGGGATACTTTGGACCCTTGCCGCTTGCCAGGTTGGATCATTCGCCCCTTGCCGTCTTAAAATAGCCGCAGTGACATGGCTGCTTCCGCCCGGATGGACTAACATCATGGTGCGGGCACATGCGGGATACCCGCGCAAGACGGCCCGGCAGCCTGAAAACTCAGACTTTTGGGACCAAGGTATTGGCCCCGGCCTTGGTAACCCAGTCCCATCAGGACAGAAAAGGAAATACTTTGAGCGCTATGTGGAAACCCACCCAATCCGGACCCGTTGCTCCCCCCACAAACCCTGAGCCCTCTCGCCCCGTCCCTGCGGCACCGGCCTTTGAACCTGCCCGCCCCGCAGCTCCTGCCGGTGAGCAGGCCACTATCGGTAAAGGCCTTTATATCAAGGGCGAGATTACCGGTTCCGAGTCGCTGTTCATCGACGGCAAAGTCGAGGGCAGTGTCAACCTCGCCGGTAACCGCGTCACCGTGGGGCGTAACGGTCAGGTCAGCGCCAACATTACCGCCCGCGAGATCGTGGTTTTGGGCAAGGTCCGTGGCAATGTCTCCGCCACCGACCGCGTCGACATCCGTGCCGAGGGATCTCTCAGCGGAGATGTGGCCGCAGCACGTATCAGCATCGAGGATGGCGCCTTCTTCAAGGGCGGTATCGACATCCGTAAGCCCGACTCGAAAACGACCGGTGCACCCGCCTCTGAACCGTCCAAGACGGTCCAGGTCTAGCAACTGTTACGTTCCGCTTAGTCACCAAGGCTCCGCAACCGCGGGGCCTTGGAGTTGGCGCGGAATCAACGATATTCCTCGATCCGCGCCGGACGATGGTCGCCAGGCAGATTTGAAATCCGCACGCAACTCACCGTGAATCAGCCCCGCATATCAAATCGGCTACAGGTAGGCGGAATAATCAGGCCCGGGGAATAAGCTGCCAGGCTTTCTATCCCAGCCCCAGGCGTTTCCTCGCAACTCTCGGTAGTGCCGACCCGGATTTCACCAGCACCCATGTGGCAACCGCTAGCCACAGCACCGTTCCTCCAGTCAAGACCCCAAGGTCTGTCCATCGACTCTCGGCCGGAAGATGCGCTCCCCAAACGCGAACCAACAGGTTGCCTAGCCACGAGACAACCATCCACACCCCCATGCCGCTTGCAATCCCGGCGAGCAGGCATCGGCCCAACTCGGCATAGTCCAGGCTGGCCAACGAAACCATCCGCTGCCTGTGAAGCAACACGGCAATCGTAGCCGTTTGCAGCGCGATGCCGATATCCGAGGCGGCAGCCAGTCCCATGGTTCCGTACCAGCGATAAAACGCGCTGTAGATGGGAAGGGAAATCAGGGTGACTACCGTTCCCGCGGCCATTGGCGCAAAAGTATTGCCCGCTGCATAAAAGGCACGCGCATAAATCGCTTGCGCCGACCACAAGAACATCGAGACCGAAAAGACCGCGAAATAAGCGGCGCACTCCCGCGCATCGGCTACGGAAAAGTGCCCGCCGATAAACAGTAGATCCACTAGCGGAACGCCCAGCGCAGCCATGGCCGAGGCCGCCAGAAGCCCCATGCAGGCAACCCGCGACACTGAGTCCGCCACCACCGTGGCAAACTCAAAGCGTTTTTCCTTCATCCATAGGCTGGCGAAGAACGGCATGGAAGCGGCTCCAGCCGCCTGGGCCAACACCGCCATGGGCGCGGTAAACAGTTGCTTCGCATAATTGAACAGCGAGACGGCCCCTCCGATTTTGGAAGCAAAATGGGCGATGATCCAACCATCGGCCGTCACCAGCGAGACACCTACGATCAGCGGCAGCGACAGTCGCACCCACTCGCGCAGTCCCTCATCGTGCCAGTCCAGCATCGGCTTATAGCGTGTTCCGGCCCTGCGCGCAAACACCGCATTCAGCAGGAATGGCCCCAAAAATGCCCCCGCAACGGTGCCGATCGCCAGCGCGGAGACGCCGATTCGCCGGGCCAGCAGCACTCCACCCACAATTGTTCCCGTGTTGTAGATCAGGGGACTAACCGCCTGCACATTGAACTGCTTGCGCACCAGCAGTACCGAGCCAAATACGCCTCCCGCAAAAAAGAACAACTGCGCCGGCAGCAGAATGCGGGTCAACTTCACACAGAGTGCCGCCTTGGCCGGGTTGAATCCCGGAAACCACCAGCGGATGTACCACGGGGCAACCAGTTCCGCCAGCACAATGGCTCCGCCCAGCACCAGGTACATGGTGGTCAGAATCACCGAGAGCGACCGGTCGCCTTCCGCTTCCCGCCCCGAGTCGCGGTAGCGCGTCAGGATGGTGACAAAGGTGATTGATGCCGCACCGCCCACCAGAAAATACGAAATCATGTCCGGCAGCACAAAGGCGCCGTTCAGCGCATCGGCTTCTACACCGCTGCCAAACAGCCACACAATGTATTTCACCCGCACCAGGCCGATAATGCGCGACAGAAAGGTCGACGCCATCAGCACCACGGTCGCGCTGAATGCCGAGTGCGCATGCGACGGCCGCAGCATCCCCATCGCGCGCGCCCATCGCGAACTCGGCAGTCGCCCCGGTTGGGTTGAATGTGCTTCTGTCACTAGAGTTGATTTTACCGGGGATGTGTGTGCCCGCGATCTCGCATTGCTCACCCGCGCACCGGACATTTCAACACCGGTGCTCAATTTGCCACTATTCCCGGTATTCTCTTTGGCAGAGGGACTTTGCATGCGGCTTATTTCGCGTCTTGGACTTGTTCTCTTGCTTCAAATCAATGTGCTTGCCCAGACGATTCACGGCCGCGAGGGCATTACCCTACCCCCTCCCCCTGGTGTCGAAGCCATTCCGGTTGTCGACGACTACTTCGGCGTCAAGGTTTCCGATTCCTACCGCTGGCTTGAAGACGCAAAGAGTCCTGAAACGCGAGCCTTCATCGATGCCCAGAACGCCTACACAACGCGTTACTTGAAGCAGGCCCGCATCCATGCCCAGGTCTTCGGCGATTTGGATGCGCTGGAGAATATCTCCGAGACCATCGCTCCTCGGGAGCGTGCTGGCAGTTACTTCTTCTCCCGGCGACTGGCTGGCGAGCAGCAGTTCTCCATCTATGTGCGTCACGGATGGACGGGCAAGGATGAGCGCCTCATTGATCCAGCAGCGCTCAGCAAGGATCCAAATACCTCTGTTGATCTCGACGATATCTCTCGCGATGCGTCGCAAGTGATCTATTCAGTCAAACAGGGCGGAGCGGACGAGACCAGCATTCATGTGTTTAATGTCAAGACCCGCAAGACGCTGGAAGACGAATTGCCCCCGGCCCGCTACTTTGGCGCCAGCTTCGCACCCGACGGGGCCAGCTTTTATTACGCGCGCAATAACAAGGAGGGAACGCTGCTCTACCAGCATGTGCTGGGAACCCGGGCTTCGCGCGATATCCTCGTCTTCGGCCGCGAATTTCGCGGTGAGCCGCTCTCCGGCAACGATCTCTTCTCGGGCGTGGTCACTGACGACGGCCACTACCTCGTGGTTGAGATCAACCGCGGTGTTCCCCCCAAACGCGTCGACATCGTCTTTCGCGATCTCACCCTCCCCGGTTCGCCCTTTGAGGTGCTGGTTTGGGGGCTGGATTCGAGGTTTTCCGCCGTTTACGCCCAGGGCGGCTGGTATGTGAAGACCGACTACCAGGCGCCCTTGGGACGTATCCTCAAGGCCGATCCCGGGGTCTTGCCCGACGCATGGAAGACCATCGTGCCCCAGGGAACAGACGTGATTGATGACTGGTCCATTGTCGGCGGCAAAATCTATGTGAACCGGCTAAAGGACGTAAAGACTGAAACCACGGTCTTCACTTTGGATGGCAAGCCCGCTGGCAAGATTGAATACGACGGAATCGGCTCCGCCTCGGTTCCCGCGGGACGGACCACGGATCGCTTTGGCTACTTCAGCTTTGAATCCTTCATTGTGCCGCCCACCGTCTATCGCCTCGATACGGCGACGGGCAAGCGCGAGATCTTTTTCCAGCCGAAAATCCCTTTCGACCCTCAGCAGTTTGAACTGAAGCAAGTGTTCTTCAAATCCAAAGACGGCACCCGCGTTCCCATGTTCATTGCCGGTAAGCGGGGCCTCAAGCAGGACGGCACCGAGCGGTTGCTCATGACCGGCTATGGGGGATTCGATAGCAGCCTGCCTCCATGGTGGAACGCGACCTACGCCTGGTGGTTGCAGCAGGGCGGATGGTTCGCCATGCCCAACCTGCGCGGTGGTGGCGAGTACGGCGAAAACTGGCACGAACAGGGCATGTTCGAGAAAAAGCAAAATGTCTTTGACGATTGGTTCGCCGCCGCTGACTACTTGATCGCCAATAAATACACCTCACCCTCTCACTTTGCCATCACCGGCCGCTCCAACGGCGGCCTGCTCGTGGGCGCGGCCTTTACTCAGCATCCTGAACTGTTCTCGGCTGTTCTCTGCGGCTATCCCTTGCTCGATATGCTGCGCTATCAGAAGTTCCTCGTGGGCCACTACTGGACCACCGAATATGGTTCCTCCGACAACGAAAAGCAATTTCCCTATCTGCTCAAATACTCGCCCTACCACAACGTGAAGGCCGCTACGCCATATCCCGCCGTCATGTTCTTCACTGGCGACGGCGATACCCGGGTCGATCCTCTCCACGCGCGCAAGATGACCGCACTCTTGCAGTCGGCTTCCTCCAGCGGACGCCCCGTTCTGCTCCACTACAGCCTCGCAGGCGGCCACTCCGCCGGAGTCAGCGTTGACCAGAAAATACAGGACGACGCCGACCAACTCACCTTCCTCTGGACCGAAACTGGACAGCCGGCATCTGCTCGATAGCCTTCGCGCGAAATCCGATCCTCGATCGTTTCGGGACACTTGCGCCCCGGATTCAAGTCGTCTGGGCTTCCTGCCGATAGAAGAAGAATCGCACTTGAGCAGCAGTTCAGGTTTCCTTTCCCTGTGAAGTCGCTCTTGTGTCAGGGCCGGTGTCAATATGCCTCAAGCTGAAGTAAGCGTTTGCAAGACAGTCCGGCAGCAGGAGCCGGCCAGACTGTCCGTTCTCTCCTCTGCGGGAATCCTCGACTCTACTCCGGAACCCGGCTACGACGCCATCACTCGGTTGGCTGCGGCCTACTTTCACGCCGATGTCGCCCTGTTGGGCTTTATTGACACCAACCGCATCCGGATCAAGTCTCATTGGGGCGAAGTCATCCGCGAATTGCCCAGAGAACACTCCTTCTTTGAGATGGTCATTAACGAGGATGGACCGCTGGTCGTCTCAGACCTCTCACGGCATCCTCACTTCCATGATCGCTGCGCTTTGATCCAGAGCTTCGATGCAGCCTTCTTTGCGGGTGCTCCGGTTCGCTCGGCCAACGGAACCATCCTCGGTGTGCTAACCATATTCTGCCGCCGGCCGCGCTCCCCCATGAGTCCTGAGGAGTTGGAGATGCTTGTCAGCCTGGCCGGCTTGGCCTCCGGCCAGATCGAACTGCACCGGCTTCGCAAGATATTCACCAGGAGTGCGTTGCGGCGGCCCCGCGCTGCCGTTCTCAGCAACGGCGCACGAATCTGGCCGCGCAGTTCCGACCTCCGCCGCGCTCTCGATCAGCATGAGTTTGTTCTGTACTACCAACCCGAAGTCGATCTATCCTCGCGCCGGATTATTGGCGTCGAGGCCCTCATCCGCTGGCAGCACCCCCAGCGCGGACTCATTTCGCCCCAGGCCTTCATTCCCCTGGCAGAGGAATGCGGATTGATTCTGCCTATCGGCGACTGGGGTCTGGCCGAGGCCTGCAATCAGATTCAGGCTTGGAATCGTGAAGATCCCCGCAATCGCTCTTTCCAGGTTTGCGTTAACCTCTCCGCCCGCCAGTTCTCTCGCAAGGGGCTCGCCGACCACGTCGAGTCGTTGCTCCTGCGGTCAGGCATCTCCAGCAGCCAGCTTGGTCTTGAGATGACAGAGTCCAGTCTCATTCCCAACATGGGCATCGCCATTGAAGTCCTCACTGGCCTGCGCTCCCTCGGAGTCTCCTTGCTCATGGACGACTTTGGCACCGGCTATAGCTCCCTCAATCACCTCCACTCCTTTCCCTTCGATGTGCTCAAGATCGACCGATCCTTCGTAGGCCGCATGACCGAAGGGGACCAACCCCTCCAAATCGTACGCACCATTGTGGAACTTGCACGCGTCTTGGGTATGGACGTAGTTGCCGAGGGAATTGAGACACCCGAGCAGTATCGTTTGCTGCGCCTGATGGGTTGTCGCTATGGCCAGGGCTTTCTCTTTGCCCGCCCCATGACTGCTGAAGGCGTAACCCGGCTTCTCCGCCTTCCCGGTCACATCATCCCCGATCCCGCAGATCTCGATCCTTCGGGCGCGGGATTCCCATCCTGACCCGGCAAACGCGGTTTCATTTCGGATTTTTCCGCGCACTCCATTCCCATGTGGGAATCATCTTGGCCCCCACATGGGAAATCCCCTCGTCGTTCGACTATCCTGCCCTATGCTTCAACTCATGCAGGAGCCAGCAGCAGCTTCGCCCTCTCCCGCCGCTTTCGGCTTTGCCAGCCTGCTGGCTTCCCTTACCGCTTCTTCGGCTGAGTCAACTCCCGCATGGGGTGATGACGCCCTCGCCGACGACGTTGCCACCCTCAGCTACGAGCAGGCTCTCCGCACCCACGCGCGCTGGCGTTCCGACCAGTCCAACAGCCCGGCTCCGAGTCACGCCAACAAGCGTGGTGACCTCTGCCAGCAACCGTCGCACCCGGATCGACCAGATTCAGCCATGGAGGCAGCAGGTCCGTCCTCGGGACCAGATCGCAATCCGGCGGCTGAACCAAGCGTTGCATTTGATTCCGCAATTCTTGAAGAAAGTCGTCGGGCGGCAAGCATCACCATTCGTCTTAGCAGAGCAGAAAGTGCGCAATTACGTGCCCGCGCGGCCCAAGCTGGGCTCAGTATTTCTGCTTATTTGCGTTCCTGTATCTTTGAGGCTGAAATCTTGCGCACTCAGGTCAGGGAAGCGCTGGCGCAGTTTCGGTCTGCACGCACGACAGACGCCGCCAGGACGACCCCAATGAAGAGTTCCTTTGCACCCGCTTGGCTGTCGAGGCTATTCTCTCGCTGGTTCAGTAACCCGCACGCTGCTCGCCCCTGAGTTTCGCCCCGCTCACTCGACTTCCAGCACCAGGCATTTCAGATATTCGGTCTCCGCCAGGTTCAGCACGACCGGATGATCCAGTGCCGCCCCTCGCCGCTCCAGCAGCCTTACCCGCCGGTGCGCATCGGCCGCCGCCGAGGCGACCGCACCTTCCAGATCCGCCCAGCCTACGTGATGGCTGCACGAGAAGGTCAGCAGTAGACCACCCGGCTGCATCATCCGTAAAGCACGCAGATTCAGTTCCTTATATCCGCGCAGGGCGCCCTCCACCGCGCGTTTGGTCTTGGCAAACGCGGGTGGATCCAGAATGATGGTATCGAACCGCTCCCCCGCCTCCGACCAGTCACGCAGAATCTGAAACGCGTCGGCCTCCACCCACTCCACCTCGGCGGTCAGCCGTGCACGATTGGCCTCGAGATTCTGCTCCGCAACCTCTAGCGAGACGCGCGACGCGTCAATCCCGGTTACCTGTCGGCAAACCTGCGCCAGGTGCAAGGCAAACCCACCTTGATAGCAGCAAACATCGAGCGCCCGGCCTTTTGTTCCCAACCGTTCCGCCCATTCCCGCGCAGCGGCGTAATTGGCGCGCTGGTCGAGAAATGCGCCTGTCTTTTGCCCCGCGTTGGCGTCGTAGTGAAACACCAAGCCGTTGATTCGGAACCGCGTACTAGCCACCGGTCGCGTCGCGTCGGCCAACCATAATGGTTCTGGGCTGGGCGCTGTCAGCCCCTCCAACTCCCGCACTCGCGGATCGGGCCGCTCCAGAATCGCTGCAGGCGTCAACTCTTCCCGTAGCACTCTTGTGCAGGCCTCGCGCACCGCTTTCGAGTCCAAGCCCTTTGTCAAGAGCTGAAGAATCAGAAGGCTGCCGTACTTGTCCGCTACCAGGCCAGGCAGTTCGTCGGCCTCGCTGAAGCACAACCGGCACGCATCTGTCTCTTCGTTCAGTAGCGGTCTGCGCCGCGTGATAGCCGCGCGCAGCCTGGTTTCCAAAAGTTTTAACCATCCAGCTTCACTCAGGGCTTCACGCGACACCAGCCGCAGCGCAATCTGCGACGACGGGCTATAAAGTGCCGTCCCCAGCAGTAGTCCGCGGGCATCCGCTACTGGCAACAGAGTCGGTGGGTCCCCTCCGCCGGTTTCTATCGATTCAATGTCGGAGGCGTAAACCCAAAGGTGGCCTGCACGCAACCGATCGGCAGCACGCCGATTCACACGTGCTCCCAGAGCTGCATTTGCCAGGTCTGAATCATTGCGTGGGGAGTAGGGAATTCGTTGGGAGTCGTGGCTCTCTGTGCGGTCAGGAAGTGGAGAATTCTCGCGATTCCGGTCAAAAGGCGCCATTGGCTTGGTAGCCTTTGGCGCCTTCTTGTCCGTAATTGGTTGCAGCTTGCGCGGCTTGGTCATTTGCTCCTTCGGGGCCTCATCGACCCCTTGCCGGGAGCGTTTAGCCGCCGGTCTCTACCTTGTCTGAACGCTTTGCAGATAGCGGCTCAGATTGCTGATTCTCAGCTGCCTTGCCTGGTTGTTCGTCATGTCCATCTTACCAAGGATAGGACCCCATACTGGCATCTCGGCCGAGCCGTGTGCCTGCACATTCGACCCAAACTGCATTATCGCAACAATGTGCGTATCCGGGAATCTTCCGTGGTTGTTTCTGCTTAACCCCGTCAGATCGGTCGGCTGAGTCTTCAGTGCGGCCGCAGCGGGGCCATTCCCCTTGGCGTCTACCCCATGGCACGGCGCGCAATAGCTCGTATACATCTGCTTGCCATTCGTCGGCGAAGTCTTGTTGACCGGGATAATCACCTTAGTTCTGGACTGATCTGCATAACCTATGCCGACGGCAACCGCCACGGCAAGTGTTGTAAGTAAGAGGCGTTTCAACATTAGTTCCTCCGTTTCGGACCTCTAAATCCGCAGGGGGGACTTTACTCCTTGCTTATGATAGTCATGCTGTGACGGCCAGCACACTCAATGGATCCTTGAAGCACCGAAGTACTAATGCAGAAACGCTAGTGTTTAAGGGCATATATTCCAAATTTGTTGTTTCTGAGTGTTATTACATTTGTAACCAAGGCCAGTGAGAAGTCACATCAAATATGAAGAAGTCAACATCCGACAAGGCGCGACTCATTTACTAGAGTGTTTGTGAGATTCTTGGCAATTCAAAAGTAAGGTCGGTAACAAATAATCTAAGTTATTAGGCATTCAACTTACGCCCGGAAACTATCTAGCTTGCTGTCGCTTCTATTCCCAGCACCTAAGCATATTCTTTTCTCAGAAGTGCTCTTCGCCTCCTCCTCGCGGCTACAGCAAAAATTTCCAAATTCTCTAGTAACATGCATGGAATCAAAAGGATAGACAACAATCGTCCGCCGGGTGCCGCTCCCCTCTGTTTTTTGAAGCGTGGCGGACGGCCTTCAACCCTTCGGCGCACGGTAACCCGCAACTTGCCGCGTTTCATACGTTCCAAATCACTCCGGCCTATAATGAAGCATGGCGACAGTCCGGCAGGCCATTGCGGCGGATCTCCCCAGCGCCACTCCGGCTCCCCAAGGAGCAGCGGTGCCTATTGCCCCTGTCCTGGACCAGCACGCCATCGACCAGCGTTTTGAGGCCTTGCTTCGCCGGGTCCAAGCCAACCGCCCCACTGAAGACGTTAGCCTCATTCGCAAGGCCTGGGACTTTTGTGTTCAGCATCATCAGGGGCAGATGCGCGCCTCGGGCGAGCCCTATGTAATTCATCCCCTTGAGGTTGCCGAAGTATTGGCCGAGGTCAAGCTTGATTCCACGGCCATTGCCGCCGGACTTCTGCACGATGCTGTCGAAGACACCCCCGCGACCAACGAAGAGATAGAAGCCGGATTCGGCGATCAGGTTGCCCACATTGTCGAGGGCGTCACCAAAATCGACAAAATCCAGTTCGCCAACCGCGAAGACCGCCAAGCGGAAAATGTCCGCAAGATGCTCCTGGCCATGGTCACCGACGTGCGCGTTGTTCTCATTAAGTTGGCTGACCGGCTCCACAACATGCGCACCCTGGAACACCTCAAGCCCGACCGTCAGGAAGCCATTTCCCGAGAGACCCTCGACATTTATGCTCCCCTGGCCCACCGCCTGGGCATGGGCAAGGTGCGTGGCGAGCTTGAAGATCTGGCTTTCCGCTACACCGACCCGGTGAGCTTTGAGCAGGTTTCCGCAGCCGTTGAGGCCCAACGCATTGAGGGCGAGCAATTCCTTCGCGGCGTTGAAGATACTCTTGTCGAGCAGTTGCGCGAAAACAACATCGAGGCCCGTGTCGAGTGGCGCATCAAGCGCCTGTATTCCATCTACCAGAAGCAGCAGCGCTCCAAGGTCTCCTTTGATCAGGTCTACGACTTGCTGGCAATCCGTGTGATCACTCAGGATGTGGCCGCCTGTTACGCCGTTTTCGGACTCATTCACACCCTCTGGCGACCGGTTCCAGGCCGCATCAAGGATTTCATCGCTATTCCGCGCGCTAACCGCTATCAGTCACTCCACACCACCATCATTGGCGAAGGCGGACACCAGTTCGAGGTCCAGATTCGCACTGAAGAGATGCATCGCATCGCCGAAGAGGGCATCGCGGCCCACTGGAAGTACAAAGCCGGCGAAGGCGTCGTGACCGCCCGTGACGAGGAGCGCCTCAACTGGATCCGCCAGCTTGTCGAATGGCAGAAGGAGATGACCGACCCCAACGAGTTCCTCTCCAGCCTGAAAATGGACCTCTATCCCGATGAGGTCTATACCTTCACGCCTAAGGGGAAGGTCGTCGTGGTCCCGGCCGACGGCACACCCGTCGACTTTGCCTACACCATTCACACTGAGGTGGGCCACACCTGCGTCGGTGCCAAGGTCAATGGCCGCATGGTTCCTCTGCGCACTAAGCTGCGCACTGGAGACATCGTTGAAATCGTCACGCAAAAGGACCACAAACCCAGCCGCGACTGGCTCGCATTCGTCAAGAGCCCGCGTGCCCGCAACAAGATCAAGCACTGGCTCAACGAGGACCAGCGCCGCCGTGCCGTGGAGATAGGGCGCAAGCTGCTGGAGCGCGAGGCCCGCAAGTTCAAGGTGCCGATGAACCAGATCGACGACCAGGACCTCGGTCGAATTGCCAACGAATATGGCGTGGTCACCGCCGCTGACCTGCTTGCCACCCTGGGCCAGGGAAAGCACTCCGCGCATCAGATTCTCAATAAACTCGCGCCCGGCTTTGCCAACCAGGGCGATGCCGAGTCCGGCGCGGAGACCAAGCCTCCCAGCCCCGGTGAAGCTGCCATGTCCGATGCGGTGCGCAAATTGCACCTCACCGGCTCCGACTCGCTCCAGGTTGAGGGCCAAAACGACCTGCTGGTCTATCGAGCGCGCTGTTGTAACCCTATTCGCGGCGAAGAAATCGTAGGCTACGTCACCCGCGGCAAGGGCGTGGCTGTCCATGCGCGCAGTTGTCCTAATGTGCAAAATCTGCTCTACGAGAGTGACCGCCGCATCGCCGTCGAGTGGTCTCGCGTCGGCGACCAGTCTGCCGGCCGCCCCCAGCGCTACCCCGTCAAGATCACCATCTACTGCGACGACCGCACCGGCATGTTGAAAGAGCTCACCGCCGTAATCTCCGATGACAATACAAACATCCGCGCCGTGGATATCCGCCGCGATGATGACGGCGAAGCCATTATCGAGTTCGTGGTCGAAGCCGAAGATGTGCGGCACCTCAACCGCATGGTTCTCGGTCTTCGCCGTGTCGCAGGCGTGCGCGACGTCCAACGAACCCAGAAGCTCTAAAATCCTGCCTCCGACCCTTCTTCCGTTTCACGGCGCGCGAAACACGGTTACTCCTCGTGTCATTGCCCGGGGACATTGATCTATATCGCTCAGACACGCTTCAATTTCGATGCCAAGCTTTCTCTAGGCGCGGAAATTGAGCCGCACGTGAAGCGGTGCTGGCAGGCATCCGCAGGGTATCCACGCGAATGACGGTTATCTCGAACCGAACAGCGTTCAACCAAGGTCTCGCCATGAATGAATCAGGCCGAATGCCATTTGATACGGCGAAGTTTCTCGCCACCAATGGGCCGGGGCGATCCATCATACGCCACAAGATACGCCAGGCCTTCTTTTGCCAGGGAAGCCCCGCCGACTGTGTGTTCTATCTCCAGCACGGCCGGGCCAGGCTCTCCGTCGTTTCCAGGAAAGGCAAGGAAGCCACAGTTACGCTGCTTGCCCCGGGCGACTTCTTCGGCGAAGAGGCGATGGCTGGCTCTGAAGAGCTTCGCACAGCAACGGCCACGGCTGTCACAGTATGCGTTGTACTCAGGATTGCGCGTGCTGAGATGCTCCGGGTCCTGCACGATGAACATAGTTTCTCCGACTACTTTATGAAGTTCATCGTGCGACGGGGTATTCGGACACAGGCGGATCTCATTGATCAGCTCTTCAACTCCAGCGAAAGGCGTCTGGCGCGAACCCTGCTGTTGATGGCGGAATTTGGGCAGGCTGGCGAGCCCATAACCCTCATCCCCCTCGTCACCCAGAAGACTCTTGCTGAGATGATCGGTACCACTCGGTCTCGCGTGAGCTTCTTCATGAATCGCTTCAGAAAGCTCGGCTACATCGAATACAACGGCCGCATTCATGTCAACAGGTCGCTGCTCAATATGGTTCTGCTCGATGAATTGCCGTCGGAAAACGCAACAAGACCCAAACTGCTCGATCCCGGCCCGAGTCCGGCGCGAGCCGCTAGGCGATCCAAACTAGTTTGAGTTGAAGCCTTAGCTCTCTCGGCTGAGAATCGGATGCAAACAAGCACCATCCACCGTGTAAGGAGAAAGTATGTCATTTGGACTTTACGCCGTTGGGTACGCCATTCTGATTGGTGGACTGGTTTACGCCGCACATCTGGTGCGCATGCCAATGCACTGGATTGTCGCTGGTGCGGTGATCATGATTGGTTTGGGAATCTTGTCTGGTGTGAAGGCCACCCGCCAGAAGGACTCCGTCAATTAGGCAAGGTATTTCGAATTCGTAACGCCGGGCGCTACCATCATTTCATGGCGTCGATCCCCACACCTCATGACCAAGTCCTTCGCGGCATTCACGTCCTCGATGGCGGCCTGGCCTCTGAACTCGAATATCTCGGTGCGCGCATCGACGGCCCGCTCTGGTCGGCTCACGTCCTCGAAGACGAGCCTGAAAAAGTCGCCGCCGTGCATCGCGCTTACATTCAAGCAGGCTCCCAGTGCATTGCCACGTGTAGTTACCAGGTCTCGCGGATGGGCTACGCGGAGGTTGGCCTCGCGCCGGAGCGCGCCGATGCCGCTCTGCTCCGTTCCGTCACGCTGGCCCGCTCCGTCGTCGCCGAATTTCCTGGTCGTCGCGTTCTCGTTGCGGGATCGCTCGGCCCCTACGGCGCAGCCCTCCACAACGGCGCCGAGTACACCGGCAAGTACGACTGCTCCTTTGCCGATCTCGTTCGCTTCCATCGTGAACGCATCGAAGTGTTCGCGACCGCCTCAGGCCCCGAAGCTCCCGATCTGCTTGCTTTCGAGACCTTCCCTTCACTTGAAGAAGTCCCTGCCGTCGGCGAAGCCCTCGCTCCCTGGCCCGCGCTCTCTGCGTGGTTCAGCTTCTCCTGCCGCGACGCGCAACACGTCTCCCACGGCGAGCCTCTTGCCGATTGCGCCGCCTTGGTTGCTGGTCTGCCTCAGACCGTCGCCATAGGAGTCAACTGCATCCCGCCCCGCCAGATTCCATCTCTTATTGCCGTATTGCGCTCTGCCTCCAACAAGCCGATCATGGTCTATCCCAACTCCGGTGAGGGATGGGATGCCCAGGCCCGCTGCTGGATAGGCTCCAGCGATCCGGCTGAATTTGGGTCGATGGCTGCGTCGTGGTTTGCTGCCGGCGCGCAGATCGTGGGGGGCTGCTGCCGCACCCGTCCCGCCCACATTCGCCAAGTCTCCCAAGCCGCTGCTTTGCTGTCCGCCTGACTCTATTTGCCGCGAAGCACTTGCTTGGCAATTGTGGCCAGTTGCATATTCGAAGTGCCCTCGTAGATCTTGCCTATCTTGGCGTCGCGATAATACTTCTCGGCCGGGTAGTCGCGCACAAAGCCGTTCCCGCCGAAAACCTCCACGCACTGGCTGGCCACCCGCTCTGCCACCTCTGAGGCGAACAGCTTGGCCATCGCCGCCTCTTGTACAAACGGCTGTCCGGCGTCTTTCAATCGCGCTGCGTTGTAGACCATCAGTCGAGTTGCTTCGATCTCCGTAGCCATTCGGGCCAACGCAAACTCCACCGCCTGAAACTCCATGATCGGTTTGCCAAACTGGCGCCTCTCTCTTGCGTAGCGAACCGCGTGCCCCAACGCACCTTCCGCCAATCCCAGCATCTGCGCGCCAATCCCGATGCGCCCTTCGTTCAAGGTCTCAATAGCGATCTTGTAGCCCTTGCCCGGCTCACCCAGCAGGTTCTCTGCCGCAACCACGCAACCGTCCAGAATCAGTTCGCACGTGCTGCTGGCGCAAATCCCCAGCTTGTCCTCCTTGTGCCCCACCGTAAATCCCGGTGTGCCTTTCTCCATCAGGAATGCCGTGATGCCGCGGTATCCGGCTCCAGGGTCCAGCGTGGCGAACACCAGAAATAGCCCTGCCTCCCTCGCGTTTGAGATCCACAGCTTGCGTCCATTCAGCCGGTAGCCGCCGTCTACCTCCTCCGCCCGTGTCTGCAGAGAGAACGCGTCGGAGCCCGAACCGGCCTCGCTCAACGCATACGCTCCCACTGTGTTCGCGGCCAGTTGCGGCAACCAGCGCTGTTGCTGCACCTCGGTTCCCCAGCGGCGTATCGCATTGATGGTCAGCGTATTGTGCACATCCACCAGCACGGCCACGGCAGGGTCCACGGTCGAGATGGCCTCAATGGCCAGCGCCGCATCGAAAAAGCTGCCTCCTGCGCCGCCCAGTTCCTCAGGAATCTCAATCCCCATCAGTCCCAGCGCAAACAGCCGTTCCACCAGCCCTGCCGCAAACTTCTGCTCCTCGTCCATCGCATGCGTCAGCGGTGCAATCGTCTCTTCGGCGAACTGTCGCACCGTTGTGAAGAAAAGGTTCTCCTCCTCAGAGAGTTGTGTCAGAGGGCCATGCATGCCACTGTGTTTGGTCAAGGGGAATCGTGCCTCCGGGTTCGCAGTGTATCAAAACCCATTGCAACTGGTTCTTCAGCCAGTCCAGGGACCGGGCCGATTGCAGTTCCTTCAAGCAGGATCGGGCGTCACGTACAAGTCCACGTATTCGTTCACGGGCATGGCATCCAGTTGCGCAGGGTCCAAAGAAACCTCAAGAATCCGCCTTCGCTGTTCTTCCCCAAAGCGTCTGCCCAGGTTCACTTTGAACTTCTCCAGCAGCAGCGGCATGCCTTCTCCGCGGCGGCGGCGATGTCCAATGGGGTATTCCACAGTCTCCTCCATCGCGGTTCCGTCGTTCAGCTCCACGCGCAACGCGTTCGCAATCGATCGCTTCAGAGGGTCATGGTAATCGGCGCTGTAAGCAGGCTCCTCCACACACTCCACCTTGGCGCGCAGGGCGTCGATGCGCGGGTCCGTGGCCACATCGTTTTCGTAGTCGGGCGCCGTCAGCCTTCCAAAGAGCAGCGGAATCGCGATCATGTACTGCACGCAATGGTCGCGGTCCGCGGGGTTCTCAAGCGGTCCTTTCTTGTCGATGATGCGCAGACAAGCCTCGTGCGTGCGCAGCGTAATCCGGCGAATGTGCGCTGCGGTCTTGCCCAGTTGTCTCAGCCGCGTCCGCAATGTCATGGCTGCTTCCACCGCCGTTTGCGCGTGAAACTCGGCCGGATAACTGATCTTGAAAAGCACGTTCTCCATAACGTAGGAGCCGTAGGGCCGCTGAAACTTGAACTCGCGGCCTCGGAACGAAACGTCATAGAAGCCCCACGTCTTGGCGCTCAGCGCCGAGGGATAACCCATCTCGCCTGCCCGCGCCATCAGCGCCAGCCGCACCGCCCTGCTCGTCGCATCGCCTGCGGCCCAGCTCTTGCGGCTGCCGGTGTTGGGTGCATGGCGATAGGTGCGCAGGCTCTGCCCATCCACCCAAGCCAGCGACAGCGCGGCGATGGATTGCTCGCGGCTCAAGCCTAGCAACTGGCTCACCACCGCGGTCGAAGCCACCTTCACCAGCACCACGTGATCCAGCCCCACCTTGTTGAACGAGTTCTCCAGTGCGATGCATCCCTGTATCTCGTGGGCCTTGATCATCGCCGTCAGGACATCGCGCATGACCAAAGGAGGTCTGCCATCTGCAACACTCGTGCGCGAAAGCCAGTCACCGGCGGCCAGGATTCCGCCCAGGTTGTCTGAAGGGTGCCCCCACTCTGCGGCCAGCCATGTGTCATTAAAGTCCAGCCATCGAATCATGGTGCCAATGTTGAATGCCGCCTGCACCGGATCAAGCTGATAGCCAGTTCCCGGCACTCGCGCTCCGTGGGGAACCACCGTGCCCGGCACAATCGGCCCCAGCAGTTTGGTGCATGCCGGATACTCTAATGCCTCCAGCCCGCAGCCCAGCGTATCCATCAGGCAGGCGCGCGCCGTGCTGTAGGCCAGATCGCTTTTTATCTCGTAGCTCAGCGCATAGTCGGCAATGTCGGTGATGACCTTGTCTGGCGCCGGCCGATCATTACTCATGTGCGACGACAAACTCTCTCCTTCAATCGCTACCTATGGGTGAGAAGGCACTATCCCCGTTCTTCGAGCGAAACAAACCTCAAATTCTCCGGGCCGGTATAGTTGGCCGAGGGCCGGATAATCTTGCCATCCCGTCGCTGCTCGATCACGTGCGCACACCACCCCGCGGTTCGCGCCATCACAAAGAGCGGCGTAAACAGGTCAATGGGAATACCCATTAGGTGGTAAGCCACTGCACTGTACCAGTCAAGGTTGGGAAACATGTGCTTGGCGTCTTTCATCACGTTCTCAATGCGTTCGGCGGTCAAGAACAGGCGCAGCCCTTCGCCGTCCACCGCCAGTCCGCGCGCAACCTCTTTCACAATGTCGCTGCGCGGGTCGCTCAGTGTGTACACCGGGTGACCGAAGCCGATAATCACCTCGCGCTCGGCCACGCGTTTGCGGATATCGGCCTCTGCTTCATCGGCTGTCGCGTAGCGTGTCTGAATCTCCAGCGCTGCCTCGTTGGCGCCGCCGTGCTTCGGCCCCTTCAGCGCGCCAGTTGCACCCGCAATGCACGAGTAAAGATCCGAGCCGGTTCCGGCAATTACCCGCGCCGTAAACGTCGATGCGTTGAACTCGTGCTCCGCGTAAAGGATCAGCGACACCTGCATTGCCGCCGCCCATTCCGCGCCGGGACTCGTTCCATGCAGCAGGTGCAGAAAATGCTCCGCAATGGTTTCGTTGCCGGGCTCCACATCAATCCGTTTTCCGTTGCGCGCGAAGTGATGCCAGTAGAGCAGCATCGACGCCATCGACGCCAGCAGCGCATCTGCAATCTCGCGCTCTCCCGTGTCGTCGTGATCTGCGCCCTCCGGTCGCACGCAGCCCAGTACCGAACCCCCGGTGCGCAGCACGTCCATCGGATGCGTCGTCCGCGGCAGCAGTTCCAACGCCCGTTTCACTTCAGCAGGCAGACCGCGCAGGCTCTGTAAGCGCGCTTTATAGGTGGCCAGTTCCGCCGCGTTGGGCAGCTTGCCATGCACCAGCAGGTGGGCTACTTCCTCAAACTCGCAGTGCGCGGCCAGGTCCTTGATGTCGTATCCGCGACAGTGCAGATCGTTGCCGCTGTGCCCCACCGTGCAGATCGCCGTGTTGCCTGCCGCCGTACCCGACAGCGCCACGGACTTCTTGGGTTTGAAGTGTGCCAGCGCCGGGCTGGTCTCCTCACTGCTCATCGACTTCCTCCGGGGAATATCAAGCACTGAAATGCTGTTCGAGAATGCCTAGCTCTCTCCCTTGCCCTTCGCAAACAGTTCGTCGAGCTTCTTCTCATACGCGTGATAGTCCAGATAGCGGTAGAGATCGGCGCGCGTCTGCATCAGCGGCACCACGCTCTTCTGCGTTCCCTCGGCGCGAATCGTCTCATACACTTTCAGCGCCGCTGCATTCATCGCCCGGTAGGCCGCGCAGCAATAGAGAATGATATCCACGCCCGCTGCCGCCAGTTCGTCGCGCGTGAACAGCGGCGTCCGGCCGAACTCCGTGATGTTGGCCAGAATGGGCACGCCTACCGCTTTGCGGAATTCGGTGTACATCGTCGCTTCCGTCACCGCCTCCGCAAAGATCATGTCCGCGCCTGCAGCCACGTATGCCTGTGCTCTCCGGATGGCGGCATCCAGCCCCTCGTTCGCCAGCGCATCGGTCCGCGCCATGATCACGAAATGCTCGTCGCTGCGCGCGTCCACCGCAGCTTTGATGCGATCCACCATCTCTTCGGCTGCCACCAACTCCTTGCCCGGCCGATGGCCACACCGCTTGGCGCTCACCTGGTCCTCGATGTGCACCGCCGCTGCGCCCGCTTTGATCATGGAGCGGATGGTGCGCGCAATGTTGAACGCCCCGCCCCACCCCGTGTCGATATCCACCAGCAGCGGCAGGGCGGTCGCGTCGGTAATCCGCCGCACATCCGTCAGCACATCTTCCATGGTGCTGATTCCCAGATCCGGCATGGCCAGCGAATTCGCAGCCACCCCGCCTCCGGAGAGATACAGTGCCCGGAATCCTGTTGCCTCCGCCAGCCGCGCAGTGTAAGCGTTGATGGCGCCCGCCACCTGAAGCGGCTTCTCTTCCCGCATCGCCGCGCGAAATCTTTCACCAGCCGATACTCGTTCGTGTCTCTGCTGCATGCAATGCCTTGCGCCGCATCATAACAGGCTCATCGGCGCTTCCCGAAGAGAGGTGCGCGGTGCGACAATCGTCGCGTCGGGACCGACCTGCTTTCGTTGTGGTCCTCGCCGGAGGAGAATCATCGCCATGAAGCGTCTCATCGTTTGTACGGGCCTTCTGTTTGTCGCCACTGCTGTCTTTGCCCAACAAAAGCCACCCGCCAGCCCGCCGGCCAAGGTGTCGGCAACCATTGGCGGCAAAGCCATCTCAATCAGCTATTCCTCGCCGGGTGTCAAAGGTCGCGCCGGGCAGATCTTCACCAAAGATGGCCTCATCAGCCACAATCCCCACTACCCCGTATGGCGCGCGGGCGCCAATTCCGCCACTGCTCTGCATACCGAGGCCGACATCACGATCGGTGATCTCGCGGTGCCCAAGGGCGACTACACGCTCTTCGTCGACATCTCCGACCCCGATAACTGGGTGCTCATCGTCAGCAAGAAGACCGGCGAGTGGGGTCTCGCGTACGATCCGACGCAGGACCTTGGCAAAGTCAAAATGAAGATGAGCAAACCTCCGGCTCTGGTCGAGAACTTGAAATACTCCATTGCCGACATGGGCGGCAAGGGCAGAATCACGCTGGCATGGGAGAATCATTCCGCGTCTGTCCCCGTGCAATGAGGTCCAGTTCACGATAGGTCAGCGGGTCGCAGGGCGGCGTCTTGCATCGGATTGCCGCCCTGCACGTACAATGGACATAGTGCACATTTTTCGCCGAAGGGGTGAAAAGCCTTGCCGTTGTATGCCTATCGCTGTACCCAGTGTGGTCATCGTTTTGAAAAGATCCAGCACTTCTCAGCCGAGCCGGAGAAGGTGTGTCCCAAATGTCACGGTGTTCTTGAGCGTCCGCTCACCGCGCCCGCACTTCGTTTCAAGGGCGCAGGCTGGTATGTAAACGACTACGCCGCCAAGAACGCGAGTACAACAGATAATAGTTCTTCCGACGCTGCATCTTCGTCGGGTACCGACGCCAAACCAGCCTCGGAATCTGCTGCCAAACCAGCCACCACGGAATCTGCCGCCAAGCCCGCGTCTACAGGATCTACCCCTGGCTCTGCTCCGCCGGCCGCGTCATCCTAGTCACCGCAGCCTGCCAGCCAGGTGCCCGTCACGGCCCAGTTCCTCTCGAAACGCTAAGATAGTTCCTGGCCATGCCTCTGCTCGATCCCATCCCGTCGCCTGTTGCGCACGCCGATTTCGCGGCCCTCGAGTGGGAGCCGCTCCTCGTGCTGGTCGCTGGGTTTGCCGCGTCCCCCGTAGGCCGGGCCGCCATTCTTTCCCTCCGTCCTTCCATTGATGAGCAGTGGATCGTCCGCCAGCACCAGCTCACCAGCGAGGTCCGTCTTCTGCTTGAGGAGCAGATTTCCATCCCTCTTGGCGGCCTCTTCGACCCTACCCAGCATGTCGCCAAGGCGCAGATTCCCGGTGCTGCCCTCGAAGCCGCCGAACTCCAGGCCGTCGCCCGCCTGGCCAACGATGTAGCCTCCTGGCAGGCGTTGCTCCAATCCCCCCCGGCGCGCCTGGTGGGCAGACTGCCCGGACTCTCCTCGCTCTCGTATGAACAATCCGGGGCCCCCAACGACAGGTCTTCGTCGTTGGGGTGGTCCGGGGCCCCCAACGACAGGTCTTCGTCGTTGGGGTGGGGGAGTCTTCGTCCCCTCGCCGAGTCCATCGAACGCAAGATTCAGCCCGACGGCTCGCTCGCCGACGATGCCTCTCCCGAATTGGGCCGTATCCGCCGCGATCAGGAGCGTCAGCAGCGCCTCATCGAAGAAAGCCTGCGCGCCGCCCTCCGCAAGCTCTCCAGCGACGGCGCCACTCAGGAAGACCTCATCACCATCCGCGGAGATCGCTTCGTCATCCCCGTCCGCAGCGAACTCAAGCGGCGCGTCTCCGGCGTAGTCCATGGCGCCAGTTCCTCAGGACAAACGGTCTACGTCGAGCCTCTTGAAACTATCGAACAGAACAACGAGTTGGTCCGCCTTATCGAAGAAGAGCAGGCCGAGATTCATCGCATCTTTGTGGCTCTCACCCGCCAGGTCGGCGGATACGCCCATGCACTTGTTGAAGGTGCGCGAGTTCTGGCCCTAGTCGATAGCCTGCAGGCCCGTGCTCGTTTTGCCCGCGATTACGATTGCGTCGCCCCGTCCATCACCCCCGATCAGTTGCGCCTCGACGCCGCGCGCCATCCGCTGCTCGAAAAGCATCTGCGCACCACGGGCGGCCATGTAGTTCCGCTTAGCCTGGAACTTGCCGCCGACACGCGCCAACTCATCATCAGCGGCCCCAACACCGGCGGCAAAACTGTCACACTCAAAACCGCCGCCCTGTTGGCGATGATGGCCCAAGCCGGTTTGCCTGTGCCCGCCGCGGCGGCCGGTTTCCCCGTCTTCACCGCGTTCTTGGCCGACATCGGCGACGCCCAGTCCATTGAAGCGGAGCTTTCCACTTTTTCCGCGCACATCCTCAACCTTGACCGTCTTTCCCGCCTCGCGGACACCCACGCTTTTGTGCTGCTCGACGAGTTGGGCTCGGCTACCGATCCTGAAGAGGGCTCGGCGCTGGCCGTCGCAGTTGCAGCGCACTTTCTCGCCTCTGGTGCCTGGTCCCTCATCTCTACCCATCACACCTCGCTCAAGGTGTACGCCGCCAATACCCCCGGGGTGTTGAACGCCGCTGCCGGTGTGGATGAGATCACTCTTGTTCCCAACTATCAACTGCGCCTCGGTGTTCCCGGCGCATCGGCCGGCATCCAAACCGCCGAACGTCTCGGCCTCAACGCCGGCATCATCGCCGCCGCCCGCCAGCGCCTCGGTTCGCAGCAGGTCGATATCGCCCGCTTCCTCGACCGCCTCCATAACGAACTCACGCAACTCGAAGAGGACCGCAAGGCAACGCGTCAAGAGCAGTACGAACTAAACCAGGAAAAGAAGAGACTCGCCCGCGAAGGCGATGTGGACCTGCGCAACCGCACCCGCGAATTGGAAACCAAACTCGCCTCGCTGCTCAAGGATTTCGAGTTCCAGATGCGCGAGACGGTCCGCGCCATCGAGGATCGTGCCGCGCAGCAAAAGCTCTCCAAGGAGGCTGAACGCCGCATCCAGCGCCTGCGCCGTGAGTTCCAGGAGAGTTTCAATCAGACCATCGTCGCTCACCGCACCGGCGCCGACCAGGGCGATTCCAACGCCCAGCCACATGTCGTAAAGCACGTCTCCGCCGGTGATCAGGTCCGCCTCAAGTCGATGAACAAGATTGCCACCGTGCAGCGCGAAGTGGAGAAGGATCTCTTCGAAGTCGCCCTTGGCCCCATCAAGATGCGCGTCAAACGCGACGACATCGCGGAGGTTGTGCGTGCGGTAGGCTCATCGACTGAACTTTCTGGCGAACGGGCTGACCCGCTTGGCGCGGCCCGCAAGCAAAAGAATGTCCACGTCACCGTCACCAGCGCCAACACCGATGACATGCGCATGGAAATCAACCTCATCGGCCGCACTGTGGACGAAGCGACCGAGGAACTGGAAAAGTACCTTGACCGCGCCTTCCTTGCCGGCCTGCCCCGTGTCCGCATCATTCACGGCCACGGCGCTGGCATCCTCCGCCGCGGTGTCCGCGAGTTCCTTAAAGGCCACCCCCACGTAGCCACCCTTGCCGAAGCCCCGCAGAACGAAGGCGGGCAGGGAGCAACGCTGGTGGAACTACGTCAGTAGTTGCGAAATAGCTGCAACGTAGCTACAATTGTCCATGAGTTAGCGTCTGAGTGTTCCGGGAGACACTCGTATGGACCGTCTAGAGCAATGCACGAGGAGACGAGACAAGCGATGTCTACCGAACTGTTTGATTGGGATTCTGCGAATCTTGGGCATATTGCCGAGCACAACGTAGCGCCAGAGGAGGTCGAAGAGGTTCTTCTAGGTGACCCGCTTGAATTGGGTTTTCAAGCGGATGAAGGTGATGAAGAACGCTGGTTGTTTTTGGGCGAAACTGCCCGCGGACGCATCCTGCAGGTTGTGATCACTCTGCGTGGCGAGAGGATCCGGGTCGTGACTGCATACGATGCATCGAGGCAGGACAAACTGCTTTACCTGGAGACAAAGGCAGGGCAACATGATGAACTTGAAGGTTCCTAAGTTTTCGACCGAGGCCGAAGAGGCCAAATGGTGGTATGACAACCGGAACAAGGTATCAGACGAGTTTCTCAAAGCGGCGAAGGAAGGCCGTCTAGGTCGCGGCGGAGTTGCGCGTCTGCTAGCAGAACGCGGAATTAAGCCGGCTCAGCCCCTACCGTCTACCACTATTCGCCTCGATCCCGAGGACATTGCCAGAGCGCGTATCCAGGCTGCAAATCGAGGTTTACGCTACCAGACCTATCTGAAAATGATTATTCATGAGGCCCTGCACAACGCGGAGTCCGCGCGAAAATCCCAAGCCTCGTAGATGAGATGCTTGCAACTCTTGAAAGAATGGCCGGAGCCAAAGCACCGGCCATTTTCGTGCCAGCCCGCACGCCATCGCCCGTCGTACATTGGCTCAACCCGCAACAGGCTCGATTTGCGGTCTATGTCGATGCGCACATGTGCTCTGTACATGTGCCGCGACCATCAATCAATGTTTCCTGAAATCGTAATTTCACATGCTCTTGTCACGTCGGTAGGCGTAAATTCTTCTGGGGAGGTCCCGATGCGCAAACTGAGCTTGATCATGGTGTTGTGTCTTGTCTGCGGCAGTCTGGCAGCACAGGCGAAGAGTGTGTACGACTTTACGATGAGGTCGATCGACGGGCAGCAGGTTAGCCTGAAGAGCTACAAAGGAAAGGTCGTATTGTTGGTGAACGTGGCCAGCAAATGCGGTTTCACGCCGCAGTACGCGGGCCTGGAAGCGCTCTACGAGAAGTACAAGGATCGTGGACTGGTCATCGTCGGCATCCCGGCCAACAACTTTGCTTCTCAGGAGCCGGGCACCAATGAAGAGATCAAGAAGTTCTGCAGCACCAAATACAATGTCACATTCCCGATGATGTCCAAAGTGTCGGTGCTTGGGGAGGACCAGACGCCACTCTACGCGTTTCTGACCGATAAGTCGGTGAATCCGCAGATCGGTGGCGACATCAAGTGGAATTTCACCAAGTTCCTCTTTGATCGCAAGGGCAAGCCGGTAGCGCGCTTTGAGCCCGCTGTGACGCCGGATTCGCCCCAGGTAACCGCAGCAATTGAAGGTGCGCTCGGTCAGTAGGTTGGCATCGGGATGTGCCCGCTCTAACTGTGGATGGCCGGTAGCTACATGGATGCCGTTGCCGTAGCGTTGCCGGAGTCGTGGCAGGAGAATGTCTGCACTCCTGCCTTGCCGGATGTGATGCGCTTCTCTGGGCCCTTGCCGGTCATCTTTGCACTGTCCATTTCGTGCAGCAGTTTTACCAGGCGCGCAAAGCCTTGTTCGCGAGCTGTCTTGTTGCCTGCCACCGTGTTGCCTGGGTCCTCGCCGGCGCGCATGAAGCCGTGGCCGGCGCCCTCGTAGGTCACGGGTTCGTATTTCTTGCCCGCAGCCTTCATGGCGGCGACTGTATCGGGAACGGTCGCTCCAATGCGCGCGTCGTTACCCGCGTAGAAGCCGTATACGGGAGCAGTGATGGTCGAAACATCTGCGGGTCCTGGACCGTAGAAGACGAACGCGGCCGACAGGTCCTTGCGGTGGGCTGCCAAGGCAAAAGACTTGCCACCACCCCAACAGAAGCCGACGACCGCAATCTTTCCATCGCCGGCAGGCAGGTGTTTGCCATAGTCGGCGGCTGCGTCCAGATCGGCATTCACCACCTCCGGGTCCAGGCCGGAGACGGCTTTGACGGTTGCATCCTGGTTCGGAAACTCGCTGGAACCGCCGCCGTTTGGGCCGAAGCCGGTGAGCAGGTCGGGAGCAATCACGATGAAGCCCTGCGCGGCCAACTCGTCAGCCATCTCTTTGGCCCAGTCGCTGAGCCCAAAAATTTCGTGAATGAGAATCACCACCGGAGCCTTTGTCTTGATCTCCGGGTAAACGACGAAGGCCTGAATCGTGCGGCTCCCGTGCTTGAGCGGGACATATTCATGGTGGCGCGGCGAGGCTTCCAGACGGGTTTTGGCCCAGTCCTGCGCATGGAGGGGAAGCAGGGCCGGCAGGACAAACGAAATGGCGGCGAGGAGTTTGAAAGCGGGAAGCGTCGTCAACTTCATGGCGCCAAGTCTAGCTTTGCTTGAGAGCAGGTGGCAAGCGCTGTTTTCTGAGGCTCAACCAGGCTTCTGACCGCGTGCCGTAGCAGCAATCTGGGTGGGAAAGATACACTCCTTTCCCACCCCGCCGAAACTGCACTTTCCGGTCTGCCCCACCGCAGGCGGTTACGCCATCGCTTCCCGCCCCATCGGCTCGAACCGCAACTGGTTTGACTTGCGGTCCACGTCGATGCGCACATGCGAGCCGTGCAGCACCTCGCCGTCCAGAATCTTCATGGCCAGCGGGTCCTGCACCATGCGCTGCAGTGCTCGTTTCATGGGCCGCGCCCCGTATGCCGCATCCGTGCCCGCAGCCAGAATCAATTGCCGCGCAGGTTCGGTCAGCTCCAGAGAAATCTGCCGTTCCTCCAGCAGCTTGCGCACCTCGTTCAGTCTCAGTTCCAGAATCTGTGCCAGTTGCGCATGGCCCAGCGGATGGAAGATGACCATGTCGTCCACCCGGTTCAAAAACTCCGGCCTAAAGTGCTCGCGCAGCACCCGCATCACGCTCTCGCGCGCCATGTCAAAGTCGTGCTCTGTCTTGGCCACATCGCCGCTCAGCAGCGCCGCCCCCAGGTTCGACGTCATGATGAGCACAGTGTTCTTGAAGCTCACCGTCCGACCCTTGGCGTCGGTCAGCCGCCCGTCGTCCATGATCTGCAGCAGGATGTTGAACACATCCGGGTGCGCTTTCTCGATCTCGTCGAACAAGATCACCGCGTACGGTCTGCGTCGCACAGACTCAGTCAGTTGGCCGCCTTCGTCATAACCGACGTAGCCCGGCGGCGCCCCGATCAGCCGCGCCACAGCGTGCTTCTCCATGTACTCGCTCATGTCGATGCGCACCATGGCTTGCTCATCGTCAAAAAGGAACTCAGCCAGCGCGCGCGCCGTCTCGGTCTTTCCCACACCCGTCGGCCCCAGGAAAATAAACGATCCAATCGGCCGACGTGGATCACTCAGTCCAGCACGCGAGCGTCGAATCGCATTAGCCACAACAGTCAGCGCCGCATCCTGGCCGATGACCCGTTCGCGCAGGCGCTGCTCCATCTCTACCAGTTTCTTCACTTCGCCTTCGAGCATGCGCGCCACGGGAATCCCCGTCCACTTGCTCACGATTTTGGCGATGTCTTCTTCGTCCACTTCCTCTTTGAGCATCCGCGCAACGCCCGAGTTCCCGTCCTGCACCGCGTTCAGCTTCTTGAGCTCCGCCTCCAACTTGGGCAGTTCGCCATACTGGATTTGCGCGGCCCGGTCGAGTTGGCCCTTGCGTGTCTGCTCCTCGGCCTCGAAACGCAGCGCTTCGATTCGCTTCTTCAATTCGCTGATGCGGTTGATGGCCTCCCGCTCCCTCGTCCAGCGCGCACGCAGTGCCGTGATTTGCTCTCGCAGCGTGGCCACTTCGCGTTCCACGGCTTCCATTCGCTCGCGGCTGTTGGAGTCCGTCTCACGCTTCAATGCGGCGCGCTCGATCTCGAGCGAGGTTGCTTCCCGCTCCAACTGGTCAATCTCCGTCGGCACCGAGCCAATTTGAATAGCCAGCGAAGCCGCAGCCTCATCCACCAGGTCGATTGCCTTGTCGGGCAGAAAGCGGTCGCTGATGTAGCGGTGCGACAGCGTCGCCGCGGCCACGATCGCCGCGTCTTTGATGCGCACATTATGGTGCGCCTCATAGCGATCCTTGAGGCCGCGCAGAATGGCGATCGTATCCTCCACGTTCGGTTCGCCCACGTAGACAATCTGGAAACGACGCTCCAGCGCCGCGTCTTTCTCGATGTATTTGCGGTACTCATTCAGCGTGGTTGCGCCGATGGCCCGCAGTTCACCTCGCGCCAGTGCCGGTTTGAGCATGTTACTGGCGTCGATGGCGCCCTCCGCCGCGCCCGCCCCCACCAGCGTGTGCAACTCGTCGATGAACAGAACAATCTCTCCATTCGATTCTTCGATTTCCTTCAGCACTGCCTTCAGGCGGTCCTCAAACTCGCCGCGATACTTGGCCCCCGCCAGCATTGAGCCCAGGTCCAGTGAGATGACCCGCTTGTCGCGCAGGCTCTCCGGCACGTCGCCTGAAACAATGCGCCGCGCAAGCCCTTCGACTATGGCCGTCTTGCCCACTCCGGGCTCGCCGATCAGTACAGGGTTGTTCTTGGTGCGGCGGCTCAGCACCTGGATCACGCGCCGAATCTCCTCGTCGCGCCCGATCACCGGGTCCAGCTTGCCTCGCCGCGCTAGGTCCGTCAGGTCCTTGGCATATTTTTCAAGGGCCTGGAATTTGCCTTCGGGGTTCTGGTCCGTCACCCTCTGGGAACCGCGCACCGCCGTCAGCGCTTGCAGAATTGCGTCGTGGGTTGCGCCCAGCGCCACAAGCGCGTCCCGTGCCGGGTCGCCCTTCAGGTGCGCCGCGCCCAGCAGCAGATGCTCAGTCGAAACGTACTCGTCTTTGAAATTCGCCGCCTCGCGAAACGCCTGGTCCATCAGCTTGGTCAGCATTTGGCTCGCGCTGGGCTGCGTCGCCGCGCCCGCCACTCGAGGCAGTTTCTCCTCGACCTGATGCAGGTCGCTCTCCAGCCGTTCGGTGGGCACACCGATCTTGTCCAACACCGAGGGGATTACGCCTTCGCGGTCCTCAATCAGCGCCAACAGCAGGTGTACGGGCTGGATCTCCGGGTTGCCCAGTTCCGCAGCCCGTTCCTGCGCCTGCTGCATCGCCTGTTGCGACTTTACGGTCAGTTTTTCCCAACGAATTGCCATGTCAACCCCAGTTGTCGGTCTTCAATTATCGGATGTCATTCCAAAAAAATCAGTTGTCAGTCACCAGTATCTCGTGCGCGGACAAAGCTATTTGAGATTCAGCGCGTTCCAAGCGAGTCACAATGCCTCTATGACGCACCTTGAACGCCCATGCGCTCTCCCTGCGACGAAAGACTGACCACTGACAACTGATCACTGAGAGCTGCTCTTAAGCCGCCACGTTGATCTTGATCTGCTTGGGCTGAGCTTCCGGCTTCTTCTTCAACTCCAGCTTGAGCACGCCTGCATTGTAGCTGGCCCCGACGTTCTCCGTGTCCACGGTCGAAGGCAGTGTGAAGGCGCGATAGAAACTGCCATAGCGTCGTTCGATGCGATGGAAGTTCTCTTCCTTCTCCTCTTTCTCAAACTTGCGCTCACCTTTCACGGTCAGGGTGTGATTCTCAACGCGAACATCCAGGTCCTTCTCTTCGATGCCCGGCACTTCCAGCTTCAACACAACCTTCTCAGTATCTTCATAGATGTCGACTGCAGGCACAAAGCTCGCAGTCGTCAACGGGTTCTCGCTGTCGTTCAGATCGCGAAAAAGAGAGTTCATGCGGCTCTGCAGCGCTACGACTTCCCGGAACGGGTCCCAACGAGTGATTGCCATAATGTTTTCCTCCAGATGGATTCGTGATGATGGGGCGGGAGGGTGAGTCCCGGCCACTCAATCAATCTGATAAAACTATAGCACAAACGATTCATAAAATATGAGCTATATACGCTCATATATTGAAAATCTCATTACCCATCTATTTTCAATAAGTTAAATCAGAACTTGCACCCATTCGACCGCGCATTAGCTCTGTAAACGGTCGCTCTCCCTTCTTCCAGTCCCTCAATCGAACCAGTTCGTGCGCAAATTAGTTTGACCGGCAAGCCTTTTGCCATATACGGTTTACATGCTTCGAAAGGCTTGCCTATGACCCCATCCAATCTGCAGTGCATTCAGAACATGTATGCTGCCGCTGCCCGTGGCGATGGACCGGCTGTCTTCACCGGCGCGGAGTCGTCAGCGAGTTGGAGCGCGACCTCGAAGCTCGTCCTCAGGCCTGCGCCAGATGTGGCGCGGAGAGCTTTGAGGTGGATTGCTGGCCGCTGCCCAGCCGGGTCAATGTGAGTACAGTAATGTCGTCGTCCTGGCCGAAATCCACGGCGGTCGCGCTGGCCTTGGCTGCGTCGGGTTGGGTGGCGAACAAAGCGTCCAGGCGTTCGAAGCTGAAGATCTCGCCGTTGGCGCTCCGGGCTTCCAGCAACCCATCGGTATAAAGGGCGAAGTGGTCGCCTTCGCGAAGCGCGATTGCCGTCTCCTCATAGCTGGCTCCGGGCATGATGCCCAGTGGCAGCGCCCCCGGCAGTTTTACTTCCTGCTTGTTCAGGAAGGGTGCCGGATGGCCGGCGCTGGCTATTACGCAGCTACCGTCCACGCTCACTCGCAGTGCCAGGCAAGTGGCAAAACCACCTTGCAGCCGCCCAAACAGCCGCTGGTTCAACTCCGCAAGGACCTCTGCCGGGCTGGGCGCAAATCTGGCCAGTGTACGTACCGCTCCCACGATCAGCGATACTGCCATCGCGGCTCTCAGTCCCTTGCCGCTTACGTCGCCCAACAGGATGAGCGTGGAGCCGGCGAACTCGCCTTCGAGAGGAATGATCTGGAAGAAGTCTCCTCCCACTTCCTGGGCCGGCTTGTAAGCGCTGGTCATGGCAAAGCCGGGCAGTGCCGGGAGGTTTTCCGGGATGAGTACCTGCTGCAGTTCGCGAGCGCTCTTGAACTCCTCTTCCAGCGTGCTTTGCCGCCGGCTCGACTCCTGCAAATAGCGGTAAACCGCATAGATGATCGCCAGCAGCAGCAATGTGTTGGCGATGGTCTGTGCGGTGAAGACGTTTCCGTTGATGGTAAAGATCGGTGCGCCGATCTTTGCCCCCAGGGTCCAGTGGGTATAACGGCTGCCTTGTTGCACCGCGATCCGGACCACGGAAATCATCTCCGCGATGACGGCAGTGATGGCCACCAGCCAGCGCGCCGGGTCCAGGCGCTTGCGCAGGGCCAGAGCGACGAGCACCAGCGGAAACGCCTCGGCCAGAGTGAACACAACAGTCAGGGCAGCGTCGGCCAACTGCACCCAGGGCGCAAACAAGGGGTTGCTCCAGTCGCACGCTGAAAGGGCTCCGTCCAGTGAAGTGGAAATGATGCTCACAATCGCCAGCGTGCGCGTAAAGTGCGCCAGGCGGTTGTTTTCATGTAGGTCGAGGAGATACAGCAGCAGGAACCATAGTCCAATGTCCTGGATACTCAGCACCGGCTGCAACCAGCCAAGGGCAAAGTCATAGGACCAGGGAAGCCGCAGCCCGGTGAGGACCAGCGCCGCCAGGGGAGCAAACGAGAAGATCGCCATCCACAGCAGGACCCGCTGGGCACGGTTGCGCAACCAGGCCAGCAGACTCAGCAACATCACCAGCCCATACAGCGCCTGCAGTCCGAAGTAATATTGCCGGCTGCGCAGCCACATGTAATCAAGCTGGTCTTTGAGGGACCCGATTGCGCCGGGACCACCAACCACGGGTGCGGCGTTGAGTCCACCCAACTGGTCGGAGTCGAATGAGTTGAGGGGGCCTTTCCAAACCCGCAGGGCCAACACCCCGTCGCGCACCGGTCCCAGGCCAAAGGTCTGTGCGGGCTCAGAGAAGTAAAAAAAGGGATGCGGGGGCAGTGTGCCGTTATGTCCCACGAGCACGCCGTTCCAATAGATTTCGTATGCGTCATCGACGTGCCGGATCAGCAGGGCGAAGTCCCGGTCAGCGCCAATCGCGGGGGCCAGATGGATGTGTTTCCGGTACCACGCAAAGCCGGTATAGGCGGGATGACCCTGGGCGCCCCAGGTTTTGTCAGGGCTGATCTGCTCCCAATCGTCGTTTCCGGTGGCGTCGTTGGTCTGTGCCAGGGCCCACGCCGGGTTGTCGCCTACGTGGAACTGCCACGGACCGTCGAGAGGCGCGGTTCCTTTACCTAGCCCGTCCACTTGAAGCACGGGGGCTGCAGCCTGCGCCCTGCAGGGTGACGTGGAGCCAATCAAAGCACAAAAAACCAACCCCGCAAGAAGCGGAAAGCGAAGGGAAAGCCGAGACATGTCAAGAGCATACCCGGTTGTTTCTGTGGACGATAGCGCTATTTTTCTGGGTATCTGAAGGGCTAACCTGCAACATCTGGGCAGGCTCGACCACCTGCGCCGGTACAATCGAAAGCGCATGATCGATCCATCCAACAGTCCCTGGTTCAGCGTCGCGTCAATCGATTGGCACTGGATTTGGCTTACCGTGGCAGCTTTCTTAGGCGGTTTGCTCAATGCTGTGGCCGGGGGCGGCTCTTTCCTGCTTTTTCCCGCCATGTTGAACATGAAGATCTTGCCTATCCAGGCCAACGCCACAAATACCGTGGCTCTTTGGCCGGGCCAGTTGACCTCCGTTGCAGCTTACCGGCACGACATCCGCAGGAATCTTCGCCTTGCACTGCCTATGGGGCTTGCAGGACTGATAGGCGGAACGGCCGGTGCCCTGGTACTGCTCAATACGCCGCAGATGACTTTTCTGCACCTGGTGCCGTGGCTGCTCCTCATCGCCGCCCTTATCTTCGCTTTGAGCGGTCCTGTTTCTCGCTGGATTCAGCGCGTCAGCCTCGCCCGTCGCCACGGCGTCGCTACTCAGGCTCGTCCGCCACGCCGCCTTCCCGTGTTCCTCGCCACCGTTGTTGTCTGTTTCTATATTGGCTACTTCGGTGCCGGAGCAGGCTTTCTCCTCATCACGCTGCTGTCTCTCTTCGGCTTTCAGGACCTCAACGAAATCAACGCTCTCAAGGTGGTTTCTACCACCCTCGCCAATGGCATCGCCTTTGTGCTCTTTGTTTTCAACGGTCAGGTGGTCTGGCGCTATTGCCTGTTGGCTATGCTCACCTGCGCCGTCGGAGGCTATACCTCCGCCAGCCTTTCCCGCCGCGTCCCGCAGCCTGTATTGCGCGGCCTGGTGGTCTTTATCGGCCTTTCCATGGCGGCATGGTTCTTCTGGAAAACTTCGTGAGGGCAGGGAACCAGAATCAATTCGCATTTCTCCGCGATCGGCAACCGGGATCTAACGATCAGCCGTCGGCTGTCTCCTCCCTGCTGTGAACTGTGAACTGTGAGCTGTTAGCTGACAGCTAAAATAGAGTCATGAGCCACGAAGGCATTCGCTACGTCCGCAAGGACGAGGAAGCGCGCGAGAACGAGGCCAACCGCCCCTTGCCCCGCATCGCCGTCACTCCGCAGAAGGTGAGGGTCCTGCTTACTGAGGGCAAAGGCCTGGAGATCGATTGGGTCGACGGTCACCGCAGTGCCTGGAGCTTCGCTTGGCTGCGCGACGCCTGCCCCTGCGCCACTTGTGTTGAGGAGCGCAAGGTTGACGGCCGCAAGCCCGGTCAACCCAAGGCCAAGCCGGCTGCCGTCCTGCCCATGTACACCGCGCCCGCCAAACCGGCCACTGCCCATGCCGTGGGCCGTTATGCTCTCCAGTTCAACTGGCTCGATGGCCATTCCGGCGGCATCTACTCCTGGGACTATCTGCGCCGCAGTTGTCAGTGCCCTGAGTGCACATTTGTCGCCGCCGAAACCGATGGCGCGCCCAACTAAGTTTCCGGCGGCTTGATCCTGTCGAGAGGCGAGCGTGCCCCATCCTTGCGGCGGAATTTGATTCTTCAGTTTTGTCGCGGCTAGGGTGAGCAGGCGCGCCACAAAAAGAGGCAACCCAGTCAAAGGATCCGGCGCCGCGTCCCGCGCTTCGAAATATGCGCCTTGACAGATATGAGATTAGGAGAATATATTCGCTTTGGCATATACGAAAAAGGGAACTCATGGAAACTACCGCTCAAGTTCAGGACGAAGTCAGGCAGAAGTACGGCAGCGCCGCCCGCGCCGTGGCGCAGACCGGCAGTGTGCAAGCCTGCTGTGATCCGGGCCTCCGCTGCTGCGACCCCATCACCACGAACCTCTACAGTGCCGACGAGAAGGGGCTGATTCCCGAGAAGGCCGTTCTGGCATCTCTGGGCTGTGGCAATCCCACTGCGCTCATCGAGCTGAAGCCGGGTGAAATGGTGCTCGATCTCGGTTCCGGCGGAGGCATCGACGTGCTGCTCTCGGCTCGTCGTGTCGGTCCCTCCGGCAAAGCCTACGGGCTCGATATGACCGACGAAATGCTGGCCCTCGCCCGCGAAAACCAGCGCCAGGCAGGCCTTGAAAACGTCGAATTTCTCAAAGGTGAAATTGAAAACATTCCGCTGCCGGACAACTCCGTGGACGTGGTGATTTCAAACTGCGTCATCAATCTTTCTGCGGACAAGGATCGCGTTCTGCGCGAGACCTTTCGGGTTCTCAAACCCGGTGGCCGGTTGGCCGTGTCAGACGTGGTAGTGCGTGGCAGCGTTCCTGAATCGGTGCGGCAGAGCATGTTGCTGTGGGTAGGTTGTATTGCCGGGGCGCTCGAGGAACAGGACTATCGATCTAAATTGGCCGCCGCCGGATTTAGTGCAGTGACCATGGAACCGACGCGGACCTACAACATCGAAGACGCCCGCCAATTCCTGAGTCAGGCTGGAGTTGATGTCGATGCGATCGCCTCGCAAGTGGAGGCCAAGTTCCACAGCGCCTTCATTCGCGCCACCAAGCCGGAGGCTTCATGCTGTCGACCCGGTTGTTGTGTACGGTAAGCTTTTGCCGAGAATTATGCCCCACGGGCGCACAATCTAGGTATGGCAGCCATTTCAATTCCACCTGTCAGACATGCGCCCGGTTTATACCCCAAGGCGACCCCCACCCCCCTCCCCCCTGAAAGGGGCGATTTCCGGGAGCACATTTGGCTCGTCCGAGGAGGTAAGCTATCTTGAATCAGCAATATAATGATCGTACCTGCGAACTACCCCGTTATCTTAATGGTAAACAGAAACCCCTGAAAAATGCCCTCTTTCGTCGCTTTTGAGGGTCGTTTTTGGCAAGTTCGACAGGAAAGTGAGGAGTTCTTGAGCAGTGCCGCAGTATCTGTCTCCACTGACAGCGCGCAGAATGGCACTGCTCTGCTCGCCTGGTAACCGTCCCTACTTCAACTTTTTACGAGCGCGCGTTGCACCGCATGGTAGATTGGGAGCGCAGGAGGCTCGCGTGACTCTCAAGCAGTTCTTAGGCAAGCAGTTTATTGACGTCATTCAGTGGAACGAGGCGGAAGACGGGTTGCTCGCCTACCGCTATCCCATGCTCGATATGGAGATCCAGAACGGCGGACAGCTCACTGTGCGCGAGTCGCAAATGGCCGCTTTTGTCAATGAAGGTAAGATCGCCGACATCTTTGGCCCCGGCCTGCACACTCTTATCACCCGCAACCTGCCCCTGCTTACCGATCTCAAAAACTGGGATAAGGAATTCGAGTCACCCTTCAAGTCGGACGTCTACTTTTTCTCAACCCGCCTGCAGATCGATCAAAAGTGGGGCACGGCGACTCCCATTACCATTCGTGACAAGGAGTTCGGCGCGGTGCGCCTGCGCGGCTACGGCATCTATTCTTATCGCATCTCTGACCCGCGGACCTTCTTCCTCCAGATCAGTGGAACTCGCGAAACTTATTATGTCTCCGACTTGGAAGGACAGTTGCGCGAAACCATTGTGGCGCGCATGACTGACATTTTTGCCAACAGTGCGGTGTCCTTCCTGGATATGTCCGCCAACCAGGCCGCCCTGGGGCAAAAGATCGCTGACCAGATGAAGCCCGCTTTCGCTGCCCTGGGGCTCGATCTGGCCCACTTCGTAGTGGAAAGTATCTCCCTGCCCGACGAACTCCAAAAAGTGATGGACCAGCGCATCGGCGTCAGCATGGCCGGAGACCTGGGCCGGTACACACAGTTCGAAACTGCACAGGCCTTGCCCGTCGCTGCGGCCAATACCGGCGGAGCAGCGGGCTTGGGAGTTGGATTAGGCGCCGGAGTGGCCATGGGCCAGACCATCGTGGAAAACTTCAGGCCGGAAAGCGTAAGACAATCCGGTGCGCCCGCTACGCCCGCCGCTGCCGGCGCAAAGTTCTGTATCGAATGCGGAAAGCAGATTCCGGGCGGCGCAAAGTTTTGCCCGGATTGTGGGAAAGCCCAATGAACTGCCCATCATGTGGCGCGCAAATGCGCCTTGAAGCCGACAAGGATTGCTTTACCTGCGAGTATTGCCGCAGCATTTTCTTCCCGGAAAAGGATGCTGAGGGCGTAAGTGTGCTGCAGGCGGAGTCGGACCAGAACTGTCCCATCTGTGCTGCTCCCCTGGCCCTCGCTGCACTGGCCAAGATAAGAATTCGCTACTGTACCCACTGCCGCGGCATGCTCATTCCTATGGACGCGTTTATGCCTCTGGTGGAGGAGTTGCGCGCCGGATCGCCGGGCTCGCTGGTTCCTCCAGCCCCCGATCCCAACCAACTACGCCGCCGGATTGCCTGTCCTCAATGCCACCAGCCCATGGACACCCATTTCTACGCTGGCCCGGGCAACGTGGTGATTGACGACTGCTCTACGTGTCTGCTCAATTGGCTCGATCACGGAGAACTGATGCGCATAGTCCGCGCACCAGACCATACCTATACCGGCGAAGAGGAAATGGTCTAGCGGTTCAAGTCCACGTGCACTGCGGATTCGCTGCCTTGTTCCGGCAACTGCGCAAGACACGGTACCGGCGCGGAGTGCGCCTTGTTGCGCAGCTTTTCCAGCTCTTCCACCAGTTCCAGCAGTTGTTCACGCTTTCGGGCGCTCAGGTCAAGGAAGCGAATACCCACCCGATGCTTGCCGTCCGTCCACTGGGTCACGCCGGAAAGCCGGAAGGCGACACCCAGCATCCCAAACGCCACCTCGACTCGCACCAGCGCTCCGGCCAGAAAGCGCTCAGCGGTGCGTATTCGGCACCCTCCCAGGCTCAGTTCCGTGATTCGGCCCAACACCGTCGTGCTTTGATGGACCAGCAGCATTGAGGCGAGTTCGTCCACCACATAGCGCGGATGCGCCCGGCGCTTCGAATTTAGTCTTGATGGTCTTTCGACGTTGTCTTCCAGGCTCATGGCACTCCCCGCCTCGGCGCGGGTCGCGCTCAGTGCCCCCCGCCCAGTTCCCAAGGGCGCGCGGGCGCGGAGGTCACGGCCTCCCGGCCTTTTAGACGGTCATACTCATACACGTCGCTGGTGGTGCCCAGCGACTCGTTATAAAGGCTCACATCGCCAAGCAGCAACTTCAACTCTTCGGTGAACTCATGAATCGCATGCAATTGACTGGCCGATGCCGGCAATTCATATTGGGAAGTCTTAAGAAACTTCTGATAGCCTCGGTCAAGCAGTCGCGCCACTTCGCCCTTTACCAGCGCTCCCGGATGTACCGCAAAGGCTAAGGGCGTACCCTTCTGCGGGCTTGGTACCAGAACCGCTCCCGCTCCGTGCTTGCTTACCACCACACCCCCGGCGACCCCGGCATAGGGCGCAACATCAAACAAGTGGGCGCGCAGTGTATCCAGCACCTGATCGAAACTCGGAGTGCGGGTCTTTTTGCTCATCGTCGGTTCCTGATCTGCGAGAATATTCGCTGCAGGGTTTGCGGATTCTTCCCCATCTCCAATCTCGCACACCGGGACGGCGGCCTGCAATTTTGTCATGAAAACTACAGCTCCACAAACCGAACTCGGCTCGTCGGTTCCGCAACGCATCGGCTCCACGCCGCTCGTTCGCCTGGATCAGGTGGTCCGCGGTCTCCGAGGTGTAACCGTGCTGGGCAAGGCGGAATGGGCCAATCCCGGAGGCAGCGTCAAGGACCGCGCCGCCGCGGCCATGGTCCGCGACGCCAAAGCGCGCGGCCTGCTGGTCCCCGGCAAGACCCTGCTTGATGCCACCAGCGGCAACACCGGTATTGCCCTGGCCATGCTCGGCGCGGCGCTCGGCTTTCCAGTTCAACTGGCCATGCCCGCCAACGTATCCCCGGAGCGGAAGCGGATTCTGCACGCCTACGGTGCGCGGGTGGAGTGGACTGAGCCTGACGAGGGTTCTGACGGAGCCATTCGCCACGCACGAGAGATGGCCGGCAACGACCCGCAGCGCTTTTGCTACGTCGATCAGTACTCCAACGATGCCAACTGGCTGGCCCACTATCACTCCACCGGACCAGAGATTCTCGCCCAGACTTTCGGACAAGTGACCCACTTTGTGGCCGGCCTAGGCACCAGCGGCACCTTCATGGGCACGACCCGGCGCCTCAAGGAATACAATCCCGCCATCCAGGCCATCGCCATGCAGCCCGACTCGCCCTTCCACGGCTTGGAAGGCCTCAAGCATATGCACTCCTCGATTGTTCCCGCCATCTACAACCCGCACCTGGCCGACCGCGAGATGGAAGTGGAAACTGAGGCGGCCTACGCCATGGCCAAACAGCTGGCCCGCGAAGAGGGTCTGCTGGTGGGCGTCTCCGCGGCGGCGGCCGTAGTCGCTTGCTGCAGGATCGCTGAAGAGGAATTGGCTGCGGGGCGCGACGCCCTCATTGTCACGGTGCTGCCGGATGCCGCGGACAAATATCTGAGCGAGCGTTTCTGGGAGGAGGCGTGAGCGTTCTTCGCCTGCCACGTGCCGTCTACGATGGCCTGCGCACCCACGGCCAGCAGACTTGGCCTCACGAGTGCTGCGGAGCGCTGCTCGGCCTGCCCGACCCGGAAGGCTGGCGGGTGGAGGCGGCGATCCCGGCGGGCAACATCCGTACCGACTCGGCCCACAACCGCTATCAGATTGCGCCGGTTGAACTGGTAAGGATCGAGCGCGACGCACGCAGCCGTGGGCTTCAGATTGCCGGCTTCTACCACTCTCACCCCGACCACCCCGCCCACTGGTCCGCCACCGACCTCGCGGAAGCCCATTGGCTTGGATGTTCCTACGTCATTACCGAGGTTGCCCAAGGTTGCGCCGCCACCACCAATTCTTTCCTGCTCGCAGGCGCAACCGAAGAGGAAAAGCGCTTCGAACAGGAGACCATCCTGATCGACGACGCCATCGCCTCGGACGAGTCCGACGGCAAGCAAGCCAAGTCGTAGTTTCCGATCACCGTCCGTCGCCTGCGTCCGGGGAGAGGGTTTGGCATCCCCGCAGCGCTCACCGTACCTCACTCCGACTCAAAATCACAGGCGCGACCACATGTTAGAGATCCATTGAAATCCTGCACATCGCGTTTGCGAATCCGGTCTGAAGACTTTAACGGCCCATGTAGGCATTCTCTTCATCCAATCGGCGCCGTGCGTCATCTTATCTGTATCCGTTGAAGGAACAGGCACATGACTATCTTCATCCCCACGCCGCTACGTCCATTCGCAAACGGCGAGGACTCCATCGAAGTTACCGCGCCCACTGTCGCCGAAGCCCTCGGAGAACTGACTCGGACACACCCCGGGCTGCGCAAGCATCTGTTTACCGGCGAGGGCAAACTTCGCGCTTTTGTTAATCTGTATTTGAACGACGAGGATGTGCGCTACCTTCCCGCGAAGGAGGAAACGCCCGTTACGGCTACCGACACGCTCTCCATCATTCCCTCGATCGCAGGGGGCTATTCGGGACTGGCCGTTCCGGCGGACTTGCCTTCGCCGCATGAACTCTAGGTCAATCTTTGTGCATCAATACCAAGAGAATTGAGTTATTTCAATATGGCAACCACTATCGAACCCGTCTCCCTTCCTGAACTTACCACCGACGAACTTTCGCGGTACTCGCGGCACTTGATTTTGCCTGAGGTGGGCATGGAGGGACAGCGCAAATTGAAAGCTGCGCGCGCGCTTTGTGTAGGCACCGGCGGGCTCGGCTCGCCCCTGGCTTTCTATCTGGCCGCGGCCGGCATCGGCACCCTGGGGCTGGTGGACTTTGACGTGGTGGACGCCAGCAACCTGCAGCGCCAGATCATTCACTCCACCAAGGATATCGGCCGCAAGAAGCTCGACTCCGCCGAGGAGAAGCTCAAGGCACTGAATCCCGCGCTTAACGTGGTCAAGCACGAGACCATGCTGACCAGCGCCAACGCCATCGAAATCCTGAAAGACTACGACATCGTTGCCGACGGCACCGACAACTTCCCCACCCGCTACCTGGTCAACGATGCCTGCGTACTGCTGGGGAAGCCAAACGTCTATGGCTCCATTTTCAGGTTCGAGGGTCAGGCGAGCGTGTTTGCCACCGAGGAGGGTCCGTGCTACCGCTGCCTCTATCCCGAACCGCCGCCGCCGGGCCTGGTGCCCAGTTGCGCCGAGGGTGGAGTGCTGGGAATCCTTCCGGGGCTGGTGGGGGTTATCCAGGCCACTGAAGTCATCAAGCTCATCCTGGGCAAGGGCAGTTCACTGGTTGGCCGCCTGCTGCTGGTCGACGCACTCAACATGCGCTTCCGTGAGCTCAAGCTGCGCAAGAATCCTGAATGCCCGGTTTGCGGCGCCAATCCCACAGTCACCGAGCTCATCGACTACCAGCAGTTTTGCGGCATCGCACCCGAGACGCCCCAGGAGGCAAGCGTGAAGAACGGCATTCCCCAACTGACCGTGAAGGAACTGAAGAAGCGGATCGATGCAGGCGAGCAGGTCTTCATCCTAGATGTTCGTGAACCCTATGAGTACCAGATCGCCAATATCGGTGGAACGCTGATTCCGCAGAACGATGTGCCTCAGCGCCTGGCCGAGATCGACCGCAACCGCGAAATCGTGGTGCAGTGCCGCAGCGGCGCGCGCTCCCAGCGCATCGCCGAGTTTCTCAAGCAGTCCGGTTACCCCCGCGTCGTGAATCTCGCCGGTGGCATCCTTGCCTGGAGCGATGAGATCGACCCCAAGGTGCAGAAGTATTAGTGCGGTCACTCTGAAGTTCATTAAGTTGAGGTCCCTGCTGGTTGCGGCGCCTTGAGGAAAGCGGCTTCGACTGCGCCATTTTCTGAGGTTTCGAGGCGATTTGGGGCCAAAAACAGGGGGAAATCAAAGGGTTCTGTTTACCGATGAGTATATAGGGCCAATTCTCAAGCTGTTCATTGCAGGCGGGTTGCCTTGGAAATGGCCACTCCGGAGGGTGCTTTTGAGGGGGGAGGGGGGTGGGTACCCTTGTGGTACAGACCGGGGACATGCCTGACAAATTGAATCAGCGAACCGGGAGTAGAGGGTGCTCATTCCTTTATTCTGCGCCGATACGGCGTAATTCTCTGCAAGGGACGGGAAGCCGCCGCTGCGCGGTGGCTGGGAATGGCGCGGTGGGAAGTTTAGCGGCTGTGGTTTGGGCTGAACTTGACAGTTGAGAACAGCTTCGCTTGGCCTGCGGGATGCGAGCCAAACCCTGGGGAGCGATCCCGGATTTTGGGCGTTGTTGCATTCCCAGGTCTCAAAATCGAAACCTGGGCACCCGCCGGAGCATCCGCACACCACGAAATGGGTATGAGAGAGTTGTAGGCCGGCTGCGTGTGAAGTAGGTTTACACTTGTTTCAACTCCACCGCCAATTACGGGGAAGAATCACTTAAAGCGTGAGGTGAACTCATGGGCCCTTGGGACGAGCGCATACGTGGTCACCGCGTATGGACCGAAATGGCAACTCTAGGTCCGGCCATAGATCAATCGCTTTCAGTCGAAGGAATTACACCGGAATCCATCCTAGACCTCGAACGGCTAAAGGCGGTGCTGACCTATTGCGGCAAGCGCATTGCGGCGGCTGACCCGCTAATCACTGTACCTTAACCCTTGGACTCAATTGCATCTAGCTTGCAGGCCATTAATAACGCCCTTGGGGCCTTTATCAGCAACGGAGATTCCTCGCACATAGTTGTCGCGAATCAAAATGCGGACGCGGTTCTCCCTCCGCTCTCTCAGATTCCTGGAGACTATAGCCCAGAGGAATTGGGTGCACTCGTTGCGACCACATCTGAACACCGAGCTCTGGTTAGCAAAGCCTTGTCAGAGGCCAGACAGGAGGTAAAGCAACTCAATTCTCTTTCGGAGGAAGGCCAAGCAAAACTGAAGGAGGCATCGGAGGGCGAGTTAGCAAAGCTCAAATCCCGCCTCGACAACTACTCAGTTGAGTTTGGTTCAAAGCTGGATTCCATACAGGCAAATCTGGCACAGCTTGCTAGCTCCCTACAGATCGAGCAACAGAAGCTCAGCCAAATTGCGACTGACCATCAAGGCCAATTCTCCTCAGCTCAAGAGGCCCGCAGTAAGGAATTCAGTGAATCCCTAAGAGCCGGGAACGAAAACGCGACTAGACTTATAACTGATTATCAGAGCCAGTTTTCTAGTGCCCAAGACGCAAGGAGTGCGGAGAACACTGCGGCTGAGTTAGCGAGGCAAAAAACATTCAACGACACAATTGCGGATTTCATCAAGAAGCTTGCAGATCAGGACGCCGAATTCACCAAACAGCGCACGGCCTTTGTCCTCGCCTCTGAGACTGATTTAGGTGCTTTGGTATCAGACTTCAAGGTGAAGGGGACCGAGATCGTCGATGACTTGGAGAAGAAGCAAAATTATGTTGAGAAGTTGGTTGGCGTTATAGGCAACTTGGGTGTCACTTCCGGATATCTGCGGGTGGCGAACCAATCGAGATGGTCCATGTGGCTCTGGCAAGCCGCAACCGTGGGGTCCATGATTACCTTAAGCATTGTTGCGTATAAAACCCTACACGCGGTTGAAGGTCAGAACGGACAATTCAGTTGGGTAGGTTTCGCGGCGAGAGTCCTAGTTCTCTTATCTCTTGGAGTGATCGCGGCATACAGCGGAATTCAAGGGGACAGACTATTTACGGAAGAAAGGCGGAACAGGAAATTGGCGCTTGAATTGGAGGCGATCGGCCCCTATTTGGCACCTCTTCCCGTGGAAGATCAGAACAAATTTAGAATTCAGATTGGGGAGCGGTCCTTTGGGCGTGAGCCAGATCTCCAATTTCATGGAAAGAGTCCTACGTCGGTGGTTGACCTCGCGAACTCCAAAGAGTTGAGAGAGATTGTTAAGTTTGCACTTGAGACTGCGATAAGCGCAATCAAGAAATGAAGCCGTGAAAACAGAAACGACACCGGCCGTTGCTGGGTAGCCATTTTAGTAGCTATCTGTACCGGAAATTGGTGCATCGCATTGCACCGCCATACACATGTAAACCAGCGTCATTGTTGGCGATTCGCGGTAATCCCTTTGCCTTCAAGAGGTCGAAAAGGAACTTAAAATCCGCAGGCCGCAAGGCCGTGGGGGTTCAAGTCCCCCTCCGGGCACCAATCTTGAAGGGCAATTTGCGATCTGATTTGCCTGTGGCTTGGGTTCTACAGCATTTCAAACCACTAACGATATCGCCGCAAACATGTCAATAAGTGCTAGGCACTGTTGGCATTAATTGAGATCGACTTGATGGATCGCTCAACAGAAGCAACTTATCATTATGAATTGACTTAGAATGGCGAACACTGTCGAGGTCAATAATGCTCTTCGCGGATTCCAGCGACGACTTCATTGCTCGCGTGAAAAGCATAGAAAGCCGCGCTGACCAGTGCATTGAACACCTCGCGCTCCTTACAGTGCCTAGCTATTCTGCCCGCTGGTCGATTCTGACCGCGACGATCCACCTGATCGAGGAAAACTACAGCGCTTTCGGTCCAAATTCCTCGCCATTCAAGAGCGCGATGATCAACCTTGCTCGACACGCTCCAATGCTGATTCGATGGCTGGAGAAGAGTAGGTTGGCCCCGGTTGCGTCCGATTGGACTCCTCATTGGGACTCACAAGTCGGCGCGCAGGCGTTTCGCGATCTTCGAGAAACCGCCAACTATGACGCCTTTCTTTGCTCCTACCCTATGTGGTACCGGAATCGACTGACTGCGGAGCTGCTGAGCGACGACGTTGTGAGGTTTCGCCCTTCTCGAGATAGCCGTGATCGCCAAGTCAGTGCTTTTCAAAAGGGGTTGCGGAGACTGTCAGGGATACACCAAGCCGTTGCGGGGCCGCAAATGGAGACGACGGAAGCGATCCTGCGTCGCTACAACCGGATTCTGAATGAAGCAAGCCCGAGAGGAGAGCGCGGATTCCAATACGAGGATTCATACGAGCTGGCACGTCGGACGTACCGCAAGTACATAATGCGCATGGAGCATATCATGCGGCGGAGCGAGAAGCTCGACCTCGGCGCCTACACGCTTGGTGCATTCAAATGCTTCTATGCGGCGCTGCAAACCGTCTGCGCGATGCACGATTTTCTTTGCTTTCTCTGGGGACAGCGGACGGGGAGATATCCGATTGAATCAGCAGTATTGGTGAAGAAGCGGAGCGAGTGGATCCGGCTTCTTTCCTTCCTCTCCGATCTCAGGATCACCACGACAGAGCAGCTTCTGAAGGATCTGACATTTCACTCCAAGCGCCTGCCAGACCTGCATGTGTTTCCGTTTGTGCCTCTTGATGAGGGAAAAGAGCTGATAGCGTTAGTGCCGCAATTCATCCTCGGCTCTTCTCCGGAAGACAATATTCTTCGCGTCTGCTCGTATCTGCGCGAAAGCACGTTCAATTTGCTGAGCAATGATAAAGAAGCAACCATGAGAGAGGACATTCTCGAAGCTCTCAAAAACTTTCGATGCCAACACTCAATCCCACTGCCCGATCGTTCGACAGAAATCGACCTCCTAGTTGAAGATCTCCAGTCCTCCACAGTGGTGATCGCTGAATTGAAGTGGTATCGCAAGCCATCCACGTATCGGGAACGATTGAGAGCGGACGCGGAGTTCGAAGATGGCTATAAGAGACAACTTACGATTGTCCAGGCATACTGCCAAAACCATCAGGACTGGTTGAAACACCAAGGGAACCTCACTCGCTCCCTGTCTGAATATGAGAATGTCTTCTTCTTGTTGATCGGACGGGACCATTGGAGCTGGTTCGCCCCTCACGATGGGGCAGCCGTGGTCGAGTTCGAGCAATTCCAGCTGGCGGCGGAAAGAAATACCTCTCTAAATGGGGCAATGAGAGAGCTGTTGATCTATGAATGGCTCCCCGTCGACAACGTGGATTTTCATGTGCAGCTCGATAGAGGAATCGTCGAAGGAGTTGGAGTTGAGTCAGAGGTGTATTACGGTGGCCCGCCGGTGCAAAGAGTGTGACTGCACCATCCCGCCGTTGTACCAGTTGGCACGGAGGTGACCTAAGGCGGGAGCGCCAAGGCGGCAATGCCCTTGGCGTCCCCAGCGACACAGGGTCCCTGTGAATGTTATTTTTTGGGGTAGAAATAAGAACAAATCACGTGCCTGGATGGAGGGAATCGATTGTGTAGCCGACTCTTGCTCGCGAGTGTATGGATACTGGGCTCGGGTCTGGTCGCAGCGCAGAAGCTGGCAGCATTGCAACAGCAGACTGCATCGGATCGGGACCGATGGAAGGCCGAGGCGGCGCAGGTGACCATTGTCCGCGACGACTGGGGTATTGCGCATGTGCGTGGCAAGAGCGATGCGGATGCGGTTTTCGGGATGATCTACGCGCAGTGTGAGGATGACTTCAACCGCGTTGAGATGAATTACCTCTCCTCTCTCGGACGCAAAGCGGAAGCAGAGGGTGAGGGCGCCATCTGGCAAGATCTCCGCCATCGTCTGTTCATCGATCCTGCAGACCTCCAGCGCGACTACACCGCCAGCCCGGAATGGATCAAACGACTGATGAACGCCTGGGCAGACGGCATCAACTTCTACCTCGCCCAGCACCCCGAGACGAAGCCCAAAGTGCTGACGCGCTTCGAACCCTGGATGGCGCTGTCTTTTACCGAAGGCAGCATCGGCGGTGACATTGAAAAAGTCGACGTGAACATGCTGCAGGCCTTTTACGACTCGCGCACGCCCGGCGCTGCGTCACTGAGCCGCGCAGATGAGCCGCCCACCAACCCCCTCACCGGCACCGACTGGCATGAGCCGGAACCCAGCGGATCGAATGGAATCGCGATTGCCCCCGCGAATACCGTGGATCATCATGCTCTGCTGCTGATCAACCCGCATACCTCATTCTTCTTTCGTAGCGAACTGCAGATGACGAGCGATGAGGGCCTCAATGCCTATGGAGCAGTGACCTGGGGGCAGTTCTTCATCTACCAGGGGTTCAACGACCGCGCGGGATGGATGCATACAACCAGCAACGTGGATGCAGTCGATGAGTATCTGGAGAAGGTGGTCCACGATGGCGACAAGCTAAGCTATGCGTACGGCGGCGAAATCCGTCCTTTTACCACCAGGCTCATCACGCTCCACTACAAGACGCCGCAAGGGTTGGCTTCGCGTGCGTTTACGGCGATGTACACCTTGCATGGCCCGGTCATCCGGCAGGACGGCGACCGTTGGGTCACCGTCCAGATCATGCACACTCCTGCACCGGCACTCGAGCAGAGCTACCTACGAACCAAGGCGCGCAACTATGCCGAATACAAAAAGACAATGGAACTGCGCGCGAACTCGTCGAATAACACCATCTTCGCCGATGCCGATGGCGACATCGCTTACTGGCAGGGCGACTTCATTCCCAACCGGGATCCACGCTTCGACTACACCAAGCCCGTAGACGGCAGCGATCCGGCAACGAATTGGCAAGGCCTGATGACCGTTGACCAGGTACCCCATCTACTCAATCCGAAGAGCGGCTTCTTATTCAACGTGAACGATTCGCCCTGGAACGGCGCGGGCGCAAGCTCCATGCGCAAAGGCGACTACCCTGCTTACGTGGAGCAGGGAATCGAGACGGCGCGCGGCCTGCATGCCATGCGGGTGCTGGCTCCCGATGGGAATCCGCGACGGGATTTCACGCCGGATACCCTCATGCATCAGGCTTACGACTCCTATCTGCCCTGGTTTGCCCGCACCATCCCGGTGCTCAGCGCAGCCTACGACGCGCTCCCCGCCGATGCGCCGCTCAAGTCGCGCCTCGCCGATCCCATCGGGCTCCTGCGCGCGTGGAACGATCGCTGGGCCGTGGATTCGGTGGCAACCTCAATCGCTGTCTACTGGGGCACGGAGATGATGAAGACCGCGGCCCGTCCGGCACGCGAGGCGCTGGTGCCAAGCGAGGACTGGGTCGCTACCAGGATGCCCGCGGACGCCCTGCTCGCCGCGCTGGCCACAGCGACAGACAAGCTAACGGCTGACTTCGGAGCATGGCGCACGCCATGGGGAAACATCAATCGCTTTCAGCGCCTCAACGGAGAAATCGTGCAGCCCTTCAATGATGACGGCGCAAGCATCCCCGTGCCTTTCACGTCGTCCCTGTGGGGATCGCTTGCGTCGTTCTGGGCGCAGCAATATCCGGGAACCAGGCGCTGGTACGGTAACTCAGGCAACAGCTTTGTCGCTGTGGTTGAGTTCGGCGACAAGGTGCGTGCCAAGGGAGTGACCGCAGGCGGGGAGAGCGGCAATCCAGCGTCGAAGCACTTCGACGATGAAGCAGAACGCTATGCCTCGGGCAATTTGCGCGACATTTATTTCTACCCAGCGCAGCTAGTGGGGCACACGGAGCGGACGTATCATCCCGGTGAATAGGGCAACTAACTGAAAACAGCCCGCTCCATTTGAAGCTAAATCGCCGAGGCACTCATCGAGGATCAAATCGGTCCTGATACGCCGGCCTGTGCATGCGTGGCTCTATCTGTGGACCCAGCTTACCGCGCCATCTCTACCGGCCCCGCCTTGCCTGGTTCGCCCTTGCCGTTCTCGTCCATCTTGCCGAAAATCATCTTGCCGCTGGCGGTCTGAAGCACACTGGTCACCGAGATGTCTACGGACTTGCCGATCATCTTCCGCGCGTGGTCCACCACGACCATGGTGCCGTCGTCGAGGTAGCCTACGCCCTGGTTGTACTCCTTGCCTTCCTTGAGGATCAGCACCGTCATGCGCTCGCCGGGCAGCACCACCGGCTTCAGTGCGTTGGCCAGGTCGTTGATGTTCAGCACTTCCACGCGGTGCAGGTGAGCCACCTTGTTCAGGTTGAAATCGTTGGTGACCACCTTGGCTTCCCACTTCTTGGCCAGTTCGAGCAACTTCAGGTCCACCTCGCGAATGGAAGGAAAGTCGTCGGGGACAATCTGTACCTGGATGTTGGTGTTCGACTGCATGCGCTGCAACATGTCGAGGCCGCGGCGTCCCCGTTGCCTTTTTGACGCGTCGGTGGAGTCGGCCACGATCTGCAGTTCCCGCAGCACAAACTCCGGCACCACCATCATGCCGTCGATGAAGCCGGCCTCGGCAATGTCCGCGATACGTCCGTCGATGATCACGCTGGTGTCAAGCACTTTAGCGCTGCGCCGGGTGGGGCGTTCGCCGCTGAAAACCGTGCCCAACGCCGCCGGATTCAGCAGGTCCCCCTTGTTGGCTCCTACCACCAGACCGACGTAGGTCATCAGCAGCAGCACAAAAATCTGCAACGCCGCCAACGTGGACCCTGGCAGTGGGGCCGAGCGCAGGACCAGGCAAAACAAGGCCGCGCCAAAGATGCCAAGCACGCTACCGGTCACCGCGCCAATCAACCGTCGCAGGCTCAGTGCCCGCACGCGAAGTTCGAATACAATTACCGCGCCAGCCGCTACTGCGCCCGTGGCCGCGCCCACCCACCCTGTCATGCCGAAAGGATGAAGGAAATAACAGACCCCTGACAGCAGGGCCACAAAGAGAATACGAATCAGAATGAGGTCCATGAAAAGCCTTCTTCCGCTGGTGCGAAGGAACATACACCAGGCTGGGCTCAGTTGGCGAGTATGCCTATCATGGCTCTCAGTCGTCAAGGGTGGGCGTTATAACGGGAATAAATTGAATACCGGGCAGGAGATTGTAGCCGCCCCCGGGGCGAAAAGGCCCTGCTTTTTCCGATCCATGGCCGCCGTGGAGCACTCTCCACACCACGGCGAAGTTTGGTTTGCTGCAGGGGCCGTCGCGGACAGACCTTCGCCCGTGGTGCGGCTATTCCGTGTATACCTCACGAGGCGACGGCGAGTTCTGCGCCCTGCTGCATGCGCTGTACACCCTTGCGGGGTCCGCGTTTGCGGGCGCTCATCACTTTGATGCGCTCCAGCAACTCCTGCGGGGAGCAGGTCCTTTTGCCCACCAGGGCGTCTGCTCCGTGCAACTCGCCGTTCATCTTTTGCGGGTCGCCCAGCAGGATCATCGGCACATGGGCCGCAATCTGCTTAAGCTTCATGACTAGTTGGTCGCCGTTCATTTGCGGCATTGAGAAATCGGCCAGCACCAGGTCAACGAGGTTATCGGCAAAAATGCCGATGGCTTCCTGGCCGTTGATGGCTGACAGCACCTTGTACCCATTTGTAGCAAGCATGAACTTCAGTACGGAAAGATCCTGCTCGTTGTCGTCTACGCAAAGAATTACTTTCTTGGGCCGCATGATATGGAATTCCGCTCCTTGAAGATTAAGTTCGCCGGCCTGGTGGACACACATCTTCGCTACCCGCTCTGTTGGCAGGCTGACACGATGTATTTCCGGGGCCGGCTGCCGCGGTCAGGTGCTCCCTTCCTGGTCGATCTTGCTCCGCATCGCTTGTGCAGCGTGTGGTGCCCGGGCGGGCACGGCACTGTCGATTATGCGATGCGGCAATCAACCCGATGAAGGTTGGCCTATGTGCGCGGTCAATATGTTGCTTATGCCCTGAGGCAAGCGCGGCATACTCGCCGACTGAGTTGTTTCAATGCTTGGCAAGCGTACGAGCATCGGAGCCGCTTGGAAAGAGGGAAATACTAGCGAAACCCCAACTGAAAAACCGCTTGAAACAAGTGGAAATCGGGTAGAACTAACACAGGGCGCAACTTGCAATGATGAATATCTGTTGAAAGCATGTGCATCACGGCAGGAAAAGCCGTCCCATTGCCACAAGAACGGTGCTGCCTGCGACCCGCACATCTGTCACCCTCGCCAATTTCATTTTGGCGGAGAGGTAGAGATCGCTGGGACGGTTGATCTCCACACCCTGTCGCACCACAATACGCTCATCCGCGGCGACGGCGCCACGCGCCACCAGGTAGGCAATGGCACACCCGGCCGCTGAACCAGTGGCGGGGTCCTCGCCGCCGTTGAACTGCATCCGGGCGCGATACTCGGGCCTGCCGTGGTCATCCTGACCGGGTGAGGGCCCTAATACGTACAGCCAGCGTGCTCCGCGTTCGCGCAGCCATGCCGTGGCCTCTTCCTGTTTCACCCGGAGACGCGCCAGCGCCTCCGTCGAGCGCAAGGGCAGAATGGCAAATGCCGTCCCAGTTGAGACCACCTGCGGAGGCAGCGCCGGGTCAAGGTCCTCCACTGCAAGCCCGGCAAGCCGCGCCACTTCTGCACCGTCAAGTTCCGCGCCAAACTCCGGATCGCGTTGCGTCATCTCGCCAAACAGGCCCGCCGCATCAAAGCGCACAGGCACCTGGCCCACGTTCAGCTTCAGCGTTACCGTATCAGCCTGCACGGTTTCGGGCGCGTGCAGCTTGAGCACGCTGGCCGTGCCCAGTGTGGGATGGCCGGCAAAGTTCAGCTCCTCCTGGGTGGTGAAGACACGTACGCGCACGCCTTCGGCTCGCTCCACGCCAGCCGGCCTGCGCTCTACAAATGTGGTCTCAGAAAGGTTGAACTCGCGCGCAATGGCCTCCATTCGTTCCGTTGGCAACCCTACTGAATCCATCACCACCGCCAGCGGATTGCCCTTCAGCGGCGTATCAGTGAACACGTCCGCGATAAAGTATTCGAGCTCTGCAAGCCCACCCCTGACGACCGTCGGCATGGATTCATTATCCGGCAAGGGGCTCTAGTTTTCTACAAACTGCTTCAACCGCGCCAGAGACTGATCCCACTGCTCGGCAACGAGGTCAAGGTACCCCTTTGCATCTTCAATCGGAGCTGGATTGAATGCGAACAGGCTCTCCCGGCCTTTGCGAACTCCGTACACAATCCCCACGGTCTCCAACACGCGAAGGTGCTTGGTAATCGCTTGCCGGGTGAGCCTGGAGCCCTCAGTCAGTTGTGAAATCGAGCGCGGCTGTCCGCTGCTGAGCTTCGCCACCAGCAACAGCCGGGTCTTATCGCCCAGCGCGGCAAAAACCGTCGCGTGCTCCCGCCCCGTGATGGTCCTTCTGCTACGGCTTTTGTGCGACATAGCCCTCGATATTCTTGATTTGCTGAGTCCAGCCGCCATCGTTTCTGCGCCAGGCTTCCAGGCGGCGATCGGCTGGGATGTTCTCAAAGCCGGACTCGGTTAGCACCAGCAGCGTGCCGCCGGCCGTCTTCTCCAACCTGAATTCAACCAACGTCGAAGGCTCTTTTGCGTAATCGATCTGTGGATCGACTGAGTAGGGGTGCCACGTGAACGAGAACAGCCGCTCCGGCACCATCCGCTGCACCACGGCTTCCCATTTCACGTGCTCGTAGCCGGGCCACGTAATCATGCCGCGGGAAACTTGCCCCGGCACAAACGGACCTTCCAGCTTTACCCGAAACCACTCGCCGAACTCGCGATAGTCGGTCAGTGCTCTCCATACGCGAGCTACGGGGGCCTTCAATTCAATGCTTTTCTCAATTCGGTCATTCATATTCCGCAACCTCAGGGTTGCATAATAATCGATTGATCTCTTAAATGCAACCTTAAGGTTGCACATTATCCAGCTTGCCCTCGAACTGCTTGACATGCACGCGGATAGCCTCTAGTCTACGAATACCCGCTGCTGCGAAGCACGCTAAAGCCGGCCGGTAAAGGATTCGATGACCCATCTCTCCACCTTCGCAACGTGTCTGTGCTGCTGTCAGGGCTGCCGCGTTGCGCGCGTGGGTTCGCTGGGCTAGATTCCGCAAGTCAAGAATCTCCAGACAACCCACCCGCGCGGTGGGTTTTTTGCATTTAGGCAATCAGAATTCAGGGAACAGAGAATGAAGGATCGTACCTGACAGCCGTAACTGGATGCTGCTGGCTCAGGCGAGAACGAACTGACAACTGTCGACTGATGGCTGTCAAGTGCTTTTCAAGCACCGGTGGCGAAGTGGCTAACGCGCAGGTCTGCAAAACCTGTATACGCGGGTTCGATCCCCGCCCGGTGCTCCAAATTCTGCGCTGCACGCAAGAGGGCCGCGACCCGTATGAGGGGATCGCGGCCCTTTTGCTCGATCCAATTGGATTGGGCTGGTCTACCGGCGGCTTTCTCTACAACGCGATCAACGGGCGGGACACTCGAATGCGCGCGCGATCCAGAAAGATCCTCATGCGCAGCGCTTCGGCGCGCTCCACGGCGACCAAATGCGACTGCCTGCGGATGTGGTCGCCATTTTCAAGCCGCGCCAACTGTGCTTCGTCGAAATCTGCGTCCCGCTCCAGCCGGGCAACGCGCTCTTCAATGGTGCGGCGAAAGCGGGGACTGATCTCAAAACCATCCTGGGCGGCGCAGTTGGTCAACATGGCAGGCTCCTGGGGTGAGAAGTCCGCGGCCGGAGATTTTTTTGTAAGCGGCCTCAAGTTTCTTCACCCACCGCCGATAGTAGCGATGACTCAACTTTTGCGCCAGATTACCGTCTGATGCCCCATAGGTAATTGAGTGTCTAAAAATGCGACAGGCTCTAGTTCTCTCCTGAGGGCGCGTAGTAGCCCTTGCGGACCTGCACCTTCATGCCGTCCCCGTGACACTCCACCGCGATATGCCGGAAAGTGCCGTCAAGTTTGACGTTGCTGGGCGTATAGCTGGCCACGTATTGGGTGCGCAACTCGTCCTCGATCTGCTGGAATGCAGCCTCAAGCTTCTTGCCGTTATTGCCCACGTTGATCACCCGGCCGCCGGTTTCCTCGGCCATCTTCTTGGCTGCCGAGTAGCCGTAATATCCCATGCCGAAATTGCCATAGAAACCTGTGTCGGCAATCAGGATGACGTAAATGATGACGTTAGACTTTTGTGCTGCGGCAATCGCGTCGTTGATCTTGGTCCTGCTGCCCTGGTCGTCGCCGTCGGTCAGGATGATCATTGCCTTGCGGCCCGTTTCCTGGTTCAGCTTCTCGTTGGAGGCAAGGTAAACCGCATCGTAAAGCAGCGTTCCCTTGGGATCGCCCACGGTGGGAATGGTGCCGCCTCCGGCACCCGGAATGCCTGCCGCACCGTTGCCGCCCGCGGTATTGATCTCTGCCTTTTGCATGGCCCGCGCCAGTAGCCGCGGACTGTTTGTGAAGTCCTGCAGCAGGTCTACGTTCACGTCAAACGACAGCAGAAACGCCTCGTCCTTCTGTTTCAGTACGCGATCCAGGAACTGGCTGCCCGCATCCTGCTCCAGCGGCAGCACCCGTTGCTGGCTGCCCGAGGTGTCAAGCAGAATGCCCAGAGTCAGCGGCTGGTGGGTTTCGGCCGCAAAGTTTTTCAGCTTCTGCGCCACCTTATCTTCTGACACCGTGCAATCATCTGCGGTCAGGTGAGGAACCAATTCACCGTTCTTGTCCTTCACGGTGAAGAACAGGTCCACAAGGTTGACGTTGAGCTTAAGAGTTGCTACCGATTCCTCTTCGGGCGCAGGGGCTGGGGCGGTACTCACCGGAGGGGCGTCGGGCGAGGGAGCGAGCTGCGCCCATCCCACCGCCGAAAACACCGGCAGGGTCAGTAGAAAAGCGACAACTCTCCAACGATTCAGCATTCTGCTCAGATAGACGAAAACCAGACCCCGAAGAAAGCATACCCTAACTACTTATAGCCAAAAGGGCGACCTGCGCCGCGCTGGCGCGTCTGATACTCTGACGAGTGCAGCCCTACTGGCCGGTTTTCGCCTGGTGAGGAGCTGATCCGCATGCCGTTTCCCGGCTTTGCGGGGCATTTGGGAGGAAGAAATACCTGTGAGGCCTGGTTTGACGGTAACGGCGCTAACCGCGCTTTTCAGTTCGAGTTTGTTTCTCACCACTGCGGTGATGGCTCAGCAACAGCAGCCTTCGGCCGTGCCCGACGCGCCTACGCCCCAAACCCCAGGTTCTCTGACCAACGTAGCCGGTCCCATCACGCCCGGCATTGGCGCCGGGACCACGGCCAATACGCCCGCTTCGCCTACGTCATCTTCAGCCGGCCCCAATCAGCAGGCTCCCGCTCCCGGCGCGCAACCTCTCTCCAGCCCGCCTAAGGATGATGTCCAGACTGCCCCGCCGCAGATGCCGGCTGCCGGAGAAGGGGTAGAAGCGACGTCCACGATCATCCGCCTCAACGTGAACTTCGTTGAGCTTCCGGTTACAGTGAAGGACTCAAAAGGCAAGCTGGTGGCCGGTCTGACCTTCCGCGATTTCAAGATCTTCGAGAACGGTATTCGCGAGCCATTGCGGCTCTTCACGGTGGATCCCTTCCCACTGTCGATCGCTTTTGTCCTTGACCAGAGCCTGACCTCAGACGTAATGGGTAAGGTGAACGAGTCCCTGGGCGCCATCCAGGGAGCGCTCACGCCCTATGATGAGGTTGCCGTCTTCAGTTACAACAACGGGTCGCAGGAACGGACTGGCTTTACCGGAGCGCAGAGCGCCCGCTTGCCCGCGGTATTGGCCCTGACCAAAGAGACGGGCAGCGAAGAGATGGTGCCCTTCAACAGCGGACCAATGGCAGGCTGCAATATTCATGTCAACGGCAACTGCGCCGACCCCAACCTGCAGCCCGGCCGCTCCGCCGGCAGCGGGCCATTCATCACCATCCCCAAAGAGATTCACACCCTCAACGACGCCATTCTGGCCGCGGCCAAGGAACTTTCCTCGCGGCCCCAAGGCCGCCGCCGCATCATTTACGTCATCTCCGACGGCAAGGAATACGGCAGCAAGGCCAAATATGGCGATGTGCTGCGCTATCTTGAGACCAATAAAATCGCCGTCTACGGGACATTGGTGGGTGACTCGGCCCGTTGGGGCGAAGGGTTTATAAGCCGTGTCCACCTGCCCTTCACCATGTATGACAACATCCTGGTCAAATACAGCTTCAACACTGGAGGCGTTTTGGATTCAGCACGAGGCGTGAGCGGGATCGAGAGCAGCTACCAGGACATCGCTCGTGAGGCCCGTAACCAGTACACCCTCGGCTACCTGAGCCATCAGCCGATTATCGATGGAAAGTTCCGTACCATCGACGTGCGCGTCGACCGGCCCGGGCTTGAGGTCATCACCAAGAAGGGTTACTTCCCCTCCGGCCAGGATCTTCACTAGCCTGTGACGCCCGGAGGCTCCGCGGCAGGCCTGGGACTGCTGTCCGCCCTCAGCTGGGGCGGCTCGGACTTTGCCGGAGGAGTCGGTGCGCGACGCGCTCCCGCGCTGCTGATCACCGCCTCCGGGCAGATTCTCTCCTTGATCGTATTGGTGGCCGTGTGCATGGTTATGCGGCTTGCGGTTCCCGCTCCCACACTTGTGTTTTATGCCGCAGTAGGCGGCTTTGAGGGAGCCCTCGCGTTGGCCGCGTTTTACCGCGCCCTGGCAATGGGCGCCATGGGCCTGACCGCCGCGCTCACCGGGTTGCTGACTGCGCTGTTGCCGGTGCTCTTTACCCTCGTCCGCGACGGCTTCCCCGCTCCATTAACTGCTCTCGGGCTGGGCGCTGGATGCGTTGCCATCTGGCTCATCACAAGCTCACCCACGACCAAGGGCGCGGGGACACCGCGGATGGCGCTGTTGCTCGGCAGTCTTGCCGGCATCGGCTTTGGCGCGCAACTGGTGCTCTTCAAACTGGCCAGTGCCGGTGGCGTTTTCTGGGCTCTTACCTCAGCCCGCGCGGCTGGCGTCACGGCTCTCCTGCTGGTCCTGGTTGTGGCGCCGCCCAGTGGACCATGGCGCGGCTTCTGGATTACCGGCATCTTGGCGGGCGCCTTCGACACCTTCGGCAACCTGTTTTATATCGGCGCCACGCGGCTTGGCCGGCTCGACGTAGCGGCGGTGATTTGCTCCCTGTACCCGGCCGGAACCATCCTTCTCGCGGCGGTGTTTCTGCATGAGTGGCCGACCCGGCGCCAGGTAGCGGGCATGGTGCTGGCCCTGGCCGCCGTGGCGCTGCTGGCCGTTTGAGAGCGTCAATAAGCAGAAAAGGCCCGCGCTCAATGGCACGGGCCCATTCTTGTAAATCATTGTCTGGGAGCGAGATGCAACTTTCTCCCGCCTTCGCTGTCGCGAGAATGGCCGCGGGAGCACAAAGGCTCCCGGCTAGCCATTTCTTACTTCTGTTCAGTAGTAGTTGAGCTTGGCGGCGGGGGAGGGGTGCTCTGCTGCTGCACATTCGTTGTCGGCGGTGGGGGATCAGTGACCCCCTTCAGCCCTTCCCTGAAGCCCTTCAAGCCCTCACCCAAGCCTTTGCCCAGTTCCGGCAGCCGCTTGGCCCCAAACAGCAGGAATGCCACGATAGCCAGCACAATCAGGTGCCATGGCTGCAATAGATCGCCCATTGATTCATCCTCCGCACGCCACGATCAGGCGGCGCGTCATCACAGGATATTGTCGCACAAAGCCAGTCACACGCGCAGCGCGCCGTGGCCCCGCTCTAATTCACCTGCGCGGCATTGCCCAGCCGCTCCGTCACCATGGCGTAAAAGCTGCTTAGATCTTGCTCTTCCCCAATGGTCAGCCGGCGGTAGACCTTCATCATTGGAAACAGCCTCGAACCGCGCACATCCACTGCGGGAACCGCAATCACTCCGCCCGGGTATTGGGTCATCTCCCAACTTCCCGCATAGCGCCGCCGCAGCACCTCGCCCAGGTAGCTGCCCCACAGCCGCGCCTCAAAGTCCAGGTCCAGCTCCGGGCTCTCACCCACTAGCACCAGAATCTCGTCCAGCGCGTCGATCGACTCCGGTGTAAAGTCCAGACTTAGACGGAATTCCTCACGGGCCAGCGTGGCCGCCTGCGCGTAGCCCTCCATCATCGCTCCCAGATCAGGGAACGCCTCGGACTGCAGCCGGTTGCGCAGATCGTCTACCACTCACCAGACTACACGCAAGCCGGTTCAGAGCGACGGACGAAAGTGGTATGAAACAGCGCGGTGTGGCAGACTGGGAACAGCTGTTGGAGAATGTGCCACACCATGAGAATCACCAGAATTCTGGCTCTTGCGGCTACCCTGACGCTAGTGGCAGGAACTGCGCATCCCGCCGGCCGTGAAATTTACCCCGATCCATCACAAGCCCGAGCCGACCTGGCCGCTGCTCTCCGCACAGCCGCCGCTAGCCACAAGCGCATCCTGCTCGATTTTGGCGGCAACTGGTGCGCGGACTGCCAGGTGCTCGACATTTACTTCCACGACGCCGCGAACCGCCCGATCCTCGAAGCAAACTTTGTGCTCGTCCACGTCAATATCGGCTACATGGACAAAAACCTCGACATCGCCGCCCGCTACCAGGTTCCGCTGCAGAAGGGCGTGCCCGCCCTGGCCGTGCTCAGCGATCAGGGCAAGCTGCTTTACAGCCAGACCAACGGCCAGTTCGAGGCCATGCGCCGCATGGAGTCATCCTCCGTCACCGGTTTCCTGGTGCAATGGAAGCCGGTAAGGCCCGGCTGCTCAGTGGTTTTGATCACCTGTTAGAAATGTGGGGAAAAGGCGAAGAGGCTCTTCAGCTAGCGTCAGCTTAGCGGAGCCATGTGCTTGGTGTTCTGGTAGGTGTAAATGATGCGGTGCGCCACCGTGATTGTCGAAAGCGTGGCCAGTACCCACAGCACCGGAGCCATTACACCCCAGTGATTGAACAGTGCTCCCAGAAGAATCAGCACGATGCGCTCGGGCCGCTCCATAAAGCCCACCTTGCACTGGCCGATCAACGCTTCAGCGCGAGCCCGCGTATAGCTCACCATCAGCGACGTCACCATCACGAACGCCACCAGCACCACGTAGCGGAACCGATTGATGCGCCCGTAGTAGACCAGCAGCCCGAAGAACAGCACCACGTCGGAATAGCGGTCGATCACTGAATCGAAAAACGAGCCGAATACCGTCACCTGGTTGTTGCGACGCGCCACCCGCCCGTCCACCATATCGAAGATTCCGGCTCCGAAAATCACCATCCCGGCATAGAAGAACATGCGTCCGGCATTGCTGGCGTCGGCGTGGCCAAACAGAAACGCGGCCACGATATTGATCACCAGCCCGATGAAGGTGAGGATGTTGGGTGAGATTTTCGTCAGCGCCAGCCCGTGAACGATTCGGTCAAGAAGCCAGCCGCAGGCGCGGCCAAAAGCGCTGGTCCAGGTCATGCAAATCTTCCTAGTTACTGCTCTGCGTCGTCGCCGGAGTCTCGTTATCCTCGTCGGCTTCGTCGTGGATCGTTGTCAGTTTTAGAACTTCCAGTTCGCGCTTGCCGTTGGGCGTCACAATAGCGGCTACATCGCCCACCCGTTTGCCTACGAGCCCCCGGCCAATTGGCGAGGTGGTCGAAATCAGCCCCTTGGTCACGTCTGATTCCTCGCTGGTCACCAGCCGGTACACTATCTCTTCATCTTTGGTTGAGTCGTATACCACCACCGTCGAGCCGAAGCCTGCCCTGTCCCTGGGAATGTTGGCCAGGTTCACCAGCGAGAGTTCCGCCATGCGCTTCTTCAACTGCCCCAGGCGCGCATTCACAAAATCCTGGCGCTGCTTCGCCATGTGATACTCGGCGTTTTCCGACAAGTCGCCCATGGCTACCGCCTTCTTGATCTCGGCGGGTAACTCGTGTGCGAGTTCGTGCTCAAGGAGTTCGATCTCTTTGAGAAGCTGCTTCTTAATGTGATCCGGCATCCACAGTCCGTGGCGGCGAGCGGGGTTGCTCATTCCGCAAAAGATAGAAGAACTAGTCAATTCATTATACGCGGGCAGGCGCTGCAGATGAGATGAGGCAGGAATACCCAGAGGATGGGCCGAGAAGTGCAAACGCAAAGTGGGGGGCGGGTTCGCTACTGTCCTGTCTTTTACGGGACGAGCCACATACGACCAGTGTCCTCACACTGCCCGCCGATATGGAAGCAGGTCAGGACTCGCGGCACTGGCCGCTGACCGCTGATCTCGCACTTGGTCTGTACTCCCTATTGCCCGCTCCGCTTGCGGAAGACTACCTTCAACTCCCGTCGCCAGTGCTCGCTCAAGGCGATCAACTCCCACTCCACCTGCGGAGAGAAGTATCGAAGCACCGGCTCGTTGGCGGGGTGGATGCGCAGCGCAGGGGCGGCGAGCAGCAGACGCGGAGGCAGGGGTGAAACGTCTGTGCCGGCAAAATAGCCCTGGCGCTCGAAAGCCGAGAGCGGCCGGCCTCCGCCTGCGCCGGGTTGGCGGTCGTCGTTCAGCGCACGGACCCGTATCCAGTAGTCCAGAGCCTGCAAGGGCAAATGCAGGTCTTCGTCGGCCTTCAACTCCATGACTGCCAGCCGAGCGTTGCGGTCCAGCGTCAACAGATCCAGCATGCCCCGGTCGCCCGTGGAAAGCGCCGGCACCTGCGAATAAAGGAGGTCACCCCGCAACCCGGGGAGCAACTCCGACAATCCTGCGCGTAATTCCGCTTCCAGCCAGCGCTCCGGTTGGAGGCGGAACAACGCGTCTGTATGCACCCCATCGGCCTGCCGACTGAGAAAGAGCCGTGTGAGAAGATCGCGGCAAAGACCTTCATTCTCAGTGGTTAATGGAGTCTCGTTGGCTCCCGCTCCAAAGCTGATCTCATCCTCCGAAGCAAAGGAGTGTGCGGTTGCTCCGTGGCGTACCCGTGCAAACTCAAGCCCGTGCAACAAGAGGCCCACAGTGGCGGCGGAATGGGGCCGAATCTCCACTCGCGCCCGCGCCGGAGGCGGAAGCAGACCCAGAATGCGGTCCAGGCCTGCCTTGCAGCGCTCCACCGCCGCAGCGGCTGAAAAAGCGTGCATCAGCCGCGCATCCAGGTTGCCGGTGTCGCGAAAATCCACGGCGGTCAGTTCTTCGCTGCGCTCGTCGAGCGTATAAAGCTGAAAATCGGCGGCTGCGTGGTTCAGCCATGCCATCCGCTCCGCCGTGGTTCGCCACGCGCCCGCAGGAACAACAACCTTGAGGCCGCCGAAGTGCCTCCGCCCGTCGCCATGCCGGCGGCAATGATCCAGCCACAGAATGCCCAGGGTGAGAATCCCGTCCACCATGGCCGCGGACTCAGCCTCACCCACGCCGATCACCGCTTCGGCCGCTGTCCCTTTCAGTAGCCGTCCGCGCGCATAGGCAGGGCCGAAGCTGTGCTCCAAATCCATAGCCGAGCGCATTCCGTCGACTTTTGAGCCGATGAAACAGCGGGTCAGGGCTCGCTCCAAAATGTGCTGATAGTTCCGTCTCGCCGAGTCCCTGGCCGTGGGTGTGCGCCGGTCGCTGGTGGGCACCAGTTCGAGGGCCTGTGGCTTGGCGGCGCCCATGCGGCGAGTCATCAGGCGCAGGCATTGCGCGCGCTCCTGGACATCAAGCACAGTGCGGACCACGTTGCGCTCATCGCTCCAAAGCTGCAACAGGCAGCGTCCATGAGATTCACTTACCGCATAGTGCGCAGTGCGCATATCGAACTGGACGCTGCCATCCTCGAGCAGCGCGGCTGTGGGGTGATCTGTCAGATACTCTTCGATGGTTTGTGCCAGGTGGGCGGGGGAAGTGGCGGTTTCGCTGTCAGCCATGCGTGGCCTACCAGCCCTGCCGCGCACGCAGGCCGGTGATGTGAGCCGTATGATGGCGCGAATGCCATGCGTAGATGGCCAAAGCGGTGGCCAGATCCTGGCGGCCCGATTCGGGGTGGACGTAACCCCGCAAGAAATCCTCTTCCGAAAGCGTCTCGAGCAGTGCCACCCAGCGCGAGTGGAGCGCGGCAATCAGCGCGAGCGAACTCTCGACGGGCATCCGGCGACTGTCGGCCAAGTTGGCCCAGGCAGCTTCATCGTAGGGCTTGATGGTGGGCCAGTCTTCAGTGAGCGCCAGTTTGAAGCGGACGTAGGAATTCGCATGGCTATCGGCCACATGATGCACCACTTGGCGCACCGTCCAGCCGCCTTCGCGGTAGGGAGTATCAAGCTGGGCGTCGCCGAGACCGGCGACGGCAGATTGCAGATGCACAGGCAACTCGCGCAGCGCTTGAATATGCGCAGCGCGGATGCCGGACAGCGCACTTTCCGGCGGGCTAAAGCGCCCAATCGGGTAACGCAGGTCGACCACATTTCCCATGGCTTAAATCCAGGCGCGATTCATGGCGTCGGAGGCAATGCACAATCGAGCGCAGTCGCGCGGCCCCCTGAGCCTGAAGACCGAAGCCCGCTCTAGGCGTGATGGTGAGTGTGGTGATGGTGGTGATGGTGATGATGGTGAGCGGCAGCAAAAGCCGGGCTGGCAAACACCATCAGCAATAGGGCAGCAGCAATAAACTTCTTCATGGCCCGAATGTAGCATGATGGCGGCGCTGATGGTAGGGGTTGGACGGTCCTGTATCAAGAGAGAAAACGGCGGGGCGCTTCCGATTGGCGGTGCCCGTCTTCACTGAAAGCGGCGTAAACTAAAGACAAGATGAATAATCCGGCTGCTTCCCCGCGTCCGAGCCATGAACGTTACTTTTTTGAAAAATTCGGCATCACCGAACGACTGCTGGAGCGCTGCCTGGGAGAGGCCCTGGCCGCAGGCGGAGACTACGCCGACCTCTATTTCGAGTCGATGACTGCCACCGCGCTGGGCGTGGACGAACAGATTGTGAAATCCGCGAGCCAGGGGACCAGTGCAGGGTGCGGCATTCGCGTGCTTTCAGGCGAGCGCACCGGCTACGCTTACACAGACGATCTGAGCACCGACCGGCTGCTGCATGCCGCGCGAACCGCGGCGCTGATTGCCTCAGGGCCGGCGAAACAGCACGTGCAAGGGTTCACAGAGACGCCTGCGGCTGACCTTTATCCCGTCCCACTGGGTGGCTTCGATCTGGATTTGGCCGCGCGGCTGGAACTGATTCTTCGCGCCGACCGGGCTGCCAGAGCATTCGACCCGCGGATTGTGCAAGTGCGCGCCAGTTATAGCGAAGAGTTGCGTCGCATCCTTATCGCGGCCTCGGACGGCGCCTTTGCGAGCGACACGCAACCTCTGTGCAGGCTGAATGTCTTCGTGATCGCCAAAGAGGATTCGCTCTCAACCAGGGGTTCGGCGGGCGGTGGTGGACGGGCGGGCCTGGAACAATTCACGGGATCGAAAAGCCCGGAGAGTTTGGCGAGCGAGGCGGCGCGGGGCGCGATTCTGCAACTCGGCGCGGTTCCCGCTCCGGCGGGGGAGATGCAGGTGGTGCTGGGGCCGGGATGGCCCGGCATTCTGCTGCATGAAGCGGTTGGCCACGGCCTGGAAGCCGACTTCAACCGCAAGAAGACTTCAGCCTTTGCAGGGTTAATTGGCCAATCCGTTGCCAGCTCGAAGGTTACGGTGGTGGACAACGGAACGATGGCCGGGCGGCGCGGTTCGCTCAACGTGGATGACGAGGGTTCGGCGACCCAGGAGACGGTGCTGATCGAGGGCGGGGTGCTGCGCGGGTACCTGACAGACAAGCTTTCAGCACGATTGACCGGGGCAGCCAATACAGGTTCAGGCCGGCGCGAGAGCTACCAGCACATCCCCATGCCACGCATGACGAACACCTACATGCTGGCCGGCGACGACTCGCCCGAAGACATCCTGCGGAGCGTGAAACGGGGCCTTTACGCGGTCAACTTCGGCGGCGGACAGGTGGACATTACGAACGGCAAATTTGTTTTCTCGGCCTCTGAGGCTTACCTCATCGAAGACGGCAAGATCACCGCACCCGTGCGTGACGCCACACTGATCGGCAACGGCCCCGAGGCGCTGAAGTATGTCTCGATGGTCGGACACGATCTAAAGATGGATGAGGGCATTGGGACCTGTGGCAAAGACGGCCAGAGTGTGCCAGTGGGAGTGGGCATGCCCACTATCAAGCTGGACCGGATGACGGTAGGCGGGACGGGGCGGTGATTCCGAAGTCGATCTTTGGGGTGCCTCACCGGAAGCCCCTTTGGTACTGTTGACCCATGGCCGAAGCTCTCGCTCAACCCGATCTAACTGGTTTGGACCTTGAATCCATGGCTGCCGAAGTGGTGGCGCTGGCCATGAAGGCGGGTGCCAGCGACGCCGAGGCAGTGGCGCGCGAAGGCGACGAGTTCAGCGTGAACGTGCGCATGGGCGCAGTGGAGACGCTGAAAGAGTCCGGTTCGCGTGGGCTGGGGCTGCGGGTATTTCTGGGCACGCGGTCAGCTTCTGCGAGCACGAGTGACCTGACGCCGGAAGGGATTCGGCTGCTGGTGGAGGGTGCGCTGGCGCTGGCCAAGGTCACAGAGGAAGACCCGTTCAGCGGACTACCCGAGGCGGACGAATTTGGCTCGCTGCCAGGCGATCTTCACCTTTACTTTGAAGACGTTTACTCGCTGCCTGGGGCAGAGCGAATCGAGTGGGCGCGCCGGGTCGAGGCAGCGGCGCTCGCGGCCGATTCGCGCATCACCAACTCCGATGGAGGCAGCTTTGACGCGGCCACGGGGCGCAAGGTGCTGGCCAACTCGCGCGGCTTCCTGGGTGGTTATCGCACCAGCTACGCGGGGGTGTCAGCGGCGCCTCTGGCGATGGACGCGAACGGCCAGATGCAGCGGGACGGCTGGTGGAGCAACGCGCGAAGGCTAGGAGACGTGGAATCGCCCGAAGTCGTCGGCAAGGAAGCGGCGCGGCGCACGCTTCGCCGGCTGGGGGCGCGGCGCGTCCCTACGCAGCAGGTTCCGATTGTTTTTGCGCCGGAAGTGGCGCGGTCGCTGATCGGGTCAGTCTTCGAGGCCGCATCGGGGGATTCAATCTGGCGGAGTGCGTCGTTTCTGGCCGGCAAACTGGGCGAGCAAATCGGCGCGCCTGCACTCAACATCATCGATGACAACACCATGCTGTTGCCTTCAGGCGTGGGCGGCTTCGGGACTTCGCCTTTTGACGGCGAAGGGCTACCCTCGCGGCGTACGGTGGTGGTGGAGAGCGGCGTGTTGCGCAACTACCTGCTGAACACCTACACCGCGCGCAAGCTGGGCATGAAGTCTACCCACAACGCGACGCGGGGTCTGGCCGGCACACCGGGCGTTGGCTGCGGAAATCTCTATCTGGAACCGGGCACGCTGACACCGCAGGAGATCATCGGGGCGATCCCAGCGGGATTTTATGTCACCAGCCTGATGGGCTTTGGCACCAATCTCGTCACCGGCGATTACTCCCGCGGCGCGACCGGCTTGTGGATCGAAAACGGGCAGTTGACGTACGCCGTGGAAGAGGTGACCGTGGCCGGTAACCTGGGCGAGATGCTTCTGCATGTCACCGCCATCGGCAACGACCTTGTCTTCCGCGGATCGGTGGCTTCGCCCACGCTGCGGATCGACGGAATGACCATCGCGGGAGCATGAGTTGAGGGCAGACGTGGCGAACGAGTTCACATCTCTTGCCTTCGACCCGTCCGGTGCCGGCGCCACGCTGGCTCAACTGCCGCAAAGCTCTGCCGTCTTCGCGCTTTACGGCGCGGAGGCGCACGCCGAGCCCTACATTGGACGAACTCCTAATTTGCGCGGCAGGCTGGAGCGGTTGTTGCAGCCATCTGCGAGGCACCCAAGGCGGCTGCAACTGGCCGGCCGGGTGCGGCGTATCGCGTGGCGGCTTACCGGCTCGGAGTTTGAATCGCTGCTCATGCAGTTTTCCCTTTTGGTGGAGGTCTTCGGCGATCGAGCGCTGGAGCGTATGCACTTGCGGGCTCCGGCATTTGTGCGCTACCTGGGCGGCAACCCGTATCCGCGCATTACAGTCACGCACCGGCCAAGCCAGCGTGAGGCCGATTGGGCCTACGGGCCGTTTGCATCTCGAGCTGCGGCGGAACGGTTTGCCGAGGAGGCACTGAAGCTCTTCCTCTTGCGGCGTTGCACGGACGATTTGGACCCCAATCCAAGTCATCCCGGTTGCGTGTATTCCGAGATGAAGATGTGCCTGGCTCCCTGCTACCAGGGCTGTACCGATGAGCGCTATGCGGAGGAGGCTGCGGCGGTTGAGAGCTTTATGGCCACGCGCGGGGAAAGCCGCCTGGTGGTGTTGCGCACCCAGCGGGAGGAGGCGGCCGCGAAGCTGGAATTCGAGTCTGCGGCCGCGATTCATGCCCAGGTGCAACGCGTGGAAAGCGTGCGCGCACTCGCCAGCGAGCTGGTTCGCCCCCTCAGCCGACTTCGAGCCGTCATTCTGCAGCCCGCGGCCAATCCGGACGAGGTAGCCGTCTTTCTTTTCGAGAAGGGGCGCCTGCGCGGTCCGACGGGATTTTCGACGCTGGGCATGCGCATTCAGAATGAGCAGTCCGGGTCAAGCTCGCTGTTTGCACATCCGGTGGCTCTGGAGCCAGTTTTGGAATCTCCGCTCCCTGGAGTTTCTCAGGCGGAGCACGGAGGGTCCGAGGCTGCCGCTGAACCGGCGGCCAAGACCGCACGCGGTTTGCTTGAAGCCCGGATGGAAGTGGCGCTGGCCGCATTGTCGGCGCCGATTGATGCGTCCTCGGCAACCCTTCGTCAAGGTCACCTGGCGTTGCTCAAGCGCTGGTATTATCGCCCTGAAGCCCGCCGTATCGGCGAAGTCTTCTTTCCTGGCAACGACGATCATTGGCCGGTGAAGGCCATGCTTCGAGGCGTGGGGCGGGTAGCCGCGAAAATGCTGACGCCCGCCAGTCGCGCGTAGTTGAGTAGCCAACCGGAGGCCGCACATCGTGAAGACTGAAACAGTCCGTTCCATGCTGGGAGGAGGGAAGCGCCTCTCCGTTGGCCGAGCCCGAGAGGTGGCCGAACTCCTGCTGACACAGCCGAAGAGGGCTAATCAAGTGGCCGAGTGCCTTTGGGACGATGACCCGGGTGTGGCCAACCGCGCCGCCGATGCACTGGAAAGGGCGTCGCGCAAGCAGCCAGCGATTCTGGCGCCGTGCAAAGAGGTTCTACTTGGCCGGGTGGTTGAGGCTAGCCAAAACAAATTGCGCTGGAATCTCGCGCTCATGGCACCTCGCCTTAAGCTCACGCTGCCAGAGACGGAGCGCGCGGCGGGGATGCTGCGGCCGTGGCTCGATGACCGAAGCTCGATCGTGAAGACCTGTACGATGCAGGGCCTGGCTGGGCTCACACGCCAAAATTCTTCTCTACTGCCGGAGGTGCTGGACCTGCTGCGCATCCTCGCGCGCAGTGGAACGCCGGCCATGCGGGCCCGCGGCCGCATCCTGTTGCGTGGTCTGGAACGGAGCAGTGATCAGGCTTCGTCCGGCCGGAAGCGGCCGAGGGCGTCCGCGCGACTGATACACTGAGCGGGCAGGCATCCGGGACAATAAAGACACATGATTGAGCTGGCGCCATCGATCTTATCGGCGGATTTCGCGCGACTGGGCGAGGAAATTGCCGCGGCCGAGCGGGGCGGCGGCACGGTCATTCACCTCGACGTGATGGACGGACATTTCGTGCCGAATATCACGCTGGGCCCTCAGGTAGTGAACAGTGTGCGCAAGGTTACGCGTCTGCCGCTGGATTGCCATCTGATGATCGAGAATGCCGACGAGTTTATTCCTGCCTTCGCCGATGCGGGAGCCGACTGGGTGAGCGTCCACTATGAGGCCTGCCGCCACCTGCACCGGTCGCTGGAGTTGATTGCCCGCCACGGAATGAAGTCGGCGGTGGTGCTGAATCCAGCCACCCGCGTGGACCTGATCGTGGATATTCTGCCCATGGTCCACCACGTATTGATCATGAGTGTGAATCCTGGGTTCGGCGGGCAGCAGTTCATTCCCTTTTCCCTTGAAAAGATCCGGCGGCTGACCGAGTTGCGCCGGGAGAAGGGGCTGGCATTTAGAATCGAAGTGGACGGGGGGGTGGCTCACGACACGGTTGCCGCCATCGTCCAAGCCGGTGCGGACCTGCTGGTGGCCGGAAGCGCCGTTTTCGGCGGGGGTCATCCGGAGCGGGATGCGCGGGCCTTGCTGGCTGCGGCGCGCGAGGCCGCGGTCCATGTTGATCGACCAGAATGAGTAAGACAAATGCGGATGGCCTGTCGACGGGTCATTGCTGCAATGATGAGGTGGTATGAACCGGTTTTCAAAAAAGTTTGTCGTGCTGGTCCTGGCTGCACTGGTCCTGGCAGGGGTCTCGGCACAGGCCCGTGAAAAGAAGCCGAAGCACAAAAAGAATCAGGATCTGAGCGCCAACCCGCTGGCCAATGTGAACTCAAAGCAGCCCGACAAGGTGCTGTTTGACAAGGCCATGATCGCCATGAAGAAGAACCGGTTCGATGTGGCGCGGCTCGATCTGCAGACCATGCTGAATACCTACCCGGATTCGGAATACCGGATGCGCGCCAAGCTGGCGGTGGGCGACACATGGTTCAAGGAAGGCGGGGCTGCTGCGCTGACGCAGGCAGAAGCCGAGTACAAGGACTTTATTACCTTCTTCCCCAATGCCCCCGAGGCGGCTGAGGCGCAGATGAAGGTGGCTGACATCTACTACCAGCAGATGGAGAAGCCTGACCGCGACTTTACCAACGCCCAGCGTGCCGAGCAGGAATACCGGGACATGATCAACCAGTTCCCCGACTCGACACTGGTACCGCGCGCCAAGCAGAAACTGCGCGACGTCCAGGAAGTGATGGCTGAACGCGAAACGCAGATTGGCCTCTACTACGATAGCCGCGAAAACTTTGTCGCCGCGATTGCGCGTCTGGAGACTGTCGTTGACACCTACCCGCTCTACTCCAAGAGCGACCAGGCGTTGCTTGGCATCGGCGATGCCTATGCCGGCCAGGCCCATGTTGTCCAGCTATTGCCCCGTTTTCCCGCCGCCGTCAAGGAACGTATGCGAGCGCTTTACCTGGACAAAGCCGCCGCGGCCTATGCCAAGGTGATTACTCGCTATCCAATGGCGCCGCACGTTGAAGATGCCCGCGACCGGCTGGTAGCCATGAACCGTCCGGTCCCCGAGCCAACCCAGGCGTCGATCGCGGAGAACGACGCCGAGGAGCGTAGCCGCCAGCCCCTGCGCTTTACCGATCGGACCCTTGGCTTGATAAAGCACGGCCCCTCGGTGGTGGAAGCGGTGCACGTGGGCGAACCAACCCTTGACGATCCCAAGCGGACCCTGGCGCCAGATGTCACCAAGGAGAACCTCGCTTTGTTCACTTCTGCCGCCAACGCGGGCAAGCCTGCTGAGTCTGCCGCTCCTGTTGTGGCCACCGGTCCCAACGAGCCGCCGCGCAGCGACCAACCCTCGCAGGCGCCGCTGCAGCTTGAAGCACCTGCGGGCGGCACCGGCGTTGGCGTCTCGATTGTGAACGCGCCGTCCGGCGAGGCCGCACCCGACCCCAATGCGGGGCTGAAGCCGGTCGGTCCCGTCAATACCGCGTTGCCTGCGGCCGAAAAGCCTGCAGAGGCGCCAGACCAGGTGAATGAGATCAAGCCCGGCTCAACGCCCGCGGCGCCCTCGGCCGACGCCAAGAAGAAGAAGGCACCTAAAGCAGACTTGAGCGACGAGTCCTCGAGCAAGAAGAAAAAGAAAAAGGGCTTGGGCAAATTGAACCCGTTCTAAATTCAACTGGAGTAGGCAATCTGAGGGCCGCACCTTGCCGGGTGCGGCCTTTTCATTTTGGATATCGGGCCATTCGTACTGCCTGCCTTCATTTCTCCAGGTGCCGCATCTGCTAAAGTTAGGGGTGGTCCCCTTGCCCGAAGCCCTCTCTGAAATGGGGGTTTGCAGCAGACCTAATGGGGGCTGCAAACAACCCTCATGGCTCACGACTTGCCCAAAACCTACGACCCCACGGCCATTGAAGATCATTGGGCCGAATACTGGGTGCGCGAGAACCTTTTTGCGCAGCCGACCCCGAAGCCCGCATCCAAAACTGAGCACCTGCACGACACGCCCCCTTTCACGATTCTGCTGCCGCCTCCCAATGTGACCGGCAATCTGCACATGGGCCACATGTTCGAACATGCGGAGACGGACATCCTGGTGCGCTGGCGCCGCATGCGTGGCGGTCGTGTTTTGTGGTTGCCCGGGACAGACCATGCGGGCATCGCCACGCAGATGCTCGTGGAGCGGCAACTGGTGAGCGAGGGCACGAGCCGGCAACAGTTGGGCCGTGAGGCCTTTATTGCGCGCGTGTGGGAGTGGCGGCGGCACTACGGCGGCGCCATCCTGAACCAAATGAAGCGCCTGGGCGCGTCGGTCGACTGGCAGCGAGAGTACTTCACCATGGATGAAAGGCTCTCGGTTGCGGTACGCGAGGCGTTTGTCCGGCTTCACGAACAGGGACTCATTTATCGTGGCGCCTACATCGTGAACTGGTGCCCACGCTGCCAGACTGCGATCAGCGATCTCGAGGTGGTCTATGACGAGCACAAGGGGCACCTTTGGGAAATCCGTTACCCGGTGCTCGGTGACGATGGCGGGGAAACGGGCGAGTTCCTTACCGTGGCCACAACCCGCCCGGAGACCATGCTGGGCGACGTGGCAGTGGCGATTCACCCCGAGGATGAACGCTACCGGCATCTACACGGCAAAAAGCTGCGACTGCCGCTGATGAACCGCGAGATTCCGGTGATCCTCGACGATTGGGTTAGCCGGGAGTTCGGAACCGGCGCGGTGAAGGTGACACCTGCGCACGACCCCAACGACTTTGCCATGGGCCAGCGCCACAATCTGCCCTCAATCAATGTGATGGATGAAACGGCGCACATCAACGCGGAGGGCGGCGTTTATGCCGGCCTGGACCGCTACGTGGCGCGCAAGAAGATTGTCGCAGACCTTGAATCGCAGGGTCTGCTGGCAGGGATCAAGGACTATACGAACAATGTGGGCCACTGCGACCGTTGCAAGACGGTGGTGGAACCCCGACTTTCACTGCAGTGGTTCGTCAAGATTCAGCCGCTCGCCGATCGCGCCATCGCGGCGGTGAAGGAAGGGCACATCCGCATCACGCCGGAGATGTACGAAAAGACCTATCTGAACTGGATGGAAAACATCCACGACTGGTGTATTTCGCGGCAACTTTGGTGGGGTCATCGCATTCCCGCGTGGCACTGTGCAGTCTGCCATAAAACAACCGTGGCGCGGCAGGATCCGACCGCATGTGCACACTGCGGTTCGCAGCAGATTGTGCAGGAGACCGACGTGCTGGACACGTGGTTCTCTTCAGGGCTGCTGCCGGTCTCGGTCTTTGGCTGGCCGAACATTCACGCAGAGAACCGCGCGGACTTCGACACCTTCTATCCCACAAGCCTGCTGATCACCGGGTTCGACATTCTCTTCTTCTGGGTAGCGCGGATGATCATGTTCGGCTGCTGGTTCGCGGGCGATGTCCCGATGCTGGATGGGTCAGAGCGCTCGCTGGCCGAATCGGTGCCGTTCCGCGAAGTTTATATCCACGCGCTGGTGCGCGACGCCAACCGGGAGAAGATGTCCAAGACCAAGGGCAACGTAATCGATCCCATTGAGATTGTGAAGCAGTATGGGACCGATGCGGTGCGGTTCACGCTGGCTTCAATGGCCTCCCCCGGCACCGACATCGCCTTCAACGTGGCCCGGACAGAGGGCTATCGCGCCTTCGCCAACAAGATATGGAACGCCGCACGCTTCCTGTTCATGAACGTGGATCGCGCCGCGGAGATTGGCATCAAGGTCGACTCCGCCGCGCTGGGCGGAATGCCGATAGTGGCCGAAGACGCACCGCTTGAAGCACGATGGATTGTGGCCGAGTTGCACGCCACTGCGGCCAAGGTCAATCAGGCGCTCGAGAACCATCGCTTTGACGACGCTGCCAACACCATCTACCAGTTCTTCTGGGGCAGTTTTTGCGACTGGTACCTGGAGATCGTAAAGCTGCGGCTGGATCTTGCAGAAGACGCCGACAAGGCGAAGACGAGCGCGGCGCTGGCCGCGCTGGTTGCAGTGTTTGAGGCGGCGCTGCGTCTGCTTTCGCCCTTCATGCCTTTCCTGACGGAAGAGCTTTGGCACGCGGTCTATGACGGCAACCCTCCGGCAAAGTCGATTGCGCTCGCGCAGTATCCGCAAGCCGGCCCTTACGACTCGCAGCCGCAGACTGATATGGAAGTGGTTCAGGGACTGATCGTGGATGTGCGCGCACTGCGCAAGCAGGCCGGGGCCGAGGAGAAGGAAGAAGTACCGATCAAGATCCGGTGCACCCGTGCGGTGGCAAACGAGGCGCTGGAAGAGGTGTTTGTAAGCAACCGGGACATCATCGAGCGTTTGGCAAAGGTTTCAAAGATAGACTTCAGCCACACGCCCTTGAGCGGATCGAATATTCGATCGAATGCGGATTTCGAGGTACAGGTTCTTTACGAAAAGCAGATCGACGTGACCGCGGAGCGAGAGAGGCTGACGAAGGAGTTCGCGAAGGTCGAAAAAGCTATTGCCAACGCCGAGCGTCAACTGAACAACCCCGGATTTACGGCCAAGGCGCCGCCTCACATCGTAGAGGGGCTAAAGATGCAGTTGAGCGAATCGCGGCGTTTGCGGGACAAAATACGCGGCGACCTCGGCGCGCTGCCGCCCGAGTAAATGCAAAGGTAAGTGAAGAATGGATTGGAAGAGTAGCCGCATTGACGCATTGCTGGAGCAGGCCCTGGTGGAAGACCAGGCGGCAGGTGACACCACAACGAACCTGACCATCGACCCTGGCCTGCGCGCTTCGGCTTCCATCCTGGCGCGGCAGGAGATGGTTGTGTCCGGCCTCGGCGCGGTGCCGCGCTTGCTTGAGATCTTTACCCGGCTCGACCCGCGCCCGCAGGCGCATACCCGATTTGAGGTCGTCAGTCACCCGGAGATCTTCGACGGCGTGCGGGTTCACGGAGGCCAGGTGCTGGCCGTGATCCGCCACAATGCGCGGGTGTTACTGAGTTCCGAGCGCGTGATTCTGAACCTGATGCAGCACCTTAGCGGCATCGCCACACTGACGCGGAGATACGTAGACGCAATCGAGGGGACCCACGCCAGGGTGCTGGATACACGCAAGACTGTGCCCGGATTAAGGGCCCTGGAGAAATACGCGGTGCTGTGCGGCGGAGGCACCAATCACCGCATCGATCTCGCCTCTGGCATCCTGATCAAAAACAACCACATCGCGCTGGGCGGCGGGCTGCGCGCGGCGCTGACGCGGGCGTTGGAGTTGCGCAAGAAGGGCCAGCGTGTGCAAGTGGAAGTGCGCACGCGTGAAGAGTTGGAAGAGGCACTCGATTATGGCGCTGAGGCGATTCTGCTGGACAACATGACGGCCGAACAAGTGAAACGATCGGTCGACCGTATCAAGAAGCTGGATCGCTGGATTCCCATCGAGGCTTCGGGGGGCATTGTGCTCGAAAACATTCGCTCGTACGCGGAGGCCGGTGTGGACTTCATCAGCGTGGGCGCGCTCACCCATTCTGCCAAAGCGGCAGACATCTCCATGAGTATTGTGGCCGAATGAGCCAGGGCATGGGCCCGTCGCGATTGGATCTGGGGACGCTCGAAGGCGCCCTACGGGGAACAATCTTTGCGGGTAAATTGCACTATTTTCCGACCACCGGCTCCACGAATACCGACGCTTTGGAAGCGGCCCGGGACGGCGCTCCGCACGGCTCGGTCTACTTTGCCGATGAGCAGGTGGCCGGGCGAGGACGGGGCGGCCACACCTGGCAATCGGCTGCGGGCGATGGACTGTATGTAAGCGTGTTGCTGCGGCCGAGCCTGCCTGCGGCGCATTTGGGACTCGTTCCCCTGGTGGCGGGACTCGCCGCAGCGCATGCGATCGACGCAGCGAGCGGACTCAAAATCGATCTGCGCTGGCCCAACGATCTGCTGCTTGGCGAGCGTAAGACCGGCGGGATCCTGGTGGAGTCCAGAACCGAAGGGAACGCAGTCGCGTTTGCCGTGGTGGGAATCGGCATCAACGTACATCAACGCGCTTTCGAGCCGGGCTTGGCTACGCCCGCGACTTCGCTGGACATCGAAGGCGGACCGCGCATTGATCGCCAGACCCTGCTCATCTCCCTGCTAAAATCGCTGGAGCACGAGACGCGGGGGCTAGGCGACGCGGCATCGGCGGCAGGAATTCCCGGGCGTCTTGAGAAAGCTTCGACTTGGGCGCGGGGACGGAAGGTTGAAGTGCACGGCCCGCAGGCCTGTGTGGGCGTAACAGCCGGGCTGGACGAGCACGGGTTTCTTCTGGTGCGCACTGCGGACGGCGTGGTGACGGTGCAGACGGGCGGAATTCGCGCTGCGGAGATGAACTGAAGACAATGCTGCTGGCTATCGATGTGGGCAACACGAATACGGTGCTGGGCCTCTACCGGCTGGAAGGGGAAGAACCTTCGCTGGCGGCGAACTGGCGCATTACCACCCACCGTTCCCAAACCGTGGACGAGTATGGCGTGTTCTTTGTGAACCTATTCGAGATGCACGGCATGGCACCGAGCCAGGTGAAGCACATTATCATCTCGTCCGTGGTGCCGCCCATTGATTCCACGTTGCGCCAGGTTTGCGAAACGTATTTTCATGTGCCACCGATGTTTGTGGAGCCGGGGATCAAGACGGGCGTACCAGTTCTGCAGGAAAACCCCGCAGATCTGGGAGCGGACCGGCTGGTCAATGTCATTGCAGCTTTTGAGCGCTACGGCGGCCCTTGCGTGGTGGTGGATTTCGGTACGGCCACTACATTCGACGTTGTCTCGGCCAAGGGCGAATATATTGGCGGCGCCATTGCGCCAGGGCTCGGCATCAGTGCCGATGCGCTGTTTGCGCATGCAGCGCGACTCAGCCGGGTTGACCTCAAGCGCCCCGCCAAGGTGATTGGAACAAACACCGTCTCGCACTTGCAGAGTGGCCTCTACTATGGCTACATTGGCCTTGTCGACGGCATCCTGGAGCGCATCATTGCCGAGTTGGGCGCACCGGCCAAGGTCATTGCCACGGGCGGCCTGGCCCGCCAGATTTCCGCCGACTCGCGTTTCATTGCCGAGATTGACGACATGTTGACGCTCGATGGTTTGCGCATCCTGTTTGAGCGTAACCGCACAGCGCGGCCGCGCGGACGTGCGCACTAGGGTCTGTTCACACTAGGAAGATCTTGCCCAACTATTTCAACTACTTTACCGAGATCGAAGAGCGATTCCAGCAACGCCGTGGAACGCTGCTGCTGCTCTCGACGCTTGACTGGTCGCTGATTGAGACATGGCGCGAAGCGGGCATCCCCCTGGAAGCAGTGCTGCGCGGGATCGACGCGGCGTTCGACAAATATGAGGCACGGCAAAAGCGCGGCCGGATGCGCCGCGTCAACGGTCTCGCGTGGTGCGCGCAGGCAGTGATGGAAGCTGCCGAGGAACTGCGTGAAGCTTCGGCGGGCGCAGTGCCAGCCTCATTTGAGAGCCGCGACTCAGGCTTTGAACACGAACGCATTGCGGCGCATCTTGAATCCGCGGCTGCCGCGCTGGGCGCCGCAACTATTGCCCCAGAGGCATGCGCCGCAGCTGCCCTTCGCCTGCACGAACTGGCCTCCGAGGTGCGTGCTGTCTCACCTGAAAACGCGGCGGTTCAGGATCTGGAATCTCTCGAACGGACATTAACAGTTCTGGAAGAAAAACTCTTTGCCGCTCTGACCGCGGCTGCGCCTGAGGAATTGCTGGTGGCGCTAAAGGAACACGCGGCGCGCGAGTTGGCTCCCTATCGCAGCCGCATGGGCGTGGTGCAACTGCGCCAGGTGGAGCGCCAATTTGTGCAAAAGCAACTGCTGGTGCACTACAGCCTGCCGCGCCTGAGCCTGTTTTATATGAGCCAGCAATGAAGCGATCGATGCCACAACCAACACGGCCACGTGGCGACAATGCGAGACCGTCGGAGCCGCGACCGGTGCAAGCCGAAGCGGCAATGCTTGTGCGAATTGAGAAGCCTGTTTACGGCGGAGCATTTCTGGCGCGCATTGAAGGCAAGGCCGTTTTTGTGCCTTTGGCGTTGCCGGGCGAACAGGCGCGCGTGCGCATCGTAGACGACAAGCGCGGTTACGCAACCGCAGAGGTGGAGGAGATTGTGAGTGCCGCGCCTGAACGCGTAGTGCCCACCTGCCGTCACTTCGGCACCTGTGGCGGCTGTAACTACCAGCACACGGGATATGAGACGCAACTCGCGCTGAAGCTGACCATTCTGCGAGAAACTCTGCAACGGGGCGGCGTGCGAGTGCCGGAAGAGATCGCGATACTGGCCGCTGAACCGTGGGGCTATCGCAATCGCATCCGCCTGGCATTCGACGCGAAAGGAAACCCCGGCTATCGCGGACGGCGCTCCCACGCGGTGGTCCCGGTGAGCGAATGCCCCATCGCGGCACCACTGCTGCTGCAGGCGGCGATGGCTTTCACAGAGGCGGCGCGACAGTTTGCGCCTGCGCTGCGCCCCAACGAGCTGGCACTTTTTTGCAATGGGGAGGAGACGTCTCTGCTGGCAACTCTCTTCACCGCAGACGTGGCAAAGATACAAGTCGACGATTTTGCGGCTGCGCTCGCTAAGGCAATTCCGCCGCTTCGCGGTATGGAAATTGTTGCCGAGGGGCGCGCTGGTCAACGGCCTCGCTCTTTTGCTCGATGGGGTACGGCCTCCCTGGTCTACCGCGCAGCAGGTAGTGACTATCGCGTGGATAGCGGCGCTTTCTTCCAGGTCAATCGCCGGCTGGTGGATGCGCTCGTGGAGCGGGTGACCGCGGGCCATGAGGGATCGCTGGCCTGGGATCTTTTCGCAGGCGTCGGGCTGTTTGCGCGGAAGCTGACGGAAAAGTTCAGCCGTGTGGTTGCGGTGGAGTCGTCGCCCGCCGCGACACAAGCTCTACAGCAGAACTTGAGTGGAACAACCGGTGTGGCCGTGAAAGCGGACACTCTCGCTTTTCTTCGCAGCCGTATCGAACATCCGGACCTGATTGTTGTGGACCCGCCCCGCACCGGACTTGGCGCAGAGACCACGATGCTGCTGGGCGCGGTGGCAGCGCCCCTGCTCGTTTATGTCTCATGCGATCCGGCTACGCTCGCTCGTGACCTGCGTGCACTCACTGGCTCGGGTTACGCGATTGAATCTGTGACCCTGGCCGATCTGTTTCCGCAAACCTTTCATCTGGAGACAGTGGTCCACTTGCGACGCGCCTGATAGGCTTGACGGCCATAGAAGCTTTTCATTTCTGCGCAATGCGAACGAAGTTGACCACTTCCGGGCCATCCGTGTCAGGTTCCCCCTTTACGGGGGTAAGTGCGGTTCCCCTATTTCATGCGGCATGGCTCTTTGCCATAGGAATTCTCGTCGCCCACGCCGTCTGGCTGCGGCCGAGTCTCGTACTGATTGCGCTGGCGCCGGTGGCCGTGCTGTGCTTCGTTTCGGCATTCAGAGCACAGCGTATCGCATGGCTTCCAATCGCGGCACTGTGGTGCCTGCTGGGGGTGTGGTGCGCCGAGATGGAGCCACATCCGGCCCCCGCACCCGTGGTGGCCGTGCTGTCTGACGGTCTGTTGCGTACCGTGGAAGGGACGGTCGTAGATACCGGGCCAGTGCGCGTTGAAACAGTGCAGGACGTTAACGAGCCAGGCCAGGATGGCCCTTCGCAGCGCGTCGATCTGCGGGTCTCCAGCATGGAAGTTGTCACCGATAGCGACGACACAATGGCTACAGCGCCAGGCAGTGTGCGGCTCACCGTTCGCTGGCCTCAGGCAACCCAGGGCCAGTCCAGTCCGCAGCCCTTCCGCTGCGGCGAGCGGGTGCGCGCTTTCGCCCGCCTGCTGCCGCCGGAGGTCTATCGCGATCCCGGCGCATGGAGCCGTGCGGATTATCTGCTCGATCAGGGAATCACATCAACGGCCTCAGTAAGAGTGGAGCGCGTCGAGCGAGCTGGGCGAGAGCCTGGTCCATTCCTGGCTTGCCGCCTCGGCGAGTTGCAGCACGCCACCAGCGCGCGCCTTCTAACCCTGCCGTCCACGATGCGCAAACTGCCTGCGGCCCTGCGCCTGGGCGACGACGACGCGGTGATGCTAGCCGCCATGGCCACGGGTGACCGCACGTACCTCAATCACTCTCTTCGCGTGGGCTTTGAGCGCACCGGCTCGTTTCACATGCTTGTGATCTCAGGCCTTCACCTTGCAATTGTGGCCGGATGCCTATTCTGGATCGCGCGCTGCCTCCGCCTGCCGCAGGTCCCGGCTACAGTCCTGACCATCCTCGCGTCGTTGGGCTATGCGCTGTTTACCGGCTTTGCCACGCCTGTGCAGCGCTCGCTGTGGATGGTTACGCTCTACATGCTAGCCCGGCTCTTCTATCGCGAACGCAATCCTCTGAACACCATCAGCTTTGCCGCGCTATGCCTGCTGGCCCTCAGCCCCCGCAGCCTCTTCGACTCAAGCCTGCAGATGACGCTGCTCGCGGTGGTCGCAATTGCAGGCATTGCGATGCCTCTGCTGCAAAGCACAATCCATCCTTACCTGACCGCCACGCGCGATCTTCGTCTGATCGCCATAGACGTGAAGCTGGTGCCCAGCCTGGCGCAGTATCGCGTTGCGCTGCGCATGGTCGCGGACCGCCTGCAAAAGGCTATCTCCCCGCGGGTGGGCTGGAGCGTCTTTCCTGCAGCGATGCGGCTGGTGCTGCGCGCCGTGGAGTTGCTGGTGGTTTCCTGCGTGGTGGAGTTGGCCATGACCCTGCCCATGGCTCTCTACTTCCACCGCATCACGGTGTTTGCGCTGCCGGTGAACGTGTTCATTCTGCCGCTGCTGGTTCTCCTGATGCCCGCCGCACTGGTGACGCTGCTGGCACTGCTGGTGTGGCCCGCCGCCGCAATCGTTCCCGCAATGGCGGTGGCAGTATTGCTCCACCTCAGTCAGGGACTGGTGCACCTGTTCGGGTCGCTCGCGTGGGGAGACCTCCGTATCCCCGCGCCCTTGATCTGGCAGTCTGCAATGTTTTGCGGGCTGATGGCGGCGGCCATTTTTCTGGTTCGCCGAGGCCGGTGGGGACGGCGCGCAGCCTGGGCAGCCTTGTTGGCTGCTGCCTTTGTGGCTGTAGCGCCGCGGCCCATCGACCGTCCACGGGACGCCTTGCTGGTGGAAGCGATTGACGTGGGCCAAGGCGATTCGTTGCTGCTGATCACGCCCGACGGCAAGACTCTGCTGGTGGATGGCGGCGGATTTGGCGGCGGCCCGCGCCTGGCCGCACAGGAGTTCGACATCGGCGAGGAGGTGGTATCGCAGGTGCTCTGGTCGCGCGGCATCCGGCACCTGGATGTGGTGGCACTGAGCCACGCGCACTCCGACCACATGGGAGGGCTGCCTGCGGTGCTGCGCAACTTCCACCCTGACGAGCTGTGGGTGGGCAATAACCCGCGCGTCACGGACTACGTTGCGCTGCTGGATGAAGCGGCCCAACTGCACGTCCGTCTCCGCAGCCTGCGGGCAGGAGACGCCTTCGCGCTGGGCGAGGCCCAAGTCAACGTGCTGGCGCCCTTTCGCGACTACCAGCCCGGCGCGGAGCCCGGCAACAACGACTCACTGGTGCTCCACGTAGCCTACGGCGCCACTTCGGTGATGCTGGAGGGCGACGCGGAGGAGCCGATTGAGCAGGCCATGCTGGCCGAATCGGGCCTGCAAAGCACGCTGCTCAAAGTGGGCCATCACGGCAGCGTCACTTCGACGCACCCGGAGTTTCTGGCCCGCGTCGCGCCGCAGTGGGCGGTGATCTCCTGCGGGCTGCACAACCGCTTCGGCCATCCTCGCGAGGAAGTGCTGGAGGCGCTGGAAACGGCGAAAGTCCGCACCTACAGCACTGATATCAACGGAGCCGCGTGCTTCCGGCTGGACGGAAAGAGCGTGGCAGCCGAGCCATTTTGCGGAGTGCAGGCTTTGCGCTGAAAGGCTCGCTCGAAACGCGCCACTTTGCCGGCGGAAAGTCTGGATATCGGTCGCTTTCTGCGGTAAAACAGGCCAAAACAGGGCAAAATCGAGGAGTTTTGTTTACCGATGAGTACATAGGGCTAATTCCCAAGCTGTTCAATCCATTAACGTTATTGGAAATATGACCCCTCCGAGCGGGGGTTTTGGAGAGGGGAGGGGGTGGGGGGCTGGTGGGGTACGGACCGGGGACATGCCTGACAGATTGGACCGGGCGCATGCCCGACACTCGCACCCGACAGATGGATATGGGGATTCACCTGCTTATAGTGTGCGCCGATGGGGCGTAATTCCCTGCAAAGGGGAGTTAGGGGCGTTTGGGATGCGGCTGGGATGGGGTGGGGAGTGAAGCGGGCTGGTCGAAATCTACTAGCATTTCTGTGTTGGCAGATTGATGAATGCTGGCCGGCATTCGGGGAACGATCCATAGGCGCTATAGCAGTCGCGTGGGAGAACGGGCCTTTAAATCTCGTCTGGGCACTCCAAACCCCATCGAGACAGGCCTTCACGATTCATTCAGTCCAATCAACTATTATTGGGGCCATGCTCGACGTCCTCACTTCGACCTCGTTCGCAGTACACAACGCGAAAGGGGTTTACGCCCTTCTGCTTGGTTCCGGAATATCGAGAGCCGCCAATGTCCCGACTGGATGGGAAGTGACTCTCGATCTCATTCGCCGAATTGCAGCCACCATGAATGAATCAGAGGAATGCCAGGACAATCCAGAAGAGTGGTATCGAAGTCGATTTGAAAATGATCCAGATTATTCCAGCCTTCTCGAACAGCTTGCTATCTCCCCCGCGGAACGAACTGCGGCGCTAGCTCGCTATTTTGACGGGTCGGGCGATCCTGATGGAGTGCCCCTACAGCCAACTAAGGCTCATATCGCCATCGCCAAAATGGTCTCGCGTGGATACATCCGCGTGATAGTGACCACCAACTTTGATCGGCTAATGGAACGTGCGCTTGAAGCGCAGGGGATCAGTCCGACGATTATCGCCACGCCGGACGCCATCCAAGGTGCACTTCCACTTGCCCATGCCACTTGCACACTGATCAAACTTCATGGTGACTATCGGGACGCAAGGCTGCGAAACACCGTCGCCGAGTTGAGCACCTATGACGAACAGACCCAGTCTTTGGTCGACAAGGTCTTGGACGAGTATGGCCTGATCATAACCGGATGGTCTGCCGCCTGGGATATCGCCCTTAGAAATGCCATCATGCGCGCAGCGAACCGGCGTTTCACAACAGTTTGGACCTACGTCTCGACTTTGAGTTCGGAAGCGGAGGAGTTGATCCAGTTTCGTCAAGCGCGAACAATCAAGGTCGCATCCTCCGACAGCTTTTTCACCGACTTGAATGAGAGGCTTGAGGCTTTGGAGACCTTTGACGCTCCACATCCGCTCTCAGTTGATCTTGCTGTGCGAATGGTGAAAAAGTATGTCGCGGAAGATCGCTATCGAGTTCTGCTCTATGATCTCGTCATGGGCGAAGCCGGGCAAGCGATGTCCTCCGCTAAAGTGCTCTCAACGGCGGCTGAAATCACGGCGGAGATTTACCTAAAACGAATCGAAAAGTTCGAAGCCACAATGGAGCGCCTTCTGTGTGTTCTGATTAATGTGGCCTACTGGGGAGAACCTAGCTCACTTCCCTGTCTCCTGGGGACGATTGAACGTTTGATGGGGCTGAAGTCAAACTTTGGCGGCTACGACAATTGGGTCAATCTGCAACTCTATCCGGCGACCCTGGCGTTCTATGCTGTCGGTCTTGGATTCGTGACGACTGGTAACTATGTAGGATTTACCGCATTACTGCGGGAGTTCCGGACGAGTGCGGGGGAATTGAATCATAAGGTCGAACTTGCATCGGAGCGCCTGCAATTGCAAGGTTCCATTAACAGCGAAGTGCTGAATCAAACCCTTGCGTCTCGGCAATACGTGCCCGGAAGCGAGCGAGTTTTCAACTTGTTTGCCCCAATCTTTCAAAAGTATCTGCCATCCGTAGTCGACTTTGAAGACTTATTTGACCGTTTCGAATACTTGAATGCTTTGGTCCTTGCGGACTACCGAGCTTCAAAAGATAAATCTATATGCGGATGGCGGGGACGTTGGGTTTATCGCAATCGGGATTATGGTGGGCACATCTCGGAACTACTCAAAGAAGAACGGAATCAGCTTGGTCCAAATTGGCCCCCAATTAACGCTGGCCTCTTCGCGAGCGTTGAGCGATTCGACGAGATATTGGAACGTCAGTGCACCGAATGTTTGAACAAATTTCGAAACTTCTAGCGAAATTGTTGAAGCAATTTGGATCGGTCCCCAAAAACGCCCATGTCGCCGGAGATGCTTTTCAGTTCGCGCATCCTCGCCGAAGCGCTCGTTCAAGGCCCGCAACGGAAAAGCTCATGTGCGCTCACGGCTCGCGATAGCCCAACCGATCTGCGAAGCTCCGTTCCGCCTCGCATCTGCCCTTTTCCCATCATTCCAATGCGAACAACGTCACTCCCCCTCTTGCGTAGTGTTTCTTTCCCGGCGCGCATAACTGAAATGAGGCAGGCAGAAGTGGGTTATAACTCAACCCACACCGCTATAGGAGTCAAATGCACCTGCCCTGATTCCGGTGTAAACGGGCTGCGGGAAAGGGAGATCAATAGGCAAATTCCCCGAAAAGCAAAACTCCGGGGCTAAAGCTCGCCTTGATTTTGCCCTTTGTATGCGGGGGTTGAAAACCCCCGCCTCCCTCCGTGATGGATTTTTTCGCAGCCTGTGCAGCCCGCGCTTATTCTGGTGGCATTTGCGGCACGACTAAAGTCGTGCCCTGACGCAATGTGCCCTTGTGTACTGGAACAGCAACCCAGGGCAGGCGATTATTCTGAAAGGTGACTGAGATTTCAGACACCGCGCCCAAGACTCCGCAGCGGAAGGTTTCTCTCCGATCCCTTGTTCGATGGATTGGCATCGGTGTGGCGCTGGCGTGGCTGCTGGCCGCGCTAACGCTTGTGGCCGCCCGGTGGATCGACCCGCCAACTACCGCGGTGCACATGGAGCGCCGCGTGCAGGCCTGGATTCACCACAAGCCCTATCACGAACGCTACACCTTCATTCCGCTGAGCCAAATCTCGCCTGATCTGCAACACGCTGTGGTCGCCGCGGAAGACGCACGCTTCTACCAGCACCATGGATTCGATTGGCACCAAATCCAAATCGCCGCAGAAGACGATCTGGAAGGCGGACGGAGCCGTGGGGCCTCCACCATTACGCAGCAACTGGTGAAGAACCTGCTGTTCGGAACGGGCCGCTCGGTGCTGCGCAAGGGCGCGGAGTTCACACTGGTGCCGGTGGCCGAATTTGTTCTGGGCAAGCAGCGCATTCTGGAGCTCTACCTCAACGTGGTTGAGTGGGGCCCCGGTATTTATGGGGCAGATGCGGCGTGCCGCGCCTATGACCGAACCCCGGCCCGGAATGTGGGCAGAGAAGAAGGGGCACGGCTGGCGGCGATTTTGCCGGCGCCGTTGAAGCGACGGCCAGAGCGCATGAATCACTACAGCGGGCTCATCCTGGAACGGATGAGGCAAATGGGCTGGTGACCGCGGGCGATATCGGAACGCGACGATCCAGCCATCAGCTCTTATGGACGACCTCGAACGAATAGCCGTCCGGATCAAATACATCGGCTGCGTAGTATCCGGGATAGTATTCAAGTCGCGCCCGCGGTGAAATATTGTCCGTGGCGCCAGCGGCGATTGCTGCCCGGTAAAACTCGTCAACCTTGGCATTGCTTACGGCCATGAAGCCCCAGTGAATTGAGGCTGGATCCGGTTTTCCCTGCTGGAGCCAAAAGAAGGCTTGCTTTCCATCGCCAAATCCCCAGAGGTCGGGATGACCGCCTTCGCCCTTGTAGGGCAGGAAATACTTAATATTTAGAGGCTTCAAGGCCGCCTCATAGAACGCCAACGAACGTTCGATATTGCTGACAGTGAGAATGATGAAACCGAGCATTGTTCTCTCCTTTGGATCACGAGTGCTTCAACGACCTTTTCGACATTATGTACGACATGTATCGCAAGCGGAGGGTCAGGCTCAATCGCCGAGGTGGTTATGGAGCGATTGTGCCGGGCTTGGTGGCGAGGGCGAGGAGGGTTTGGAAGTGGGGGGATTCGGATTCCTTGTGGACCACCGAGGTTTGGATTTCGGTGAAGCCGGCTTTTTCGAGGACTGCTTCCAATTCTGTTTCGCTGAAGCCCAGCCACTCGTCGGCGTAGAGGTCGCGCGCTTCTTCAAACCGGTGCTGGAGCAGATCGAGGATCACAATGCGGCCGCCGGGGCGGAGGATTCGGAAGGCTTGCTCGACGGCGCGCTCGGGGTGCAGGGCGTGATGGAGCGACTGGGAGAAAAAGGCCAGATCGACCTGAGCGTCCGCAATGGGAAGCTCCTCCATATCGCCCATGCGGAATTCGACGTTTTCGATGCCGTGGCGGAGTGCCTGTTCGCGGCCCACCTCGATCATGTTGGCCGAGGTGTCGACGGCAATGACCCTGGTGGCGCGTTGGGAAAGCAAGAGAGCAAAGGCGCCTTCGCCCGCGCCCAGATCGGCGATGACCAGGGGAGGCAAAAGGCGCATGAGAGCTTCGGCGAGGCTCTTCCAGGATTTTCCGGGCACGTAATCGCGGCCTAAACGCCCGGCGACACTGTCAAAGAAGCTGCGCATCTTGTCCTGACGCTTGCGGAGGACGCGGCGCATGGCTGCCTGATCGGGAACGGCCTCGGGGATTTCGTTACGCGCCTGCTGGAGCAGGCCGATGAGGATGGCGTCGGCGGCGGAGACGTTGAGGTGGTAGAGATTGCTCTTGCCGGTGCGACGATCTTCAACCAGGCCGGCCTGCTTGAGCTGCGACAGGTGAGTGGAGATGGTGCTCTGGCCCATGACGAGGATTTCCTGCAATTCCGCCACGGACAGCTCCTCGCCCTGGAGCAGGAGCAGGATGCGGAGCCGGTTGGGGTCGGCTAGGACGCGGAGGATTTTGACGATTGACGGCATAGCAGGATTCTGATACATATCAACATATCACGATAGAACGATATGAGGGCTCGTTTGGATAAAATCCGGTTGCACGGAGCACCTTCCCTCAGGGGCTAAAGCCCCGTTGATTTTTGCTGACTTTATGTACGGGCTAAAGCCCGTACCCTTCAAGAAACTGGCTCATTGATTTGTGCACGGGCTAAGGCTCGTACTGTTCGAGACGTCCACTGATTGAGAAGTTGAATAAGGAGAATCTGCATGGCGAGTTCGACGTTGGAAGTGACGGAATTGAAGTACAAAGTGGCCGATATGGCGCTGGCCGATTGGGGACGGAAAGAGATTGCCATCGCCGAACACGAGATGCCGGGGCTGATGTCCATCCGGCACAAGCATGCGGCGAGCAAGCCGCTGGCCGGGGTGCGGATTACCGGGTCGCTGCACATGACGATTCAGACGGCGGTGCTGATTGAGACGCTGGTGAGCCTGGGAGCGGAAGTGCGCTGGGCAAGCTGCAACATCTTCTCCACGCAGGACCATGCGGCGGCGGCGATTGCGGCGACGGGGGTTCCGGTGTTTGCGTGGAAGGGCGAATCGCTGGAGGAGTACTGGTGGTGCACGTACCAGGCGCTGGCGCACAAGGGCGGCAAGGGGCCGCAACTGGTGGTGGATGACGGCGGCGATGTGACGCTGCTGATTCACAAGGGCTATGAACTGGAAGCAGGGGACAAGTGGGTGGACGGGCCCTCGGGGAATCACGAAGAGCAGGTGATCAAGGACCTGCTGAAGAAGGTGTATGCCGAAGACCCGCAACACTGGCACAAGGTTGTGAAGGAATGGCGCGGGGTTTCAGAAGAGACGACGACGGGCGTGCACCGGCTCTACAAGATGATGGAACAGGGCAAGCTGCTGGTTCCGGCCATCAACGTGAATGACTCGGTGACCAAGTCGAAGTTCGACAACCTCTATGGCTGCCGCGAATCGCTGGCGGACGGCATCAAGCGCGCGACGGACGTGATGGTGGCGGGGAAGGTGGCGGTGATCTGCGGATACGGCGATGTGGGCAAGGGCTGCGCGCATTCTTTGCGTGGCATGGGCGCCCGCGTCATCGTGACCGAGGTGGATCCGATCAACGCGCTGCAGGCGGCCATGGAAGGCTTCGAAGTGACGACGGTGGAGGACACGCTGGGGCGCGGGGACATTTATGTAACCTGCACCGGCAACGTGGACATCATCACGCTGGAGCAGATGAAGGGCATGAAGGACCAGGCAATCGTTTGCAACATCGGGCACTTTGACAACGAGATCCAGATGGACCGGCTGAACCAGGAGCCGGGGGTGACCAAGCTCAACATCAAGCCTCAGGTGGATGTCTATACGTTTCCCGACGGACACAGCATCTTTGTGCTGGCCGAGGGCAGGCTTGTAAACCTGGGCTGCGCGACGGGGCATCCGAGCTTTGTGATGAGCAACAGCTTTGCCAACCAGACACTAGCCCAGATCGATCTTTGGGAGAAGAAGGACAGCTACAAAGTGGACGTATATGTGCTGCCCAAGCGGCTGGACGAAGAAGTGGCGCGATTGCACCTGGAAAAGATCGGGGTAAAGTTGACGACACTGACACCGAAACAGGCCGACTACCTGGGCGTGCCAGTGGAAGGGCCTTACAAGGCGGAGAGCTACCGGTACTGATTTTTTTGATATGGACGTCTGAACGCAGAGCCTCGGCCTTGGCCGGGGCTTTTGCATTTGCGCCCTAAGGTGATGGAGACGAGCGCGGCAGCATCTTGGTAATGTGGTGACTCAATGGTTCACGTTTCCAGCCGGGCAGGCACGTTGAAACTGGGTTAGCACTGTCTGGTAGGCAGACGGGGAAGATCAAATCTGCTTAAGAGATGAGGCGAGTGATGATTGAGACTTTGATACGGTACGCGCCGCTGGGAAGCTTCATTGGAAATGTGATCTGGCTATTGGTGGCGCTGGCCACGTATTACCAGGCGTCGAAGTTACGCGAGGAGACGCGCGCCGCACGCGATGGAACGCTGCACAGCCAGAACTGCCTGGAGTTTATTGCGGGGGACGGGTCGTGTATCAACCTGGTGCCGCTGGAGACACTGCACTCGCTGCCCAAGCCGGGCGACGTGGTTTTCCTGCCGGGGCACGGGGTTGACGAGGCGGCGACGTTTCTTTCCGGGGCTTACCTGGTGGATACGGTGGAGCACATCTATACGCGCGTGGATCGCAAGGGCAGCCGGCCGCAGGAGGCACGGCTGACGAAGGCAGTGGCGCAGGTGACGTCACTGAATCCGGCGCTGACGGTTTGAGGGTAAGACGAGGCTGACGGAGACTTGACCTGCGACTGGCAGGCACGCGCGTTCAGCGAGGGAAAAAGCGGCGATAAAGACGCCAGATGCCGCTATGCAGCAACTGAGTCTGCTCGGCTTTGAGTGCGGCATAGGATCGCTTGACGTAGACGTCGAACTCGGGGGGCCAGCCGATGGTGGAACGGCGCTCAGCGTAGTCGCCTTCGGCCCACTTGGCCAGGACCGCCTTGTATCCCACGACGTGGGTGACGAAATCGAGCAGGCAGGTGGGCATCTGCTCCTCAATGATCAGATACGCCTTCTCAATGATGATCTTTTCGCGGATATCGTTCAGAGGCATGAAGATGGTGGTCATCCACAGGACCCACTCCTTCATCTCGTCGTCGAGGATGGGGAAACTTTGGGACTTTCCCTGTTTTTTGAGCAGCGAGCGGTAGGCGATGTTGCCGGCCTCTGAGGCTACGTAGAGGGGGCCATAGAACTCATTAAGGCGCTTGTTGACGAGATCGAGTTTGTCGCGGCGGCGGGCCAGCATACGTGCGCTGAGAAATGTAACCAAGTAGCCGGCGAACGCAAGAATGATGGTAAGGATGGCGGCATTCTGAGAGAGGCTCAGGGTCGTGAACTGGGATGGGTCCATTGTGAGTCTTGCCTTGGGCAGCAGTATACGCGGGAAGCGTGCTGGAGGGGCGTGATGGAGGTCAGGCGGATTCGAATGGGAACGAGTTTCCAGCCTTGTTACCAAGACACAGGTTCCTGCGGGTCCGCCGCTGAAGAGCACCGCGGTTGTGGCTCCCGCAGCGAATGGGAAGAACGCGACGAGATTCTGACCGTGGGATTTCGTGCTTTCCCACCCTTGCGGCGAAAAACAAATACGCCGCAAGGACACCCGTTTTTCGTGCTGAATTCAGAGGGAACGAAAGGAACATCGAGGGTGTTGCTTTCCCATGTCTGAAAATCCAGACATGGGGCACCCATTTTCGTGCTGAATTCAGAGGGAACGAAAGGAACATCGAGGGTGTTGCTCTCCCATGTCTGAAAAATCCAGACATGGGGCACCCATTTTCGTGCTGAATTCATTGAGAACGAAAGGGACATCGGGGGTGTTGCTTTCCCATGTCTGAAAATCCAGACATGGGGCACCGGTAAGAGGCCTAGCTTGCGCCCAGGTAGACGAAACGGAGGAGAAAGAGGATGGCGAGGATGTAAAGCAACCAGTCCTGCTTGCGATAGCGGCCAGTGGCCAGGTGAAGGATAGCCCAGGCGATGACGCCGAAGCCGAGTCCGTTGGCGATGGAGTAGGTGAGCGGGATGAGCACCAGAGTGAGGAACGCGGGGATGGCGACAAGGGGGTCGTTCCAGCGGATTTCAGTGATGGTGGCCAGCATCATGCAACCGACGAGGATGAGCGCGGGCGCGGTGGCCGCCGGGGGCACGATGCCCACAAATGGCGCGGCGACGATGGCGGCCAGGAAGAGCAGTCCGGTAACGATTGCGGTGACACCAGAACGGCCTCCGGCAGCCACGCCGGCGGTGGATTCGACATAGCTGGTGACGGTGGAGGTTCCGGTAAGCGACCCGATGATGGTGGAGGTGGCATCTGCCATCAGGATGCGGTTAAGGCGGGGAATGGAGTGATCGGCGGAGATGAGGCCGGCGCGCTTAGTGACCGCAACCAGAGTGCCGAGGTTGTCAAAAAGGTCGACGAAGAAGAAGACGAAGATGATTTCAAGCAGGCCTTTGTTGAGGGCACCACGAATGTCGAGTTTGAAGGCGGTGGCAGCAAGGGCGTGGAACCCGCCAGGATTCGGCGCCCAATGGACGAGACCCGCCGCCCATGGAAGCTTGAAGGCGGCCAGTATCCAGGCGAGGCCGGTGGTGGAGAGGACGCCGATGAGGATGGTGCCGCGGACTTTTCTTATTTCGAGGGCGACCATGAGGATAAGGCCGAAAAGAGCGAGGGCGGGAGTGGCATTGCGGATGTTACCGAGGCTGACGAAGGTGGCAGGATCGGCAACGACAATGCCTGCCTTGGTGAAGCCGATGAAGGCGATGAAAAGGCCGATGCCGCTGGCTACGGCGGCATAAAGCTCGTGAGGGATAGAGCGCAAAATCATCTGGCGAATGCCGGCGGCGGTGAGCGCGAGGAAGATGACGCCGGAGAGGAAGACGGCGCCAAGGGCGGTTTGCCAGGGAATGTGCATCTTAATGCACACGGTGTAGGTGAAGTAGGCGTTGAGGCCCATGCCGGGGGCCAGCGCGATGGGATAGCGGGCCACGATGCCCATGAGAATGGAGCCGACGGCCGCAGAAAGACAGGTGGCAGCGGTAACGGCTGCCAGCGGCATTCCCGTAGCAGACAGGATGGCTGGATTGACCAGCACGATGTAGGCCATGGTCAGGAAAGTGGTGACTCCGGCCAGAATCTCAGTGCGCCAATTCGTGCCCAGATGAGTGAATTCAAAATAGCGTTCAAGTTGCTTGAGCATAGGCGGGTACTTGTAGGAGACCACAAGGAGGCCACATCGCAAAAGGATTTGTGGGACGACGCGGGGCTGATGGATGCTCATTTGCGGTGAATGAGACTGGCAATAGCGGGCGGACCGGACCTGTGCAGAACTACTCACATGCGCCGGCCGCGAATTTGTTAGATTTTGATGAGCCGCAATTCGCGCACGTGATTCAGTGGAGACTGGAAGCAACTCCCAAACCACTCTGAAGTGAACCAACCAAACTTTCCCAACCCAAAACATGGAGGTACATGATGGCAACGATTACGACCAAAGATGGAACGGAAATCTATTACAAGGATTGGGGCACAGGTCAGCCTGTGGTCTTCAGTCACGGATGGCCGCTGAGCGCGGATGCATGGGAGGACCAGATGCTTTTCCTGTCGTCGCATGGATACCGCACGATCGCGCACGATCGCCGCGGGCATGGGCGGTCAAGCCAGCCATGGAATGGCAACGAGATGGACACCTATGCAGACGACCTGGCGGAGCTGACCGAGGCGCTGGACCTGAAAGAGGCGGTTCACGTGGGGCACTCGACCGGAGGCGGCGAAGTGGCGCGCTACATTGGACGGCACGGTACAAAGCGCGTGGCCAAGGCGGTGCTGATTGGGGCAGTGCCTCCGCTGATGCTGAAGACGGCAGCCAATCCAGGTGGATTAGGGATCGAGGTGTTCGACGGAATCCGCAGCGGCGTGCTGGCGGACCGCTCGCAGTTCTTCAAGGACCTTTCCATGCCGTTCTATGGGGCCAACCGGCCGGGGGCAAAGGTGTCGCAGGGGCTGCGGGATTCTTTTTGGCTGCAGGGGATGCAAGCTGGATTCAAAGCTGTCTACGACTGCATCAAGGCATTCTCAGAGACCGACTTCACCGACGACCTGAAGAAGATCGATGTGCCGACATTGGTCCTGCACGGCGACGACGACCAGATTGTGCCTATCAACGACTCGGCATTGCTGTCGGTGGCGCTGGTGAAGGGAGCGACGCTGAAAGTGATTCCGGGAGCGCCGCATGGGATGTGCTCGACTTTGAAGGATCAAGTGAACGCGGAGCTGCTGGCATTCATCAAGGGGTAGGGAAGGCGGCGTAAAGCCCGCGCTGGTTCAGTTGGCTCTGTGCGGGGGTCGAAAACCCCCGCCTCCTTCCGAAATGCGTTTTTTCGCAGCGTGCTAAAGGAGCCGGGCGGCGTCTTTGGCGAAGTAGGTGACGATGAAGCCGGCACCGGCGCGGCGGATGCCGAGAAGCGACTCAAGGATGGCGCGATCGCGGTCGAGCCATCCTTTTTCAAAGGCGGCCTGGAGCATGGAATACTCTCCAGAAACCTGGTAGGCGCCGATGGGTACGTCGATGCGCTCGCGGGCGGCGCGCACCACATCGAGGTAGGGCATGGCGGGTTTCATCAGGATCATGTCTGCACCCTCTTCAAGATCGAGGTCGATCTCGCGCAGAGCCTCGCGGAGGTTGGCGCCATCCATCTGATAGGTCTTGCGGTCGCCAAACTGGGGAGCCGAATCGGCGGCTTCGCGGAAGGGACCGTAAAAGGCTGAGGCGAACTTGGAGGCGTAACTGAGGATGGAGGTGTTGATGAGTCCAATCTTGTCGAGGGCGGCGCGGATGGCGGCGACACGGCCATCCATCATGTCGCTGGGCGCGACTACGTCAGCTCCGGCGCGGGCCAGGCTGGTGGCGGTGCGAGCGAGCAGGTCGAGGGATGGGTCGTTGTCGACTTCATAACTATCGCCGCTTTTTTTGACGATGCCGCAGTGGCCGTGGCTGGTGTACTCGCAGAGACAGACGTCGGCGATGAGTACGAGTTTGGCGGCAGCAGAGGAGCTTTTGAGGGCGCGCAGGCCCTGCTGCACGATTCCGTCGTCGGCCCATGCGCCGGTGGCCTGCTCGTCCTTGGTGTCGGGCAGGCCGAAGAGCAGGAGGCCGCCGAGGCCCAAGGCAGCGGCTTCTTCGGCTTCGCGGACGGCCTCATCGACGGAGAGGTTGAACACACCGGGCATGGAGCTTACGGGCTTGCGTACGCCGTGGCCGGGGCAGAGAAACAGGGGATAGATCAGGTCGCCGGGATCAAGGGTGGTCTCGCGGACCAGGGCGCGCATGGACTCGCTGCGGCGCAAGCGGCGCATACGGTTTTGAGGGAAACTCATGGGCTGATTGTAAAACAGCGGGGGATGAGAGATCAGCCAGCACGGGCAAGCGACCTGTCTCGCTTCACTGAGTACAGGTGGGACCGCTGTTTGCGGGAAACTTCAAGAGGTGAAGATTCTCGATCTGGACGCCGAGGCCGGCGTGTCCACGAACGACCTGATCGTTGGGCACCATGCGGTTTTCGGTTTCAAGTCCTATATAGAGGGATGTGATTTGCCAGTTGCGCAGGTCATAGGCCGCGGTGGGAAAGTTGACCGTGCCTGTGCCGCAGTTATACGCAGCCTTGACCAATGCGCAGACGTACTTGTTGACGTCGTAATCAAGGCTTTGCAGAGCACCTGTCGAAGGCGTGGAACTGAGAAACGTGCCGCCGGGCAAAACACCACTCCACATCACATCGGGGATACCGCCGCTGCCAAGAGAGATGCATTGAGCGTCTGTGTTGGTGTTTTCCATAGTGTTGGCGTGTGGGATCTGCAGGAATTGCCAGTATTGGTTGCCCGTGGCGGGATCGGTGTAGTTCAGCGTCAAGCCAGTGAAATACATGGCCAGAACGGAACCGTCGGTCATTGCCGCCGCGTCATTGAACGATAGGACTCGCTGCTTGATTTTGGTGGCAAAGGTGAGATGGACATCGGCACTGAGGGACGAACCAGAGGGGCTGTTCACGGTGTTCGACAGAAACAGGTTGGTGCCGCCACCGGCGGAGAGCAGTCCATCCTGGGACCACAATTCGTAGACCCAGTTTTTGAGAGCCTGGTCCTGATACAACGCGAGGTGAGAGATGGTGGGGTCGTTTTCTGAATAGAAAGCGAGTGACGCCACGCCGAAATTCGGATCCTGGGTTGAGGCGTCACTCTGCACGTAACTGTCCGGGGTCAGATAGTACGGGATCGGCGGGGTGTCGCTGCTGAATTTACCCCATTGCGTAACCCACCACCCGAAATCCGTGTAGCCCATGGCGGGCGAAGTGCCCGGAAATAATGTGCCCTGGTTATTGGCCACACCGCCATTGCCAAACTGGAGTACCGGGTTATGCATGCCGGGATCGGGGAGGAGGTCGATGGAGGTGGTGGATGGGCCGGAAGGGGAAGGCTGCGAAGTTGTGGATGAACCGCAACCGCAGAGAGTGACCGATGCAAGCAGCACGGGAAGGACTGAAGATAGACGATTCAGGCTTTGCATTTGCCAGGCGCATCGCTTTCTGCTGACGGCAGATGGTCCACGTATCAATCTACCACCGGAGTTGGGGCTCGGGTTTCTCGATTCTCTGAACCGGGCAGGCGCAAGCATGTCTGATCCTGGTTAATCTTTAGCGAGAGTTCTTGACATGGATGGCGAGGCATGTAAATGTCAATGTCAGTCGTCCCAACGCTTTGGGGCCTTATCTCTTCCCTTTCTATCGAACAGGTCTTTTCATATATTCCGGTTTCCTAGGGCTGTTACCAACCGCGCTCTCCCGGTGCAGTGATAGGTGTGTCCAGTGGCTGTATGGCTGGATGAATTGACTCACTCACTGCCGACGTGGCCTCCGTCTCTTAATGGCTCTGGAGCGTAGCTGAAGTTGTGCTTGGACGACAAAGGAAAGACGACTCAAGCAGCGTGCTGATCTGCAGGAAGGCGAGACGAGAGGTCAGGAACCAGGTTGCTGAAGATAGAGCCATCTGCTTACGCCAGGTGGATCGAATTCCAAACGTTGGCTAGCCGAATGCAGAAAGAGAGTATCCGATATGCAGGAAATAAAGCTCCGGACTGGGATGGCGAGAAGGTTTGTGGCTTTGGTATTTGTCCCGTTCTTCACAGTTGGCCTGGCGTTAGAGGCGAACGGGCAAGCCATGCGATTCCAAGTGCCATATGAGTTCAAATTTGGGGCGAATGTGCTGCCAGCGGGAACCTATACGTTCTCTGTGGATCGAAGTTGGCTTGCGGTTGAATCGGCCAGCGGCGCGGTGACACGGCAGAACATCGTAACCCGGCTGAGTGGTCCGGCGGAGTTGATTCGGAGCGGCTACCTGATCTTTGATAATTCGGAAAAGGGCCGCATTCTCTCAGAAGTGTGGACGCCGGGCCTGGCTGGAATCCTCGTGCATCCTGTGCCGAAGGGCCACGGCCGGCTTGCACTGTCGGGCGCTGATCTGGATGCGAACCGCGCCTACTCCGGCGAGGCGGCTTACAAGCTGACATGTGCCAAATGCCATGGCGAGAACGGCAAGGGCGATGCGAGCGCGGACAAATTCTTTCAACTGAAGATTCCCCGGCTCAACTCAGATGAGGTTCGAGCCAAGTCGGACGCGGAGTTGAGAGACCTGATCACGCAGGGCAGCAAAGCGATGCCGCCTGTGGAGGTGGATGAGTCGGGATTCCGGCATCGTCTGCCACCGCAGGATGTGGAGGCGGTGATTGCGTACGTGCGGACATTGAAGCCGTAAATTGATGTTGGGATGGGGCGGATTCCCCGGCAGATCCGGCTGATAGGGTGCGTGAATTCCCAGGTCCCAGACATGGGATCTGGGATACGCAATCCCCTGCGCTTACAACTGGTCGTAGAGGGTGGTGTTGCGGTAGCCGAGAAGGGTGACCAGGGTCCAGATGCCGAGGGCTGTGCCGATGGGGATCTTAATCAGGCACAGGAAGGCGGCGATGATGGCCACGATGCGGCCCCATTGAGTGCGCTCCATGAGTCCCCAGCCGGCGGCCAGGGCAAGGCCGGAGCGAAGCAGGACAAAGACCCAGGCAAAACGCAGGAGGGCCGGAACGAACATTTCCGGTGGGAAGGGACCGTGGGACCAGGGGCCGTGGCTCCAGGCACCGAACGGGCCGCTGAGAAAGGCGTGGGCAAAAGTGAGGCCGATAAAGCCGAGGACGAGGTAAAGCCCTCCAAAGATGAACCAGACGATGCTGAGGGCCCGGATGCGGCCGGCATAGTTGGTCACCTGGAACTGCAGATTAGGAACGGGAGGGACGGGCGGGCCTATGGGACGTCCGCACTGGGAGCAAACCGGTTGCCCGGGAACCAGAGCCTGACCACATCCGCTGCAAAACATGTTTGCCTCCTCAGAATTCAGACCTGAGAGTACTACGAAACGGAAGGGGGATGCGTTCCATGGTAGTGCGCGGACGGAGCGATGTGGAGTTTTTATTTGCGAGGAGCGGGCGCGAGGCAGAAGGCGCCATAGTTTGATTGCGCGGCCTGAACGCGAAGCCGATCGACCTGCCGTCGCGCTGAAGAGCTGCAAGGCCTCACTCATCCAATGATGACGCTGACGTCGCGGCCCAGGGGGCTTCACTTGCCGGGGCGCGGCCGCGTGAACAGCAGGAGCGCGCCGCCAAGAATTGCCATCAGTCCGCCGCGATAGGCCCATTGGATCTGCCCTGTCATGAAGCTCCCGGGCAGCACATTGAGCCCCTGCAAGGCCCAAACGATTCCCATAAAGATCAACAAGCCAGCCAGCACACGCAGGAGAAGGTGCATAGGTTACCTCGTTGTGTTTCTCAACGAGTGTACCCCGGCCTAACAGTCCTAGAGGTAGAAACCTTTCACCATCATTTTGGGGTCGAATGGTTTCTGGGCGGCCCAGGGGATCGGCTTCTGAGCCTTGAAAGTCGGGGGCAGGAATTAGCGGATGGGGGGCGGGGCACGTCGTTCCCAGCGCTCTTCGTGGCGGTCGTCGCGGTAGATGAGTGTGGTGACTCGGCCCAAGGGATCGCGCTCGATGGTGATCCTGGGGATGCTGCCGCCGTTGGGATAGAAGAGCGTGGACAGGGACTCGGCGGCGAGCTCGGAGATTTCGCCGTGGACGTTTTTCTGGTAGAGCTGATCGGCCTGGCGAAAGACGGTGATGGCGACCTGGCCATGGGAGTCGACGTAGTCGCCGGCAAAGCTCTCGAGTTGAGCCGGGGTGAGTTTGAGAGCGGGGGGATGAAGGGGAATGAGGACCCGCTCGGCAAAGGACAAGGGCGCAAGGAGTGTACCGGTGCGGTGCAGAAGCAGCCAGCGCGGCAGATCGGGTTCGTTGAAAGCGCGGCTCCAGCAGTCGTGCTTGAGGCCCTGGTAAACCCAGAGGCGAATGTGTCCGCCCGCGGCCTTGAATGCGGAGAACATGAGTTCACTCTCGCGAAGGGGAACGATAGGGTCGTCGCTGCCGTGAAACAGCCAGATGGGGGTACGGCCGAGGGCGCGGGCGTATTCGGCAGGCAGAGTAGCGGATTCATGCCAACGCTCGGGCGCGTAGCTCCAGAAGATGCCGCTGGCGGCGATGGCTACCGCGGCCCAGCGGCGGGGGTAGAGGCGGGCGAGTTCCCAGGCGCCGTATCCGCCAAGGGAAAGGCCGGTGAGGTAAGTGCGGGTGGGGTCGGCGTGGAACTCGGCAGTTTCCTGGTCGAGCGTGGCGATGGCGAGGGCGAGCATGTCGGGGTCGGTCCAGTAGACGTCTTGTGCGCACTGGGGCATGACCACGATGAAGGGCCAGCGCTCGGGGTGATCGCGAATGGCTTCAGGCAGGCCGATCTGGGTTTGCCACATGCCTTCAGAGCCGCGTTCGCCGCGCCCGTGAAGAAACAGAACTATAGGCCAGGACTTGTGGTCGTCGTGGCGCCACTCCTCCGGCAGATAGACCTGGAAGCGATAGCCGGCACCGCGGAACTGAATGCGGCGGTTGAGAAAACCGGTTTCCTGCACGTTGCGCTGGCGGGAGTTGCGCGGTCCCGCCGCGGAGCGGGCCGGGATGGGCGCCAGTCCCCAAACGATAAAGAGGCAGACCGTCAACAGTCTCAGAATGCGGCGCATAGGCTCATCCCATCATAGAGGCAGGGAACGCAGGATGGTTTCTTTATCCCAGGTCTCAGAAGCGAGACCTGGGCCACCCGAAGGAATCCAAAGGCGAAATCAGCGGCGCCCCGTGTGGGTTGGTTCCTATGGACTCTTTCGTTTTCCCTGACAGATTTCTTATGAAAGAACATGAAACAATTGGGGTGGACGGCGAGACCTGCCCATGACGACAGAGACGACCATGACGATTCCCGCGGCCGGCGATGTGCTGGACCACTATCGCATCGACGCAATGGTGGCGCGCGGAGGGATGTCGGCACTGTACAAGGCAACCGACCTGAAGAGCGGGCGGCAGGTGGCGATCAAGGTACCGCTGCCGGAGATGGAAGCCGACCCGGTGCTGGTGGAGCGCTTCAAGCGGGAGCAGGAGATCGGGCAGCAACTGGATCATCCAGGGGTGGTGAAGACCTTTAACAGCGAGGAACGCAGCCGGGTCTACATGGTGATCGAGTGGGTGGACGGGCGGCTGCTGCGCACCCTGATGAACCAGGAAAAGAAGCTGCCCACGGAGCGGGCGGTGCGCATTACGCTGGCCATTTGCGACGCGCTGGACTACATGCACAAGCACGGCGTGGTGCATCGCGACCTGAAGCCGGAAAACGTGATGGTGGACGACGAGGACCACATCAAGCTAATCGACTTCGGCATCGCGATGAAGGAAGATGCGCGGCGGCTGACGTTTGTGAATGTGTCGTCGCTGCTGGGTACGCCGGACTATATCTCTCCCGAACAGGTAAAAGGGCAGCGCGGCGACCAGCGCAGCGACATCTATGCGCTGGGCATCATGCTCTACGAGATGCTGACGGGGCGCGTGCCGTTTGTGGGGTCGAATCCGCTGGCGGTGATGAATGAGCGGGTGCTGAATGAACCGACGCGGCCCACGGAGCTGAACCCGGAGATTTCGCCGGAGCTGGAAGAGATTTTGTATCGCGCGCTGGAGCGGGACCCGCGGCACCGCTATGCAACGGCCCACGAGATGATCTGGGACCTGGAACACCAGGAGCAGGTGGGCGTGGAGGAGCGCGGGGCACGGCCGGCGGCGCGTGGGCGGCGGCTGGTGGTGAGCAAGCGGATGCTGCTGTACGCGGGGATGGCGCTGGCGCCGATCTTGATTTTTGGGTTGATGGTGCTGCTGGCGAGACGGTGAGTTTTCATTGTCGTTCAGCGCAGTGGATGTGTTTCCCAGGTCTCAGAAGCGAGACCTGGGGCACCCGGCTACCGGTTCTGTTCGCCGCCAGCGCCTTCGTGCTGGTGCACCTTTGGAGCAAGGGGCTACGAGCGCGCATCCTTTTGTCGGGCCTCATCGCGCTCTGCTGCGCCGTTTCGCTCCTGGCTGTGTTTGTGAACTATACGGCAGCTGTTCGCCTAGACGCCCAGGTCAACGACTCTAAGGCCACGCGCCCACGCCAGATTCTGGACACAGTGGAAGCACTGCGGAACGCGTTTACCGGAGGACATGCCACTGGATCGAGCCACCGTGCCGAGACCGTGCCGCCCGTGTTTCCAGACCTTGTGGCAACGCAGATTGCCGCGTCTCTGAAGAGAAAGTCGACGGCGCTGGCCGCAGGCTTTGTGCTGCTCTATCTCGCCGGCCTCGGCTATTTCTTCTGGAACCTCTGGTCACCATCCGCGCGGAGAACTGTCTGGCGCGGCGGTGAGAAGGCAACGTCTAGCTACTAGCTTTCCCACGTCTCAGAAGCGAGGCCCTTCTGCTTCTCTCGGGGCAGGCTGTGGGGCACCGACATCTTGATCTTTATCCGGGCCTGAAGGCCGATCCTTTTGCGGCAGATTAGTCGTGGGGCTGAAGCCCCACGCTCCCTCCGAGCATTCATGCAATGGCCCGTGAAAAAGTCAATTGGAATTAGGAAACGGGGAACAGGGACGGACCTTGGGCGCGCGGCCGATTGAGCCTGCCGGCACGGGCTGGGAGTCATGTCCGGATAGACGGTCACACGCCCGCAATCGCTTTTGGTAGTCTTGCAGCCATGAATTGGCGGCGAGGACTTCTGTTGGCTGGGATCAATCTGGCGGTGGCATTGCCCATAATCCTCATGATGGAGGCCAGGGACCAAAAGGAGGCGCTCACTCCTGAAGAGATCATGGCGAAAGCCCCCAGGGAAGGTGCTCCCAGGCCGCCTGAGCCCCCAACGCCGAAGCCAGCCCAGGCCAACCCCGAGCAGGCGGAGGAAACGGTCACCTTCGACCCCTGCGGAATGTGGGGGGCTCACTATCCGACCGAGGTGGTTGTAGTGCAGGCAGTCGGCATGCCGTCCTTCGCGTTGGCCGGGTGGGGGGTTAACTGCCCGCCGCATTGGTCGCTTGCGGGGAGACTACGCGGAAGGTGGACCTGGCCGCCAACGCCATTGTGGATGGAGACGCAGCGCGAGATCGACACCGGACTGTGCCTGTTAATCGCCATTCAGTGGTTTCTCATGGGCGGATTTCCTCTTGTGCGGACCCAAAAATGGTGGGCCGACCCTGGGGCCTTCATCACAGCCTGCACGGCTCTGGCGGGCGGTATCACGTTGATTCCCGCCATTGGCGAAGTTGCGAGGTTGCCTGCGTTGATTGCGATGCTGGCTTGGCTCTGGTGGTTCGGTCTTCTCGTTTGGAGGACGCTTCAATTCGGATGGAGAATGACAACTGCTTGGCGGGCGCCTCGTTCAAGTTAGGCACCGTGCCGCGTCGGTATTTCAGAAAGCGGCGGTTCCGGTCGGGTGGTGGACTATCCGGACAATGCTCCGCTTTTTTGATTAGCGGTAGGATTCGTCGCGGTGGATTACGAATTCGGGATAGGCGCCGCCGCCTAGTTCGTGGAGGTCCATGCCGATGCGCTCGCCGTCGGGATCGACGCGGAACGGAACGACGCGATTGACCAACCAGAAAAGCAGATAGACCAGGGGCAGGACGAGGCCGAGTAGAGTCGCGACGCCGATGATCTGCGCCAGCAACTGGCCGGGGAGGGGCGCGAAGAAGCCTGCGGCGAGGAGTCCCCAAAGACCGGCGGTAGCGTGCACGGTGATGGCGCCGGAGGGGTCGTCGATGGAAAGGGCGAGCTCCAGCAGTTCGACCATGAGCGGAGTGATGACGCCGGCGACGAGGCCGACAAAGAGCGATTCGACAGGCGTGACGAGGGCGGCGCAGGCGCTGGAGGCAACCAGGCCGGCGAGCCATCCATTGGCACAGAGGCTGGCGTCGGGCTTGCCAAAGCGGAAGCGGGTGACGGAGAAAGTGGCGGCGAGAGCGGCGGCGGCGGAGAGCAGGGTGTTGATGGCGACGACAGCCAGCGCGGAGGGGGCGGCGTTAAGCCACAAGAGCGAGCCTGCCATATTCCACGCCAGCCAGCCTACCAGCGCCAGCAGACAGCCGAAGAGGACATAGACGGCATTGTGGCCGGGCATGGCGGTGGAAAGGCCTTCCTTGGGGAATTTACCTTTGCGCGAGCCGGCGATCCACACCACGGCGAGGGCGCTGAGACCGCCCAGAACGTGGACGGTAGCGGCTCCGCCGGCATCGAGGAAGCCGGCGCCGAGGGAGAAGTTGACGCCCAACTGAGCCAGCCAGCCGCCGCCCCAGATCCAATGGGCGAGGAGAGGAAAGACGAAGACGCCGAGGACGGCAGCCGAGACTGCACCCGCAGTGAGCCGCCAGCGGTCCGCACCCGAACCCCAGGGAATGAGTGCTGCGAAGGCGACGGCAAGGAATTCAAACAGTAAGGCGAGCTGCGCGCGGGCCGGGGAAGCGTCCAGACCACTCAGCAGCAGGGGGCCTGCGCCAGCCCAGTTCCAGGGCTTGGCGGAGAGCTGGAAGACGTGGGAGGCGGCACCGTCAGCGAAGGTGGCGCCGACCAGAGCGAAGGCAATGACGGCAACGGCCATCATGACGAGACTGCCCAGCAGCGATTGCGCCGCGGAGCGCGAGCGGCCCAGGCCGGTATTGATGAGCGCCACGCCGGCAATGGCAAGAGGCGCAAGGAGCAACAGCCCCAGGGTAAGGGCGAAAGAGGTTTCAGAAAATTGCAGCGGCACGGGCGAGGTCATGGGCGCTTTTCCTCTTTCACTCCGTGGACGAAGGACTGTTCTTGCGGGCGCAGACCCATGTGGCCACGTACGGCCACGACCAGGCCCATGGCTTCGACAGCCAGGCCGCAGAGGACGAAAGCGGCGCGCGGCGCGGGCGCGGGGAACAGGACGATTGCGGCGATGCAGAGCAAAAGACCGGCTGGCATGACCAGCAACCCGGCGTATTTCATGGCCCTACCTTTTAGAAACCAGTGAACAGTGAACAGTGAACAGTGGTCAGTGGTCAGTGGTCAGAGAGCAGAGACCAAAGACCGGTGAACAGAGACCCTGATTGCATGGAACTGTGGGCCGAACTTGGTACTCGATGTGATGGACAGCTGCGCTCCGGACCGAGGTCCGCAACTTAAGAATGAAATCTGTACCAGAGAGCTACCGGTTGGAACGCCTTTATAAATTCTAAAGCATTTGATGAGTGCGATTAATGGACGAAGAGCGTTTACGCAGGGCGGGCATGATGGAGCGAGCGGCACTTATCGAAGTGAAAGGGCGCAGCGGCGCTTATGAAATCCTTTGGAGCGGCGGTCAATAATGGCCTATGTATGATCGTCTGAATCGGACTCGCCGGGCTCTGCCGCTGGCGCTGGGTGCGGTCACTTTGGCGAGTGTGGTTGTGCTGTTGGTCTGGGATGCCGTTCCGGGTTTGTTTCCGGCGCGAGCGCATGACACTCTGGCCGCATTTCCGCTGGCGATGATTGCCTTTGCGTACCTGGTCTACCAAGTGGCACACAGGCCTGCACGCCTGGAGGTGGTGAAGGCGGTGTTGCTGGCAATTGCGTTCCTTTTCTGGGCCGCCAACCAGTTCTGGCCCGATCTTCACCAGGCTACGCTGTTCAACGATATTGCAATCGCGCTGTTTGTTCTGGACGTGTTTCTGGTCATGATCGGTTGGCCGGGTTCATCGCCGGACGAGTCTTTTGCGGAGACATATGCGGCGGGCGTGAAGGGGAGAAAAGAATGACCACAGGGATGAAAAAGGACCACAACGGGGTCAAAAGCCGCTGACAGGGAGAGGATCGAGCGTCTCGAATGGGTGCGAAAATCTGGTCGAGAAATACCATTTTCTGGGACGCGAGGCGGCAGGAGAGCGCGGGGGGGCGCCTTCTTTCAAGTTCATCACAACATATAGTCTTTTCAGTAGATTACAAAACCTTGGCAACATGAACATTTTTTGCAGTTTGAAAGGTGCGGGGCGATAAAGAGGGGCTCTGGGCTGCTATATTAAATTTTCGGGGTCGTACACCTCTCAGGTGTTGTTTATCCACAAACGGAAAATAACCTCAACCTGTGTGACCGCGAACACATCGCACCTCATCCGGTCTGCAAACGAAGAAGAAACAGGAACGCATTCATGGCGCAGATATTTGAACGCAGCTCCAATGCTTTGGCTCGTGCGAGCCTGGTGTTGACGGGGCTGTTGGTGATTGCCCTGGGGGTGACTCTGGATGAGTTGCAGCGCTCTCCGTGGGTCACGCGGCAGGGCCAGCGCGCCGACCAGCCGGTGCCCTTCAGCCACAAGCACCATGTGCAGGGACTGGGTCTGCAGTGCCAATACTGCCATGTGACGGTAGAGAAATCGAGCTACGCCGGTATTCCGCCGACCAAGACCTGCATGAACTGCCACGCGCAGATCTGGACGAATGCGCAATTGCTGGAGCCGGTTCGTACAAGCTGGGCGAGCGGGCAGTCGCTGGTTTGGACGAAGGTGCACGACCTGCCGGATTACGTCTACTTCAGCCACGAGATTCACGTGAACAAGGGGCTGGGCTGTTCGAGCTGCCACGGGCGGGTGGACCAGATGCCGCTGATGTATGCGCAGAACACGCTGCAGATGGAGTGGTGCCTGGACTGCCATCGCAACCCGGCGAAGAATCTGCGGCCTACAACCGAGATCTACAACATGGCGTGGGAAAAGCCGGCGGAAGACAGGCCGGTGTGGTGCGCGGTGGGCGATGAGAAGAGCGGCGTGCCGACGGCGGAGAGCGTGAGTTGCGTGACCAAGGATCCGAGTGGAACTGGGGCGGAGGTGGCTCTGCTGGAGTTGCCGGCGAGCGGCGCGCATGGGCCGGTGGCCGATGTGGCCGGGACCAAGCTGCCGGTGGCGCTTTCGTATAAGAAGTTCACCAGCCAGGAGGATTTGGGGCAGTTCCTGGTGCAGCACTACAAAATTCGCACTCCGAAGGATCTGACCAGCTGCGAGGTCTGCCACCGATGAGCGCGCCTTTGAATGAGAACACGAAGAAGACGGTGATGAAGCAAGTGGCTGACGAGCGACCCTCAGGGGCTAAAGCCCCCGATTATTCCGCGGCTGTTTCGGCACGGCTGAAGCCGTGTCCTGACACTTCGAGCCTTTCGGAGGCGGTTGTGCCGCAAGCTGCCGCTCAGCCGGTGCTTGCGCCGATGACACTGGTTCAGATTCGCCAGGAGTTGAAGGGCGTGAAAGGCAAAAAGTACTGGCGGTCGGTGGACGAGCTGGCCAATACGGCGGAGTTTCAGGCGGCGGTGGAGAAGGAGTTTCCGTCCGCGGCGCAGGAGTGGGTGGACCCGGTTTCACGGCGCGGCTTTATGAAGCTGATGGGCGCTTCGATGGCGCTGGCCGGCCTCGCGGGATGCACGAAGCAACCTGACGAGCCCATCTATCCATATGTAAAGGCTCCCGAAGACCTGGTGCTGGGCAAACCGAATTACTTTGCGACGGCGCATCCGTTTGTGACCGGAGCGGTGCCGCTGCTGGTGAAGAGCGACCAGTTCCGGCCGATCAAGATCGATGGCAACCCGGAGCATGCGTATAACCGGGGGGCGTCTGACCCGTTTACGCAGGGAACGCTGCTGGACCTCTACGATCCGGACCGTTCGCAGCATGTGACGTATCGAGGGGAGAACCGGGAGTGGGCGGAATTTGCGCAGGCGCTGCGGCTGAAGGTGGCAGAGAGTAAGGACGGGACGGGAATTTATTTCCTGAGCGCGACAATTACTTCGCCGACGCTGGCGCGGCAGTGGAAAGAATTGCATTCGGAGTACCCAAAAGCAAATCTTGTTCAATATGATGCGGCGATTGCAGGTACCTGGGCGGAGAGCGGCTTGGGAGCTCAGTACAGCCTGACAGGCGCGGATGTGATGGTTTCGCTGGATGCGGATTTTCTTTCTGGTGCCGGCTTCCCTGGATTTCACAAGCTGGTGCGGGAGTATGCGGAACGGCGGAAGTCTCCGGAGAAGCTGAACCGGCTGTATGCGATTGAGAGCACGCCGACAACGACGGGGCTGAAGGCCGAGCACAGGCTGGGACTGCGGGCGAGCGAGATTCCTGCGTTTGCGGCGGAGTTGGCGAAGGCTGTTGGAGTCGCGGGTGTGAATGCTCCGGCGTATGCGTGGAACGGGGAACAGCAGAAGTTCCTGGCCGCGCTGGCGAAAGATCTGAAAGCGAACGCGGGCAAGAGCGTGGTGATTCCGGGGCTTTATCAGGATCCGTCACTCGCCGCGCTGGCAATGGCCCTCAACGATGCGTTGGGCAATGTGGGCAAGACGGTGTTTGTGACGCCGGAGCCTTCGATTCCGCTGCCCAGCAATCAAGCTTCCGATTTGAAGGCGCTGGTTGCGGATTTGAATGCCGGTAAGGTGGATTGGCTGGTGATTCTGAATGCCAACCCGATCTACACGGCGCCCGCGGACCTGAATTTTGCGGCGGCTTTCGACAAGGCGAAAACGGTGGCGCACCTGGGCTCGCATGTGGACGAGACGGGACAGATTGCGCACTGGCACATTCCGGCGGCGCACTTTCTGGAGTCGTGGTCGGATGCGCGCGCCTACGACGGGACGGTGTCGATCGTGCAGCCGCTGATCGATCCACTGTATGGCGGGAAGACGGCGCTCGATGTGTTGCAGACGCTGCTGGATGAGCCGATGCTGAGCGCGTATGAGGCGGTGCGCACTACATGGAAGCCAGTGATCAAAGGCGATTTTGAAGCGGGTTGGCGGAAGGCGCTGCACGCGGGATGGATTGAGGGCACGGCGTTCGACAAGACGGGCGCGGCTGCGAAGGTGGAGATCCTCAAGGTCTCCGCGCCGACATCGAAGGACTCCATCGAAATCATTTTCAGGCCCGATCCGAATGTGTACGACGGGCGCTGGTCGAATGTGGGCTGGCTACAGGAGTTGCCCAAGCCGGTAACCAATTTGAGCTGGGACAATGCTGCGATTGTTTCAGGCGCGACGCTGAGCAAACTGGGGCTGGAAGAAGACGACATTGTCGAGTTGACGGTGGGTGCGGGCAAAGTGAAGGCGCCGGTGATCGTTGCGCCGGGACATCCCGACAATTCGGTGACGGTGCACCTGGGCTATGGACGGCAGACGGGACGCGTGGCCGGGGGCGCGGGATTTGACGCTTACCGGATCCGCAACACGTGGGCGCCTTTTTACGCAACGGGATCGATCAGGAAGGTGGAAGGCAAGTGGGGCACGGCGATCACAAAGAGCCACTTTCAGGATCACCGGGGCAAGAGATTCGGGCAGCAGGGGAACGGGAACAACTCACTGGAAGCCGATGAGGCGTTGGGCGAGCGGGGGATCATTCGCTACGCCACGCTGGAGGAGTACAAGGCCAACCCGAATTTTGCCAACGAGGGTGAGGGGCGCGAGAAGACAGAGATGGGGACTTCGCTCTTCCCCAACTGGACCTATCCGGACAATGCGTGGGGCATGTCGATCGACATGAACAGCTGCACGGGATGCAATGCGTGCATCGTGAGCTGTTATGCGGAAAACAACATCGCGGTGGTGGGCAAGCAGCAGGTACGCATTGGCCGCAACATGCAGTGGCTGCGCATCGACACCTATTTTGAGGGTGATTTGTCGGCCCCGCGAGCGCACTTTCAACCCATGGCCTGCCAACACTGCGAGAACGCACCCTGCGAACAGGTTTGCCCGGTGGGCGCTACGGTGCACACGCCGGAGGGGTTGAACAGCATGGTGTACAACCGCTGCGTGGGCACGCGCTACTGCTCGAACAACTGCCCCTACAAGGTGCGGCGGTTCAACTTCCTGCTGTATTCCGACTACGAGACCGAAAGCCTGAAGCTGCTGCGCAACCCGGACGTTTCAGTGCGGTCGCGCGGGGTGATGGAGAAGTGCAGCTACTGCGTGCAGCGCATTTCAGTGGCGAAGATCGAGGCCGATAAGGAGAACCGGGGGGTACGCGACGGAGAGATTGTGACCGCGTGCCAGCAGGCGTGCCCGGCATCGGCGATCACGTTTGGAAACATCAACGACAAGACAAGCCGGGTGGCGAAGCTGCGCGGAGATGAGCGGAGCTACCAGGTGCTGGGCGATCAGAATACCCGGCCGCGGACGACCTATGTGGCCGCGGTATTGAATCCGAATCCTGAATTGGAAGAAGCGCCGGTGGAACACGTACCGGCAAAGGGTTGAAGCCACGATGGCAACCAGCGAAGTGAAAACCAACGATCCGGGGATCGATCCCGCAACCGGTGAATACCGGGTGATCGGGCCGGGCCAGACCTTCAGGTCGGTGACCGAGAAGATCACGCGCATTGTGCTGACGCCGCATACGCCGCTGGGCTGGTTTGCGCTGTTCGGTGTGGGCGGAGCGGTGGCAACGATGCTCCTGGTGGCTTTGACCTGGCTGGTTCTGATCGGCACTGGTATCTGGGCCATCTCGCAGCCGGTGGCGTGGGGCTTTGCCATCATCAACTTTGTGTGGTGGATTGGCATTGGCCATGCGGGCACGCTAATCTCGGCCATTTTGCTGCTGTTCAAACAGGGGTGGCGCAACTCAATTAACCGGTTTGCCGAGGCGATGACGATTTTCGCCGTAGTCTGCGCGGGTTTATTCCCGCTGATTCACGTGGGGCGTCCGTGGCTGGGATACTGGCTGCTGCCTTATCCCAACACGATGGACGTGTGGCCGCAGTTCCGCTCGCCGCTGCTGTGGGACGTGTTCGCGGTTTCGACGTACGCGACGATTTCGGTGGTGTTCTGGTACATCGGCATGGTCCCAGATTTCGGCACCATGCGCGACCGGGCAGAGTCGAGGATTGCGCAATACTTCTACGGCCTGCTCTCGATGGGCTGGCGCGGCTCAGTGCGGCACTGGATGCGCTATGAGACGGCGTCGCTGCTGCTGGCCGGGTTGGCGACACCGCTGGTACTGAGCGTACACACGGTGATCAGCTTCGACTTTGCGGTGGCGGTGCTGCCGGGATGGCATACAACCATCTTCCCGCCCTACTTTGTGGCCGGCGCAATCTATTCGGGCTTTGCGATGGTGCTGACGCTGGCGATTCCGCTGCGCAAGTTCTATCACCTGGAAGCGCTGGTGACGGAGCGGCATATCGACAATATGGGCAAGGTGATGCTTGCCACGGGATTCATTGTGGCCTACGGGTACGGCATGGAAGTCTTCATGGCGTGGTACTCGGCGTCGCACTGGGAAGCTTTCATGATGTGGAACCGCATGTTCGGGCCGATGGGCTGGTCCTACTGGGTGCTGATCACGTGCAACCTGGCGATTCCGTTGACGACGCTGTGGTCGAGGAAACTGCGGACGTCGATTCCGTACATGTTTTTCATTTCCATCGTGGTCAACACGGGCATGTGGTTCGAGCGCTTCGTCATTGTGGTGACCAGCCTCTACCGCGATTTTCTGCCCTCGTCGTGGGGAACGTACCGCGCGACCAAGTGGGACTACATGACCTATGTGGGCACGTTGGGGCTGTTCACGGCGCTGTTCCTGCTGTTTGTACGCTTCCTGCCCATGATTCCGATGTCTGAGATACGCATGATGCTGCCCGGAGCCAAGATCGGTCCCAAGGTCAAGGCCAAGACGGTAACGGAGGCCGGCGACTAATGCCCCCACGCGAAGGAACCTACGGCCTGCTGGCCGAATTCGACACTCCCGGCGACCTGGTCCGCGCGGCGCGGCAGGCGCGGCAAGACGGCTGGCGGCGGATGGACTGCTATACGCCTTACCCACTTGAGGAGGCCGCGGAGGCCATCGGCTTCCACCGCAACAAGGTGCCGTTGCTGACGCTGGTGGGCGGACTGATGGGCCTGGCGGCGATGTTTCTGCTGGAGACGTGGATCTCGGTGGTGGCGTTTCCGCTGAATATCGGCGGTCGTCCGACGTACTCGTGGCCTGCGTTTATCGTGCCCGCGTACGAGTGGACGATTTTGTGGGCCGGGCTGTCGGCGGCCTTCGGGATGATGGCTCTGAACGGGCTGCCGGAGCTCTATCATCCGCTGTTCAACGCGCCCAACTTTCGCAGCGGAGCCACGACGGACAAGTTCTTCCTTTGCCTGGAGGCGCTCGATCCGAAGTTCGACCTGGTGGAAACGAAGGCATATCTGAAGAACTTTCAGCCGGTGTCGGTGGTGGAGGTGGAGTACTGATGGAAGGGAACCGCCTCAACTTGTTGGACTGGACTCCGATGAGGGGTCGAGGGCCGAGATTTCCCAGGTCTCAGAAGCGAGACCTGGGGCACCCAATTGCAGTGGTTGGGCTGGCGACGCTGCTGCTGATGGCGGGGTGCAGGCAGGACATGCAGGACCAGCCGAAGATCATTTCGCAGCGCGGCTCGGAGATGTTTGCCGATCATCGCGGAGCGCGGCCGCAGGTGGTGAACACGGTGGCGCGCGGGCAGTTGCACGAAGACAGCTACTTCTATACCGGGGTGGTGCAGGGCGCCAATGGCTATCGCGAAGAGAAGAACCTGATGCCGTTTCCAGTGACGATTGAGGTTCTCAAGCGGGGACAGGAGCGGTTCAACGTCTATTGCACACCGTGCCACTCGCGGGTGGGCAACGGGCTAGGCGAGATTGTGGAGCGGGGATACAAGCCGGCAGCCAATCTGCACGACCAGGTGCGGCTGGCGCAGCCACTTTCGCACTACTTTTACGTGATGACGCACGGGTACGGAGCGATGCCGGACTACTCAGCGCAACTGACGCCGGTGGACCGGTGGGCAGTGGCGGCATATATACGCGCATTGCAACTGAGCCAGGCGGCGACGGCGGCGGATGTGCCGGCGGGCGTGAACGTAAAGAGCCTGACGGAGGTAGCGGGCGAACACCATCTGCCCGCGGGCTATGCGCAGCCATGGGCACTGCCGTCGACGGCGATCCAGGCGTATCCGCACACAAACGAAGGCACACCGGCGATGGCTCCGGCCAATCCGGCGGACCCGCTGATCAAGGTTCCAACGGGTAATGTTCCAACCAGCAACCCGGCTCGCGCGGCCGCGAAGTAAGGATACGGACGGAATGGCACACGAAACACACGCGTCAACGAATCCCCCGGGGCTTCCCGCCGAATTGGGCGCGCCGGCCTTTGTGGATGGCTGGAAGTCGCGCGCATTGACGGTGGGCGTGGTGTTCACGGTGATCGCGGCCGGGCTGGCCGCGGCGGATCACTCGACCGAGCACGTGCTGCGTGCCTGGCTGCTGGGCACGGTGCTGAGCTTTGGATTTTCAGTGGGCGGACTGGCGCTGCTGATGGTGCAGTACTGCTCGGGAGGCAAGTGGGGACTGCTGCTGCGGCGGCCCCTGGAGGCGATGAGCCGCACGCTTCCGCTGGTGTTTGTGTATTGGCTGGTGGTGGCTTTCTCAATGAAGAGGCTCTACCTGTGGGCGCAGGTGGACGACGTGGCGGGGGCGCTGAAATCGGGCTTCATCAATGCGGCGCAGGCACACGCAATCGAATTCAAGCGGCCCATGCTGAATCCCACGGCGTTTGTGGTGACCAGCGTGGTGTGCTTTGCCATCTGGTGGTTCTACACGTGGCGGCTGACTTCGCTGGGACTGAAACGCGACGCCGACGTGGCGGGCAACACGCCCTATTGGATCAAGAAGCTGGAAAACATCAGCGGGCCGGGGATTGTGGTGTATGCGCTGACCATGACGGCGGCGGCTATCTACTGGGTGATGTCGCTCGATCCGACGTGGTACTCGTCAGTGTATGGGCTGCTATTCCTGGTGGGCCAGGGATACATGGTGCTGGCGTTCGGCATCATCGTGGCGATTTCGCTGTCGAAGGGCGAGCCGTTCAAAACGATTCTGCGGCAGACCGAGCAGCACGACCTGGGCAAGTTCACGTTTGCGTTTGTGATGCTGAACATCTACCTGGCCTTCGGACAGTTTCTGATCATCTGGTCAGGTAACCTGCCGGAAGAGATTCCCTGGTACCTGGACCGCATTCGCGGGCACTGGGGCATCATCATCACGCTGGACTTTCTATTTCACTGGCTGATTCCGTTCACCATGCTGCTGTCGCGGGACATCAAGCGGAACAAGAAGCGGCTGGTGCGGGTGTGCCAGTGGATGGTGTTCGCCAGGGCGTTCGACCTGTTCTGGCTGATTGAGCCGAACTTCAAGGACGCGGCGCGGAACCTGCACTTCAGTTGGGGGATTCTGGAGTACGCGGCGGTGCCGGTGGCGATGATTTCATTCTGGGTGGCATTCTTCTGCACGCGGCTGAAGACGCGGCCGCTGGTGCAGACCAACGATCCGCATGTGGCGGAGATTCTGGAGCCTGAGCATGTCCACGCATAATCCACACGACGAGGAAGAACACAAGCCGGAAGAGATCGACACGTCGCAGGGGTACGAGCAGTCCGACGTTCGGGTGACGGGGATCATTTGGTTTTTGGCCTCGCTGGCGATCTTTGTCACGGTGGCGGGCATCCTGGCGTATGGCATTGGTGCGGTGATCAATGCGCGGATGAACAAGGAAGACGGGCCGCCGAGCAAGTGGGCGGCGACGGTGGATATACGGCAGCTTGGCAATCTGCCTTCGAGCCCGGAGCTGCAGCACAAGGTGGCGGAGCTGACGCAGACCTTTCCCACGCCGCGGCTGCAGACGGACGATGGCAACCAGGATGTGGCGGAGCTGCACCAGCGCGAGGACCTGCTGCTGGACAACTACAGCTGGGCGGACCGCGGGCAAGGCAAGGTGCGGATTCCGATTGAGCGGGCTATGGAGTTGGTTGCCGAACGAGGATTACCGGTGGCTCCCGCGGTGACACACGAACCGCTGTTGACGGGGGACACGGAGCCGGCGGTGGCGACGCCGCTGACCAGCGGGTTTGCGCGGACTGGATATGAGCTGGATGCGGCGGCACAGCAGGCCGCGGAACAGAGGCGTCCTGAGGCGGGGAAGTAGAGCGCGGTTGAGGGTTGAGGTTTCCCACCCTTGCGACGAAAGGATGTCGCAAGGATGGGGCACCCGGTTCATTTGGCGGTGTGTAGAAGGCAAGGCTGAGGGCTGAGGTTTCCCAGGTCCCAGAAGCGGAACCTGGGGCACCCAGACAGAGGGAAAGAAGGAATCATGCAAGACGAAGGCACAATGCGGAAGAGCCGGCTAAGGGTGGCGATAGTCACGGCGGGCATGATTGTGCTGTGGGCGGGCGCGTTGGCTCCGGCGCTGGTGGCGCAGGTTTCAGGCTACGGCGACAAGCAGATGGGACCGACCAACGACAAACCTCCTTCGATATTGAATGGGGTGGGAATTGCGCAGCACCTGAACCAGCAATTGCCGCTGAACCTGAGCTTCACCGACGATGCGGGCAAGCAGGTGATGCTGAGCAGCTACTTCGGCAAGCGGCCGGCGATTCTGGCGCTGGTGTACTACCAATGCCCGATGCTGTGTTCAGAAGAACTGAACGGATTGACCGGGGCGCTGCAGATGGTGGACGAGATTCCGGGCCGGGACTTCAATGTAATCGTGGTGAGCATCGATCCCACGGAAGGAACGGACCTGGCGGCGGCCAAAAAGCGCAGCTACGTGAAGCGGTATGGACATCCCGAAACGGCTGCGGGCTGGCACTTCATGACCGGCACGCAGGCTAACATCGATGCGCTGACCAAGGCGGTGGGCTTTGGCTATGTGAAGATTCCGGGCCCGGACGGGAAGCTGACGCAATTTGCGCACGCCAGTTCGATCCAGATCGTGACGCCGGAAGGGAAGCTGGCGCAGTACTACATGGGGGTGGAGTATTCGCCCAAGGATTTGCGGCTGGGTCTGGCGGAGGCGTCGGCCAACCGCATCGGCTCGCCGGTGGACAACATACTCACGTACTGCTACCACTATGATCCCAAAACCAACACGCACTCGCTGATAGTGGCGCGGGTAGTGCAGATGGGTGGGTTTCTGACGGTGGTCCTGCTGGGTGGATTCATGCTGCTGATGTTCCGCCGGGACTACCGGCAGGCGCATCAGCCAGCCAGAGAAGCAAAGGTGAACGGATAACGGAATGTCCCACATCAGTCCAATAATCTGGCAATTTCTCGTCAAGTGGATGACGAACTTCGCGCTGTATCCGCCGGAGGCGTCGAAGATTGCGCCGCAGATGGACGCGCTCTTTTTCTTCATGGTGCTGGTGAGCCTGATCGGTTTGACGATCGTGATCCTGCTGGTGACGAGCTTCTCGCTTCTCTACAACAAGAAGCGTCATCCGGTGGCGGTGCAGATCGAAGGCTCGACGCTGCTGGAGGCCACGTGGACGATCATCCCGCTGGGGCTGTTTCTGGTGATGTTCGTGTGGGGCGCGCTGATTTATTTCAGGGTGTACACGCCGCCAGCCAACGCGATGAACATCTACGTGGTGGGCAAGCAATGGATGTGGAAGGTAGAGCATCCGGGCGGGCAACATGAGATCAATGCGCTGCACATACCGACGGGACAGCCGATCCAGTTGACGCTGATTTCGCAGGACGTGTTTCACAGCTTTTCGATTCCCGCATTCCGGGTGAAACGAGAGGCGATTCCGGGGCGCTACACGACGGTGTGGTTTGAAGCCACTACGCCGGGCACGTATCACCTGTTCTGCACCCAGTACTGCGGAACGGAGCACTCGCACATGACCGGCGATATTGTGGTGCTGACGCCGGAGGACTACAAGAAGTGGCTGGCCAGCTCGACCAGCGGGGCGTCGCTGGCGCAGAACGGGGAGCGGCTGTTTGCGAGCCTGAGCTGCGCGGCCTGCCATAACGCACGGCCGGACGCGCGGGGCCCGAGTCTGGCGAGCGTGTACGGTTCGAAGCTGCCGCTTTCAAGCGGCGGAACGGTGCTGGCCGACGATGCGTATCTGCGCGAGGCGATCCTGAATCCTTCGCAGCATATTACTCAGGGCTATGCGCCGATCATGCCTACCTACCAGGGACAGGTGAGCGAGGAAGGCGTGATTGCACTGGTGGAGTACATCAGGAATCTGGATTCCGACTACCGCGTGCAGCAGACAACAAATACTACTGTGCTGCTGCCGGAGAGCGAGGGCAAGGCGCCGGCGGGCCAGAAGCCCGCAGTACCAAATGCCGCAGGGCAGGGGATGGTGAAGCAATGAGCGACACAATCGTCAGTCTTCCCGACCAGAGGACGGCCAGGATTCCGAAGACCAACTACCTGAGCAAGGAGAATGGTCTGCTGAGCTGGCTGCTGACCGGAGACCACAAGCGGATCGCGATTCTCTACCTGATCTCGATTACCTGCTTCTTCTTTGTAGGCGGGGCGCTGGCTGGGCTGATCCGGCTGGAGTTGCTGACTCCGCAGTCGGACCTGATGGCCACCGATACCTATAACAAGGTGTTCACCATGCACGGCGTGGTGATGATCTTCCTGTTCCTGGTGCCGTCAGTGCCGGCGACGCTGGGCAATTTCTTCATCCCCATGATGATCGGGGCCAAGGATCTAGCGCTGCCGAAGGTCAACCTGCTGAGCTGGTACCTCTACATCGTGGGCGGCATCCTGGTGCTCTATACGATGATCAGCGGCGGCGTGGATACGGGCTGGACATTTACCACTCCGCTGTCAACGCACTATGTGAACACCAACGTGCTGAGCACGGGGCTGGCGGTATTCGTCGCCGGGTTCAGTTCGATTTTCACGGGGCTGAACTTTATCGTGACCATCCACAAGATGCGCGCACCGGGAATGACGTGGTTCCGGATGCCGCTGTTCGTGTGGGCACATTACGCGGCCAGCATCCTGATGGTGCTGGGCACGCCGGTGCTGGCCATCGCCATCGTGCTGGTGGCACTGGAACGGACTATCGGCATCGGAGTCTTCGATCCGACCAAGGGCGGCGACCCGCTGCTGTTCCAGCACCTGTTCTGGTTCTACTCGCACCCGGCGGTCTACATCATGATCCTGCCCGGCATGGGGGTGATCTCAGAGACGATTTCGACTTTCAGCCGCAAGCGGGTATTCGGCTACACGGCAGTGGCGTTTTCGTCGGTGGCGATTGCAGTGTTCGGCTTCTTTGTGTGGGCGCACCACATGTTCATCATGGGTATTTCAAACTACTCGGTGTTGATCTTCTCGTTGCTGACGATGCTGGTGGCGGTGCCGTCGGCGATCAAAATTTTCAACTGGACCTTCACGCTGTACAAGGGATCGATCACCTTCGAGACTCCGATGCTCTACACCTTCGGGTTCATGGGCCTGTTCACGATCGGCGGGCTGACGGGCGTGTTTCTGGGAACGTCGGGCACCGATATCCACCTGACAGAGACGTATTTCATCGTGGCCCACTTTCACTTTGTGATGGTGGGCGGAATGCTGATGGCGTTCCTGGCGGGGATTCACTTCTGGTGGCCCAAGATGACAGGGCGGATGTATCCGGAAAAGATTTCGCAACTGGCGGCGGTGGTGACGTTCATCGGGTTCAACCTTACATTCTTTCCGCAATTCATCCTGGGGACGCTGGGAATGCCACGGCGGTATGCGTCGTATCCTCCGGAGTTTCAGATTCTGAATGTGTTTTCGACCGCCGGAGCAACGGTGCTTGGCGTGGGCTACCTGCTGCCGGTGCTGTACCTGACGTGGTCGCTGAAGTATGGCGAAATTGCGGGCGACAATCCGTGGCAGGCGACGGGACTGGAGTGGCAGACGCAGTCGCCGCCGCTGACCGAGAACTTTGCCGAGCCACCCATCATGGACCACGAAGCCTATGACTACGATTGGCTGGAGGGCCAGAAAGAAAAAGAGGTAGCCAGTGTCGGATAGCCCCGCGATTGCCCATGGCGCGGCGGACTCGGCAGTTCACGAGCATCCGCCCTACCAGCGCCACCACTTTGAGACCATGGCGCAGCAGAACGACGCCACCAACTTTGCCATGTGGATTTTTCTGCTGACCGAAGTCATGTTCTTCGGCGGACTGTTTACCGCGTACCTGATCTACCGCAATTGGTACTACCCGGCGTTTGTGGCAGGGTCGCACCAATTGAGCATTCCGCTGGGCGGGCTGAACACACTGCTGCTGATTACATCAAGCTTCACTATGGCGATGGGGGTGTGGTGCGCGGAGACCAGGCGCAAGAGCGGACTGGTTCTGTGCCTGATCCTGACCTTCATTCTGGGGCTGGGGTTTCTGGGCATCAAGACGATCGAGTACTCAGAGAAGATTGAAAAGCACCACGTTCCGGGATTCCACTACAGCCTGCAATCGTTTTTGGATCCGGCGAGCGACGACGCGGCCAAGGCCGCGGGCGACAAGCCGATGGCCCTGGACATGGCGCGGCATACGGAAGTGTACTTTTCGCTCTACTTTGCGATGACCGGCATGCACGCGCTGCACATGATTATCGGGATCAGCATTCTGGGGTACATGATTTTCAGGGCGCGCGCGGGAGCGTACACCGCGGGGCACGTGGCGTTTGTGGAGAACTTCGGGCTGTACTGGCACTTTGTGGACATCATCTGGATATTCCTGTTTCCGCTGCTTTACCTCATCAGCAGACATCAATAAGGGACACATGGTATGAGCGAACATCAAGAGCACGAGCATCACATCGTAAGCCCCAAGGTTTACGCGATCATCCTGCTGGCGCTGCTGACGGGGACGGCGCTGACGGTCTGGGCATCGTACATCGACCTGGGCATCCTGAACCCTATCATTGCGCTGGGGATTGCCTGCACAAAGGCCACGCTGGTGGTGTTGTTCTTCATGCATGTGAAGTACAGTTCGAAGCTAACCAAGCTGACTGTGGGGGCGGGGGTGTTCACGTTCCTGATCCTGGTGGGAATGACGCTGGCGGATTACTTCACACGGGCGTGGGGAAGATGGTGAAGGGCAGCTCCTGGCTTTTGGAACGAGGGTCGCCTTGGGGCGGCCCTTTTTGGTTTTGGATGTTTCGGATTGAGGGGCTTACTATCGCGGATCTCAAGAGTGAAACCTGGGGCCGCCGGGCGATGAATTTCAAGTGGATCGCATGACGGATGGCCGCGAAATTCCGGAAGAGTTGATGCGGCTGGGGGAGCAGGCGCGTGTGGTGGTGCGGCGTGGAGGAGCACCGCGAAAAGGCGGGAAGTGCGTCGTCTACTGGATGCAGCGGGCGATACGAATCGTCGACAATCCGGCACTGGATGTGGCGATTGAGGCGGGGAACCTGCTGGGACTTCCGGTGGTGGTGTTCTTCGCGGTGATTCCCAATTACCCGAATGCCAACCTGCGGCACTACCACTTCATGGCCCAGGGATTGCGGGATGTGGCGGAGGACGCGGCAGAGCGCGGGGTGGGGTTTGTGGTGCGCAGGCATCCGGACCATTCGCTGGAAGCATTTCTGGAGGAAGTTGAAGCGGCGCTCGTGGTGGGTGACGAGAACCCCTGCCGAGAGCCGGAACGCTGGCGCAAGGTGCTGGCCAAGCGGTTGCGTCTACCTTTCTGGACGGTGGACGCCGATGTGGTGGTGCCCTCGCGAGTGTTTGGGAGGAGCTACTTTTTGCTGCACCACTTCCGGCCGCACCTGAAGGTGGAACTGCCGAAATACCTGGCGGCGGGAAGGAAGATCGCGCCGCAATACCCGTGGAGAGCTGCAGGCCCGCCGGGCGTTTCGCTTTCGGAGGAGATTACTAATGGGTTTAGAGGGCTCGACCGCACGGTGAGACCGGTGGACAGCTTTACCGGGGGGACGCATTCCGCGCTGAAGCGCCTGAGGCAGTTTGTCAGCCACGAGTTGGCGGGATACGAAGAGACGCGGAACCACCCGGAGCTGAAGGGGACGAGCCGGTTATCGCCCTACCTGCACTTTGGCAACATCGGGCCGGCTACGATTGCGTTGGCGGTTCAGAAGGCCGTGCGCCAGGGAAAGGCTTCGGCTGGTGCGGGGGACAGGTTTCTGGAGCAGTTGATTGGCTGGCGGGAGTTGGCGGTGCTGTTTGTGCGCCACAACCCGAACTACGACAACTGGGAATGCGCCGAGCCGTGGGCGCGCAAGACGCTGGTTGAACATGCCGGGGACGCGCGTCCGCATCGCTACAGCCTGGAGCAATTGGAGCGCGGCGAGACCGGCGACGAGTTGTGGAATGCGGCCCAGCGGGAGATGGTGGAGACGGGCTGGATGCACAACTATATGCGCATGTACTGGGCGAAGAAGATTCTGGAATGGGCTCCGGACCCGGCGCGGGCGTTCGAGTGGGCGGTGACGCTGAACGACCGGTACGAGTTGGATGGGCGCGATCCGAATGGCTATGCGGGGATTGCGTGGGCGATCGTAGGCAAGCACGACCGACCGTGGTTCGATCGGCCCGTATTCGGGCTGGTGCGGTCGATGACCAGCGCGTCGACGGCAAAGAAATTCGATGCGAAATCCTATATAGAGCAACAGATCGGCGCGGGCTGCAAGCTGAAGTTTTGACTGGATTTGCCCAAGGCCAAGAGGTGTACTGGCAGTCACATCGATGGGGCAAATGGACGGTTCTATAATGGGCCACAATTCCAAACCCGGAAACTGCATGTTTCGCGTTACGTAATCCATTGGATACCGCTCAAGTCCCCCTCGGATGATGGGAGAGGGGAGGCGGGAACCGGATCCCGGACGCGTGTGACGACGTGGGCCATTGAAAACGAGCACAACAGGACTGCCATGACGGGCGGCGCGAGTCAGTGTATGCCCCCGGCACGATGGAGCGGGGCGGCGTCCTGGAAAGCGGTCTCAGTGGTGGGGCTGGCGCTTGTTTTGCCGGTAGCATTCTCCCCCTCGGCGGGGTTGGCACAAGGCGCAGACCAGCCGCGGGCGGTGCGGGTGCAGAAGGTGCCTCCGCGCGTGATGGAGGCGCAGCGGTTTCTGGCCCGGCGCGGGTGGACGGCGCGGCAGAAGACGACAGCGCAAGCGGGAACAATTCAGACAGGCGCGGCTCCCGTACGGGTGCGCGCGGCGATGGTGCGGCCTCGACCGGAGACGACGGCAACCGCCAGCTGGCAACCCCTGGGACCGGCAGCGGTGGCAACTGCAAACTATGGCCTGGTGACGGGGCGGGTGTCGTCGATGGCGCTGGACCCGGCGGACACGACGGGTAACCGGGTCTACCTGGGGACTACCGGTGGCGGAGTGTGGCTGTCGCAGAATGCGGACACCGCGTTGGCGGCCAACGTGCTGTTTGCGCCACTGACGGATACGCTGGCGGCGCTGAGCGGCGCGGTGGACGCCTCAATCAGCATCGGGGCGATTACCGTGCAGCCGGGCGGCACCGGAGTGATTCTGGCCGGCACGGGCGATCCCAACGATGCGCTCGATTCCTACTACGGCGCGGGGATACTACGCTCGTTCGACGGGGGCAACTCCTGGAACCTGATTCAAGCCACGACGGACGTGGAGCAGGGGCTGGGGATTCAGGACTACGCGTTTGCCGGGGAGGGATTTGCCGGTTTTGCGTGGAGCACGGTGAATACGCAACTGGTGGTGGCGGCGGTGTCACAAACCTATGAGGGCGTGGTGGCGAATGCGACGCAGCCCAACGCAAGCTATGAGGGGTTGTACTACTCCACCGACAGCGGCGCGAGCTGGCATTTGGCGACCATCACCGACACGAACGGGCAGGACGTTCAGGGGCCCGTCGATGCGTTCACGCCTCCGGATGGCAACGCGGCGACGGCGGTGGTGTGGAACCCAGTGCGGCGGGTGTTTATGGCAGCGGTGCGGTTCCACGGCTATTACCAATCAGCGGACGGGGCGCACTGGACACGGCTGACTGCGCAACCCGGTGCAGGACTGACGGTGAAGCTTTGCCCGACCAATCCCACGTCATTGGGTTCCGTGGACTGCCCCATGTTTCGCGGAGCGCTGGCAGTAAACCCGGTCACCGGTGACACGTTCGCGTGGACCGTGGATATTGACAACCAGGACCAGGGCATCTGGCAGGACCAGTGCGGGCTGAGCGGCGGGGCGTGCAGCAACCAGAGCATGACCTTTACGAAGCGGTGGAGTACAGCGGCGCTGGAGACGAACACGGGACAGGGAGCGGTCACAATTGAGAACGGCGACTACAACCTGGCATTGGCGGCGGTTCCGTCAGGCCAGGACACGCTGCTGCTAGCCGGAGCCAACGACCTGTGGAGATGCAGCCTGGCGGCGAGCTGTGTGTGGCGGAACACCACCAATGCGTCGGTGGGCATGTGCGCGCAGGTAGGCGGCTACCAGCATGCGCTGGCCTGGAACCCGGCCAATCCGCTGGAGATTTTTGTGGGCAACGACAGCGGCCTATGGCGCTCGACAGACGCCATCGCCGAGACCGGGACGGTGTGCACGGCGAGCGACGCTACGCACTTTCAGAACTTGAACGGGGGGCTGGGCTCGCTGGCCGAAGTGGAGAGCATGTCGCCGGTGACGGTGTCGCCCTACACCATGATGACGGGCCTGGGGGCCAACGGGACCGCGGGGGTGAAGAGCACGACAGAGGCCACCGCGGACTGGCCGCAGATTCTGAGCGGAGAAGGCGGACCGGTGGCGGTGGACCCCATCAACGGCTCGAACTGGTATGTGAACAACCAGGCGGGGGTGTCGATCCACCTGTGTGCACAGACGGGAGACTGCACGCCGGCGGCATTCGACGCCAACCCGGTGGTGAACGACGCGGATGTGAACGGGGATGGTTCTACGATGACCACGCCGGCGCCGTTCCTGGTGGACCCGCTGGACGTGACGCAACTGCTGATTGGAACATGCAGGGTGTGGCGCGGGCCGGCGAACGGCAGCGGCTGGAGCGGCGCCATTGCCTTGAGCCCCTTTCTGGATGGCGTGACGGGCAACAGCTATTGCAGCGGCGATGCGCTGATCCGGAGCATGGCGGCGATGGCCCTGGGCAGTGGCGGCGAAGCGGTGTATGTGGGCATGTACGGCGCGGCCGACGGAGGAGCGACCAAAGCAGGCCATGTGCTGAGGGCGACGTTCACCCCCGGCAACGGCATGCCAGCCTGGCAGGACCTGACGCTGAACCCGGTGGGCAACGACGCGCGGGGGATGAACGCCTACGGACTGGACATTTCAAGCATTTATATCGACCCCCACGATACGACCGGGAACACGGTCTACGTGACGGTGGACGGAATTCCGGATCCGGTGTACGCGGTGCGCGTGGTTTACCGCTCTACGGATGGCGGAGCGCACTGGGCGGTGATCACGTCGAACCTGCCCTGGACGGCGGCCAACAGCCTGGTGGTGGACCCGCAGGACGCAAATACGGTTTACCTGGCCACGGACGCGGGGGTTTTCTCGACGCGACAGATCGCGACCTGCGCGAGCGCGGCTTCAAGCTGCTGGTCTGCATATGGAACGGGACTGCCGGAAGCGCCAGTGGTGACGCTGAGCGCCGCTCCGGCGACAGCCTCGATGAATGTGCTGACGGCGGGAACCTACGGGCGCGGAGTGTGGCAAATTCCGCTATGGACCGGGAGCGCGCAACTGGCCACCGCCGCGGCGAATCCTACGGCACTGACGTTCGCGGCCCAGGCGGAAGGGACGTCAAGCAGTGCGCAGGATGTGACGCTCGAAAACACGGGCAGTGTGGCCCTGACACCGACGGCAGTGGGAATAAGCGGAGATTTCAGCGAGAGCGACAATTGCGCGAACGCCACGGTGAATGCAAACGCAAGCTGCGTGATCCACGTGACCTTTGCGCCCACGCAGACGGGGACGCGGACCGGGCAGTTGACCGTCAGCGCCAACATTGCGGGCGGGCAACTGACGGCGGGGCTGAGCGGGACGGGAGCCACGGCCGGTGCGATTCAACTGGCGCCGACGACGGTGAGCTTTGGCCAGATACAGGTGAAGACCACATCCGCGGCGCTCCAGGTGACGGTGGAGAATAGCGGCGGAGTGGCGGTGGCGATCAGCAGTGCGAATGTGAGTGGCCCCTTTGTGTTGGCGAGCAACGGGTGCGGAAGCTCGCTGGCGGCCAACAGCCAATGCCAGGTGACAGTGGAATTCGCGCCCACACAGACGGGAACGGCGAGTGGGACGCTCACCGTTGTCGACAGCGCGGGGACGCAGGCGGTGGCGCTGAACGGGACCGGCGGGGCGGCGCCGACGGATGCGCTTTCTCCCATGTCGCTGGCGTTTCCGGCGACGGTGACGGGGCAGCTTTCGCCGGCGCAGACCGTGGCGCTGGCCAATAATGGCGATTTTCCGCTGACCGGGATTGCAGTCTCGTCGAGTGCGGGATTTCAGACCTCGAACAACTGTGGCACGACGCTTGCGGCCCGCTCCAGTTGCGCCATCAGCGTAATCTTTTCGCCCACGCAGACGGGCAGCCAGAGCGGGACACTGACCGTTTCCGACGGAATGGATACGCAGACGTTGACGCTGACGGGAATGGGGCTGCAGCCGGCGGCGATTGGGGTGAGCCCTTCGCAACTGAGCTTTGCAACGCAGCAACTGGGAGCAGCCGGCACGTCGCAGTGGCTGACGGTGAGCAATAGCGGTGGATCGCCGATGGCGAATGTGGGCTTCCAAATTACCGGCGCGCAGGCGAGCAGCTTTTCGATCGGCACGTCGAACTGCGGGGCGACGCTGACCAACGGGGCCAGTTGCACGGTGCAAGTGATGTTTGCGCCTGTCTCGGTGGGCGGGAACGCGGCGGTGCTGACGGTTACCACCGCGACGCTGGGGGTGAAGGCAGTTTCAGTGGCGTTGAGCGGAACGGGTACGAGCGCGTCGGGATTGAACGTGAGTCCTGGGCAGATGACCTTTACCGAGGCGACCCTGGGACAGGCGAGCGCGGCGCAGACGGCGACCATCAGCAATACCAGCAATGTGAGTGCCAGCGGGCTTACGCTGACGGTAACGGCTCCCTTCAGTCTGACGCAGACGAGCTGCGGCACGAGCCTGGCGGCCGGGGCAAGCTGCTCGGCGGCGGTGGTGTTTACGCCTACGGCCAACGGGGCAGTTACGGGTTCATTGACGGCGAGTGCGCCCGCATTTTCAAATCCGGCCACTGTGACGCTGAACGGGGTGGGCGGCGCGGCGGGCTCAGTTGGGTTGCAGCCGGCGCTGCTGAGCTTTCCAGCAACGGGAGTGGGAGCAAGAAGCAGCGCGCAGACGGTGACGGTGACCAACTCCAGCGGCGCGGTGACGCTGACGGATGTGATGGTGTCGGTTTCGGCGGGGTTCCAATTGACCGCGAACACCTGCGCCGCGACCCTGGGGCCGGGGTCGAGTTGCACGGTGGGAGTGGAGTTTGTGCCCACGAGCGCTGGGCAGCAGACAGGAAGCCTGACCGTCGCCAGCAGCATGTTGCCGGCCAGCGCAGTGGCGCCGCTTTCGGGCATGGGGTTTGATTTTACGAGCACGGTGAACGGCGGAACGAGCCAGTCGGTGACGAGCGGCCAGACGGCCAGCTTTGCGTTGACGCTGACGCCGCTGAGTGGGTCGAATGGGACCTTTACGTTCCAGTGCGGAGAGCTGCCCGCGAATGCAGCTTGCAGGTTCAATCCAACCAGTGTGACGGTAGCCGCCAATACCACCGGCAGCGTGACGGTGCTGGTGGCCACGGGGCAGTCGCAATCGGCTGCGATGACCCCTGAAGTAAGGGGTTGGCGCGCTCTCCAGGCAGTTTGCGGCCTGCTGCTGTTGCCTCTGGCATGGAAGAGACGGCGGTCTATCTTGCTAGTTCTGGCTGGACTGATCCTGACCGGGAGCCTGTCTAGCTGTGCCGGGTCGGGTGGAGGCGGTGGGGGGACGACAGGGGCGGGTGGACTGGGCAATACCAATACACCGGCCGGGACGTATTCCATACCGGTGACGGTAACGGCGAGCGGCGTATCGCACCAGGTGACACTGTCGCTGACGGTGGAGTAGTCGCGGGGTGGGTGATGACGCCAGCAAATCCGCAAAGCGTCGAGCTATATACTCTAACTTCGGCGAAGCACCCGTGTTGGAACGCTGCGGCAAGATCGGGTGATTGAGAAAGCCGAAGATGGGGATGACCGGGGCATGACCGCCAAAGTAACCATAAAAGATGTGGAACGGGTGGCCGAACTGGCGCACCTGGAGCTGGCGCCTGAAGAGACCGGGCACATGCTCAATGACCTGAACGCCATCCTGGACTACGTGGCGCAGTTGAACGAGCTGGACACAGCCGGTGTGGCCCCGCTGGCACAGGTGAGCGAGTTGGAAGGCGCGGGGGGAGCAGGAGCGCCGCGGGCGGACGTGGTGCTGCCCTCGCTGGATCGCTGCGCCGTAATGTCCCAGGCGCCGGAGACCGACGAGGTCTTCTTCAAGGTGCCGAAGGTGATTGAGCGCTAAGGGCGCGGCAGAAAAGGCTCGGAAAGTTGTGCCGAGGACTAAGCAAGTCTGAAAGAAATTGAGCAAGCTTGAACAAGGCAGAAGCAGCCATTGGAGGCCCGCGTAGAGGCCCGAGGAAGGAAAGTTCCATTGCCCAGCGAAACGAAAGCAGCGGAGACCTTTGTAGAGAAGCCGAAGACTCTGGCGGAGTTGCGGGGAGACCTGGCCGCGGGCCGGGTGAAGGCGACCGATCTGGCTGCCCGCTATTATGAGCGCATCGCGGAGGTGAACCCGCGGCTGAATGTGTATTTGAGCTTGACCAAAGAGCGGGCGCTGGAGCAGGCGGCGCGGGTGGATGCGGCGGCGGCGAAGGGCGATCCGCTGGGGGGACTGGCCGGAATTCCGGTAGGCATCAAGGACGTGCTGGTGATGAAAGGCGCGCCGGCAACGGCCGGGTCAAAGATTCTAGAGGGCTATCGGCCTCCGTATGACGCCACAGTGGTGAGCAAGCTGGAGGCGGCGGGCGCGGTACTGCTGGGAAAGCTGAACTGCGATGAGTTTGCGATGGGCTCGTCGAACGAAAACTCGGCGTATGGACCGGTGCGTAATCCGGTGGACACGGAGCGGGTGCCGGGAGGCTCGAGCGGCGGTTCGGCAGCGGCTGTGGCGGCGAACATGGCGGTGGCCACGCTGGGATCGGATACCGGCGGGTCGATTCGCCAGCCGGCCAGTTTTTGCGGGGTGGTGGGAGTGCTGCCCACGTATGGGCGTGTGTCGCGCTACGGACTTATCGCATTTGCGTCATCGCTGGACCGTGTGGGGCCGTTCGCAGCCAACGTGCGCGACGCGGCTACGATGCTGGGGGTTATCGCCGGGCAGGACCCGAGGGACGCCACCAGTTCGCCGGCGCCGGTGCCGGATTATGCGGCAGAGAGCGACAAGGGCGCCGAAGGGCTGCGCATCGGTGTGCCCGCCGAGTACTTTGCCGAAGGGCTGGACCCGGAGGTTCGTGCGGCAATTGAAAAGGGAATTGATTCACTGAAAGCGGCTGGGTGCGCGGTGAAGCCGGTGCGGCTGCCGCACACGCGGTACGCCATTCCGACGTACTACCTTGTGGCGACGGCGGAGGCAAGCGCGAACCTGGCGCGGTTTGACGGGGTGCGGTATGGCTATCGCTCGCCGGCGTCCGATACGCTGTCGGCGATGTATAGCCACTCGCGCGACGAGGGATTTGGCGCTGAGGTGAAGCGCCGCATTCTGCTGGGGACCTACGCGCTGAGCGCCGGGTACTACGATGCGTATTACCTGAAAGCACAGAAGGTGCGGCGGCTGCTAGCCGAGGAATATCTGCGCGCCTTTACGGAGGTGGATGCGATTGTGACGCCGACCGCACCGATGGCGGCCTTCAAACTGGGCGAGAAGACGGGCGATCCGCTGGCCATGTACCTGGCCGACATCTACACGGTAACGGCAAGCCTGGCGGGAATTTGCGGGGTGACGGTGCCGTGCGGAGCGACTCGGGCGGGCCTGCCGGTGGGGATGCAAGTGCTGGCTGCGCATTTGAACGAGGGCACGGCCTTCCGCGTGGCACGGGCGGTGGAGACGGCACAAAGTTAGGAGCAAACGGGATGGGCAAGAGCGCCTGGTTTGCGGTTGTGATGATGGCAATGCTGGTGGTCATCTCGCCAGAGCTGTGGGCGGTGCCGCGCAAGGCGCATGCCGTGGGTCTGGGTGCGATCCGGCGGGTGAGCTACTCAAAAGTTGGGGACCCGGCAGGCGCGGCGGCGGGTGAGGATGCGCTGAAGATTCGCCCGCTGGTGGTGGACGGCCAGGTGAAAGAGTGGACCACAGGCGATGCCCACGACGTAACCGAGCGCAGTTTCGTGGTGCGGCGCGCGTTGCGGCTGAACGATGTCCTGCCCGGCGAAAAGCAGGAGGCGGGAGCGAAACAGAGCCGCTGGGTATGGCAGCGCGGGCCATGGCTGCTGGTTGACCGCACATCCGGGCACATTGTGGCACTGAAGCTGCCGGACTACGACCCCGGGGTGAGCCAGGTGAGCTGGTTTCGCGACTATGGGGCGTATTGCGGCGTAACGGCCAGCGGCAAGAGCCTGTATGCGGTTGTGGCGCAGTTAGCGGCTCGCAAGCCCGTGTTGGCGAAGAAGCTGGAAGCGTTGGACGCGCAGGGGCGTCTGGATCTGGCCTGCGGACCGGTGGAGTGGCAGCGAGAACCGCTGAGGGTGACCTTTCACCCGGCGGGCAAGGATGCGGTGAGCTTCGATATCGTGCCGGGGTCGGCGGTTCTGGTGGAAGACGCGGGCGATGAGCCGGAGACGGAGCAGCCGGGGAAGTCAAACTAGCCGGTTTGAAAATCCAGACCCCGGGTACCCGGTGGGTCGGCGAAAAGGGTGCGGCGTGAGGATGTTGGGACGCGCTGACACGATTCTTCTGTTCAATATTTGCCTTTGGTGGTTACCATGGACACCAGTTTCCCATCTCTCCATCCCCGGGAGGGTTCCCCATGGGTATGCTTCTCGTTGCAGCCACGCTGCTTTCTTTGTCTCCGCTTGTCGTCACGTTCCTGCATGTACTTGTCGGCCTTCGATGGCGGGCGAACTCGTTGCTGGGACGCCTGGATACCGTGCTCGAACTGAGCATTCGGGATAAGAAGAATCTGCGCACGCGAAAGAACCTGGAGAATCAGCTCATCGAGCTGCATTACCAGGTGCGCGGCTTCGCCTCGGCGAGCAAGATACAGGAGATGGCCGAGATCCACAGAAAGATGCCGGGAGCACCGGAGTCTTCGGTCTTCGGGGTGATTTACGGAGACAACGGCGAGGACGGCATCGAGAAGAGTCACAAAGGCGGAAGATCGCTGAAGGGCTGGCGGAAAACTTCGAGCTGGAACGACCTCCGCTACCACCTTCCGGCTGGGTTTCTATGCATCATCTATTTCATTGGGTTCCTGATGGTGCTGGTTTGGTACTCGACCATCGCGACCCCGAAGAAGGCCGAGACGCCGGCACAACCAGCTGCGATGGTGCAGACGCAAACTGTGCAGACGCAGGCTGCCCCACCACCCGACAAAGCGAATGACAGCGGCGCCAACCTGTCGTTGAAGAGAAGCGGGCATCCTCCATCGGATACCGGTGAAGCAGCGCAAGGGACTTCCGAGGGGGCTGCTCAAGGGACGCCTGGGGCGAAAACGGGGTCGAGTGGCGGGGCGGCAGGCGGCGAAGCGAGCCAGAGCGCCGCACCTGCGACAACTGCGAGTGCACCACCTCCCACCAAAGACGCGATTTTGGCGGCGCAGCGTACGCCGGCTGCAGGCAGCGACACAAAGCTGAATTGCAGCCGATGGGTGGCATGCTGGATCGAGCGATTACGAGCGTTCTGCAAGAGCGAAGGGCGCGCTCCCCCGAGCTTCCTGATTTATGCCTTCCTGGGCAGTTTTGTCTTCAACACTGGCATTATGGTGCGGCGCATTTTTGTCTGGGATATCAGCGGACAGATGTTCTGGTGGGCGGCCTATCGTGTGATCCTCTCGCTGGGATTGGCTGGGGTGTTGCGGTTCACCACGCCCGGGCTCGACCCGCACTTTTATTTTCTGCTGGCCACGGCCAGCGTCGCCGTATTCGATAACATGGTGCGCGGCTTGCGGGCCAAATTGTTCCAGTCGGAGACCGCGCCGAAGCGCAATGAGTTGAGCCTGCAACTGGTGCAAGGGATCGACTACTGGAAAGAGCAGCGGCTGCTGGAAGAGGGCATCGAGAGCGTGCAACATTTGGCCACATCGGATTTTGTGCTGCTGGCGCTCTATACTCGCACGCCGCTGTATACGATTGTGGACTGGGTGGACCAGGCGATCTTTATCCAGCGCTTTCCGGGCAAAGCGGACAGGATGGCCGATGCAGGGCTGCCGGTGAGCGCAGTCGAATTGACGTGGGGATGGGATCCGGCGAACCGGGAGGGTTTTGAAAACAGGCGACCGAGAGATGGAGAGCTCCAACCTGCGAATGATGCGACGAAGAGTTCGTATACGGAGTATCTGGGCCTGCTGGCGGATGCGGCGGGCACAAAACCCGGCGTGGTGGCGCGCACCTTCGATGCCTGGAGCAACGACAATCAGGTGCAACTGCTGACTCTTTTTTGGAAGGCCGATCTGGGTGGGGAGTAGAGCGGGGACCGGGCGCGCCGGCGGATCAGCGGAAAAGACGAGATGATGGAGTCCTTTGACGAGCTTTTGCGGAGGGCGGAGTCGGCGCACGGGCACATGTGCCCGGGACAGGTCCTGGGTGTGCGCATGGCAGTGCTGGGGTTGAGCCGACTGCGCGATGAGTTGGGACTGATGGATCCGGAGAGCGCGGACCGCAAGCGGCTGATTACGTTTGTGGAGATCGATCGCTGCGCCACCGACGCCATTGGTCTGGTGACCGGCTGCAGGCTGGGCAAGCGGACGCTGAAGTTTCGTGACTGGGGCAAGATGGCGGCCACGTTTGTCGATCTCGCGTCTGGAAAAGGCGTGCGGGTGGTTGCACTGGAGGAATCGCGGGAACTGGCTCGGGCGCTCTACGGGCATATTGAAAGCAAGAGCGCGCAGCAGATGGCGGCCTATCGCGAACTGGCTGACGCGCAGCTTTTTCGCGAGGAGTGGGTAAGAGTGGACGTGGATCCAGCGGAACTGCCCGGTCACAGAGCGGAGCGAATTTTGTGCCCGCGGTGCGGGGAGGGTGTGAACTTTGGGCGTTTCAGCGAGGTCGAGGGCCAGCGGCTCTGCCTGAGCTGCGCACGGTCGGAGTTGCGCTATTGGAGACCGGGCGGAGCGGAAACGTAGCTAGAGGGCGGTGCCTATCGGCCTTTCCTGATTTGCTTTTCGAGGGCCCAGATGACCCAAAGCATGAAGGATATCGCCAATCCCACAGGTATTAGAAAAAGGATGTCGGCGTCATTGGCGTGTGTCATGGTAATTCCCTCCGGCGAATTCGGGCGTGCAGGAAAGGCACGTCAAAAAGAGCGTCAGGCAGCTGTACCCAGAAGAAATGGCCGCCCGTAAGAATGGAGAAGACAATCTGTAAAGGCTTTGTAAGGAGCGACAGGGTGGATGCCGGGGCGATCACAGGGGAGGCACGGAGCGCAACGGCAGGGCCAGACCGTGCGCAGCAGCCTTGACACACGTACGGTTGCACGTTTCTTATCTCTGTAGGCACTCTTTCGGGATCTTTCAGGGTTAGACGCAGGGTAGCGGGATAGCATTCTCTCCTTGAGCTTCGAAGGAAGGCCGTGTCGAACAGGAAGCAGACGGCAGCTGGGTCATAGGTTTCAAGCGGGTGCGGGACGGAAGTCAAGTCTCGGCACGTGGCGATCTGGCCCTCCTTCCAGAGCCTGAGCCGGAACTACATGGAAGCCAGGACCGTTCCCGGAGACAAACCTATTTTTCAGGCGCCCGGCAGATGTCCGGGTATGCCTGTGCCCTGAGTGGCAGCCGGAGTTTGCGGCCGGGGCGAGCAAAGGATGAGCGTGGCAGCGAGCTTGGCATGGTTGGCGGGAACACCCGCCGGGGGAGCCGGGAGTAGTATCCCGATGCTTCTGCCCCTACTATTGATTCCGGTCCTGTACCTGGTAATGATCCGTCCGCAGCAAAAGCGCCAGAAACAGTGGCAGCAGATGCTGGGGAGTATCAAGGCCGGGGACCGGGTGACGACCGCCGGAGGCATCCGCGGAATTATTCTCTCAATCAAGGACGACGTGATCGTGATCCGCGTGGCTCCGGACGGCGTGAAGCTGGAAGTGGCCAAAAGTGCGATTGCCTCGGTGAGCACCCAGGAAAGCTCTTCGGCCTCTTAACTTGCCCTTTGGGCTTTTACTTTTTGTACTAGAGACTTGGAAGCATGAAAAAGAATCTTAGCGGCAGAATTGCTCTTATCATCGGCCTCCTAGCGATTTGCATTTACGGCATTATCGGGGTGCCTGCGGGAGTAAACGGCAAGGCCCTGATGGCGGCCATTACCCAGCGCATTCACCTGGGACTGGACTTGCGCGGCGGCGCCCACCTGATCTTGCAGGTGCAAGTGCTGGAGGCGGTGAACGCTGAGACCGACAACACCGTGGAGCGCATCCAGCAGGATCTGAAGAAGGCCGGCCTGACTTTTTCACAGGTTTACAAGCCCTATCCCCTGACCGGGACGAACGATTCGGCGGCCAAGCCGGAAGTGATCAAGGTGGAAGGGATCGCTCCGGGCAAGGCCAGCGACGTGCGTTCAACGTTGGAGGGCAAGTATTCGAATGAGTACGACGTAACCGGCGGCGGCGCGGACAACAGCTTCACGGTGACAATGAAACAGCCCGTGGAACTGGCGCTGGAGAAAAAAACTGTCGAGACAGCAATCGAGACCATTCGCGACCGCGTGGATACGCTGGGCGTAAGCGAGCCAGTGATTCAGGAATACAACCTGGGCGCCAACCAAATTTTGGTGGAGCTGCCGGGCATTGACGATCTGGACCGGGTGAAGAGCCTCATTCAATCGACGGCACGGCTGGAGATTCACGCCGTGGTGGGCGGCCCGTACCAGGATGAACAGGCGGCGATGGCCAGTGTGGGCGGCGCAGTTCCGCCGGATGAAGCCCTGGTGCATGGCTCAGGGGCTATGGCGACAGGCTCGGATGCGGACAGCGTGTATGTGCTGCAGCGTATTGCGATTGTGGCCGGCACCGACTTCCGCTCCGCCGATCCGGGCACCGATTCAAACACAGGGCAACGGACTGTTCACTTTACGCTGACGAACGAGGCAGGCGACAAGTTCTACGAGTACACCAGCGCAAACGTGGGCCACAGCATGGCGGTGGTTCTGGGCGGGCGGGTGAAGGAAGTAGCCAACATCGAGAGCGCCATCCGCGACTCAGGGGAAATTCGGGGCAGCTTCTCAGCGGATGAAGTGGAGATTCTGTCAAAGATGCTGCGCACTGGTGCGCTACCGGCGTCGCTGATCTATCTTGAGGACCGCACGGTGGGCGCATCGCTGGGAGCCGACTCGGTGAAGGAAGGCGTAACAGCGGCGATCGTGGGCGTGCTGGTGGTGATGATCTTTATGCTCATCTACTACCGGGGGTCTGGCATTAACGCAGATCTGGCGTTGATTTTGAACCTGGTGATTTTGCTGGGGTTTATGGGCTATACAAGTTCCACGCTGACACTGCCGGGCATCGCCGGAGTGATTCTGACCATAGGCATGGGCGTGGACTCGAATGTGCTGATCTTTGAACGTATCCGCGAAGAGGTGCGGGCCGGCAAGGCGCCCTCGGCGGCAGTAGACCAAGGCTTTGCCCATGCCTGGGTGACCATCGTGGATACGCACGTAACGACTATCGTTTCGGCTGCCATCCTGTTCCTGTTTGGAACCGGGCCAGTGAAGGGCTTCGCAGTTACGCTGACCTTTGGTCTAGCAGCCAACCTGTTTACGGCGGTATATGTCTCGCGTGTGATTTTTGAAGCTCACCTGAACAAGTTGAAGCCGGGAGAACTGGTGTCGATTTAAGTCCGCGTTGGAAAGCAGCACGAGCGGCAGAGGAAACGTTGAACGCCGGGGCCTACTGGGTCCGGTCTACAGGAAGGCAGAGAACCAGTGGAACTGTTTCACAGCGTAAATGTGGATTGGCTAGGGAAGAAGTGGTACTTCCTGGGCTTTTCGTTGATCTTCAGCGTGGCCGGGATCATCGCGATGGGCTTGAACTGGTCGCATACTGGTGTACCGGTCCCGCTAGGCGTGGATTTCCGCGGCGGCACGCAGGTGCAGGTTCAGTTTGCGCAGGCACCGGATATTGACCAGATCCGCCGGGCGACCGAGGCAGCTGGCATCAGGAACGCGAGCGTGGTGACCTACGATGTGGCCGCGAACCACGAAGTGCTTATCGGCCTGCCAGAACAGAACAACGAGAGTTCGCTGGACGCGGGCCGGGAGCAGATTGTGGATGCGCTGCGCGCGCACTACAACAACCCCTTCACAGTGCGCAATGTACAGGTGGTGGGACCCACGGTGGGCAAGCAACTGGAAAAACAGGCCGGAATGGCTACGCTCTACTCGATGTTGGGCATGCTGATCTACCTATGGTTCCGCTTCCAATTGATTTATGGCGTGGCGGCGGTGGTGGCGTGCTTTCACGACACGCTGATTACGGTGGGCGCCTTCGCTTTGCTGGGCCTGTTTGGCGTCACCGGCATGGAAATCAGCCTGACGGTGATCGCGGCGGTTCTCACCCTGGTGGGTTATTCGATGAACGACACCATTGTGGTATTCGACCGCATCCGCGAAAACCTGCGCCTGAGCCGTCGCGAGGCGCTACCGGACGTAGTGAATCGAAGCATTAACCAAACGCTGAGCCGGACAGTGCTTACGTCGGGCCTCACGTTCCTTACGGTGCTGTCGCTCTACATTTTTGGCGGGCAGGTTTTGAGGGGTTTTTCCTTTGCGCTAGTGGTGGGTATCCTGATCGGCACATACTCCTCAATCGCGGTCGCGGCGCCGATGCTGGTTGCGTGGCAGGAGTGGCGCGCGAATCGCGGCGGTGGCGCAGGCAAGGCGGCGGTCTTACCCGCGGCCAAGCGCGCAAGAGTATAGTGATGTGGACGCGATTTTGCGCAATTTTTTGCGGCAATTTTGCAAGTGAAGCGCGGTTCTGATATAGGTGAAGCACGCTTTTGTGGTACCGATTTAGAGTCCGGGAACATTTCGGGAATCCCCGGTGTCTAAATAGAAGTAACCAACACCCGATTCGAGGCTGGCCATGTTTGAAGATTCCACGTTTGAATCCGCGGGCAGGATCAAGAGCAAGAGCAAATATTGGATGATGGTGACTTTCATCACTAACGGGTCCATTTTGCTTCTGCTGATCCTGATTCCGCTGATCTACCCCGAGGCGCTGCCCAAGGCCGCCATGTTGACGGAACTGACGGTTCCGCCGCCACCTCCGCCACCTCCGCCACCACCGCCGCCACCTGAGGCAGTGCATGTGGTCCATGTGCAGTCGGAGATGATGAACAACCAGCTGACTGCTCCCACGCGTATTCCGCACAGTATTCAAATGGTGACCGAGAAGGAAGCACCAACTGCATCCTTTGGCGTAGCCGGCGCGGAAGGCCTGGGTGGAAGCTCGGCTGGTGGTGTGTTCGGTAGCGTGTTCGGCAGCGGCAATGCGCCCAAGGTGCAAGCTGCAGCTCCTAAGAAGGTAAACATTTCAGCCGGTGTGGCCGTGGGCATGCTGATCCAGAAGACCACGCCGAGTTATCCCCCGATTGCCAAGGCCGCGCGTGTATCCGGCACAGTGGTGCTGCAGGCCACCATCTCTAAAGGGGGAACCATCGAAAATTTGCGTGTCGTCTCGGGTCCGGCCATGTTGCAGCAGGCAGCGATGGACGCGGTGAAGACATGGCGCTATAGGCCCTACCTGCTCAACAACGAGCCGGTCGAAGTGGAGACTACGGTCAACGTGATCTTCACTCTGGGCGGATGAGATACCTTCTTGGCCCCTTCACTGTTTTATGAGAAGGGGCTTTGCTTTTGACCTGAATGCGAATCCGGAAAGAGCCGCATTCCTAGCAACGGCCCGCTGCGGCGGGCTACCGCAGCGCATAAGAAACTCCTTAGGAGGAACGATTCAGTGATTCTCGCTCAGCTCGCACATTTCGCTTCGCATACGGTCAACAGTCTGGCTTTTCTTCAAGAAGAGCAGGCAGTCAGCTTCAGCCCCATGGGGTTGTGGCAACACATGGGATGGCCGGCACGTTGCATCGCCATCATCCTGTTCATCGAGTCGATCTGGTCGCTGGCCGTGATGATCGACCGCTACCTGTATTTCTCTGCCGCCCGCAAACAGTCGCGCGAATTCGCGCCCAAGGTTGCCGGCGCCCTGAAGGACAGCAAGCTGGAAGAAGCGATCAAGATTGCCGATCGCAATAAGAAGTCCCATCTGGCAGAGGTTGTGACCGCTGGCCTGCAGGAGTTCCGCGCTTCGGGTGGAGCGGCGACAGAGAGCAACATCGAGAGCTCGGGCCGCGCACTGGACAGGGCAGAAGCCATTGTTCACGCCAAGCTGAAGAGGGGCCTTGCAGTGCTGGCCACCATCGGCTCGACGGCTCCGTTCGTCGGCCTGCTCGGCACCGTCATCGGCATTTTGAACGCCTTCCAACAGATCGCAACCCAGAAGACATCGGGTATCGGCGCGGTCGCCGGCGGTATTTCAGAAGCCCTGGTAACCACGGCGTTCGGCCTGCTGGTGGCCATTCCCGCGGTGATGGCGTTCAACTATTTTACGGGGCGTGTCGAAGCATTCGACGTGGAGATGGATAACTCCTCGAGCGAGTTGATCGACTACTTCATCAAGCAGAGCAACAAGCGCTAAACGGCGCGGCAGTCGGCTCGAGCGGGAAACGATTGAGGGCAGGAGGGCCGCAACTTCCTCCTGTCCCCGGTTTTCAGCGGCGCGCCAGCCAAATGGCAAGGCGGCAACGCCGGAAGCCATGGGGAATTAAGAAACCACAGGCATGGAGCCCAGACAATGTCAATTGCGGTTCGTAACGAAGGCACTAAGGTCAATTCCAACATCAACGTGACCCCCATGGTGGACGTGATGCTGGTGTTGTTGATCATCTTCATGGTCATTACTCCCATGCTCCAAAACAAAGTGGCCGTGGATATGGCCAAGGTAGACAATCCCACTCCAATGCCGGACGCCGACAAGGAAGACGCAATTGTGGTGGCGATTACGCGGGATGGGGGCCTTTACCTGGGGCAGAACAAGGTTGCACTCAGCGAGCTTGGCAATAACGTCCGCGAGAAACTGGCGGATACGCCGGGCAAGCAGATTTTCATCCGCGCAGATGCGCGGGCGCAGTTCCTGGCAGTGGAAGACGCGATCGACGCCGTGCGCACAACGGGCGTGGATGAAGTCGGTCTGCTGACGCAGAAGAAGGAAGGCAATCTCGGGGGCGGCGAGTAATCGCTTTTCAGCCTTGCGCGGTGACCCTAACGATTACTAGTAGACGAGGAGTTTTGAAGCCATGTCAATGACAACTGGAGGGGGCGGGAGTTACTCGTCGGACATCAATGTTACGCCGATGATTGATATTTTGCTGGTGCTGTTGATCATCTTTATGGTCATTGTGCCGGTAACGCCCAAGGGTCTGGACGCACTGGTTCCGCAGCCGCCAAAGAACCCGCAGCAAAACCAGCAACAAAACGACCGCACGATTGTGGTGCAAGTTATGTACCATCCAGGCGCGGCTCCGACGTACAAGATCAACGAGACAGATGTGCTGAAGGGCGAGTTGTTGCCGAAGCTGACTGATATTTATTCGAACCGCGCAGAGCGGGTGATGTTTGTCAGAGGCGACGATAATCTGAACTTCGCGTACATTGCCGAAGTGATCGACATTGCGAAGGCTGCCAACGTGGATCACATAGGTTTGATGACGCCAAAGATTCTGGCCGGGCAATAGATCGGTCGTATGGGGCGGGCTCTCGAAGAGGGAGCCTCAGCCAGAGTATCCGGCGCCGGCCAATACGGCAGGTGCGAAAGTATCTGCCCGCTGAGGCCCGGAGTTCTAAAGCTGGACGGCGAGACACTGGGGCGGTCATCACGGCGAGTCGGTCTGTACTGGGGTTGCCTGCCTCGCACGGAAGGGGTAAATCCGTGTGGAGTGCAGGAGTACAATTTTTTCATCCTGGCATCGGCAGCACCCGCCCGCGGCCAGAAGTTTGAGATTCCAGGCGCGCAGGGGATAGGCACGACCTGAAGGAGAAGGATACGAACATGAATGGACCCGCACGAATTACGGCGCTTGCGGTAGCACTGGCCGGCATGGTGATTTCCATGAGCGGGTGCGACAAGCTTGCCGCTCGCGACCAGTTGAACAAGGGAGTGGATGCTTACAAGAGCGCCCGGTATGAAGAGGCGATCGGACACTTCCAGAAGGCGACGGAACTCGATCCGAGCCTGCCTATGGCCAAGAGCTATCTGGCCACCGCACTGGCGCAGAACGTGGTTCCAGGGCTGAATACGGAAGAGAATATGAAGACCGCGCAGCAGGCGATCAGTATCTTCCAGGAAGTTCTGGCCAAGGATCCCTCGGATATAAACAGCTTGAAGCAGATTGCGGGTATTTACTTCAGCGTGAAGAAGTTCGACGATGCCAAGGAGTGGCAGAAGAAGGTTCTGGCCGTCGACGCAAAGGATCCTGAGGCGGCCTACACCGTGGGTGTCATCGACTGGACTTTGGTCCACGAGAACAAGCTGAAGGCTCTTGCAGCGGCTGGCGTGAACGATGACGGCGAAGGCAACGTCAAGGCTCCCAAGAAGGTAATGGAAGACCTTAAGAAGGTGAATGGGCCACTGGTGGATGAAGGCTTGCAGTATCTGAATCAGGCAATGGCGAACCGGCAAAATTACGATGAAGCCATGTCCTACTTAAACCTGATCTATAGAAACAAGGCCGATATGGACTACGGCAATGCAGAGGCCGTGAGAAGCGACATAGCCACTGCGAAGGATTGGAGTGCAAAGGCCATGGGGACGCGCAAGGCAAACGAAGAGAAGAAGGATAAGAGCCCGGGCGGCATCACCATGGATTCGAGCGGCAACCTGAAGTAAGCCGCCTCAATGCGACGTAAGCAGCGAAACGGCCTCCGCGACGAGCGGGGGCCGTTTTCTTTGCTCCAGACCATGCAGCAACCAGAGAGGTGTATTTTGAACGAACGGGGAGCCGCGTTCGCAGCGGCAAAGCATGGAACGGCGTATGCCCTATTCCTGATTGCGGTGACAGGCGGGGCAATTGGTCAATCAGTGACCGGCGAAGTCCCACATCCTACCGTAATGCGGGCAATGCAGTCGGCGGGCGGCCTAACCGCGCGAAATGACCGCGAAAATCTTGAAGTAACGGTGTGCGGCGATTCGCTGGTGCATGTTGTTGCCAGACCGGCAAATACTCCTGTTTCGGCGGCTTCAAGGCCATGGATGCTTGACCCTGCGGCGGTATGTCCCGGCGCGGCCTTCCAATTCAGCCAATCAGGTGATGAGACCAGGCTTGGAACTGCGCGCCTGACGATTACATTGTCGGGCGGAGATGGCAGCCTGCAGTTCAAGACGGCCCAGGGGGAAACGCTACTGCGGGAGGACGCCAATCTCCCGCGCACCTACGACGAAGGGCCAGCTCCGCGGGGACTTTATCAGGTTAGTGACCGGTTTTCTCCTGACCCGGTGGAGGCCTTCTATGGTCTCGGCCAGCACCAGAGCGGAGTTCTGAATTATCGCGGCAGCACGGTGGAACTAGGCCAGAACAATACCGACGTCGCAATTCCACTGCTCGTCTCCAGCAAGGGCTATGCAATTCTGTGGAACACAGCATCCTTCACGTACGTGGACAACCGCTTTCCTCTGGAATTGTCGTTTGCGTCGATGGCTGCCGACGGCGTGGACTACTACGTGCTTTATGGGCCGGAGATGGACCGGATCCTGCACGAATATCGATCGATGACCGGACACGCACCGCTCTTTCCGCAGTGGGCCTACGGGCTGTTTCAGTCAAAGGACCGCTATACCACGCAGGCTGAGGTGCTGAGCGTGGCGAACGAATACCGCGCACGCCACATTCCCCTCGACGCGATCGTACAGGACTGGTACTGGTGGAAGCCGGGCGGGGAAGGCGATCCGGTGTTCAACGGCGGCTACACGGATATCCCAGGCGAACTGAAGACCCTACATGACGAACACCTTCACGCCATGGTCTCAGTGTGGGGACTGATGGACACAAGCTCAAGGAACTACCAGGAGATCAAGCGGCAGGGCTTCGAAATTCCCGGAACGCACGTGTACGATCCGACAAATCCCGCGGCCCGCGACTTCTTCTGGAATCAGCTTGTGGGTAAGCTCTTTGCCCAAGGATGGGACGCGTTCTGGCTGGACAGCGCGGAGCCGGAGGAATACTGGCCTCATGTCGGCGATGCCATCCTGCGCTACAAACAGTTGCACATTGGGAGCGGCCTGGAGTACACCAATTTATTCCCGTTGGAGCACACAGGGGGCGTTCAGGAGCATTGGAAACAGACTAACCCCGGGAAGCGCGTCTTCCTGTTGACGCGGTCGGCATTCCTGGGCCAACAGCGCAATGGAGCTACCGTTTGGTCGGGCGACGTGTACAGCACCTGGTGGGGTTTTCGGCACCAGATCACCGCAGGGTTGAACTTTGCGCTTTCTGGCTATCCGTATTGGACCACCGACATTGGTGGCTATCATCAGCCCTACGATGGCGCCGCCAACGAGCCGGCGTATCAGGAGCTGTATGCGCGCTGGTTTGAGTACGGAACGTTCTGCCCTATTTTTCGTACTCACGGCCACCGGGATCACAACGAGCTATGGACGTACGACCGGGTGTATCCGACGCTGATGGCCTTCGACCGCCTGCGCTACAGGCTGTTGCCTTATGTCTACTCGATGGCCTGGAAGGTGACGAGTGAGGATTACACGATCCAACGGCCGCTGGTGATGGACTTCAGGAAGGACCCTGCCACTTGGGAGATTGGCGACGAATTCCTATTCGGTCCGGCTGTCCTGGTGAGCCCGGTGACCAAGGAGCATGCTACGGAGCGTAGCGTCTATTTGCCCGCAGGAGCAGACTGGTATGACTTCTGGACCGGGGAACGGAGAACCGGCGGACGCGAGGTGACGGAGTCCGCGCCCTTGTCCAGAATTCCGCTGGATGTGCGCGCGGGCTCTATTGTCCCGATGGGCCCGAGCATTGAATATGCGGGACAGTCGGCTGATCCCATAGAGCTGCGCGTGTATCCGGGCGCGGACGGCGACTTCAGCATCTATGAAGACGAGGGCGACGGATACGGCTACGAGCAGGGAGCGCACGCTCTTATCCCCATCCACTGGGATGACACTAGGAGGACGCTGACCATTGGAGATCGCGAGGGGAGCTACGCGGGCATGGCTGCCGGGCACACTTTTCACGTGGTGGTGGTTACAACAGGACACGGCACTGGCGGAGAAACTACCGACAGACCCGACAAAGTGATCGAGTACACCGGCGCAAGATTAGCCGTGAAATTCTAAGCGAGGGACGCTATTTCGCGCCCTCCTTCAGGATCTGCTCGGCAAAGTAATTGCGAATACTGGCTTGGTCGTGGAGCATTTCGAAGTATGCATTCTTGAGCAGTTGGGCGTGGTTTTCGTGCAGCAACTGATGGATGGCCTGCTGCACACGTGGGTCGCTCAGTTCGCGCTGTCCGGCAGGCTCGCGGGCGATTAACTTATAAACGACGTAGGCGCCAACGCGCCGGCCGGGGCCGGTGCCGTCATATATGGTCTGGATGTCAGTGATCTCGCCCGGCTTAAGCTTGGATATAGCATTGTAGGCTTCAGGATCACCGCGCAATGACGACTCGTAGATAAATCCCATGTCGCCGCCATTGGAGGCGTTGTTGGCATTGTCTGAGAACTGAATGGCCACCGCGCCGAAATCCTCGCCACTGCGCAAACGGTTATAGAGCGCCTGAATCTTCTTTTTGGCATCGGCCTCATTGGGGGCCTTGGACTGGACGCTGCCGGGTTGCGCCACGGGTTCGGCGGAGGCCACGACCTGCGCCAGGTGGTACTGAGGCTCGATAAAGTTGAAGTCAGCCTTGTGGGCCTTGTAGTAGCTGTTAATGTCGCCGTCAGTGATATTGATCTTGGACTCGATCTCCTTGTTGAGCAGCTTGTTCTGCGTCAAAGAGTGACGAATTTCGCGCTTGAGGTCGTCGAGGGTGATGCCACGCTGCTGCAATTGCTTGTCGAACTGCTCCTGCGTGTAGGGCGTCTTCATCTCAGTAAGCTTTGCGTTGACGTCCTCGTCAGTCGCAGTCAGGTTGAGCTTGGCGGCGCGTTGCTGGATGATCTCGTCATCGATCAGATTGCGCAGCACGCCCAGGCGCACTATATTAGCCTGCTCTGGGCTAGGCTCCTGGGGGTTGTCGCCGAGGTTGGCTTTGTAATATTTCTCCATCTCCGAGCGCGAAATCTCTTTGCCATTCACCGTCGCCATTACGTCGGGCGAAGGAGGGCGATGACAGCCAACCACAGCGGCGAACAAAAGGCCGCTTGAGAGAATAGAGACGGCAAAACGGCGGCACAGCAGGCAGATAGATTCGACTTGCAACCTGATATCTCCTATGGAGCTGTGAAGACTCCCGGCACTCTAGGATAAATCCCCGGGCCGGGACCGCGATATGCTAACTTCACATTCCGCGTTGCTGGCAGAGCGCCTGCGTCCGCGAAGGAGACGCGACGTACGACACAATGCAGCAATCGCTTATCTGCCGTTGGGCGCCGGCTGGGCCGGTGCGGACGGAGTTGGCGCCGCCGGAAGCGGGGCTGGGGGCGGTTCCTCTCCGGCGGCGCGCAGGGCGCGGTCGATGACCAGCCAAACCTGATCCTCGGGGAGAGCGCCGTTGATGCGTTCGCCTTCAATAAACAGGGCTGGGGTTCCATCAATTCCGAGTGCATCCGCTTCCTTGGCCGAGGCGCGGACCTGCGTTTCGTCCTGCTTTGTGAGGCATGCATTCAGTTTGGCATCGTCAAGTTTGGCCACGGTGCCTTCCTGGCGGGCGATACGGTCCAGCGCGGCAAAGCTCTTGGTCAGGTTGCGGTCTTCGCCGGTGATCTCCTGGCCGTGGGAGTGGAGGTAATCCACATAGGCCCAGTAGACGTCGCCGCTTTGCGCAGCGAGGCAGTTGGCGTCGACGGCGGCATGCATCGCCCAAGGGTGCAGTTCAGCGAGCGGGTCATCCTTGTAGATGAAGCGCACCTTGTCCTTGTAGCGCTCCATGGTGGAGGGAAAGAGCGACTGGTGCATGCGGGAGCAATAAGGGCATTCCAGGTCATCGAAGTTGATGACCGTGACCTTGGCTGCGGGGTTGCCGCGGATGGGACGCCCCGCGGTATCGATGGCCATACCAGGGATCTTGGCTAGGTCGAAGGTCTCCAAGCGAGCCAGGGTCTTGCTGTCGGTAGAAATGAGGAAGTCAATGACCTTTTGCGTTGCGCCGCGCGAGACGGTGACGGGCAAAGTGTCATAGCCGGTGACCTGGCTGGGCTTGCGCGCGCCGAGCACGATGTTGAACTCCGCCGGCACGTTGTACTGGGTGCGGACCATCACCTCAATGCGCCGGTCGAGGGCGGGATCTAGGGCACTTTGCGAGGCTGGTTGAGCCTTGCAGCCGACGGCCAGACTGAGCGCCAGCAGGCCAAACAGGAAATGTATGCGCGACAAGAGATATTCCTCTTAGAAAAGGATACCCCAGCAGGCCGAATAGAGGCCGATGGATAGCCTGCCTGGAAACCTCGGTCGGCAGGGGCCGGTTGTCTAACACCTTGCTTCGAGTTGACAAGGCGTGGCATGACGATCCGACCACGCGATTCAACTTACCCGTTGCATCGCGAAGGCTTTTCCCGGGTCGCAGATCTGGCACTCTACAATATTCGCTGCCGCTGTCCGTCTACAGGAATGGATGGAAAAGGCGCTGAGCATCCCCTTGATGACCGAACAAGACCGACGAATCTCCGACGTCATCGCGGAACAGAGGCCACGGTTGCGGAACTTCATCCGCAAGCGGGTGGCAAACGATGCCGACGTGGAAGATCTTTTGCAGGAGGTTTTCTGCGAACTGGTGGAAGCTCATCGCCTGCTGACACCGATTGACTACGTGACCGGCTGGCTTTTCACTGTGGCGCGCAATCGCATTACGGACCTGTTCCGAAAGAAGAAGCCAGAGAACTTTACCGATGCAGCAATGGAAGACGAAGAAGGCGAGTTGTTGCAGATCGAGGATCTGTTGCCTTCTCTCGATGACGGCCCAGATGCGCTCTACGTCCGAAGTCTGCTTCTAGATGAACTGGAACTGGCGCTGGCTGAACTGCCCACCGAGCAGCGGGAGGTATTTGTGGCACACGAGTTGGAGGGGCGCAGCTTTAAGGAGTTGTCGGCAGAAAGCGGCCTCAACGTCAACACGCTTCTGTCGCGCAAACGCTACGCGGTGCTTCATCTGCGTCAGCGATTGCAGAGTATTCACGATGAGTTCATGAAGAAATGAGGATTCGAACATGAGAAGGAAATGGATTTTCTTTGCGGCCCCGCCAGCACTGTTGATTCTGATTGCGATTTGCGGCGAAGTGGTGATGCATTTGTGGAACTGGCTGTTGCCGGCGTTGTTCGGATGGCGGCAAGTGACCTTCTGGCAGGCTCTGGGACTACTGCTTCTGTGCCGGATTCTGTTCGGAGGCTTTGGCGGCCATAGGCCGGATCGCACCGGACCGCGGCAGCGGCTGCGCGAACATTGGGAACGACGGCGGCTGGGTGAGCGCTGGGAGGAGATGACGCCGGAAGAGCGCGAGAAGTTTCGTCAGAATTTACGCACACGCTGCGGCGATCCCAGAAGGCCTGCCAGTGAAACCAAGGAGCCGGCTTGACCGCACCGGGACTGCACCGCTGCTTGGAGACAAGAAGGCGCAGAGCATTCGTTGCAGAAAGGCAAGAATGGGAATTTCAATTCTTACAACAAACGAGAAGGGACCTTGGGATGAATAACACTGCACAACTGAAGAACTACTGGGACACGGCCTATGAGAGTGTGACCACTCCATTCGATATTGACGCGCCTGACGAATGGATTATGGCGCTGGAAGCGAGTGGAAAAATTCACGGTGATGTGCTCGATTCAGGTTGTGGACCGGGGCGGACCTCATTTTACCTGGCCGATTTGGGGTATTTCGTGATCGGCATGGACATCTCGATCAACGCGGTTGAGCGCGCAAGGCGTAAAGCTACAGAGAGAGGGAGCAAAGCTCTATTCCAGCAAGCGAATATGTGCGAAATTTCCGGCTACGATGAATGCTTCGATACAGTCGTCGATATTGGATGCTTCCACTCTCTCTACAATGACGGCGATCGCGCCGCCTATGCCACTACTCTCCATCGGATGTGCCGCCCAGGGGCAGTTGTTTATCTGCGCGCATTCAGCGAGACCAATTTGACCAAGGCGAATTATCTCGTTGGTGAGGGGTTGCCTGCTTTAAAAGAAGAGCAGATTCGCACTGCGTTCTCGTTGAGCGGGTGGGTTGTGAAAGACCTGGCGGAACGAGAGATTGACCTATACATATCTGAAGATGAGAAGCCGAGGACATATTGCTGGTTCGCTGAGATGCACATGCGTGAGGAGTTATACGGAACCGACATCATTTTCTGACTGCGTGGATTCGTGCATTCCCGCCCTTGCGGCAAAAAGCAAATGCGCGGCAAGGGCGGGACGACCAACTTCATATTTTCACAACCTTATAGTCTCTGTGATGGCTGGCGTGGGTTGTTTATGCCGCGCTTGCCCTTGACTCGCCCGAAACGCAGAAGAGCGGACATTCCTGCGCCAGCAGACCATTCCTGCAGCAGAGCGGAATGGTTTTAAACTCTCGATGGCATCCAATTTCACTGCGGACATAAAGAGCTGAAGGGCTCGCAGAGCCTGATGCTTTTTAACTAAATTTTCGGTTTGGGTTGACATTCGACCCAAACAAGTGAATACTTGGGTCGAATGGCTACCCAAGAGATTAACGACGACCGCATCGCCTTGTTGCAGGGAACGCTGGATCTGCTGATTTTGAAAACGCTTGTGCTGGGACCGTGCCATGGGCAGGGTGTAGCGCGATTGATCCAGCGTCAATCAGAAGACGTTTTTCTTGTCGATCACGGATCGCTCTATGTGGCTCTGCAGCGACTGGAAGACAAGGAGTGGATTCGCGCCAAATGGGGTGTGAGCGATAACAACCGCAAGGCGCGCTTCTATTCGCTGACGCCCAGAGGCCGCGAGCAGCTTGTGGAGAAGACCAGCGAGTGGCGGCGGCTGACTCGTGCGATGGGCTTGATTCTGGACACTGGCGTCGAGCCGCAAGGCGAGGAGGCATAGCGATGTTCCGGCGCAGGCGCAGTGCACAGGATTTTGCGGAAGAAATCAAGGCGCATCTTGAACTCGAAGCCGACGATCTCGAGAGTGAGGGCTTGAGCGCAGATGAGGCGCGATGGAGAGCGCGGCGCGAATTTGGCAATATCCGTGCAGCGCAGGAGCGCTTCTATATGAAAGGCCGGTGGGCGTGGCTTGACAAGATGTGGCGCGATCTTCGGTTTGGATTTCGCTCGCTGCGGCAGAGCCCGGGGTTTGCCGCGACGGCGATTCTGACGCTGGCGCTCGGGATTGGCGCGAATACGGCGGTGTTCAGCGTGATGAACGCGGTGCTATTGAAGTCACTGCCGGTGGCCGACCCGGATCGCGTGGTGTATTTGAGGACCACCAACCCACCCCATGGCACGGGCACGGTTAACTCAACCGAGACGATTTCTTATCCCGTGTATGATGCGCTGCGGCAGCAAGTTCGAGGCCTTTCACCCGTGATGGCATATGTGCCCCTCTCCGGCAGCAAGGTCGCGGTACGCATTGGCGCGCAGCCGGAAGAAGCGGAAGGCGACATGGTGAGTGGCACATTCTTCTCGGGCCTGGGCGTGAATCTGCCGCGCGGCCGCGGTTTCACCGAGCAGGACGAGACCAACCATGCGCCAATTGCCGTGATCAGCTACAACTACTGGACGCGACGATTCGCGCGGGACCCGGCAGTATTGGGAAGAACCTTGTACGTGAACAGTTTGCCCATGACCATTGTGGGCGTTTCCGCGGAAGGCTTTGAGGGTGTTGAGGACGGCGGTTCCACCGATTTCTGGATTCCCTTGCAGAATCGTCCCGAACTCAATGCGTGGGGTGCCCCTCCTGAAGACGGTAAGACGTACATCGCGAATCCCACGTGGTGGTGCCTGCGGATGATTGGGCGTCTCGCTCCCGGCGTAACTCGAGCGCAAGCGATCGCGCAACTGCAGCCCGTCTTTCAGACAGCGGCTTATGTGGGCCTGGGTTCGCCGCCCAAGAACACCAAGCCGCCGGTTTTAAGCTTTGTCGATGCCAAGGGCTTTGCAGGCAATGACGACGTGTACGGCAAGCCCCTGCGCATGTTGATGGCCATGGTGGGACTTGTGCTGCTCATCGCGCTGATGAATGTGGTGATGCTGCTGTTGGCGCGGAACGCGACGCGCCAAAGGGAGTTTTCCTTACGGCAGGCACTGGGCGCGGGCCGGGGTGAGTTGTTGAGGCAACTGCTCACGGAAAGTCTGATCCTGGTCGCGGCGGGCGGAGCTTTGGCGTGGGGATTTGCGGTGATGGCGACACGGCTGCTCGGTCGATGGGCTCAGATTGAGTCCAGCCTTGCGCCGGACAAGACAGTGCTGCTTTTTACGCTGGCCGTGCTGGTGTGTGCCGCTCTGCTGTTTGGCGTAGCGCCGCTGCGCATAGCGCTCGCCGGGCGAGCTGAACTCGCGCTCAAGACCTCGGCTGCCACATCGAATGCCGATGCCGGTAAGTCGCTCACCGGCAGGATCATTGTGGCTTTACAGATGGCGCTGTGCGTGGTGCTGCTGGTGGGCGGTGGGCTGCTGATTCGCACTCTGCGAAATTTGGAGAACACCCCCTTGGGGATGAATGTCGATGGCCTCGTCGTTTTCGGAGTGAAGCCGAACATTCCGTCAATTCCCGAGGGCGTTGCCTTTTATGTGAATCTGATGAACAACCTGCGTGTCTTGCCCGGCGTGGAATCGGTGACCGTCATGGAGGAACGCATCGGATCGTGGTGGTCCGACAACAGCGACATGATGGTGGACGGTCGCTTGCCGGATGTGGCAAGCGGCGCTTCAAGGACGGTCCGCAGCAACATAGCGGGACCGGACTTCTTCCGCACTCTCGGCGTGCCTATCCTTGCAGGCCGGGATTTTGCCGATTCCGATACCGCGTCGTCGCCCCACGTGGGCATCATCAATGAGGAATTTGCGAAACGGTTCCTTCCCAATCAAAACCCGCTGGGTCACACCACCGGACTCGACAACGGACAGTACACGATGACCATCGTCGGCGTGGTGAAGAACCACAAGTATCGCAGCATCGACGAAGAGCCAATTCCGATGGCGTGGTACATGTATGCCCAGATTCCGATGGTGGGGCCGATGCATGTGGAGATGCGCGTGCACGGCGAACCGCTCGCCATTCTGCCAGCGGCGCGCAAGGTAGTGCAACAGTTGGATCCGAACCTGCCGCTGATAAGGCCGATGACACAGCGAGCACAATATGACTTGACCATCTCTCACCAGACACTCTTTGCGCGGCTTGCCGGGTTCTTCGGTGTTTTGGCAGTGGTCCTGGTGGCCACAGGCCTCTATGGAACGCTGGCGTATCGCGTGAACATGCGAACGGCAGAGATTGGGGTGCGCATGGCTGTGGGCGCAGGGCGTGGGCAGGTGGTCTGGATGATCTTAAAGGACAGCCTGCTGCTCACTGTCGCGGGGGTGATGATGGGCGTTCCTCTGGCCATGCTGGTGGGGCGTGCGCTCGCTTCGTCCCTTTATGGCGTGAAGCCGCTTGATGCAGCAAGCTATCTGTTGGCGGTGGTGGGAGTGGCAGTTGTCGCACTGGCGGCGAGTGCTTTGCCTGCGGGACGCGCGGCAAGTATCGATCCGATGAAAGCGTTGCGAACGGAATAACGGATTTGAAGCGTACTTCGGACACCAGACGTTAATACGCGGGGGGCAGGTTGGGATCGGGGAAGACGGTGTTGGTGCGACGGATGTCGCCGACGGAACCGAAGTCGGCGAGGGTGAAACTGTAGAGCCACTCTGTTTCGTCGCGCTGCACCGTGCCCACCGTGCCGAGCTCAAAGCGCCGGTAACCGACGGTGAGGCCGCAACAGTTCCAGTTGTAGACAGCCTGAACGCCACCGTATTGCAGCGCGCCATGGACAAAGTCGTAGCCACCGTTTGCAGCCAGGTTGAGGCCGGTACCGCTGGGCTTACCGATGTAGATAAAAGGCTGTAACTGCTGGCTCTGAATGGTGGTGGCGGCACTGCCCTGCTCATTGACAGCATTGAGAAGGGCGTGGCCCAGGCCGACGGTGGTGCGGCCCCAGCTATAACCGGCGAAGAGATTGTCGGCGCCCAGGCGGCCTCCACGGGGATCGTAGTCGATGTCCCACTCGATGCGCAGATTGTCGATGGCCTCGAAGCGGACGCGAGAGGTAATAGGCGAGAGATTGCGCGGCACAGTGAGAAAGGCCACGCCGCTGAGGTCCAGGGTGGAGTCAAAGACGTTGCGCCGGTTGGGAATGAGTGCGCCGCCGAAGTTGGGGTCAAGGAAGTATTCTTGCGCAATCTGCCAACTGGCCCACTCGCGAGGTTGGTCAGGGCAGCCGGCGGGAGCCTGAACCTCTTCGGCAGTGCAAGGACGGGGGTCGGTGGGGCGCAGGTAAAAGCGCTGGGTCAAGGAGAAGCCGACTTCGTTGGTGTCGGTAGCGATGTCGGAGGTGTCGACCAGGAGCACGTTGCGGGCCTGCGAGCCGATGCCGCCTACAAACCGGTAGGTGAACTCCGGCTCGATGACGTGGCGGAGCGTACGGTTCCAGCGGGTGAGGGTAAAGTCACGCTCAAGCGCCGGAGGGCGAAGATCGACGGAGGCCTCAAGATCGGCGCGGTTGAGGGTGTCGTGGCTGATGGCGGGAGTGCCGCCGTTGGCACCCGTGAGGTCGGGTATCTGGCTGCCGGAATAAAACGTGTCGCGCAGGGCAACCTCTGGAACCACGCTCCAGCCGCCGGAGACGAAAGGCAGGGAGATATGAGGGGCGAAGTCGATGCGGCCCACGTTGTGGGCATTAAAGCCTGTCTCGGCACGGCTCATGCGGCTGATCGACGAGGCTAACCACCAGTAAAGCGGCGAAGAGCCGAGAGGCTGGTCGAGCACGTCGAAGCGGAGGCTGGGCAGGTGGAGAATCCTGACCTCATCGCCCTCAGTGGAACTCGCAAACGTCTGGGAGCGGTCGGTAAAGAAGGACGGAACGAAGCCACGATGCGCATGGGTGAGCGAGATGTTGCTTTGCACCTCAGAGTTGACTGCCTGTGAATAGTTGTCATTGAAAACCAGCCTGTACACATAGCTGGACAGATATTCGGTGTTGATGGCAAGTCGGGTTTCGGGAGAAAGGTCGATGCGGCCCAGAGCCGCGATGTCCACTCCGCCTTGGTTGACCAGCCCGGCAGCCGGCGGAGTGGCCGCTATGCCCCGGTCCAGCAGGGCGTTCCAGCGCACAGTAATGTGGTCGAGACCAGGGCCTTTGTAGCGGAAGTCGCCGTTGGGGGCAAAGCCGCGCTTGGTGTAATATTCCGACCCGATCACCGCGTCCATACTGCGGTTGATGACCCAGTACACCTGCTCCCCAAAGGTGTAGCCCTTGATGGAGGACCCGTTGCTGAAGACAGGGGTCAGGAGCCCGCTGGCGCGGCCGGTGTCGTTCACGGGATGGCGCAGGTAAGGAAGATAAAAAATGGGTACGCCCAACAACTTGAAAAAGGTGTTGGATGTGGAAGCTCGGCCGTTGGCTACGTTGATGGCGTGGGAGATAAGTTGCCAGTCGGGATGGGGCAGGCGGCAGTTGGTCATGGAGCCATCGATGATCCGGTAGGTACCTTCGCCGGTCTGAAGCAGCACCCTCCCAGAAAATAGAAATGGGTTGGCCGTGGAGTAGACCACGGCGTGACCGGTTCTGCGCACTCCCAGGGAGCCGTGTACGTTGAAGTAGCGCGCAGTATGCATGTTCAGGCGCATGTCGCCATGCGTGGCTTCGATGTAGGCGTCTTCAGGGCCACCTGTGACCTGGAGATGGCCATCGGCCTCGAGTCCCGACGTGGATTGGTGATAGACGACTTTGTCGGCGCGAAGAATGTAGTCGCGGTAGTGAATCACCACCTCACCGCTGAGAGTCCAGGTGTCGCCCACGCGGGTCTGGTGCTGGGCGTCCCACAGGACTGGGACCCCGCTGGAAGGCGCGGGCTCGGGCTGGGCGAGAGGCAAAATCTCCTGGCCGGGATCGTCGGGAAGAGAGGACGAACGGAGCTGCTCAGCCCGGCCACCGGCCACTTGCGCATTGGCGTCGGAAATCTGGGGCGACGCGGGAGGTAACGCATTAGTCAACACCTGTCCACCAACTTGCAAGTGACAGAGGGCCAGCAGCGTGATAAACACGAAATTACGAGGACGCATCCCAGGACCAAGGCCAGCATAGCAAACGCGGGTCACGTTGGAAGGGACGCGGGTCACGCGGGTCTGGGAGCAGGGGAGCGCACGAGAGGTCCGAAAAGCGCGGAATTCGCGGATCCGGTGAGCTCTGTATGTTCTCGCGCAAGTGGCGGGCTCTGGTTGGGGAGCTGCGTCCGGCTAAGTCCAGGCCGGGTGGGGCGACGGACCGAGGGACGGTATCAGAAGGGACTCTGGAGCATTGAGCACACTGGGAAATCTACCCGCACCTTTGCCGTCGTGGAAACAGGAAGTGAATCAGCGTCTGGCGGAACACAAGAGCCGTAAGGGCATGGCGGTGGTGGCCCCGAGCCGTCCGACGAAGAAGAAGAAGAGTGCGGCAACCAGCCTTGCGGCGGAAGCGGCGGCGCGTGTAGCCGCCCGCTATGCACACACCCCCAGTTACAGTGAGATGCAGGCTGCGGAGGCTCGCGCCGCGTTGCGGGCCGCCGGGGCGGCAACGCGTGCCGCATTGGAAGCGCAGGCCGCAGCCGAGATTGCACTGGATAACCTGGAAGCGGCGGCATCGGATCTGACCCCGGACGAAGACGAGGGCGTTGTTGCGAGAGATTCAGGGAGCCCAGGGCAGCAGGCCGTAAAGCAGCCGGCATTGACGGATCATTCGGCTTCGACGGCGGCAAGCCTGCCGCTCGAAATCCGTTGGGAGCCGGATCTGCCTGCGCGCCAACCCGAGCCGCCGGTCGCACCTACCCGGTGGGAGCAGGAAGAGTTTGAGGCGGCTGAGCCCAGCCCTTGGAACCCGGGCCAGGAGCCTGGCACTTCGTCGATGGAACAGGCGGTTGAGGCAGTGGAACCAGCTCTGCCCATCTACGCAAACCTGCTGGAGTTTCCCCGCGAACTCGTTGCGACGCGACGGATGCGCCCGCGGCTGACGGGTGCCCCAGAGGGACGGAATGCTGAGCAGTATGGGCAACTGAGCATTTTTGAAGTGGATCCGAGCACGATCTCAACGGAGCCAGTGGCAGAGGTTGCCACTGAAGAGGCTCCCACCCCTTCCTGGAGCGGTCCGGAGTGGTCGGATATCGAACTGGATGCCCGACCGCAGGAGGACGTTGAACTGTTGCGCGAGGAGGCGCCTGAGAAGTCGACTTCCGTGAAGCAGGCACCCTTCCAACTGCGCCTGATGGCGGGGGTGGTGGACGCAGTGCTGGTGGCAGGGGTTGTTTGCGCGGCGGCGGCAGAGATTGCCAGCCATCTCTCGCACCCGATGGCCATGAAGACGGCCGAAATCGGCGCGGCGGCGGCACTGATCCTCACGGGCGCAGTCTACCAGGCACTCTTCATTCTTTTAGCCGGGTTTACGCCGGGCATGAAGTACGCGCACATCGCCCTTTGCACCTTCGACGACGAGAGACCGACACTGGCCCAACTGCGCTTCAGGCTTTGGGCACAACTGGTGTCGCTGCTGCCGGTTGGGTTGGGAGTGGTGTGGTCGGTGTTCGACGAAGAAGGCTTGAGCTGGCACGACCGGCTATCAAGGACTTATCAGCGGAGATACTAGAGCGGGATCAGAGTCACTTGTAACGCTGGTCAAGAGCGCCTCACTTTCTCTTCGAACTTAGCAAAGACCACCCTCAAAAGCGACGAAAAGGGGCATTTTTGAGGGACTTTTGTTTACCATTTAGATAATGGGGTCGGCAGCGGTGTCGACTAGTATGTACTGATTCTAAATATCTTACCTCTTCGTCCAGGCCTGCCGTGCCCCCGGAATTTGCCCGTATCGAGGGGGAGGGGGGTGGGGGTCGCGCCGGGGGGTACAGACCGGGGGGATATCGTACGTTTTAGACCGGGCGCATCTCCGACACTGCAAGCGAAGGGGTGAGGACGTAGAAGATTCTCATGCCTTGGAAAACGAGCAGTGTGATGGACGAGA
>Ga0181517_10000034_pt1 | contig 171277 bp, 154 predicted proteins | sample PEATcosm2014_Bin_31_FD_119748 | JGI IMG/M metagenome (GOLD analysis project Ga0181517, IMG submission 119748) | Peatland microbial communities from MTU Mesocosm Facility, Houghton, MI, USA - PEATcosm2014_Bin01_30_metaG | ecosystem: Environmental > Terrestrial > Soil > Wetlands > Peat | place...
TCATTGGGAGCGTGGATGGTATGCCAATGGTAGAGTGTGAAGAGCCGTATGACGGGAGACTGTCAAGTACGGTTCCGAGAGAGACTGGGGGTGAAACTCCCCCGGTCTACTCGACCCGCGCTTGGCCCCTTGGAATCCTGTGGGGCTCGGGCCTCGTTCCGCTCGTATGCGCTCGCTCCGCTTCGGCCAGATTTGGGCACGCCTATGCTCGCCCAAACCTCGCAGGTAGGGACCGTTATATGCAATACTAATTTTGCGCTTCTGCTAAAACAAGGACTCGCCCGGGCCTTCAGTCGTCGGGCGCGGGCAACTTAATGAATTTACTATTTCAATATGGGAGAGAATAATGGAATTATCAATTACTGAACAATTATCGTATTCAACAATGCGAATAGAATGTAAATATAATGATGGAAGCTCTGCCACGGGTACTGGTTATTACTTTCGTTTTAAAGATGATAAAGTAAATAATCGATTTATACCAGTCATTATTACTAATAAGCATGTCATAGATGACTCAATAAATGGGAAACTTACATTTACAAAAGCAAATGATAATGGTGAACCAATAGATAATGAACATTTCGATATTTCAATTGATAATTTTGAAGCCTTTTGGCGTAAACATCCAGATAAAGATGTTGATCTATGTGCCATGCCTTTTCAACCATTCATAAGTAAAGCCGAGGAAGTATCTTTAAAGCCGTTCTACATAGGACTGGAAACATCACTAATACCAAAGGAAGAACAATTAAAGGAGTTATCTGCAATGGAAGAAATTGTAATGGTCGGATATCCAAATGGTATCTGGGATCAACTAAATAATAAACCAATATTTCGTAAAGGAATAACTGCTACTCATCGAGCAGTTGATTACAATGGGAGAAAAGAATTTTTAATAGATGCTGCATGTTTCCCTGGATCTAGTGGATCCCCTGTTTTTTTACTCAATGAAGGTGGCTATAGAGATAAGAAAGGAAACACATATATGGGAACAACATGGTTATATTTATTAGGAACATTATATGCAGGTCCACAACAGACTGTCGAAGGTAATATTCAAATTGTTGATGTTCCCGTAGTAAATAAACCAATAGCACTATCAAATATTCCTATTAATTTAGGAATAATAATTAAAGCATCAAGAATATTTGAGTTAGAAGGATTGTTTTAATTTATTATTTTCATGTCTGCGACTCACCCTCCGAGCGTTAGGCGCTCCTAAATTTAAGAAGCGCGCTTAGTACCGCACCTAACAATCCCACCCATGCTACTCGCTATGTATCCTGTGGCTCGTCGGGCTTCGCTCAGCTCGCATTCGCTCATCCCGCTTCAGCCTGCTTTGGCTCGCCTATGCTCATCAAAACGTCATAGGTGCCGACCGTTATGTGCGATTTTTTTCTTGCATCTATTTATTAGATTTTGCGCCATCCATGGCGCAAAAAATATATGCATTTTGGGAGACAAATAATGATTAGCAAGATGTCGCTTTATAAGTTCAAGGCAATATCAAGTGCTGAAGATATCGAAATTAAACCTATCACTATTATTTGTGGAAAGAACTCATGTGGGAAATCGTCCATTATTCAAAGTCTTCTTCTACTAAAGCAAACTCTAGATAAACCTAGTATCAATGAAGCGGAAATAGCTTTGGAAGGTGATTATCTTCATTATTCGCATCTTTCTGATATATCTTTTAAGCTACCTCAACCCAATACTGCTAAAATTGAATATAGATTTGAATTAATGCAAGATGATAAAATAATTGGATATTATGGTTTTGTAGTTAGGCAATCATCAACAGTTAAAAAATCAAAAATGGGACCATATATTTCTGAAATAAAATGGAAAATAAGTAGTGGAAATGAAGAGAATATCCATTTGGAAAAGGAACAATTGAAGATAAAAAAGAAAATGCTGCCAGATGTTGTAAGAAGCAAAGAAGATGCTGAGAAAATTGAATATGGTGTTCTGCGATTGTTTCATTACTTGCCAAATGAGTTAACAGGATATAAAAAAAATACTAATGAACTTGAAAAAATAAACCTAGGAATCTCAACAGAATTAATGAAAATCTGTCAAAATTTGTATAACGATATATATAATATAAAATATTTGAGTCCACTAAGAGCAATACCTCAGAGAGCATATCTGCAATTCTCGGTTCAGGAAAATGATATTGCAATTGATGGTTCTAATGCTGCTCAGTATTTATGGCTTAATAAGGATAGAAAAATTCCATCGGGAGGACAAAATGTATCTTTGTTGTCTGGCGTTAATGAATGTTTACAACTCATTGGTCTGGATCAAGAAATCGCAGTAAAGAGAACAAACAGAATTTTATATCAATTAACTGCCAAATTGAAGGGTGATTCAACAAAAGAAGTTCCTATTTCAGATATTGGATTTGGATATTCGCAAATAATACCAATAATTATTAGGGGTTTAATAGCAAAAAAAAATTCTCTTACTATATATGAACAACCTGAAATTCATTTGCATCCTTCAAGTGCCGGGAATATAGCCGACTTACTAATAAAATTTGCAAAAGACAATAAAAGAAGTATCGTAGAAACGCATAGCGCTGATTTGATAAATAAATTACGACTAAGGATTGTTCAAAGTCCAGAATTAAAAAATATGGTAAATATTATTTTTGTTGAGCAAAATTCAAATAGTGAAACTTCAGTCCGGCAATTCCAATTTAATGAAAACGGATTACCACCTGAATGGCCTGAAGGCTTTATTGATGAATCTCAACAAATCGCGGAAGCAATAATAAATGCAAGGATAAATAAATGAATAGTACAGTTTTCGCATGTCCGTCATTTTTTGAAAACTGTTGTTGTGCATCACCTGAGGAATTTGAAAGTACCTATATTAAGAAAGTGCTAGAGATAATTAAGAAATGTAGTTCTGCGAAAATTGCAATAAGGGCCATTGAAGAAACAATAGAGAGATATAAAGCAAATGCACCATGGGATAAAATGTCAGACCAAGTATGGAAGAGTTATATTCTTGATTGGAAACAGACGATATTTCCATTTTTTGAAAGAATGATGCTAAGGGTAAATGGAGAGAGTGATAATCCAAAAAAATGCTTGGAAAATGGTAGTATATTGCTAATAGAAATGAAAAAATGGGGTTATCTTCTGAATAATATTGATCTTGTAATTGATGTTGATAGTAATTATTTGGTAATCACAAATGATTCATGTTCTGACGATTCTTGTGTTAGCATAGTTCGATTAAAATCAGATTTTAAGGTTATCTATCTACTGTATCCCTGGCTAAATAGATATGATCCAAATTTACCTGTTGCAGGAGAATATCCATTCATTCCTCCAGATAATTGGATGAAAGTAGGCACAATAAAAAAGGGAAAACAAAACGGCTATATAGATAAAGTAAAAAATGAATGGGTTCCGGACAAAGAAAGAAAAAATCATTGGGATGTGCAATTACACGATGGCACTCATGTGAATGTGTCATATGAAGGTAGAATTATATAGTGTAATCTCTCCCTCGCCATCCTTGGTGTTCCTCGCCCGCTTCGCCTTCCACCCCTTGACCGTCCATGTTTCCTCTTCATGCCAGGTATTTTTTCCAGCTCTTGCCAGGCAGTAATGCCGGACGTCGCTGCCCGGCATGTCGCCTAGCCTGAATACCGGATTACGCTTCGTCGGAAAGGACGTCAGCATCGTCGATGATAGTCCGTGCCTGGGCCGCGCCCTCGAAAAGCGTGCGAAGACAAACGCGGTTGATCCGGCGCGGAATGCCGAGCGATCGCTTGTGGATTTCCGCCTTGGCGTTATCGGAAAAGATTGGCGATGGCCTTCCTGCGCGAGCAACAGCATGGTCGATGTACTCGCAGGTATCCTTGAGCGACAGCCCCGAGAACTCGACCCAGTGGCGGATTCTCTGATGGACTGACGCAAGACGGGAATACCGCAGGGTCTCTTTGAGTTCGGGCTGACCGCAGAGGACGAAGGTGACCTTCGATTTCGAATCCGAGTTGAAGTTGACGAGGTTTTTGACGGACAAGAGAGCCGACTCCTTCATGTCCTGTGCGTCATCGATAACGACGACGGGTTTACGGGGCTGCTCAGCGACGGACTTGAAGTACAGAGCACGAGCCTTTGCATAGTTGAAGGGAGGTTCGACGAGGAGGGAGAGAAGGACCGATTTAACGAGGTCGGAGGCGGAAAGGCCGAGGCCGCGCAGGTAGATCGGGGAAAAGCGATTGGGGTCGAGAGCGGCGATAAAGGACCGTAGCGCGACTGATTTGCCCGAACCTATGGGCCCCGAGACGAGGAGGATATCCTCCGACTCGACACCGAGGGCGAGCATGGCGACCGCGTTAGCGAGCGAAGGAGAGGCGAACGCCTCCTGGGTCTCGAAATCCTTGTCGAAGGGCATACGGACAAAGCCGTAGAAGTTCATGACGGGATGAGCGCTGGTGGTGGTCATGGGGCATCCTTGGGAGCGAGCTTTGAGTAGGAAACTGGCGAGGGATTGTCGGTGAGCACCTTCAGGTGCTGCTCGCGAAGGGCCTGGAAATAGGCCTGCGCATGCGAGCTGACTTTGTGGCCGGGATCCCTCGACTCCTCGGGAAGGGTGGCTATCCTGTTAATGAGTTTCGAGACGCTGGTTGTCTCGATGCACGCGCCGTTCTTGAAAACGAATACTTTCCCGAGGTCGAAGGGATCGTAGCGGGCTTCGACGACGGATCCGTGGGGCGCGCTTGTAACGGGGTACTCATTTGATTCAAGCTTGATCTTACCGTACTTGGTGACGGTGCGGCTGACACGCAAAAGGAAAAGGGCTTCGAACCAGGCGATGTCTGCGACACGGCGGATGTCCTTATGGACTGCGTCGGCGAAGCGCCTGTCGGGAGCCTGTCCGGTCTGGGAATGGACGCGGACATTGTACTCGAGGTCTACCCAGGCCACGAAGGCCGAGTTGAGCTCTTCGAGGGTCTGGAAGCCGGCGCGCTGGGCTTCGCCTTGGAAGTCGTTTTTGATGATCTTGTTGACGGCTTCGACCTTGCCCTTGCAGTAGGCTTGATAGGGTTTATGGTGGAGTTTGACCGTCCTCAGCTGGGAAAGTATCCAGGCAAACTGCTTGGCGATGTAGACCGATCCATTGTCCAGATACACCTTCTGAGGGATGCCCCAGCGGAGCACGAGGCGCTTGAAGGTATCCTCATGTCAAAGGCCGGCGAAGCGTGGCAACCGCTCGTCGACTCTTTATTTTATCTCTAGCTGGGATTCCTGAGCCGCTACGTGGTTGGAAGCCTGGAAGCAGTATTATTGCCTTCCCCCCAGTCTCGCGAGTGATACGGCAGCACCTCTCCCCAGTCTTGACGAAGGTTGTGAGTGTAGTAGAATCAGCATAGAACACGAGGGCATCCCTGACTGACAAGAATCGTAAAGCATTGGGAAATCTCGGCCTGAATTTTCGGAGGTTCCTATGCGCTTCTTTCACTATCCACTTAGCAAGACCCTTGTTATACCTCTAGTCGCTTTCCTTTTATTCACAGTGTCCCCCATCGCAGCGCAGACCGTGGGTAAAAAGGTTGCCCTCATAATTGGCAACGGCGATTATAGCGATATGCCCCAGCTCAAGAACCCCGTGAACGATGCAACGGATGTGGCGGCCTCGCTCAAAAGCCTAGGCTTCGACGTAACCTCCATCTACAATGCGAGCAGAAAGCAAATCGATAAGGCGATCTCCACTTTCCGAGAAGTCTTATCCCAAGACCGTCAAAGCGAGGGCTTCTTCTACTACGCTGGGCACGGCGTCCAGTCTAAGGGAGTGAACTACCTCATCCCGGTCGGAGCTGACATCGGTACCGAAGCGGATCTCGATGACGAGGCTGTCAGCCTCCAGCGGGTCTTGGGGAACATCGAGGACGCAGGCAACCTAGTCAACATCGTCGTCCTTGACGCATGCCGGAATAACCCGCTTCCCGCCAAGGCGAGAAGCGTAGAGCGCGGTCTCGCCGTCGTCGCCTCCGCCCCACCCGAGAGCATCGTCCTGTTCTCGACAGCGGCAAACGAGACGGCGGAGGACGGAGCGGGCCGGAACAGTCCTTTCGCGAAGGCACTCCTTGACCACTTGGCCGATCCCGGCGACATCACTACGACGATTAAGGCGGTGACCGCGGAAGTAAAGAGTCTTACGGGAGGAAGGCAGACGCCTTTCCAGTATACGAGTCTTGATCTTGCCGTCTCGTTGAACCCAAAATCCGTTACCAATACAACAACCGGAAGCCCTGTCTCTGCCACTCAATCGATAACGGTATCTCGTAACTACGGAAGTCTTTTGATTCGGACTCTGACCGCCGGAAGTTTATATATCGATGGGATAGCCGTAGGCGATTTCTCCGCAGGAGCGGAGGCGAAGCTCGACAATGTAGAGGCGGGGAACCATGCACTTGAACTTCGCTACACGAACGGCGTTAAAGAAACAAAAAACGTCTCTGTCAAAAAGGGGCAGCTCTACACAGCTTCGTTTAATTGGAAAGACACACCACTGAAGATAGACCGAGCATCTTCCTCATCGTCCGACATGGGGAGAAGCGCAAACTGGGCCGATCTCCGCGATTTCTACTATGTCCCTGGACAGTGGACCAGCAGCAACAACGCCCTCTCCTCTGCCAAAGAGGGTATAGATTCCTACGCGTGGTCGAATATGGAACTCGTGGGGGATTACGAAATAGCTTTCAACTTCATATGCGCTCAAGAAACGGGCGAAGCGATAGTCATCCTCAACGGGAATGGGATGGGTTTTGATAAAGGCTGTGTCATTGTGAATTTCAAGAATGGGTTCCAAGCGGTTCGATTGAACACTGTCTACGATGGCACCGAGTATCTCGCGAATACTAACTATCCTTTGAGAAATTTTACCCAGCAGAATTCGGTCGATATTCGAAAGAAGGGAACTCTTCTTGAAATATACTTTAATGGAGAACTCTTCTCCGAGACTAAGATACCCGGAAACGCGAAGGAGAATGGAAAATTCGGCCTATTTAAGTACAATGGATCGGCCGGCGAGGTAGTGTACACCAATCTGAAATATCGAAAACTTAATTGAAAATACAATAACTAATGGCTAACGTAAAAACAAAAACAATCAAAAAATCAAAAACGTTGTGAATAATAGTAAGGCCGGCGAAAAACGATACAAATTCGAACCTACTTTACGTAAAAAGCTAGAAGATTTATAATATATTCATGCGTAAACCAAAAAAATCTGCCGGAAATGATGATGGATACAATGCCAGAATTGATATTGATGAAGCAAAAAAGTTCCTCAGTAATTCTTAAAACATCTCTGCATATCGCCCTGCAAAACATGAAAACTGGCTTGACTTATGGCGAGTGAACTTTACGAATGCATTTCCAACGTACACGATGTACGGGGGGTCACGATAATTTTATCGCAGGGTCATGGTAATTGCCCAATGGTTTTTGAACTTGAGCGCCGGGTTCTGGACACGGTCAAGCCGAAATCGGCTAGGATTCTGGCCCTGCCACCACCCTTCTTCATCACTCAATTCGTTTAATGCCCCTCACTCGAAGAAATTGTCTAAGTCAGAATCACCGAAGTGAGATGTTCCCAAATATCCTTTTCGAGATTGGATAGAATTCGATCTTTGGCTGCCTGATTTGCATAGGCGGCGGTTTTCGCAGCGCCAATAACATTGGATAAGTGGAATGTGACGGTAATCGACGCGGCTATGCCAGTGTATACATAGTCTTTGGAATACTTGGAATCGTACAGGTACGTACCATACGTAAGAAAGCCAAAGGCGCCAACGAAAACCGCGGCCTGCAACCCGTCTACCCAGTGGCCGTTCAGACACTGCCCAAGACCCGGAAGCAAAAAGCTGGCGCTACCTGAAATCAGCGCGTTGTAACGCGGCCGAACGTCCAGCGAATCCGCGCTCAACTTCGCTCGCAGGCAGAGAGGGTCCCATGATGTTCCTGAAGATACGCTGGCTAAATACTCCCGAGCGGAGACAGTTCGGTCCAAGGACAGCATATACAAAGCCCTAAAAATCCTAGCACCCATTTCGAATTCAGGATTGGAAAACTCCGTATGCCCCCAGACCGCCTCACCTTGAGAGAAATTCCGTTCGGCAATATAGCAAAGTCCCATGAGGAAACGGCCTGCTTCTTCTTTCTCAGCAGTCGCCGATAGCGGAGCCAAGGCAAGTTCGGATTTCCCCATTAGAATATAGGCCAGGCCCTGTCCGATTCTCGCCCGATCCCTTTCTTGGTCGTTTTTGGCGAAATATTCCAGTTCCTTGAACACGGTCACTGCGCGAAAATAATCCGTATCTTTCACGAGCGAAGAAGCGAAGCCCCAGCGATCTTGCGAAGCTGCACCGAGGCCAACAGAGAGGCAAATGACGATTAGGGCATTAGTTTTCCACATAGAAGTTATCATCTAGCTTGTATATCCCTTCCGAGTTTTGCTTCATAGGATAGATTGCGAAGGCATCGAAGTTCTCCCTGTAATAATGCCGGTCGATGAAATATAACGTTCCCAAAAGCAAGCCGCGTTTTTCAATCTGCATATACGCGAAATTGGAACAAGTGATCAGGAAGGGGCAACGACGAATTGTGTTGTATTCAAGCTTGGTATGGTAAAAATCCAGTGCTTTGCCCAAGAATGAACGCCGGGCCGGCGGTTGCGCGACCATAACGGGCAAAGAACCCGATGGCTCGAAGGGCTCTTCTGCAAAAACCGAACAACCGAGAAAAAAGCAAAAAAGGAGGCCGAAGCCTCCCTTGCATCGATTCATTAAACTTAGGCTTTGGCTTTGATCAGAGGAATGACGATATACCGAAGCTGACCGTCATCGTCTCGGGTGTAGAATGCCATGCCGGGTCCACTGATGCTGTTGGTCATGACAACGGCGAGCTTTACATCTATATGGGAAGGATTCAAATCCCACATGCCACCCGTCGCATAATCGATCACCATGCCAACGACGCCGCCAAGGCAAAGGTTACCCCAGAACCAACCGGTAACGCTTCTGGTGATACCTATAGTCTGGGTCTTATACCCATCAAGCGAGATTGCGACTGTATACTCACTGTTCTTGGAAAGCTTGACGAGAGCCGGAGCCTCGCCATCATAAACCACTATACCATTTTGATTCTTGATTGAAACCATCGCTTTCGGTTGATTCGCGCTGACCTTGAGGTTCGAACTCGTGCCTTTAAAAATGGTGGCACAACTGCTCATCATAATTAAAACAGCGATAAAAAGAAGATAAAATTTTTTCACAAGATTCCCCCTACCCGATTTTAAAACGTTTTACTACGAGATTGTCCAGAAAGTCAGCCAATTTTGTCATTTGCATTGGGCCCAACAATGCCCGCCTAGTCTTACATCGTTATACATGTATGTCAAGGCAGAATTCCTCAAATCGTCATCCAGTTTCGGTTTCCGCAGGGGTACTCACCATCTGCAATCTCAATTTTAATGGTGAATTACCTTGACTCGAAGAAGAGATGATGTAATATGGGACCATAATAAGGAGCTCAGGTCATTATTTGTGCTGCCATCTACCAGGTGACTGTCGGTAAAAATACATTAGATGAGGTAATGAAATGCAAAATATCTTCCGCCTTAGTGGAATTATTCTTGTCGCAATAGTATTGCTTGCTTCGTGCTCTTCGACTTCAAACAACACTCCAGCGACGGAAACAATCGCATGGCAGGTAGATGGTAACGGCTTTATCCAATACAGGACTAACGACACGGCAGAATATGGATATGGTTATTATATCTCGGTAAGTACCTCATCCCAGGGCATCCCTGCGTCATATCCAGGCGGGACAGTGACTGCTATTGTCGAGAAAATGAGCGGATCCGCAAATTATGGATATGGAATCATTTTTTGCTATCAGGATACCAATAATTATTATCGATTTCTTATCTCTGAGAACGGAGGATTTCAATTCGATAAGAAAGTTGCCGGTACCTATACGATTCTGTCGGACTGGGCATCTTCATCGAATATAAATCAGGGATATGGTATTCAAAATACAATTAGCGTAAATCAAACTGCTGCAGGCACGTTCGCCTTTTATATAAATAATATGACGGTTCCGGTTTTGACCTGCAGCGATTCCTCTTTCAATTCAGGATATGCTGGATACTATATTGCAATCGGGCCTTCAACGTCCGAGAATTTTCCTACTGTCGCCGCGGATGTACGGTTTAAATTGACTGCTCCCGTAATATCACCGGGCGCCGCATATATGCGCGGAGAAGCAGAAAAGAGAGAAGAGCGACCTTCCGTAAGATAGAAAGACCTTCGACCCATCTTCGCCACCGTGGCTCGCGAGCTATACTACTGTAGGGTAGGCGCATCCGGACAAACCAAGCACCTGCGTGATAATCCTAGAGCGCGAAGGTTTCGAGCGAGACCTATTTTAGTAGATTATTGAAGTCGTCGTCATCTATCTGCTCTAAACAGGCGAATTGTTCACCCGAAGCGTTCAGCCCGGCGTTTATGAAAAAACTTTCGAACTCCCCGTTTTCATCCTCGACGATGCATTCCAGGTCCTCCGAGAGTCCTTCAGATTTTTCCGACTCCATAGCTTAGGCCCCTGGCCAAAAGAGTAGTACAATATTCCTAAGAAATCTGGCTTGGACCTGCGATTTCATAGTATTTCAAAAAGACCCTTATATGCCTATCATGGATAGAATTAAACGAATTTCAGGGTGAAAACGGGGAGAGTCGCCATACCGACGGACACCCATCCCAAACAGGCGCTCCCTTATGGCCCTACTCGACGAGCCATTCTCGCGCTTCCTTCTCCGACGTGAACAATTTCCATAAGGGTTCGGCGGATAGGAAGCCATTGATCTTTTTGAGAAGCAACTCGGCGCTACTGCTCATCCCGAGGAAGGCCCCTTTGGAAGGGCTGATGTTATTGGCCTTCGTAAACGCGGTTATCGTCTCCAGTATGCCCGGCGGGAGCACGACCCCCCGTACATTGTACAAAGCCAGGTAATTCCCCCCGCGCTCCTTAATCATTTTGAGAGCCTGATGTATGAATGATACATACGCTTCTTTGTTTTCCGCTCCCCGGAAATCCGCGTAGAGAATACTTTTGCCTTCGTGGACTATCCATTCCAGCTTCATTCCTCCCCCGTCGGCATCAAGACCTCCACGATGTCGTCATTCTCCTGGCGCTTCGCCAGCGATAGGGCCGTGTCCCCGTCCTTGTTCTTGACCATCCTCTTCGCCTTGGCCCCGATCAGGAGCTTCGCGACCTCGATTTGATCGTTGTATGCGGCCAGCATCAGCGGCGTCCAGCCATCCGTGGTCTGCGCGTTCATGTCTGCCCTAGCCCCGAGAAGGATCCGCGCGACCTCGGACTTGCCCTCCCTGGCCGCCAGCATGAGAGCGCCGAAGCCTTGGTGATCCTTTATATTGACGGAAGCCCCGGCATCGATGAGCGCCTGCGCGACCTCAGCCTGCCCCTTCAATGCGGCGAAGGAGAGAGCGGTCTCTCCATTGCCGTCCGTGGCGGCGATATCGGCCTTTGCCTCGATCAATAGCTTAACGATGTCGACCTGCCCGAAGAGCGCGGCGTCCATCAAGGCAGTATTCTTGTCCTTGCTGACCGCGTTTATGTCGCCGCCGCGCTTCAGGTAGGAAGCTATATAGTCCGAATCGCCGATGCCGGCGGCCACATGGAGATCGATTACCGCGCCCGCCCTCTTCAGCGTGTCGACGATGTCCGAATGATGCTGAGCGGCGGCGAGCACCAGGGCCGAACCGTCGTTCCCATCCGTCTTGTCGAGCTCGGCCTTGGCCTTGACGAGGAGATCGACGATGTCGGCGTTGTCGTTATTGGCGGCGAGCATGAGCGGCGTCCAGCCGTCGCTACCTTGCGCATTGACATCGGCCTTCGCGCCGATGAGAAGCTCGGCCACCTCGGCCTTGTCGTCGCGCGCAGCGTACATGAGCGCCGACCACGCGTCCTTGTCTTTCGCGTCGACGTCGACCTTGAGCCCGATCAACAGCTTCACCCCTTCGGATTGCCCCTGGCGGGCCGCGGCCATGAGCGCGGTATCGCCATTGACCCCCGTGGCCGCCGGATCGGCGCCGGCTTTCATCAGAAGCCGAACCACGTCCTGTCGGCCGTCCTGGGCCGCTATCATCAAGGCCGTCGAGCCGTCGCAATATACCGGAATGCCCCCTTCCTCGAATCCTATGGCGAGCGCAGGAGCCAGCACGACGCCGCCCTGCACCGACTTCGTCTGTATCGAGGTCCCTCCGGTCTTGTTTTTCGCGTTGACGTCGGCTTTTGCGTCGATGAGGAGCTGTACCGCCTCCGGAGCGCCCGCCTGCGCCGCGAACATCAGGGCCGTCCATCCATCCTGGTTACTCGCGTTCACCCTGGCCTTCGAAGCGATCAGAAGACGCGCGAAATCCAAATGGCCCTGGAAGATCGAGGTGATCAAGGCCGTCTGGCCCTGTTTATTCGCGATATCGACGTCGGCCTTGGCTTGAATCAAAAGCCTCCCCACCTCCGTCTTCCCTTCTTGCGCCGCGAACAGAAGTATGGGGATCCCGCTGTCGTCCTTCGCGTCGACGTCGCCGCCGTTCTTGATGTAGGCGGCGGTAGCGGCTGTATCGCCACTTCGGGCCGCGCCGAAAATGTCGATGGCAAAGGCGTGGAACGAGACCAGGAAGAAGAACGCGAAGGCCGCCGATACCGAGCCAGATTTTTTCATGTCATCGTCCCCCATGGATCCGGGTTTCCCCATCATCAGCGGTCGCATCACGACCCGGCCCCATTTTTACCGCGTCAGTGCAGTGCGTCAAGACACTAATGCCCTGCTTCGCCGAATGTCCAGGATCGCGTGCCCCGAGGGCGAAGATTCAGGAGCCTTGAGCGATTGCGAACTCGATGGCTCGGCTCAATCGAACCCTTCCCGTTGTTCTCGTCTCGAATCCGTTTCGCATAAACAGGTCCACTGTAGCCTCGAAATCCTTTTTTGCAACATGGACGATGGGCTCGACGAGAAGTATTCTGGTTTTGCTCGTGCTCACGGCCTTCAGTTCCTTCAAGAAACCGTCTTTGTTCCTCACCTCGTGGAACATCCAGAACATCAGGATGAAAGCGAATTTTTCCTCGAGACCAAAATGCGTGCCGTCGTATAGCTGAGTCGCGATGTTGGTGCATTTTGCCTCGAGCGCCCTTTTCTTCAGCAATTCTAGCATTTTCGCTTGTATGTCCAGCGCGACGACTTTCCCGTTTTCCGCTGTCCTCTTCGCCATAGGCAAGGTGAAGTATCCCTGCCCCGGGCCGATATCCAACACCGCATCCCCTGGCTTCACGAAACCGGCTATCAGTTTCTCCGGGTCCTGAATCCAGGTCCTTATCGGATTATCGAAGGTGAAGCATATCCACCACGGGCATGTATGCCCTCCCCCGAAAATCGCCTTGTCCACGACCTTGCTCATGCTCATCCCCGTCCTTCCCAAGCTCGATTCTACATCGTCCGGAAGAGCGGAGGAATAGCATCTCGCAGCCAGGGGAATTTTGCTGCAATACAAATTGATATAGAATGGGTTCAGTACGCCACGTATCATATTTTGTGGATTCAATTCTGAATTTTAAAATAGGTTCTACAAGGTAGTAATGTTGACATTCTTTTTCAGGATTCTCAAGCGCAATTCGGTGCTGGATTTTATGCTTGCCTATTGCAAAGGCCTAATTTATGCTGCATAAAAATATTAAACGGGAGGGTCTATGAGCAAGCACAGGATCGTAGGGCAAATTTTGGGATTTATCGGCGTAGTACTGCTCTGTTTCGTCGGGATATGTTGTACTAATCCAAGTTCCTCCAACACTACAATAGAAGGAACGTGGGAACATTCAGTTTCGCAGACTGTAGTTGGTGTCAATGTAACCGTGACGACTATCATTGTAATTGCATCAAATGGAACTTACACAGATACCGTAAGTTCTTCGGTTGCAGGGACTACCGGGAGTTCATCGGGAACTTGGACGGGGAGTGGGTCGACCTATACGCTAACCGACTCAAATAGTGGCTCGAGCACAACGGCAACTCTTTCCGGTTCAACTTTGAGTTCAGGCGGGATTGTTTATACAAAAATTAATTAAAGGCAGGCTGCGCCAAGTGCAAAACACGTTTGATTCGGAGGAGGGACTCATACCCCGCATCTCGCTGCGTACTTAGCTTCCAGGGACGGGGTATGAGTCCCTCATGCGATAAATTTCCTTACCGAGCGGACGATACCTTGCAGCGAGCTGCGAGGCATCGTTCAGTGTGCACTTGGCTTGGTTCTCCTGAAATTGTAACAGAGCTTTTCTGGCAGTTCGCACCTACTCAAAGGCTGCTATCGATGCCTCACGCAGACATGACTGCCTTCGGGTAAGCGCTTATTTCTCCGTGTAGTCCGAAGTCGAGAGCCGATACGGTAGCAGCGCTTCCCGTTCCTTAGCAGTTGCGCAGAGAGGTAAATTCTCGAAGAGATACGCAAGATACTTGAACGGCTCGTGACCGTGAATGATATCCTGTGGCGGGAGATTGAATCGCTCATGACCCGCCCGGTGGGTCGGCCTACGAAGGCGCCGATAATCCGATACCACTATTTCAGGTACCGGGCCGCGGGATGGAACCATGCGCGACGAGTGATCGCGATAATCGAATGGCACCGAGGCGAGCTTTTCCCCCGTATCGGGTTCATCGTCACGAACCTCGGCATGCGGGCAAAGAATGTCGTCCATTTCTACAACCAGCGCGGGACGGCGGAGCAGTGGATCAAGCAAGGCAAAAACGCCGTGAAGTGGACGCGACTTTCCTGCCACGACTTCGCCGACAATGCGGTGCGGCTCCGGCTCTTCGCCCTGGCCTACAACTTCGGGAACTTCCTTCGCCAGTTGGCACTGCCCGAACCGATACGGCACTGGTCAATGACGACGCTCCGGGAGCAGCTCATCAAGATCGGAGCGAAGGTGGTGCACCATGCGCGGTACACGATTTTTCAGATGGCCGAGGTTGCCATGCCGCGAGAACTCTTCTCGGCCATCATCGTCAGGATCCGACAGATTGGCGGGATGGTTTCGAATACGGCGTAGGAAGACTGGTCGGGAAATCATGAACGAAGGGATACCTGTCGGACTTTCGGCTTCGGGTCGTCAGAATGGCTGCATTTCGATGGATTCCAGAGTTTTACGGCCAGTTCCGCCTCGTGCTCATGCCCTTGACGGGAAGAATGGAGGCGCTACTATGATTATGGAAAAGGGTAGGATACGAGATTCAGTTCGATTTCGAAGTCCACCTCGGAAATCTCGATTCAGATCGGAAACCGAAATGGCTTTGAGGTCATCTGGGAAACGTCGATTCAGACGGGAATGTACCGTCAGAGGCTCAATATGGAAAAAGCGGAAGCGGATAGGCGACAAGCCACCATCATCTTCGCCGACATCTCGGGCTTCACCGAGATGTCCGAAAAGCTCGATCCCGAAGAGGTCACGACGATAATGGGCGACTGCTACGCCGTCCTCGGAGCGGTGGTATCCGACTACGGCGGGATCGTCGACAAGTACATCGGCGATTGCGTGATGGCCCTTTTCGGGGCGCCTCGGGCTCTCGAGAACGGCCCCCAGAAGGCCATTGCGGCCGGCCTCAAGATGCTCGCTGAGATCGAGACCTTCAACCAGCGCCATAAACTGGCCAAGCCCCTTGGCCTGCACATCGGAGTGAACACGGGTGAAGTGCTGTCCGGCGAGCTCGGGTCGAAGGAGAAACGCGATTTTACCGTCATGGGGGACGCCGTCAACCTCGCGTCGCGGCTCAAGGACATCTCCGGCCCGGGGCGTATCCTCGTGGGCCCGCAGACCTGGCGCTACGCACGCGAGTCCTTTCGGTTCAAGCAAATGCGGCCGATCGGCGTCAAGGGGAAGGAAGATCTGGTGCAGGCCTACGAAGTCGTCGGGCCGATGGCGTGCGAAGCCGGAACGTCTGCGAGCCGGATGATCCAATCCACCCTCGTGGGGAGGGAGCGCGAACTCGCTACGATCGTGGCGCGGGTTTCTGAGCTCCTAGGCGGCGCGGGTTCGGTTATCACCATCGTCGGCGAGGCCGGTATCGGCAAGTCCAGGCTGACCGCCGAACTGCGCGCGCAGGATTGCATGAAGGGGCTCACGTTCCTGGAAGGGCATGCGATCGGCGTCGGCCGAAACCTCTGTTATCATCCGATCATCGACATACTGAAATCCTGGTCCGGCATCACGGAGGACGACCCGGAGGGGGTCGCGTTCGAAAAGCTCGATTCGGCCATCCACGCCATCGATCCCGAGGACGCCGACGAGGCGGTGCCCTTTGTCGGCGCCCTCATGGGTTATCGGCCCTCGGCGCGTTACGCGGGCTTCCTCGATGGGGTCAAGGAGGAGTCCATCGGGAAACTCATAGTCAAGCACTCGAGGGACATCATCGCGAGGGCGAGCTCGTTTCGCCCTATCCTGTTCGTGCTCGAGGACATGCATTGGGCCGATGATAGCAGCTTCGAGTTTTTAAGGGGAATAATAGGTCTCTCTTCGACTCATCCCGTCATGTTCCTCTGCACGTGGCGCCCGGGCTACGCCGAAACGACCGAGCGTTTCAGGACCTTCCTCGCCGAGAGCATGGATGGGAGGCTCCTCGACATCGAGCTCCATCCGCTCGAGGAAAGGCGCTCCGTCGAGCTCACCCGCAATCTCTTGCGGGAAGCGGAGGTGCCGCAAAAGGTGATCGCGAAAATCGTCGAGAAATCGGGGGGCAACCCCTTCTTCATCGAGGAGACCATTCGCTCCTTCATCGACATGGGCACGATGGACCCGGAGAAGAGCGGACCCTCGGTCGCGCAGCAACTCGAGTCGATCGAGATACCGAATAGCATCGACGCGGTGATCATGGCGCGAATCGACAGGCTCGACGAGGCGATGCGACAGCTCCTGCGCATCGCCGCGGTCATCGGGAGGAGCTTCTTCTTCCGCGTACTCGCGCGGGTGTGCAGCGACGAGTTCGAGCTCGGGACCTGCATCGAGCATCTCGAGGAGCTGCAAATTCTCAGGCATCGGGTACGGCTGGACGAGATCGAGTTCCTCTTCAAGCACGTGCTGGTCCAGGAGACGATCTATCGCTCGATCCTTCTTAGGAATCGCAAGGAGATCCACCTAAGCGTAGCCGAAGCGATCGAGGAGCTGTTCGCGGGGCGGATCGGCGAGTTCTGCGGGGTACTGGCCTACCACTACATGCAGGCGGAGGAGTTCGACAAGGCCGAGAAATTCCTCGAAATGGCGGGCAAGGCCGCGATGGACTCGGCCGCCTCCTCCGAAGCCCTCGTCTTCTTCCAGCAAGCGCTCGACGTCTACACGCGGAAGAACGGGAAGGATGCCGCGCCCGAGAAGCTCGCCCAGTTCGAGAGGATCATCGGGAAGGCATACCAGAACAAGGGCCTCATGCAAAAAGCGATCGAGCATTACGATGCCGCGCTCGACCACTATGGCATCAGGCGGAGGAATCGAGTAGCCAAGGCGGTCGCGGCCGCTGTCGGCTTTCTCGCGATCCTGAGGTTCCTGTATCTCCCCGCCTTGCGGTCGAAAAAGAGATCGACCGAGAGGGAAATCGAGATAATCGGGATTATGAACGATCGGGAGTGGGCCGTCGCGAACGTCGACTCAACCGATTTTTTCCTGAGCGGCTTCAACGCAGCGCGTTGGCTGCTCTTACGGGACCCGTTCAACATTCCGTCCGGAACGGACTTGCTCTGTATTATCAGCCAGTTGCTGTCGGTGACGGGACTGTCCTTTCCGCTCGCGAACAAGATCATAGATCTCGTCGGCCCGAATTTGAAGTCCGATTCCGACCGCTCCGTTTTCATGGACGCCGAGAATTTCCTCAACCTCCTGTCGGGGAGGTTGGAGTGTCGATACGACGAGGAGCTCGTGGATGCATTCGTACGCCGAGGCGATTTCTCTCGATGCAGCCTCTATTTGACATTCCGGGGGATTTGCGCGATTTGCGGAGGGGACTTCGCTGAGGCTAGGACTATCGCCGCCAAGACGCGGGTCATCGCCGAGGCATATGAAGACGAAGGATCCTTGACCAAATACCTGGAAAACCTCGTGCTGTGCGATCATGTCAGGGGGATCGGTTCGCCTACGCTGGAGAACGAGGAGTCCCTCATCGCCGCGGCGACCAGGATCGGGGAGGAGGCCGTCCTAAAGATCTTCCTCGCCTACAAGGCGGATGCCATCATGGCGCGAGGCGACATACGAGATGCAAAGCCGGTCATCGACGAGTTGGCCACGCTCATGGCCAAGGACAGGATTCCGCTTCCGCTGCAGGCGCTGCCGCCTCTCATGAGCATGCTTTCGTACAACATCTACCGCTATGTGCGCGCCCAGAGCGCGGACGAACGCTCGAAGCTGCTGAAAGAGACTCGTCCGATCCTAAAAGGCATACGCAGGTATGGGCCCAAGTACGCGTTTCGCTATCCAGAGGCCCTGAGACTCGCAGGGATCTTCGAATGGCTGACCGGTAGGCAAAGGAAGGCATTCGCGCTCTGGAACGAAGGGCTCCGGATCGGTAGGGAGCTCGATCTCAAGCCCGAGCTTGGCCGCATCGGGTTCGAAGTGGCCAAGCGGCTCTCCAGCCCCGAGTGCAGGCGTACAATTCATGGGATGTTGCCTGCGGAATCTTATGCGAAGGCGTCACGCGACCTGTTCTCCGAAATCGGCCTCGATGACGATCTGAGGGAGCTAGAGGCATGGGAAAGCGTCTATAATACTCCGGCAAAGCCGGCGGGTCGTAGTCGCGCCCGACCTTGATCCCCACGAGATGGACGAAGTCCTTCGGCACCCTCGCCATGATGGCCTCGACGCTGGTCTCGACGTCGCTCTCGAAGGCCGCGACCTTGAACTCCCCCGACTCCTCGAAGTAGGGCGCGAGGACCGCGACGTGATAGTGGCGCGAAAGCCCTGGTATGGACCCGCCGGACTTGCGCGAGAGGCTGGCCAGGTAGATCGTGCCCGGCTCGCTGATCGCGAGGACGTAGAGCAGTGCCTTGAGCCCCGCGCTTTCGTAGCCGAGGTCGAGCTGGTAGGCGGGGTAGGGCAGGTAGGCGGAGCTTCCCGCGTCGAGGGCCCCTCCGGGCGCGATCTGGGCGAAGGCCGTTGATAAGGCATGACATGGCATGAGGTTAGGCGGAACCGTTTCGCAATCTATAGGGCACTTCAGAAAACTCATTTTTGCGTTGCGAAAATGGGTTTTACCTTATTATATAGCGTCAACGACGGAGATCTAACTATTCCGGATGCCTACACTATTCAAGCTGCTCAGGGAAATGATCTTCAGGTGGAGCCGTATTCGGTCGGTCTGCCTATTGGTTCGCCTACTTCATTGATAGTTTTTGACTTCAAGGCAGAGAACGGCAACGTATTTATTCCTTGGAGCAAAATCTACGATATGGCTTTCAAGGTAGTCATATTCAAATTGGGCGGCAATGCCGGCGGCTCTCCTCCCGATGTTCCATTGCAACTATTGGGCAAAAAAAACACGGTTCCGGGTGTTGACGCGAAATATACCGTAAGCGTCAACATCCTCCGCGACATGCTCAAGGCGTCTCCTGGTGACGTTATCGCCGTCGAATACCAGACATCCGGCAGTGAAAATGTCATCTTCAAAGATCGATTGGCCTATTTTCGGTATTCACCTTGGTATGAACTCTACAATAATTACCTTAATTTGGGGGTTCCGGGATTGCATATCGCGTTGGCGAACTCATTCAGCATAAATCCGGCATCCGGAGAGTTGGACGCCAATCCATTGATGCTTGCATGGGGCGTGAAGTTTTATCCGGACCCTATTAACACTCCGACTTTTTATGTAGGTATTTCCCTGGCTGGGTTCGCCTCGATAGCGACGAATTCGTCAAGCAGCGGAGTCTCCAATTTTTCCCAGGCGACGGGTTGTCCCCTCTTGATCGATCTGTCCAACATTATTTCCGTCGGTCCAGCGTGGCAATATAATTGGACATCTCACGCCTTCGCATTTACGATTATCGGAAGCATCGACGCGAGCGTCTTAACTGCCCTGAAGAAGTAGATTCGAGTCGAAGTTCCGTCTTGGGTCATCCAAGCGTTATTCGTGATTTATCGCAAGATACAGTAGGACTCAAGAAACAAAGCCTCGCGCTCGCGAGGCTTTGTCTTTTTATCGGCCTATGGCTGGAAACGCATAATCATTCCTGGCACGACATTCCCTTATGATGAATCAGCTCTACTAAATCGGCAAAATGCCTTCATACCGTATAAAATTGGCCTCTCGAACCGCCTTGACATAAGCCCCGGACCTTGTAAAATTAATAGTGAAAGTGACGGAATCCCCATGACTGGCAAGCCTGGCAGGTCATTTTGGAGTCCTTGGCTTAAATCCACGAGAGGTAGTTCATGGCTGCGATCTGCCCCGGAATGAATCCGGCGTATTGGAAGATCGAGGATATCTTCGAGAGTCCCTGCATCGCCTGCGGGAAACCCATCGAATTTTGGAAAGACGACGTCAAGCGTGTCTGTTCCTGCGGCCAGGTCAGTTTCAATCCCCGACTGGGTAATCTCTGCCTGGTCACTTGCAAGAAAGCCGAAGAATGTCTCGGCAACCAGGATATCGGCGAATGGAAACGGAAGAACGATGTCGTTCTGCTTCCTCCATCCTGCTGATACCCGGCCGAGTTCGGCGAAATATGCACGGTATATCGCGACCCCCGACACGGGGAAAAGGGAATGGCTTCTGTGACGACGAATGACGGCACGATGTGTACGCTTATCGGCGCGGCAAGGGATGCGGGCTTTACCCACACGGCGGCGCTCGATGTGAAGACGCTGAGATTTTTGCCAGAAGTTCGCGAGATGTGCAATAAAGACCGTTGTCCCAACTTCGGTACGAATTGGATGTGCCCGCCCGCCTGCGGTACCCTCGAGGAATGCGCCGCCAAGGCTGCAGGCTTCGAAGAGGGAATCATCGTTCAAAGCGTGGGAGATCTGGAAGACTCTTTTGATTTCGAAGCCATGCAGCGGATCGAAGAAGAACACAAAATGCGTTTTCAGAACCTCGCCGCCGCTCTTGGCGCCGCTTACCCTCGCATGTTGGCCCTCGGCGCTGGTGCCTGCAATCTCTGCGAGTCGTGCAGCTATCCCGATGCCCCCTGCCGTTTCCCCGACAGGGCCCTCTCGTCGATGGAAGCCAACGGCCTGTGGGTGAGCGACGTATGCGAGAAAAACGGCCTGCCCTACAACTACGGCCCGAACAAGATGGCCTTCACGAGTTGCATCCTCGTGCAAGAGTAGTGTGTCGCTTCGATGCCGGCGGCGACTAGCACGCCGACCTAGCGCGGCGAGAGATTCATATCGATGAGTACCTTCAAGCGGTGCCCAAGAGGACCTCTCGTTCTTCGGATCGCCATGCGGCATAGCGAAGAGCCTGCATAATGTCCTCGCGCTCAAGGTAGGGGTAGTCGACGAGGAGCTCTTCGAAGCTGCGCTCCGCGCCAATTTGGTTCACGATCATGCCGACCGTGACACGCATTCCACGGATACACGCCCTACCGCCCATAACATCAGGTTTTTGGGTAATGCGATCAAATTGGCCCATGCTCGCTCCTTAGAGAAAATATAATTTCTGGAACTGTTTTCGAGTATGGGGAAACCGTTTTTTGGGGCGCTTCCAGGCGCTACAACGACCCTTATCGAAAACCAACCTTGTCCCCTATGACACCAGGCTAATAATTTATTATTGATCGCCGCTCCTGCGGTCCATCCTTGGCGGACAACAAATATTACTTATGTAATAAACAATTAAAGTTATTGACACCAGGGAAAATTGGTCCAATGATGAAAGATAGATATATGAGTCTCTGAAACCGCCCGCACTCATGCAAGGTGCGGGTTTCGAGTCTCGCACGCCTCGGCAGTCGAACCGTCCCTCGCCCGACGGCGAAGAATACTTATATTATGGAGGAGAATGTGAAAAGGCTCATCGTCTTCATGCTCCTTGCCTCGGCTGCTGCCCTGGCCTTCGCGGCCGACCCCGCTCCGACCCGCGACGACGTCAAAGCCCTTGTAAGCCAGGCCGTGGCCTTCTACAAGGCGAACGGACAGGAGAAGTTCCTGAGCGAAGTGCGCAACCCCAGCGGCCAGTTCCATTTCAAGCAGGGCACCAAGAAAGGCCTCTACATATTCGTATACGACGAGAAAGGTGTAGTCCTGGCCCACGGCGTCCGCCTCGAGCTGACAGGGAAGAACCGCTGGAACGACAAGGACCCCGACGGCAAGTATTGGATCAGGGATTGGACCGACCTCGTCCACAAGAGCGGGAGCGGATGGATCAGCTACAAGGAATTCAACCCCGCCGACAACAACAAGATCATGAAGAAGAGCTCCTTCGTGGAGCTGGTGGACGGGCTCATCATCGGAGCCGGCCTCTACGAATAAGCCCGGGGCGAGATGAAAAAATGAGAATCTGGAGCGATCTGAAAGTCCGCGGCAAGCTCCTCGTCCTGATCCCCTCCGTCGCCCTCGTCCTGACCGTATCCCTGGTCTGGGTGTCGGCTTCGTCCCTCAAGACCCTCGGCGTCGGGATCCTCAAGACCAACGCCTCCTACCTGGCCACCTTGGCCGCCGAGACGATAAAGGCCGCGGTCCAGTACAACGTCGAGGACGACATCGATCGGGTCATCGGGGGCTTGGTCGGCGACGGCGCCGACGTGAGCGTCGCCGCCGTCATACTGCAGGATCCCAAGGAGCTCTACTCGATCAAGAAGGCCTCCACATCCCCCGAGCTGGCGGGCCTGGACCTCGGTTCGCCCGTGAAGGAGCTGTCCTCTTCTCCGCCTCAGCTCGAGCGCCCGACCATCCTGCGGGGCGGGTCGAGCCTGATGGCGGCGGCGAGGATCGACCTGACCGCGAACGACGTGATCAACAAAGGATACGTCCTGGTCGGCATGAACGAGAGGAAGCTCGATAGCGAGCTCCTGAAGACCACCACGATCATGGCCGTGATCGGCCTGGCGATCCTGACCCTGGGGATCGTCCTGACCTTCTTCATGGCCACCGGCCTGACCAAGCCCCTGGAATCGGCCGCGGCTACCGCGGTCGAGCTGGCCAAGGGGGACCTCACCTCCTCCTTCGACCCGCGGGCCCTCCTTCCCAAAGACGAGATCGGAGGCCTCCTGCGCGCCATGAAGCGCATGCAGGAGGACCTCACCGTCTCGGTGGGCCGCATCGACGCGGTGTCCGGAAGCCTGGGCAAGGTCGGCGGTAAGCTCGACCTGGCCATAGCCGAGACCTCGGAGACGGCCAAGATGATCGGCGAGGCCATCGGCCAGGTGAACTCCAAGGTCGAGAACCAGTCGGCCAGCGTCACCGAGACCAGCGCCACCATCCAGGAGATAGTGAAGAACATCGAGGGCCTGCGCCAGGAGATCGACGACCAGGCCGCCGCCGTGAGCCAATCCTCCTCGTCCATCGAGCAGATGCTGTCGAACGTCCAATCGGTGACCAGGAACGTCGAGCAGATGGGCGAAGAGTTCGCCAAGCTCTTGGGCGCTTCCGACGAGGGCAAGTCGACGCTGGCCGTGGTGATCGAGAGGATCCGGGCCGTGAGCGAGCAGAGCCGGAAACTCGTCGAGGCTAACGGGGTCGTCCAGAGCATAGCCAGCCAGACCAACCTTCTGGCCATGAACGCCGAGATCGAGGCGGCGCACGCGGGGACGGCCGGGCGCGGATTCTCGGTCGTGGCCGACGAGATCCGCAAGCTCGCCGAGCAGTCGGCGCAGCAGTCCGCGGAGATCGGCCGGGACATCGGCCTCATCATGGACGACATAGGCATGGTGGTCGCGGCCGCGGGGGATTCCGAGCGGGCCTTCAAGGCCATATTCGAGGAGATCGCGGTCCTCAGCCGCCACGAGGAGGAGATCAAGCATTCGATGGTCGAGCAGGGCGAGGGCTCGCGGCTCATCCTGGAGGCCATAGCCCAGATCAACGACATTACCGGCAACGTGAAGAACAACGCCGGCGAGATCACGGAGGGCAGCCGGTCGATCAGCGCTGAGATGGTCAACCTCGCCGCGGTGAGCGAGGAGCTCAACGCGAGCATGCGCCTGATCGGAGACGGCACCCAGCGCATCCAGCGGACCTCCACCCAGCTGGAGCAGATCGGCCACCAGACCGCGGAGCAGATCACCACCCTGGCCGGCGTGGTCTATCAGTTCAAGCTCCAGCCTTCATCCTGAAACCGACCGGGGCCCTTGCTCGGAGCGCCTTGCCCTCCGTATCTTCCTTCCCATGACACTAAGCGCCGAACGACGCGACAGGGCCTTCCGCGAGGCCCTGTCCTGGCGAGACTTCCTCGAGGCGATGCAGACGAACAGACCAGCCACCGAGGCCAACTTCGCCGCCTACGCGCTCGAGCCGGCGGATCGCGCCATCACCGACCGCTGGCCGGAGTTCGAGGTCCTCGCGGTAACCATGGATTGGTGCGGCGACTCCGTGGCAAACCTCCCCCTCTTCGCCAAGCTCGAGCGCCTCACCGGTCGGATCAGGCTGCGCATACTGCTCCGCGACCCGGCCAACCGGGACCTCGCGGCCCTCTACCCGCACGCGGACGGAGACGTGCACATCCCGATCTACATCTTCTTCGATCGCGAGGGGCGCGAGCTGGGGCATTTTATCGAGCGGAGCCCCGAACTCGATGTCGAACTCGAAGGCATGGTGGCCCGATACAGGGCGGCTCATCCCGAGCTCCCCGGCAAGGGATTCGAAATCTCGGCCCTCGGTCCCGAAGCCCGGACGGCCTTCTTCGCATATCTCGGGGTCGAGCGCCCGAAGTTCCGCGAGCTCGAGAAGCGAAGCATCCTTCGCGTGGTGGACGGCATCGTAGGTGGGAGCTCCGGCTCGGGCGAATGACGAGGAGGACTTCGACGCCTCCTTCCGAACCTGAGTCGGGCCAGCCCTTCAGTCCGGTCTGGCGCCTCGAGATATGAAGGCCGAGATCTTCCTCTCCGCGCCGGAAAGCGCCTCTTCGGGCGAAATTTGCTTGGCCGCGCAGGCGTGTATCGCCTCGCCGAGCAGTTTTTCGAGAATATGCTCGGAGACTATTCGGCCGCCGTCCAGGACGAGCGAAGTCCTCCTGCGGCTGATCTCGAAGCTTTCGAGGGCCTTCGGCAGCCAGGGGTAGATCCCCACGAGCTCGGAGCTCTTGTAGAGGTCCACGGAGGGGCTGGCCCCTCCCAATATCGTGTGGGGTACCGCGACGCCGCTCCGGGTGATCCAGCGCAGGAAATCGAAGGCCTCCTCCTTGCGGGCGCTGGCCCGGTTGATGCCGAGCGACCACCCGCCCAGGACCGGGTTGTTGCCCGGGACCGGGGAGAAATCGATCTTGCCGATCACCTTCGAGAAGCGGCGATTCGCGAGCTTCGTGGCGTGGGCGACGAACATGATCATCATGGCCGCGTCGCCCGCGGCGAAGATGTCCACCTGCTCGTTCCACCAGCTGTCCGCGGAGCCCGGGGGCGCGTAGTCGAAACTCTCGAGGTAGTTCTTCAGCGCGAGAAGGGTTTCGTAGTTATCGAGCGGGTAGAGCGAGCCGTCGGGGCCGTTCAAATTCTCGTACGCCCATTTCCGCGGGAGGAACTCGCATACCGCGCCGCTGAAATCGTGCGCTCCGAGGGTAGTCCCCCAGGACAGGGGAGACTCGGGCGTGCAGGACCGCGTGAAAAAGCGTGCGACGGTGTTGTACTCCTTCCAGCTGCGCGGCGGCCTGAGCTCGGCCTTGTAGATGTCGTAGAAGCGTCGCTTGATGACCGGGTCCTCGAAGAGGTCCTTGCGATAGAAGAGAATCTGGGACCCGAATTTGTAGGGGAAGGCCCAATGCGCCCCGTCGACGATGGACCAGGTCTCCGCTATCCCCGGGATGAAATGGCTGAATGAATCGGGATATGCCCGGATCATGTCGTCGAGGGGCTCGAGATAGCCCGACCTGGCGAACTCTTCGAGCCAGGGAATATCGATCTCGAAGACGTCGTATTCCTTCCGCGCCTTCTCGTCGTAGATCGCGTCCCAAAGCTCGGCGTACTCGAGACCCTCGATCTCGAGCTCGACCCCGGAGGCTCGCTGAAAATCCCCCGCGAGCTGGCGAGTGGCATCCAGGGCTTCGCCGTTGAGCATCAGGACCCGGAGGCCGGTTCGCCGCCCCTTCGCCTCGCGCGAGTACAGATAGGGAGACGCTGCCTCGTTGTTTTTCAGGAAGCTGCGTTTGGGCTCGGAGAAGGCGGGATTCTCGATCTCTTCCAAGAGCTGCTCGGCCGCGATTTCGCCGAGGCGGATCGCCTGCCGGTCGATCCGCCCGATGTGGGGATAGCTGTGATCGGACCACGAGGCTTCGCCGAGGCTGATCATCTCGGGCTCGAGGGCCTGGGGAAAGACCGTGTACTCGATCGCCTTCAACAGGCCCTCGAGGATCTGGGTCGAGGTCGCGATGATGACCTCCGGCAGGTTGGCGGATTGGAAGAGCCGAATCGCTGCCTGAAAGGCGCTCTCCTTGTCGAAGTTCGTGATCGCGAGGAAATGGCGATCGAGCTCGATCCCATGCCTGGCGAGGGTGACGCGCCAGACCTCGATGCATTCCGCCTCGCTCGAGTAGGACTCCGGGCCGGTGAAGAGCCCGATATTCCGGCAGCCTCCCGCGATTCGGTCCTCGAGGATTCGGCCAAGCGAGGAGGCGGTGTTGTAGCCGACGAAGCCGAACTCCTTCTCCACGGGCTCCCGCTCGACGAACACGAGCCGCATGCCCGCGTCCCTGAGCCGCCGGAACTGGTCGATCGCCTCGGGCTGGCAGGTCGCCAGGATGACTCCGTCCATTTTTTGCTGGATCACCTGCTCGAGGATGCGGTTCTCCTTGGGCCCGATTTCGGCGCTGGTGTACAGGCTCGCCGTGTAGTCGTGCTCGTTGAGGACGCGCTCCACGCCGGTGAAGATATGGGCGAAATTGGTATCCAGGATATTGGGAAGCACCACCGCGACCTTGTTGGTCTTGCTGGTCTTGAGCGTGCGGGCGGAGGCGTCGGGAACGTAGCGAAGGCTCTCGATGGCCGCGTTGACTCTGGCGATCTTGTCGGAACTGACTCCGGACCTGCCGTTTATGATATTCGAAACAGTGCCGCGCGAAACTCCCGCCAGCCGTGCGACATCATTGATCGTTGCCATTACGCGCCTTTATCGACCGATCGGAACGTTCCAATGGCCTCTTCGACATTATGAAAATCCGCTTCCCGCGTGTCAACCGAGCTTCCCTCCGACCGGGACCTGGCGCTCGTCAATTCCGATCGATCCCGAGGAGTTCCTTTATCGAGTGGTTGTAGAGCGTCAGCACCACGAGGATGACGAGTCCGAAGATGATCATGCGGCCGCCCGCTCCCATGTGGAGGATGACGAGGAGGCTGTCGAGGGTCGTCAGGACGATAGCCCCCACTACGACGCCGAGGTAGCTGCCGCTGCCGCCGGCCATGGATATGCCGCCGATGACGACGGCGACCACCGAGGGCATCACGTAAATGGAGCCGACATCCAGGTAGGGGGTTCCGGTGTAGCCGAGGAGGAGGAGACCGGCGAGCGAGGAGCATAGGCCGCTGATCGCGTAGGCCGCGGCGATGACTGCCCGCGTGCGGACCCCCGACAGACGGGCGGTCACTTCGTTGGCTCCCACGCCGTACAGTTTGCGCCCCGCCTTGGATTTCTCCAGGAAGAGGACGCTCGCGGCGATGAAGAGGATCCACAGCGCTATCACGAAGGGGAAGAACCCCAGCCTGCCCGTCACGAGGGTCTTGATGAAGGGCGAAGCCATGCCGCTCGGCTGCCCGTTCGTGTAGACGATCGAGAAACCGCCGACCACCGAGGCCATGGCCAGGGTCATGACGAGGGGAGGTATCCGGAAGAAGGCTATGCCCAGGCCGTTTATCCCGCCGACGACGAGGCCGGCGAGGAAGATGGCGCCCAGGGCGAGGGCCAGGCCGGGAAAGGAGTTCTTGCCCTGGAGGATGCCTGCCGCCATGACCGAGCTGAGCGAGACCATGGCCCCCACCGACAGGTCGAGGCCCTCCCCTCCGGCGAGGACCGCCAGGGTCTGACCGAAGGCGACTATTCCCAGGAAGGCGGCGAGCCCGAGGATGGTCATGATGTGATTGACGTGGAGGAAGCCCGAGGAGATGCTGCCGCCCGCCAAAAAGAGGACGAGCACCACGACGCAGTTGACGTAGATCTTGTTGTTCGCCGCGCTCCGCATCCGTCCGAGGAGCGTACTCGCCTTCGCATCGCTCATTTCGATCCTCCTTGGCCCGTGGTCGCGACGCTCGCGCTCTTCAGGCCGGGCGCAAGCGAGATCATCAGCGCCATGATGATGATCACTCCGCGAATGAGGTCCTGGTAAAAGGACGATACCTTGGCGAAGTAGATGACGTTGGTCAGGAGGCCGAAGACGCAGGCGCCCATGATGGCCCCTATCATCCTGCCCCGGCCGCCCTTGAGCGAAATGCCTCCGATCACGACCACGGCGATGGAGGGCAAGGTGAAGGACTGTCCGATGTTCGGGTCCCCGGAGGCGGATTGGGCGGTGACGAGACAGGCCGCGATGGCGCAGAAGACACCGCTGATCATATGGGCCTTGATCCTGACGCTCGCCGTATGAATCCCGCTCGCGAAGGCCGCCGTTTCCTCGCCGCCGACCGCGTAGATGTGCCGGCGCAGCGGACGCAGCGCGACGATGAACCAGATCCCGAGCGCGATCAGGAAGAGCGCTATCGGCATGGGCAGGAATCCGCCCAGGTCGGTCTGGTAGGAGGAATAGAAGAACTTGGGAACCGTGCCGCCAGGCTGCGGCATGACGAGCAAGGCTATGCCGGAGAAGATGGAGCCGGTGGCGAAGGTGGCCACGATGGGGGGCAGCCGGATCTTGGCGGTTATGAAGCCGTTGAGCGCGCCGATGACGAGGCCGAGGAGGAGGGTGACGGCGATGGCCAGGGCGACGCTCGAGGGGCTGTCGCGCATCAGCGAAGCCATAACCACGTTCATCAGGGTTATGGCGGCGCCGACTGACAGATCGATGCTTCCGGCCAGGACTATCAAACCCTGGGCCATGGCCACGATTGCCAGCGGGACGAAGGTGCAGGAATTGGACCGCAGGACCTCCAGGGCGAAGAAGTTCCGCTGGAGCAGCGCGTTGATCAGCAAGAGCGCCACCAGGACGAGCCCCGCCGAGAAGGCGGTGCTCTGCCGCCTCGCCCTCAAGAAAGCGTTAATTCCCGTCATCGCAGCCCTCTTCGGTCGTCCGCGTCCGCGCGCCGGCGTCTTTGCCGGCCAAGGAACGCGCGGTCAGATCCTCGCCGCAGACGGTCCGGCCGTCGAACTCTTCGATGATCTTTCCCTCGAACATCACGTATATCCGATCGCAAATCGTCACCAACTCGCTGTTGTCGCTGGCGTACAGGATCACCGAGACTCCTTCGGCAGTCATCTCCTTGATCACTTCGTAGAGCTGGCGCTTCGCCTCCACGTCGATGCCCTTGGCGGGATCGCTGAGGAGGAGCACGCTCGGTCTGCGGTCCAGCCATTTGCCCAGGACCACCTTCTGCTGGTTCCCGCCGCTCAGGTTCCTGATCGGCGTCGTTTCGGACTCGGCCTTTATCGAGAGGCGGGCCATGATGCGCAAGGCCTCGCGGCGGATGGCTTTGTCGTCGACTAGGGCGCTTCGGGATTTCGAAGCCAGTTTGGGGTAGGCGAGATTGAAGGCGATGCTGTGCTGATCGAAGAGTCCTTCGCGATTCCGGTCTCCCGGGATGAGGAATATTCCCAGCCGAATCGCGTCGCGGGGACCGCGTATCCGCCGAGGCGCTCCCTGCCAATCCATGGTGAAGTCGCTCCGGGATTCCATGCCCGCCATCGCCCAGAGGAAGGCCTCCTGTCCCTGCCCCTGGAGCCCGGACAGGCCGACGATCTCGCCTTTGTTCAGGGTCAGGTCGATGGCCTGACCGTCGGCGTACTCGAATCCGGGAAGACGGACGCCGCGCACCCGGGCCAAGGGCTTCCCGCTCTTCGATCCCGAATCCTTCCGGTCGGAGGGAGCCATGAGCTCCTTCCCCGCGATGAGCGAAACGATGTACTGGGGGTCGCGCTCCCGACCCCGCAAATCGATATCCTCGATGAAGTCGCCGTTGCGGAACACGGTCGCGGAATCGCAGATCTCCATGACCTCCCACATGCGATGTGAGGTGAAGACCATTGAGACGCCCTCGCCGGAGATCCTGCGCAGGACGGTGAAGAGTTTGTCGACCTCGGCCATGTCCAAGGACGCCGTCGGCTCGTCGAGGAGCAAGATGCGCGGTCTGCGGTAGAGGGCCTTGAGTATCTCCACCAGTTGCCGATGGCCCGGCGAGAGATCCTTCACTGGCGCGTCGACCGCCAGCGCGACACCGAAGCCGGAGCAGAAATCCGATACGCCGTCCCGCTCGGATCGGGCGAAGCCGAACGCGCCTTTCTTCTCGACGCCCAGGGCGATGTTCTGCCAGACGGGCATTCCCTCGACCAGGCTCAGGTGCTGATGGACCATTCCTAGGCCCAGTCTCGCCGCGTGGGCGGGGGAGTCGATGTGGACCGGGCTTTGGTCCATGAGTATTTCCCCGGCGTTGGGCCGGTGAATGCCCGACAGTATCTTGAGCAGCGTGGTCTTGCCCGAGCCGTTGGCGCCCAGGAGTCCGGTGATGGCCGACAGCCGGATGTCCAGCCGCCCGCTGCGCAGAGCGGTGACTCCGCCGAATTTCTTCACTATCCCACGCGCCGAAAGTATGGCTGCGGCGTCTTGCATCATCGCGCTCCATGCTGGAGGGGCGGCGCGAAGGCCGCCCCTCCGATTTCGTTCTCGCCGCTTATTTGAAGAGCGCGTCGAGTTCCTTCTCGGACAGGTACTCGTCGGGGAAATAGGTCGGCGCCTTGTCCTTGTTCTTCTGGTAGTACGCGTCGAAGCCGTCGTTGGCGATCTTGTCCTTGACCTCGTAGTAGAAGACCCGCGGGTAGACGCTCGTCTTCTGCACGACGCCGTCCTTGAGCTTCAGGCCCTGCACGAGCCTCACGGCTATGCCGAGGCCGGTGGCGCCGATCCCGGGGGGATTGTTCTCGGCGAAGGTCGAGAACTTCCCGGCTTTCTTGAGCTCGTCCCACTTCTGGAGGAAGGCGACCTGGGTCTCGCCGGTCACGATGGGCAGCGGCTTGCCGGCCGCCTCGAAGGCGTTGATGACGCCGAGGGACATGCCGTCCTGGGCCAGCACTCCGTCTATCGAAGGATATCCCGCGATGAGGCCGGACATCGCCTGCTGCGCGCTCGCCTGGACCCAGTTGCCGTTGACGCTGGAGAGAAGCTTGATGTTCGGGTACTTGGCGAGGGTCGCGTCGATGCCGCGCACGCGTCCCACGTTGGCGGGATGGCCCGCGATTCCCTCGATGCGGACGATGTTGCCCTTGCCGTTGAGGCTCTTGGCCAGCCACTCGGTGAGGGTGGCTCCCCACTTCTCCTGGTCGATGGAGACGCTCACCACGTCGCTCGAGGTGACGGGCTGGTCGATGCAGACTACGGTGATCCCCTTCTTGACCGCCTCTTCCATGACCGGGTTCAGCGCGGTCTCCGAATTGGGATCGACCAGGAGGATGTCCACGCCGCCGTTGATCATGTTGCGGATCTGGGCGATCTGGTTGTTGGTGTCGAGGCCGGCGTTCTGGACGATGATCTCCTTGATCCAGCCCTTCCCCTTGTAGAACTCGCCGAGTTTCTCGATTGAATCGATCATCTGTGTGCGCCAGCTGTTGCCGATATAGCCGTTGCTCACTCCCACTACGTAGCCGCCCGCCTTGGGCTTCGCGGAAAGCGCTGTTAGCGATAGCGCGCCGACGCAGACGGCAACCAGTAATGCCTTTGCTTTGAAGGATCGCATCATGATCTGTCCCTTCCTTTTCGCTGTCGATGATATCCCCGCGTACGCGGGGGAATTTCCGATTTGTCGCTCCCGGGCGTCCGCCCGGGAGCGATCGCGCTCAGTAGCGGGAATTGGCCTCGAAGGCCTCGAACATGGCGACCAGGTTCTCGGGAGGAACGTCGGCCTGGATGTTGTGGACGGTGTTGAAGACGAAGCCGCCTCCGGGCGCCAGAATGTCCATCTGCCTGGCCACGTCGTCGCGGACCTCCTGCGGCGTGCCGGTGGGGAGGATGCGCTGGGTGTCCACTCCGCCGCCCCAGAACACGAGGTCCTTCCCGAACTCGCGCTTGAGCACCCGCGCATCCATGCCCTGGGCCTTGTATTGGACCGGATTGAGGATGTCGAGCCCGACTTCGATGAGGTCCGGCACGACTTCGATGAAGCTGCCGCAGGAGTGGAGGAAGATTTTTGCCTTGGTCCTGGCGTGGATGAAGGCGAAGAGCCGCGCGTGTATGGGCTTTACGATCCGTCGGTAGGTATCCGGCGATATCAGCATGGAGTTCTGGCTGCCGAGGTCGTCGGCCTCCTGGACGACGTCGATGAGGTCGCCCGCGGCGCCGAGCACGCGGTCCCAGTAGCGGAGCTTCACCTCGAGCACGCGGTCGAGATAGGCCCGCGCCACGTCTTCGTTGAGCAGCAGGTCCGAGTAGAAGTTCTCGTAGCCGCGAAGCCATCCGCCGAGCTCGAGGACTCCGGCGCCGACGCTGGACATCACGACGCCGTAGCCCTGGTCCCGCACTCGCTGCGCGTCCGCGCGGATCGTCGCGTACCGGCTGGGATTGTCGATGTCGGGCAGCGGAAAGCTCCGGGCTTCCTCCATGCTGAAATCTTCGTTCTTGAGGGGATGCTCGACCATGTCGTAGTAGAATCCGCCCTCGACGGGCATGCGCCATTTGATGCCCCACTGGTCCACGAAGGTCAGGTACTCTCCCTCCTTCTCGATGGAGAGGGACCAGGAGCCGTTCGACGAGGGAGAGACGTTGCGCACGTCGATGTCGAAGCGCCGGAGGAAGGACTCGCTCGGCGTCGCCAGCTGCTGCACGATATCGAAGAACGGCGGATCCTCGGGAGGCAGGCCGACTTTCTCCAACAGGCGGAGGTAGGCGCGCCGATTGATGCCGGTGATCAGGCTGGCGCCGATATCCAGGGGGACGCGGTCGGGCTCTTCGTGGTTCAGGCTGGCAAGTAGTCGTTCACGATGATTCATTAGGACACTCCATGGACCCTGGGCTTGGGGCCTTTTCATGAGGACGATGTAGACTGGAATTATGGGCGGCATTGCCCGTCGGGGCGGAGCGTCCCGACGGGCAGTGCCTCACGCAGCGGCCGCTACACTCCGAGCTTCAATAGCTTCCCATCGACGAACTTCTTGGCGCGGGGAACGTCGTCCTCTTCGAGGTGCTCGATGATGAGGGGAATATTCGGATGCATGACCGACAGGCGCTTCAGGTAAAGATCGTAGTTGAGGATGCCGAGCCCCGGGGCGGGGAGCTCGACCGCTCCGGCGCCTCTGAATGAATGCGCCTCGGAAGCGTCGATGTGCGCGTGCTTCTCGCCGGTATCCTGCGCGAGTTTTATGTCCTTCGCGTGGGCGATCTTCACCCGGTCGCCGAGCGCATTGAATATCCTGTTCAATTCGCCGTCGACGTCTCCGATATTCTGGCCCGTGAAGTAGTTCGTGGGATCGAGGAGGAGGCCGAGTCCCTGGCTCTTCACGTCGGCGAAAAGCCGCAGGACCTGATCCACCGAGCCGACGATGTTCTGGATGTAGTTCTCGACCAGGAAGACCGCGCCGTGGGCCTCGGCGTAGGAGGCCAGATCTGCGATCGTGGTCCTGATCTCCTGATAGGCTTCCTCGCTGGCGTTCTTGGGGTCGAAGACCCAGTCGCTCTCGGTGTTGTAGGTGCCGGTCTCGCTGACGACATAGGGCGATCCCAGATCCCGGGCGAAGCGGAGGAGGGTCTTCAGGTAATCGATATTGGCCTTTCTCTTCGCGGCGTCGGGATGCGCCAAATTTGTGTAGCCGGAGATGCAGACGATCGGGAGATTCGCCTGGCGGAAGGCGTCCCGGATCCTGTGGCACTTCTGGCTGTCGAGTTTCTGCCAGTCCAGGTCGAAGTCCTTGAAGCAGAGATCCAGCTGAACGCAGCTGAAGCCCTGATCCTTGATCCGCTTGATGCTCTCCTCGAGGGAATGGGGGAAGTAGCCGTTGAAGATTCCGACCGATATCATAACCGCTCCTTTGTTCGGAAACCCTTAGAGCTTCCGTAGTTTCTTGGTGAAGTCGACGCTGCGTCCGGTCGCGATCGACTCGTAGCACGCGTCGATCGCGGCCATCGTGCGCAGGTTGTCCTGACCCGATATCTCGGGGACCTTGTCCTCTTCGACGGCGACCAGGAGTTGGGCCATGGTGCCCAGGAAGGCGTCCGGGAACCACACCTTGTCCCACTTGGGCCTGATCCACTGGTTGGGAATCTTGCGGCTGGTGAACTCGAGGGTGCTGGGCTCTCTGGTGGGGTAGCTCGGCCAGCCGATGCTTCCCTGGGCCATGCCTTCGGTGCCTTCGACTCGCCACTTGATGTAAATGTCCTTCTCCGTGCCTTCGCCCTGCCAGGCCCAGACATCGTCCAGGCTGGTGGCCATCAGGTCGCTCTCGTACTGGAAGGAATATTGCGAGATTCCGTCTATGTGCTTGAATTTCGTCCTCGGATCCTGGCGAGTGATTGCCGTGATCGTCCGGGGATCCCCGAAGAGGTGCCGCATGATATCGACATGGTGGATACCCATGTTCAATATCTCGACGCGATCGTATTTCTTGAGGAATTCCTGCCAATGGGGTATCGCCCTCATGTCGATGGTGGCCAGGACGGGATCGCCGAGGTAGCCCATGCCCAGAATCGTCTTCAGGGCGCGCATCGATTGATCGTAGCGCATGTTGGAATTGACGCCCAGCTTGATACCGGCGTCCGCGGCGAGCTTGACGATCTGCTTGGCCTCGGCCAGGTTCATCGCGAGCGGCTTCTGACAGAGCATTCCCTTGATGTGGCTCTTCTGTTTGACGGCTTCCCTCACGACTTCGAGTTGCTTGTCCGGCGGGATCGCGATGTCGAGGATCTCGATCTGCGGGTCGGCCAGCAATTCCTGCCATGTTCCGTACACTTGAGGAATACCGGCCTGCGACGCGACCTTGCGAGATTCTTCGAGCGATAGCGAGGTGATGGCCCGAGGTACGATGCCGGCCGACTTGTAGGCGACCAGCTGGCAATCTCGCATGATGAACCCGGCTCCGATGCAGCCGATGCGGAAGTCTTTCCGCTTCGGCAGGACTGGATCGATTTTCAGGGTTTGCGCGTTGAAATCCATGTGCCTCTCCTTATGCTCCATATGATGTTCTTAAAAATGGAAGCTGGTCCATACGGTTCTTCATGTACTGGACTGTTTCTTGGATCGTTCCATTAACGACCATGCAGAACTATTGCACCCCTTCCTCCATCTGTCAACAATTTTTTGAGAAATCGCCGGTTGTGGCTTTCTGTACTTCGCAGTTACTGATCTGACAAGGGAATAGCTTACGGTAGCATGGATCCGCAGTCGAGGCGCCTAGGGGCACTCCTGCGGCGCGGGCCGCTGGAGGGCATGACTCAGGCCGACTCGAGCTAGTCCAGCGGGAAGGAGTCGAGCGTATCCGGTCTATCGTTCCACAGGGTCCTGAAGGAAACGAGCCACGCGCCGAGCTCCTCGAAAGGCTGGGACCTCAGCGAATAGATGCGAAGCTGAGCCTTGGGGTGCTTTTCGACGATGCCGGCTTCGCCGAGCACATGGAGATGTTTGGAGACTTGCGGCTGCGGGAGATGGAGCTCCTGGACGATATCGGTGACGGAGCGCGGCCCGGCCTTCAAGAGCTCGACGATCTCGAAACGGGTCGGCTCGGCTATGGCCGTCAGGCTTGCCAGCATGATAGTCAACATACTTATATGGATATATATTCGTCAAGGAATGTAATTCGTCCGGGAAAATCCGGGCTTTCCTTCGGTTCCTGACGCGGGACGATGGCATTGGCTATATTTGACGCGTGATCATAGTCGGGCTGATGGCAACTTTGGCGGTCCTCGTCCTGGCCGCATCGGCGACCAGTCTCTGCCTATTCTACTTCGAGACCTATCGCCACAGGGCCGCCATGTGGATGGCCTTCACGCTCGCGAGCTCCGTATGCTTCGTCTTCGCCCTGCTCTGCGCGCAGATCGGCGAGTTCGCGGTGGAAGGGGAAGTCTCGCGGGAGCTGAGGATAGCGCGGCTCCTCTTGACTTCCCTCGGCTCGGTCGCCCTGGTGCTTACTCTGCCGCGCTTTCTCCTCGCGGCCTTCGGCTCGCGACCGCGCAGAGGAGTGCCCATCCTCCTGGATGTCGCGACCGCAGTCTTGGCGGCTCTCTGCATCGCGCATATCGTAACGGGCTGGTCCGACGAATCGGCCGTCCCGCCGGCGATCGAGGTCGTCTTGCGGGTCTTCGTCTATTCCTTCCTCATCCTCTCCTTCGCCCTCGTCGTCCTGTTCCGGTCCCGCCTCCCCGATCGCGGTCTCTACAAGACGGTCCTCACCCAGCTCGGTACCCTCCTCTTCCTGATCCCCATAGTCATCCTGGAAGACCTTCGGATGATCGCGGTCCCCGGCTTTCCCAGTGTCGCGGGGCTGGCTCTGCTGGCGGCCGTTTCGATCATCGCCATCCTCCACGCGAGGCGGAATTTCGCCCGGCCCAAGTACGTCGAAGGCCGGGCGCTGTCGGAGTACTTCGTGGAGCGCTTCCGGATAAGCGAGCGGGAACGCGAGGTCGCCGGCGCGCTGCTCGAGGGTCTCGGCAACGCGCAGATCGCCGAGAGGCTGTTCATTTCCGTCAGGACAGTGGAGAACCACCTCCACAATATCTACCAGAAGACCGGCATGAAAAATCGTCTCCAGCTCTACAACCTGTTCCGGGTCGACTCGATGTAGCGCGTCGCGCCGCGGATAAGTGGTTATACGCATCGCTTTGAGTGGATGTCCGGATGCCTTCGGGGAGCTTCGCGCGATATCTTCTCTCTCGGACAGAGGGGGAGGGGCGGATGCGAAAATGGATCGCGAACATGATCAGCCTGTCGAGGCTGGCCATCATCGTTCCCTGGGCCTTATGCATCGGGCCGAGGCCGCTCGCGGCCTTCCTTCTCATTTGCATCGTCATCGCGACCGACCTGCTGGACGGCCCTCTGGCTCGAAGGCTCGCGACGACGAGCGAGCTGGGGGCGCGCATCGATGCCTATAGCGATGTGGTCGTCTGTCTGACGGCGATGATCATCCTCGGCGTCGGCGATCCGCGGTACTTTCTCGTCGCCTGCGCCATGATCGCCGCCTTCGCGTCGTGGATGCTCTACCGCGGACTGTACGGCTCCGTCGCATTTACCAGGCTCGGGAAATACAACGGGTCCCTGTGCTACGGGCTTGCGGTTTTCGCGAGCCTCGGCGCTTGGCTCGAGAGACGAGGAGTGCTAGATTTGCGAGGTATCGCGACCTTCCTGATCGGAGGGGTCGCGATCTATCTGGCGGCCTCGATCTGCGAGAACTTCATCGCCATCGCGCGGATGAGGAGATGGATCGGCGCTTGGCCGGGCGCGAGACTTGGCAAGAGAGAGCGATAGGAAGGGGGACCATGAACATTCTCGACGCGATCGGAAATACCTCGATGGTGAGCCTGGGGCGCGTCGCGCCGAGCCCGGGGGCCGAGATCATGGTCAAGCTCGAGTGGGAGAACCCCACTGGCAGCGTCAAGGACAGGATGGCGCGGGCCGTGATCGAGCGGGCCGAGGCGGACGGGCGGCTAGGCCCGGGAGGGTCGGTCCTCGAGTACACGGGAGGAAGCACCGGCGCGTCCCTGGCCCTGGTCTGCGCGGCGAAGGGCTACCGGCTCCGGATAGTCAGCTCGGACGCCTTCAGCCGCGACAAGCTCGATCAGATGGCCGCCCTCGGCGCCGAGCTCACCCTCGTCCCGAGCGAGGGCGGGCACACGACCAAGAAGCTGATACTCGAGATGGTCGAGACGGCCCGCGCCCTGAGCGGCGAGCCGGGCAGCTACTGGACCGATCAGCTCAACAACCTCGACAGCATCGAGGGCTATCGCGGCCTGGGCGAGGAGATCTGGGAGCAGACTGGAGGTCGGATCGACGCCTTCGTCCACTGCGTGGGCACGGCCGCCTGTCTGCGCGGCGTCGCGCGGACGCTCAAGGCTCATAGGCCCGACATCAGGATAGTCGCCGTCGAGCCCGCGGAATCGGCGGTGCTGCAGGGAGGGCAGCCGATGGCTCACGGCATCGAGGGTGTCGGCGTGGGCTTCATCCCTCCGCTCTGGGAGCCCTCTCTCGTCGACGAGGTCCTGTCGGTCGGGACCGAGGAGGCGAAGGCTATGGCCCGCCGCCTGGCGCGGGAGGAAGGCCTCTTCGCTGGCATCTCGGGCGGGGCGAACATCGTCGCGGCGGCGCGGCTCTCGGCGCGGCTCGGACCCGGCGCCCGAATCGCCACGCTCTTCGCCGACTCGGGCCTTAAGTACCTCGACACCGATCTCTTTCGCCGCGGATAGCCTGGGGTTCTCTTTCAGCGAGCGGGGAGTTTGTATTCGGTCGTCGCGGTCTTCGACGCGCGATCACCGGCTTCGCCGGGTCCCTCGGCGAGGAGCATGCAATGGGGAGGGCCCCAGGTCAGGTGCTCGCACTCGACATTGTTGCAGCCCGTCTCGAGACAGCCGAACGAATCGCTCGCTTCTTTGCTTCCTTCTTTCATCTTCGCCCCCCGCTATACGAGCCAGGGCAGCATTGTGTCACCAGTTTCGCGACCTGTCCATAGAAAATCCGTCATGGCACAGGCCGCGGTTTCAGGCGTATTCCCGCGGCAGGGTGCCCTTCTTGCCCTTGCGCGGGACCTTGATCGCGCGCTTGTTCATGAAATCGAGGATGATCCACTCGTAGTGGTCGTTCCATCCCTCTTTGTTCCCATCCCAGTGCGACTGGCAGACGTCGAATTCGTAACCGAGGACATGAACCGGGCCGACGCGAGGAAAGCCGTCAGCCTGGCAAAGCAAGCAGCTAGGGTCGCTCATCATCCCTCCGATAGAGCATTCTCTTGTGCCAATATACTTCTTATTGCCTTGCCTCGAGCCGACTATCGCGGAGGCCTGTTTCCTCGGCTCCGAAGATGATAATCCTTGACGCGGCGCTCCAGTGGTGTAAATCTATGCAGGATCTAAGAAAGGATGTGAAAATGCGCAAGACCGCATCCCTGGTCGTCTGGGCCCTGATCCTCCTCTTCGGGTCGACATCCCTTATGCGGGCGCAGGTCCGCGATGAATCGCGGAGCACCGGTTTCTGGGGCTCCGCGGGCGCGGGCTATATCCATGCCATGGGCGGCATCACGACGGTGTGGACCGATGGCGGCGAGGTGGAGCTCTCGGGCATCTATCATTTCAAGCGTCATTTCGGCGTGGAGGGCACAGGTATCTGCGGCTTTACGGGGATGACGGATGCCATGAAGCTCCCGGTCCTCGTGGAGGACAGCTACGGCAACGTCAGTACCGAGACCCCGACGGGAGGATTATATCTCGCCTTCCTCCTGGGGCCGAGCGCCATCTGGTCCATCCGGTCGAGCCCGGGCAGAGCCTTGCTGTTCAACCTCGGATGCGGCGGGTTCCGACAAGGGGAAATGGAGACGGGCATCGACGCCGAGGGATACGAAGCGCGCTGGACCTTCGGATGGGGCGTCTACGCGAGCGCGGGAGTGCATTTCCAAAAAGACTTTTCGGATCTGTCGTGGGGCATTCAGCTACGCTACTTGTATTCCATGGCGAACGTCGACGATTTCAACAGCCCGAATCCTCCCGCGACTACGGACGATCAGCGGCTCATGATAGTGGTCGATATCAGGGGGAAGGTATAGCGCCCCTACGGGGCGCAAAGCGGCGCGCGGGGAATCGCGTCGATGCGGGTCCCCCCGCTCAAAGCTTGAGTCCGAGCGAGAACTCGAGGCCGCGTTCGCTCTTCACCGCGACCTCGGCCGACAACTGCTTGCTCAGGATGTCGATGAACTTGAAGCCAAGGCCCCCGTCCTTTCGCCAATCGAATCCCGATCGCAAACCCTGGCCGTCGTCCGCGATCGACAGCTTGAGATGGCCTTCGGCTTTCTCGGCCTTTACCCAAACCCTCCCCGAGCTGCGCGACGCGAAGGCGTGCTTCAAGGCGTTCGTGATGAGCTCGTTCACGATCAGCCCGAGGGAGGACGCGCGCTTCGCGTCGAGCTCGAGATCGGGATCGACGATGCTGGTGTCGATGACTATGGGCGCATTTCCGTCGAGGCAGGTGCTTTCGATGCTTCGCACGATATCCTCCAGGAATGCGCCGATCTTCAGGGTGAAGTTCCCGCCCTGGGCGGTCGCCATGTGATCGTGGAAGAGGGCGATCGCCTGGATCCGCATCTGCGCCTCGAGGAGCTTGTCCGCGCAGATCCGGTCGGAAAGCCCGCCCCGTTGGAGCGATATCATGCTCGCGAGGAGGCTGAGGTTGTTCTTGATGCGGTGATGCGATTCCTTGAACAGAAAGGCACCGTCCTTCAGCGTGGCTATTATTTCATTCTTCGCCGAAACTTCCTCGGTGACGTCGCAGAGCGACAGGAGGGCCCGGTCTCCCGCTTCCGCGCCCCGGCCGATCCGCGTCATCCGCGACTTGAGATGGCGCTCCGGTCCATCGCCCGAGCGGATCGTCCAGGTATTCTCGTAGGCCGCCGCCCGATCCGAGCGCAGCCATTCCTCGAGGCCGAGGACATCGCGATCCCTCAGGTTCAGCAGCTGGGACAGCCTTCTGCCTCGGCAATCCGCGGCGCCGGTGCTGCCGCACAACGACTGCGCCTGTCCGTTCAAATTCCTGACGACGAGGCCGTCCGAGCCGCAGTCGAGCTCGATGAGGGGAAAGGGCGCCGAATCGAAGATCGTCTGCCCGGTGGATTCGCGCTCCTGTGACGGCCCCAGGACGAATTGATAGGAGCCGTCCCCCATGGCGGCCGTGTGGAACACCGCTTTGAGCGTATTCCCGTCCTTGCTGACGAGGGAACCTTCGGCCTTTACGCGTCCGATTTTCCGGAATTCGGGAAAACTGTCGCGTATCGCGCCGGCGCCGATCGAATCGAGATACAGTTCGCCGATCTCCTCTCTCGAATAGCCCAGCATTCTCCTGGCCGAAGCGTTCATCGCGATGAACCTGCCCGAGCCTTCGACGATCATCATGGAATCGGGGGAGCTCTCGGAGAAGGTATGAAATCGGGTAGCTCCTCGTTCGTTGGAGGCCATCGGTTCCTCCGAAAAGACCGGCAGCACGTCACTGTTGGTTTACTTTTTGCTAATATATTAAGACCTATACTTAAGTGACAAGTGAATAATTTCGCCTCGGCTAGCCGGATGGATGCGGGAGAAAAAAGGGCATCGCTCCCGAAGGGGCGACGCCGCGAACCGGCGAGCCGAAAGCCTTAAACAGCCGGGTCCTCGCCGGGCTACTTCAGATATTTGTCGAAGTTGCTCGCGTAGTCTCCCGACGCCCTGAGCTGTTTGAGCCCCGCGAGGCGGGGCTACTCCGCCAAGGGGAGGATCAGTCTGGTGCGATAGCTCTTCGGGGAGCGCGGAAGGATGGCTCCCGGTCCCCTGCAGTAGACTTCCCTGATCGGAGCGACGACCCGCAGGGCCTTCGCGGCGACGAAACCGAATATCCTGCGATACGAGTCGCCTATTGTCTCGTAGGGTCCCCTATGGACGAGGCAGAGGGCCCTGCAGCCGGGCAGGGCGCCGACCGATCCCCCCGTGGCCCTCCTCGCGGCTTCCTGGGCGTCCACGCGGAGGGGGAGGCAGACCTCGATCTCGGCATCTTCCGAATACTCGAGCTCGCGGTAGAGGGCGAAGCAGGGTCCCCCCGCCCAGGCGCCGAACTCGCGATAGAGCGAGCCTATCGAGGCGCCGATCTCGGAGTACCTTCCGCGATAGCCCCTCCTCGCGACGAGGAGCTCTTCGATCTCGGCCGTCTCGATCTCCTCGCGGTCGGCTTCGGACGCGGTTTCCCTCTCGCCGGAGACGAAGCTCTCGATCTCGGCCTGGATGCGCCGGTAGCGCTCGATGCGCGCGCCGAGCTCGCGGGCCTTGCGCTCGAGCCGGGCCAGACCCTCTCGCGCCCGGCCTTCTTCCTCGTCGCGGATTATCTCGGCGATCTCCTCCAGGCCGAAATCGAGCTCTCGCAGCCGCCTCACGAGACCGGCCTTGCGGAACGAGGAGTCGTCGTACCAGCGGTAGCCGGTCGCCGCGTCGACGCGAGAGGGCTCGAGTAGGCCGATCTCGTGGTAGTAGCGCAGGGTCTTCACGGGGAGGCGGGTCACGAGGGAGAAGTCCCCGATGCGGTATTCCATGGCTCGGGAATGGTAGCATCGTTTGCCGCTCGGCGCTATTCGAAGAAGGAGGATGCGGCCCTCGGGAAGAGCTCGGCGTCGTCGGCTATGAAATGGTCGCCTCCCGGGATGGGTACTTCCTTCAGACCGGGGATGACGCGGTATTGATCGAACATGGCCGCCCCTCCCGTATCTCCCGTCCCGAAGACCATGGTCGCCGGCGCGGAGATACGCGACAGGGCGGCCGAGTAATCGTGGCTCCGGCCCATAGAGAAGAAGATCGCCTCCATCATCCAGCCGCCTATGAGGGCGGGATCCGTCGCGCCGATGGTCTCGTTCGGGGTTCCCCGGGCGGCGCATGCGGCCTGGTAGAAGGGAATGAAGCCGGCGTTGATCTTCCGCATCTCCTCCTCGCCGCGCGAGAAGATCCTGCCGTAATCGAAGAACTCCCCGAGCCAGGCTCGGTAGGAAGCCCTCCGGGATTCGGGAAGGAGGCGTCTCACCTGTTCGTAGAGACCGCCGTCCTTCTGCGGCAGCGCGACAAGCTCGGCCGGCGCGACGAGGAGGAGCTTGCCCGTGTGCTCGGGAAACTCGATGGCGTACAGGGCCGCGATGAAGCCGCCGAAGGAGTGCCCCACCAGGTCGATCGTCTCGACATCGATCGCCCGCCTCAGGCGCTCCACGTCGGCGATCTGCTGGGCCAAACCCAGCCTGGCCTCGAGGGCAGCGACTTTCGCCGGGTAGCTGCCGGCCCCGAAGCGGTCGAAGGGCCTGGTCGACAGACCCGATCCCCTCTGATGGTAGTAATAGAAGCTCCTCCTGGCCTCGAAGGCGCCGAGGCCGCGCCAAGCCTCGTTCGAGGGGTAGCCGGGCCCGCCGAAGATGACGATCGCGGGTCTGCCTTCGCCGCGGCGAAAGCCCGCCAGCGCGATGCCGCGCTCGACCTCGATGCGGAACTCCTCGGTTCCGTCGGCCCGCCTCGTCCCCCACACCAGCTTTCCGTAGGGCTCGAGATCGACGAGCCCCTTGGCGGCCTTCGTCCTCAGATCGCCCGGTCTGTACATGGCCTTGCCCCAGCTCTGGAAAGTGAACAGGGCCGCGACGGCGGCGAGCGCCACCAGGGCCGCGAGAGCTCCGAAGAGCATCGCTCTTGTATTCATATAGTTCCTCCTGGGCCCAGGCTCGACCCTCCAGCGACTGGAGAGTCAAGTGTCATGTCGCTGTCCGGGTGCTTTTTTTGTTGACAGGGCAGACAAAGTGTCTCATTGTTCGTGTCGAGTGATTGCTCACTCGTAACGTTCTTTCTCGAGAGGCTCCTATGGGATACGCCATTTCCACCTACCACGATGTCGACGATATCTATCGTCGCCTCCATCTTCTCGTACAGGAACCCGCTCGCCCGATAGCCCGCGAGGCGATGGCCGCCTATCTCGAGCGCCTCGACGAGGAGTGCCCCAAGTCCCTCGCCGTGGTCGCCGAGGCCAAGAAATACATACCGGGCGGCGTCCAGCACAACCTCGCCTTCAACTACCCCTTTCCCCTGGTGATCGACCGGTCGGAGGGCTCCTGGCTCTACGACATAGACGGCCGTCGCTATACCGACTTCCTCCAGGCTGGCGGCCCGACGATTCTCGGGGGCAACGATCCCGCGGTGCGGAAGCAGGTCATCGAGGTGATCGAGCACGTCGGCCCCTCGACGGGTCTCTTCCACGAGTACGAGCTCGCCCTGGCCAAGGAGATCAACCGCCACATGCCGGCGGTGGAGATGTTCCGCATGCTCGGCTCGGGCACCGAGTCAGTGCTCGCCGCGATCCGGGTCGCGCGGCTCGCGACGAGGAAAAAGCGGGTCGTCAAGATCGGCGGCGCCTATCACGGCTGGTCGGATCAGCTCGTCTACAGCCTCAAGGTGCCGAACACGAAGCGCTACGAGGCGCACGGCATACCCGCCGCCTGCTCGCGGTACACCGACGAGGCCCGCCCGAACGACCTCGCCTCGCTGGAGCGCGTCCTCGGGCTGAACCGCTTCCGCGGGGGCACTGCCTGCGTCCTCATCGAGCCCGTGGGGCCCGAGAGCGGGACGAGGCCGGTGGCGATGGACTACAACAAGGGAGTGCGCGCGCTGTGCGACAAGTACGGCGCCCTCCTCGTCTTCGACGAGGTAGTCACCGCCTTCCGCATCGGCCTGGGAGGGGCCCAGGGTTTCTTCGGCGTGAAGCCCGACCTCACGACCTTCGGCAAGATCGTCGCGGGCGGCTACCCCTCCGCGGGAGGCCTCGGGGGGAGGAGGGATCTCGTGATGCTCATGGCCGCCGGGCTCGAGACGGGCAAGAAGCGCGCCTACGTAGGGGGCACGATGGCCGCCAACCCGCTTTCCTCTGCGGCAGGCTACTTCTCGCTGCGCGAGATCGAGAAGCGCGACGCCTGCGCGGTCGCGGGCAGGGCGGGGGACCGCCTCACGGGGGGGCTCCAGAGGAAGATCGCCGAGCTGGGCCTACCTTTCGTGGCCTACAACCAGGGATCGATCGTCCATCTCGAGACCGTGGGAGCCATGTTCTTCGACCTCGACCTCCTCCACATCCGGCGCTTCCTGGTCGAGACCAAGGCGAGGAAGCACTATATGGAAGAATACGGCGCGGCCTATGCCGCCGAGGGCCTCGTGACCCTCGCGGGGAGCCGCATGTACACGAACGCCGCCCAGACGGACGAGGTCATCGACGATGCTATCGAGCGTTTCGCGAGAGTCTTCGCGAAGGTCGCCCCCGCGGGCACTGAGGCGGCGAAGTGACCGAGGCCGAGGCGAGGGAGACGGTCAGGGCGGCCGGCGTCGAGCTGGTCGAATCGGGTCTCGTCGACGGCACCTGGGGCAACATCTCGGTCCGCTTCTCCCCTGAGCGCCTGGCGATCACCCCGACAGGCCGGGACTACAGGAGCCTGGGGGCCGAGGACATCGTGCTGGTGGATATCGCCACCGGCGAGAGCGAGGGGGGCAGGCCCTCGACGGAGACGCCCCTCCACCTGGCGCTCTACCGCGAGAGGCCCGAGATCGGAGCCGTCGTCCACACGCACTCGATGAGCGCGTCGACCGTGGCCGCGGCGCGGCGCGAAGTGCCGCCCATCCTCGACGACTTCGCGCAGATCGTCGGTCCGAGTCTGCGCACGGCCGACTACGCCATTCCCGGCTCCGGCAGGATGGCGAAGGTCGTGGTGAAGGCCATGAGGGGGAGGATGGCGGCCCTCCTGGCGAACCACGGGGCGGTGGCCGTGGGGCGCGGCATGAAGGAGGCACTCCTCTGCGCCCGCATGGTGGAAAAAGGCTGCCGCGTCTTCATCGAGGCGGAATTCCTCGGAGGCGCGAAACCCCTCGCCCCGGTCGAGGCCTGGGCCATGCACAAGGTGTTCCTCGCCAAGTACTCGAAGATCGAGCAGGCCAGGCCGCGATGAGCGAAACCGTCTGCGTCCTCGCTGTCGACGTCGGCACTACGGGGGCGAAGACCTGCGTCTATCGCCTCGGCCCGCGAATCGAGCTCGTCGCGAGCGCCCAGTTCGAGTACCCGATCCGCTTCACCGAGGGCGGAGGGGCCGAGCAGGATCCCGAGGACTGGTGGAAGGGCGTCTGCAAGGGCGCGAGGTCCAGCCTCGCGCTCTCGGGCCTCGAGGCCAAGGACATCCGCGGCATCGCCTTCTGCTGCCAGATGCAGAGCCTCGTCCTCGTCGACTCGGGGGGCCGGGCCCTGAGGCCTGCCATGAGCTACATGGATCAGCGCGCGGTCGAGGAGAAGCGCCGCGGCATCGAGCGCGGTCTCAAGGTCGCGGGGATGAGTCTCGCGAAGCTCCTGCCCTCGCTCCTCGTCGCGGGCGGCGTCTCGGCGAGCGTGAAGGACCCGGTCTGGAAGTATCACTGGGTCCGCGAGCACGAGCCCGAGGTCTTCGAGAAGGTCTCGAAATGGCTGGACGTGAAGGAGTATCTTGTGGCCCGCGCTACCGGGCGCTTCGCCATGACGCCGGACTCGGCCAACGCCACCTTCCTTTACGACACGCGGCCGGGCCGCAATCGCTGGAGTCCGGCGCTCTGCGGCCTCTTCGAGGTCGATCCGGCCCACCTGCCCGAGGTGATCGGGCCCTCCGAAGTCGCGGGCCCGCTCAAGGCCGGGGCTGCCTCGGAGCTCGGGCTCGAGCCGGGCACGCCCGTCTTCGGGGGCGGGGGCGACCTCTCCCTCATAGCCCTCGGCTCGGGCGCGGCCGAGCTCAACCAGGCCCACGTCTACATGGGCACTTCGGGCTGGGTCGCCGCGTCGGTAGACCGCAGGGCCGTCGATACCGAGGCTATGGCCGCCTCCGTCCTCGGAGCCATCCCGGGGCGCTACAACTACATCTCGGAGCAGGAGACCTCGGGAAAGTGCATGGAATGGATGCGCGACCACCTCGCCCTCGACGAGATCGGGCTTTACCTCGGGGCGCGGCACGCCGCCGAGGATCCGGAGAAGCGCTACGCGTCGATCTTCGATTTCCTGGACCAGACCATCGAGAGCGTGCCGCCCGGTTCGGGCGGAGTCGTCTTCGCCCCTTGGCTCCGCGGCTCGAGAAGCCCCTTCGAGGATCCCAACGTCCGGGGCATCTTCTTCAACATCGGGATCGATACGGGGAAGCGCTGCCTGGTCCGGGCGGTCGCGGAGGGGCTCGCCCTCCAGTGCCGCTGGCAGTACGACGCGATCAGGCGCAAGGTGCCGGCCCGCGGCCCCCTGCGCTTCGTGGGCGGCGGCGCCCGATCCGGGAGCATAGGAGCGATGATAGCCGACGCCACGGGCGAGCTCGTCGAGGTCCCCAAGGATCCGCAGAACTCGGGCGCCCTGGGGGCGGCCATGCTCTGCGCCGCGGGCCTCGGCCTCGCTTCGACGATCGAGGACGCGGCCAGCCTCGTCCCGGTCGAGAGGACCATCGAGCCGAAGCCGGGCAACAGGGGCGTCTACGACGAGCACTATCGCGTCCTGAAGAGGCTCTACTACTCCAACAAGCGGAGCTTCAAGGCGCTGAACGAGGTCGAGGCCCCGGAGGCGAGTCGAAATGGAAGGGAATAGCTATCGAGTCTACGGCTACAGGTGGGTGGTACTCGGCGTCAGCATGCTCGTGAACCTCACGATCCAGGTCCTCTGGATCGCCTACGCGCCGATCACGACGCAGTCGGCCGCGTTCTACGGTGTCTCCGAGCTGCAGATCGGCTTCTTCGCCATGATCTTCATGATCGCCTTCGTACCCCTATCCATCCCGATCTCGTGGCTCATCGACCGCTTCGGCTTCTACCCGACGGTCGCCTTCGGCTCGGTCGTGACCGGCGCCTGCGGGATACTGCGCGGGATGGCGGGCTCGAACTTCGCGCTCGCCTTCGCGGCGACGGTCGGCATCGCCGCGGCCCAGCCCTTCCTCCTCAATTCCTGGACCAAGCTATCCGCCCTCTGGTTCCCCTCGGGGGAGAGGGCCACCGCCGTGGGCCTCGTCACTCTCGCCAACCTCGTCGGCACTGCCGTGGGCACGGCGCTCACGCCCGTCCTCGCCGCTTCGATGCGGATCCCGACGGTGCAGCTCTACTACGGGATCGCGGCTTCCGCGACCGCGCTCCTGTTCCTCTTCCTCGCCCGCGAGCGCCCGGCGAGCCCGCCCGACGCGCTGGCCGCCGAGAAGAGGGCCCTCATGCTCGAGGGGCTCAAGCGCGCCCTCGCCATGAAGCCCTTCCGGCGCTACCTCATCATCGCCTTCATCGGGCTCGGCATCTTCAACGGCATCACGACCTGGATCGAAGGCATCGTAAAGCCGAGGGGCTTCGGCTCGGAGCAGGCGGGAATCGTCGTCGCGATCATGCTCGTCGCCGGAGTCATCGGAGCCGTGGCGCTGCCCGCCCTCTCCGACCGCAGGGGCAAGCGACGGCCCTTCATCCTCCTCGGCATCATCGTCGCCATTCCCGGCCTCGTCGGCCTCGCGATCGCGCCGAGCTTCCCCCTCCTCGCGGCCTCGAGCTTCGTCCTGGGCTTCTTCCTCGTATCGGTGAACCCGACCGGCACCCAATACGCGTCCGAGATCGCGCTGCCGACGCCCGAAGGCACGTCGAACGGGCTCATCTCGCTCGCGGGGCAGATATCGGTCGTCCTGGTGTACGCCATGGAGCCCCTGCAGAGGGCCACGGGATCCTACACCCTGCCCCTGCTTCTCTTCGCGCTCCTCCTCGTGGCGAGCGTAGCGCTCGCCGCGACCCTCAAGGAGCCGGCCACGCTGCGCGAGGAGGCGTCGGAGAGGGACAGGCAGGGGACCGCTATCGCGAATCCCCGAGGCTCCCCGGCCCGAGGGCGCGCATGATGAAGGCCAGCGATCGCGCGACGAGCTCGTCGGGCGTCCAGGCTTCGCGCCCGGCCTCGCCGGAGACTCCGAGGAAGAGCCACAGCCGCGCCCGGTAGTAGACCGACCCGACGGAGAACTGGGTCATGAGGAGGATGTCGTCGAGGAAGAAGGCGGCCCAGCCGGGGTCGAGGCTCGCCTCGACTTCGCCCCGGCCCTGGGCCTCGGCGATGAGGGCGCGGTAGCGCGAGGCCGAGACGGCCTCGATACTGTCGGAGAGCGGGGAGGCGAGGCGCGAAAGCTCCTCGGTGGTACAGGCAATATAGAGGCGCACGGCCTCGGGGTCGGCGAGCGAGGTGTCGACGCAGGCGCGGAGGAGGGATTCGACCCGGCCCGCGAAGCTCGACTCGCGGGCCAGGACCGCGTCGATAGAGTCGGCGATGACCTTGTGGTACTCTTCGATTAGGGTGAGGAAGAGGTCTTCCTTGGTCCGGAAGTACTTGTACATCGAGCCGACGCTGATGCCGGCCTCTTCGGCGATCTTGTTGATATTGGCTCCCGCGAAGCCCGACGCGGCGAAGCCGCGCTTCGCAGCGTCGAGGACCCTCGCCCTCTTGTCCTCGGGGAGTCGCTCGAAGGTGGCGGTCCACCTCCGGTCCATCGCATTTTCCATCGTTCTTCCCTCTCGCGGCGCTCGGCCCGGATTCTACCGCAAATCTCCGAAAGGGATAAGGGCGAGCGGCATCCTTCCCGATCCGCCCGGCGAAAATCGGCGCTCGCCAAATGCCGCGCGAGGGTTTATCATGCAATATGAAAGAATTGCGCGAGTCGAAGCGAGTCCCCTTTTCGGCTCAGATCGAGCAGCTCGTGGTGCACGCCTCGGACTATCCTAGGCTGGGCGCCGACGACGAGTTCCTTGAAGCCAAGGCCCTCAACATCTCGTCGGGCGGCATCGCATGCGAGTCGCGGACGACGATCGATCCCCTGTCCCGGGTCTACTTCATCTTCTCGGTTCCGACGCCCGGAGGCAGCCGCCGCATACGCTCCGACGGCTACGTTGCCCACGCCACGTCCGAGGGCGGGCGCTACGTCCTGGGGCTGCGCTTCGTCGACCTGTCGCCGGAGGATCAGGCGGCGATCGACGCCTACATCGATTCCGCAGGATAGGGCGGAGTCGACAATCCGATCTCGCTGGACCGGGGGGACATCGGATCACCTCCCCGGCGCGCCCGCGCCTTGACACGTGCCATCCAATATGGAAGATTGGCAGATGAAAAACAGAGGAGTCATAATGAAAAGGCTTTGCGCTTTGATCGGGTTCGTGGCAGTCCTGGGACTTATCGTGTCCTGCGGCGGCAAGGCGCCGGCCAAGGTCCAAGCCGCGGCTCCTCCCCAAGCCCCGGCGGCCCCCCTCCCGGCCGACGGAGTGATAGCAGCCCTGCCCGTTCACATCAGCTTCGCGGATAAGGACGGCATGGTCCCCAAGCTCAGCCCAAAAGGGCTCTCGACTCCGGAATCCTGGGGGACATGGTCTTCCGCCAAAGAGGCGACCTTGCAGTTCAACTTTGCCGAGCCGGTTCCGGCCGCGGCGATCGCCACCCTCGAGTATCACGCTCTCGCCAATCCCCAGCATCCACAGAACTTCACCTTCTCCTGGAACGGCAAGAGTCTGGGCAGTCAGACCTTTAAAGACGGAAGCACAAACCATACTGCCTTCGATCTCTCGGGCCAGATCGCGAAAACCAACACTTTGACGATCGAAGTACCGGATGCGGTCACGCCTAAGGCCTTAGGGATGGGAGCCGACGCGCGCGAGCTCGGGATCGCGCTCCAGTCGATTGAGTTCACCGCGAAATAACCAGCTGATCGCCTACTTCTAGACCTCTTCGAGCTTCGGATAGGCGGGGAGCTGTTCTCTCTTCCCCGGCCTCGCTATCATGGGCTCTGCCGCGCTCTGCGGTAATGGAGAGGAGAGCAGCCTTTGGAAGAAGGACGAAGCGGGACCGGGACGGGCGGGGCGGCGATACGGGCCGCCGGGACGACGGTCTTTCCGGTATTGATAGCGATGAGCGTCTCGCACCTCCTGAACGATTCCATGCAATCCCTCATTCCGGCGATCTACCCCATCGTCAAGGACTCCTTCCATCTGAACTTCGCCCAAATAGGACTCATCACCCTGACGAACCAGGTGACGGCGTCGCTGTTCCAGCCGGTCGTGGGCTCGATAACGGATCGAAGGCCACAGCCCTACTCGCTGGCCTGCGGCATGGTCTTCACCCTCGTCGGGCTCGCGGCACTGTCCTTGGCGCGGAGCTTCGAAGTGCTCCTGGTCTCCGTGTGCCTCGTCGGCCTGGGCTCCTCCGTCTTCCACCCCGAGGCCTCGCGGGTCTCCAACATGGCAGCGGGCAGGCGGCGCGGCCTCGCGCAGTCGGTTTTCCAGGTGGGGGGCAACGCCGGCTCGGCCCTGGGGCCCCTCTTCGCGGCCACGATAATCTCGGTGCGAGGGCGCTCGAGCGTGATCTGGTTCACCTCCCTGGCCCTGATAGGCATAGTCGTGCTCGCCAGGGTGGGAAAATGGTACGCATTAACGATCGCATCGAGAAGGAAGGCCGCAGGCCGGGAGCCCCAGGAGTTCCGCCCGCCCGTGGCGCGCGGCAGGGCCGCCGTCTCGGTCCTCATCCTCCTCGCCCTCATCTTCTCGAAGTACTTTTACCTGGCGGGGATGAACAGCTACTTCACCTTCTTCCTGATCGACCGCTTCGCGCTGTCCGTACGATCGGCGCAGCTCCACCTCTTCCTCTTCCAGCTCTCGGTCGCTGCCGGGACCCTGATCGGCGGCCCGGTCGGCGACCGCTTCGGGCGCAAGTACGTGATTTGGGGCTCGATCCTCGGCGTGGCCCCCTTCACCCTCGTCCTACCCTACGCGAGTCTCCTGTGGACCACCATCCTCTCGGTCCTGATAGGGATGATACTGGCCTCGGCCTTCTCCGCGATCCTGGTCTACGCCCAGGAACTGCTGCCGGGAAGGCTGGGGCTGATCTCGGGGCTCTTCTTCGGCTTCGCCTTCGGCATGGGCGGCATAGGCTCGGCGGTGCTGGGAGGGATGGCGGACCGGGGAGGCATCCAGCACGTCTACCGCCTCTGCGCCTTCCTCCCCCTCCTCGGCCTCATCACCGGGCTCCTGCCCGATATCGAGCAGAGGCGGAGGAAGGCGGGCCGGGGCTGACCGCCCGGCCCGTCCGCCGCGCGCTCCGGGCTAGGAGCCGTCCGCCCGCCTTCTAAGCTTAGGCCTGGCCTTCCTGAAGCTGACGAGGGTGCCGATCTCTTCGTCGTAGATGTTGAGGCGCAGGGACTCGAAGCCGGAGCGAAGCGTTATCGGCTTGACCCCCTGGACCTCGGGCACCGTCTCCTGCGCCTCCTTGAGCATGTAGTTGGGGATGCGGGGCAGGAGGTGGTGGATGTGGTGGAAGCCGATGTTGCCGGAGAACCAGCGGAGGATGGCCGGCAGGTCGTAGTACGAGGCGCCGAAGAGGGAGGCCTTCACCTGGTCCCACTCGGCGTCGCGGATCCAGTACACGCCCTTGAACTGGTGCTGGATGTAGAAGAGCCAGGTCCCGACGACGGTCGAGACGTAGGTGATAGGCAGCTGTATCGCGATATAGGGGACGATGCCCATGGTGGCCGCGGCCAGGGCCACGAGGCCGGCGAGGACCGCGTCGGTGGCCAGGGTCCCGATGACATCGTACTTCTTGGTGTAGTTCTGGGGGAAGCGCGCGACGACCACGAAGCTGATCGGGGCGAAGATGAGGAAGAGGAAGATCGGATTGCGCAGGGTCCGGTAGACGATGCGGCGCGGCAGGCTCGCCGCGCGGTACTCCTGCACGGTCATCGTGGGGACGTCGCCGACGCCGCGCTTGTCCAGGTTCGCGACCGTGGCGTGGTGGATAGCGTGGGAGCGGCGGAAATCGGGGAAGGAGGAGAAGGTGAGGACTCCGCAGATGTAGCCGAAGATGGAATTCATCCTCGAGTCGTTCGAGAAGGAGTAGTGGCCGCAGTCGTGGAGGATGATGAAGGTCCGGACGAGGAAGCCCGCCGCCGGTATCGACATGACCAGGACGATCCAGTAGGGAAGTCCGAGATGGTAGGCGATGTACATGGCGGCGAAGACGGCCGCGTAGGGCAGGATGGAATTGAGGAGCTCCTTCAGGGACCTGCGGGTGTCGATCTTCTCGAAACGCTTCATCGCCACGAGCCAATCGGGCTTTTCCATGGGATCCTCCTCGGCGCTAGGCCTCGTGGATATACCTCCCGCCGCGCAGGTAGGAGACGATCGAGGCGATCAGGGACAGTCCCGCGGCGCCGTAGAAAGTCAGCCTCAGGCTGTCCATGAAGGCCGGAGCCATCAGGGAGGGGAAGAAGCGCTTGCCGAGCACGAGGCTCCGCGCGGTCTCGGGCAGGCCGGACAGGACTTGGGGCGAGAGAATCTGCCGCATCGGATTGTAGCCGAGGAAGGCGGCGAAGAGGGCCCCGGTGGGCGGGAGGGTGGCCGCCTGGGAGGCCGCGCCGGACGGGATGCCCGCCGCGACCAGGCCCGAGTAGAGGGCTCCCGGCAGGCTGCGGGCTAGGCCGACGATGACCAGGCTGAAGAAGAGGGACATGCTCACGAGGGTCCCGGCGTTCTGGATCGTCGCCCTCATGCCGGAGGCCGCGCCGCGGTACTCGGGCGGGACCGCGTTCATGATGGCCGTCATGTTGGGGGAGCTGAACAGGCCCATGCCCAGGCCTACCAGGACGAGGATGAGCATGAAGGGCAGGTAGGAGAAGTCGGCCGGCAGGGCGACGAGGAGGAGGAAGCCCGCCATGAGGACGACCAGGCCCAGGGTGGCGAGGGCTCGCGAGCCGTGGCGGTCGGAGAGCCAGCCGGAGAGAGGACCCATGATGAAGAAGCCGACCAGCATGGGGGCCATGTAGATGCCGGCCCAGAGCGGGGTGTCCTCGTAGGCGTAGCCGTGGAGCGGCAGCCAGATTCCCTGCAGCCAGATGATGAGCATGAATTGCAGCCCGCCCTGGGCTACGGCGTAGAGGAAGCCGCTCAGGTTGCCGGCCGCGAACATCCGGATGCGGAAGAAGCTCAGGCGGAACATCGGGAAGCGGGCCCGGCGCTCGATGAGGACGAAGACCGCGAGTAGGACCAGCCCGGCGGCGATGCCGGCCAGGACCAGCGGATTCTCCCATCCCATGACGGAGCGCCCGTAGGGCATGATGCCGTAGTTCAGGGCCACGAGGAGGACGATGAGTCCCGCGCCGAAGGTCAGGACGCCGGGCAGGTCGAGCTTCTGGTTCCGGGCTATGGCTCCGGTCTCCTTGAGCTTCAGGTAGGCCCAGATCGTCCCGGCGATGCCGACCGGCACGCTGACGAGGAAGACGAGGCGCCAGTTCAGCGCGGCCAGGAAGCCCCCGAGGATGAGCCCGATCAGGGAGCCGCTGATGAAGGCGATCTGGTTCAGCCCCAGGGCCATGCCCCGCTCGAGCGGCGGGAAGGCGTCGGTCAGGATGGCCGCGCTGTTCGCGAGGAGGAAGCCGCCGCCGATGGCCTGGACCATGCGGAAGACGACCACCTCCATCGCGCCCGCGTCGCCCTTCCCCGGGGTGAAGAAGAGGAGGATCGAGGCGGCCGTGAAGACGGCGAAGCCGAGGTTGTAGAGGCGCACGCGGCCGAACATGTCCGACAGTCTCCCGAAGGAGACGAGGAGGGTGGCCACGACCACCGAGTAGCCCATGAGGATCCAAAGAAGATAGAAGGTCTCGTTCGGGGCCAGGGGATCGATACCGAGGCCGTTGAAGATGCTCGGGAGCGAGATGAGCACTATGTTGTTGTTGATGGAAGCCATCAGCGTGCCGAGCGTCGTGTTCGACAGGGCTATCCATTTGTAACCCTCGTCCGGCTCCCTCGCCGCCGTCATCCCCCGCGATCCGTCGGACTTCATACTTCGTACTCCCGCGCCAGATGCATTCCGCTCTCGACCCCGCGGACGCCGGGAACCGATCGGGCCGCGGCGGCGGCGAGCTCGACGGCCGCCTTCGTGCTCGAGACCCCGCCGAGGGTCACGAGCCCGGCCTCGGCCACCGCCGTCAGGCCGGATATGCGCACTCTCTTCACGCAGGCGATCTCGATCAGGACCTTCTGGCCCAGGAGGAGATCCGGGATCATGCGTCTACCGGCGGTCTCGTCGTCCTCCCCTATCGTCAGGGCCAGGAAGCCCTGGATGGTCCGGGCCGCCCGGGGGGCGTCCAGCCTCCTCGTATTCAAGGTGAGGTCGTATTCTCTGGGGTCCGCCCAGCCGCTCTCGAAGTAGATCCTGCTGAAGCCGACCCGGTCGTGATCGCACTGCTCCACCATCTGCCTGGCCTGGCGCTCGTCGCAGGCAAAGCGCTCCATGGTCCTCGCCACGCGCAGGTCGAGCGGCGCGGCGACGCGGACGGCCAGGTGGCTCGGGAGCTTCCTGAAGATCACGGAGCCGCCCCTCCCCACCACGATGCAGTCGCCTTCCGAGGCCTCCTCGTACAGCGCGAGCTTCAGGTACTGGAGGTAGTCGGCCCAGTCCTCCGAGATGGAGGACCAGAGGCGCGGCCTTCTCTCGTCGAACTTCTGCTGGCGCTCCGGCCGGAATCCGTGCTCGACCAGGCGCTTCTCGATATAGTCGCGATCGACGATCCGGAAGCCGGTCAGCCGGCCGAGCTCCGCGGCCGTCTCCTCGCCGAGGGCTGCCATCTCCCGGGCGATAGTGACGATTGGCATTGCCGGTTCTCCTTCGGCCTCATCATAAACCCTAGCCCCTCGCCCGGCCAAGCGCCAGGGATTTGAGCATCCAGCTCGGCAGGGGCTCCTCGTGGTCCCGGCCGCGGAGATTCAGGTACCATCCGAGCTTCGCGAGCACCGGGATGCGATGAGTCTCGACGAACTCGATCAGGGTGCCGTCCGGGTCCTCGATGTAGGCGAAGCGTCCCGAGGCCTCCCCCATGCCGAAGCTCTCGGCCCCGCCCGAGTCGGCGCCGGGAGAGCTGTCGGCCGTGAAGGGATGCCCCGCCGCGGCGCAGTCCCGCTTGTACTCGGCCATGCCCCCTATGTCGAAGCAGAGGTGGATGAATCCGAGGTCGCCCCAGAGCCGGCCTTCGAAGAGTCGGCGCGGAGCGCCGTCCAGGGCCTGGAGGAGCTCGAGCTCCCCCGGACCGAGAAGCTTGGAAAAGGGACCTGCCGGAGGGGCCGATCTGGCGAGCAGGACCCTGCGGAATCGTCCTTCGCCGCCCGGCAGACCTTTCAGGTCCTCGAAGGAGCCCTCGCCTCGGTAGAGCGGAGTATCGTAGCCGAGGACTTCCCCGTAGAACCGAGCGGCGGCGTCCAGGTCGGAGACGCCCAGCATCGCGCCGAGAGTCCCCCCCACCGGGGACCGGGTCCTGCCGAAGCGAGGGAGGCCGGAGACTATCTGGAAGGTATTGCCGAAGGGATCGCGGACGAAGGAGTGCTCGACCCCGCGCGGGTCCCGGAGGATTCGCGACGCCTCCTTGCCGAGGCTTCGGACGGCGGCGCCGAGATCCGCGGCCCGGAGCTTGGCGGCGAAGATGCCCAGGTCCCCGAGACGAGGTTCGAAGGGGCAGGGCAGGGGTTTGCGGTCGACATACTGCCATATTTCCAGGCCGCCTCCGCCCTGGAGGTTGAGGGCCAGGATAGCGCGCCTGCTATGCGGCTCGTTCCCCGTATAGGGGAGCATATCGGCAGCGATGCCCGAATCGTCGATGAGAGGGATATCGAAGCCGAGCTTCCGGCGGTACCAATCCCAGGCCTTCCCGGCATCGGCCACGCCGACTCCGACCTGCTGAACGCCACCGAAGACCTTCATGGCGACCGCTCTCCTATGCCCTTCCGTAGAGCTTGTCGATGCCGCTCCAATCTATGGCGAGATCGAGCCTCTTCTCGTCGCGGAGCGCCTCGAAGGCCCTGAGGGTGAGCTCGATGTCCTCGTCCTCGTGGCTCGCGGTGGGCACCATGCGGAACTCGACATAGTTCTTGGGGATGACGGGATACATGATGCCCGTCACGAAGACTCCATGGTCGCGGAGAAAGCGGATCCAGTCCATCGCCACGGCCGGGTCGCCGCCACCGGGGAGGAATACCGGCACGATGGGCGACTCGACCTCGCCGACTCGGAAGCCGAGATCGCGCAGGCCGGCGGAGAGACGGCGGGCTACCTCGAAGAGTCGCTTGCGCCTCGCCGCTCCGTCCCGGACGAGCTCGAGGGTCTTCTGGAGGCTCTTGACGTAGACCATGGGGAGAGCCTTGGCGAAGACCTGGGAGCGCGCGTTGTACTTGATCCACTCCACGACGTCCTTCCGCGCCGCAGACACTCCGCCGATCGAGGCGAAGGCCTTGGCGAAGGTGCCGAAGTAGATGTCGACCCTGTCCGCCACGCCGAAGTGCTCGGCCGTGCCTCGGCCCGTCGGACCCATGACGCCGAAGCCGTGGGCGTCGTCTATCATGAGACGGGCTTCGTACTTGTCCTTGAGCTCGCAGATCGCGTCGAGCTTCGCGAGGTCGCCGGTCATGCCGTAGACGCCCTCGGTGATCACGAGCACGCCCTTCTTCCTGGTCTTGTTGATGTCCGCAAGCAGCTTCTCGAGACTCTCCATGTCGTTGTGGCGGAAGACCCGCAGGTTGCGTCTCGCCTGGGCCGCGCCGACCGCAGCGTCGATGATCGAGGCGTGGTCGAGCTTGTCCACGACGATGACGTCGTCGGGGCCGACGAGGGCGCCGACCGTGCCGATGACGCCCAGGTAGCCGTAATTGAAGAGGATCGAGGCTTCCTTGCCGGCGAAGCCGGCGAGGGACTCCTCGAGGGCCAGGTGCTCGACGGTGTTGCCGCTCATCATGCGGGCGCCCATCGGAGCGCTCGTGCCCCAGGCCTCCAGCGCCTCGCGGGCGGCCGCTTTGACCTCCCCGCTCTCCGCGAGGCCGAGGTAGTTGTTGATCGACCACATGACGCAGTCCTTGCCGGCGAAGCGCATTTTCCTGCCCGGCAAGGATTCCATGATCGGTTGGGTGAAGTAACCGTCGCCCGAGTGCCTGAACTGGCCGAAGTAGCCCCCGTCGGTGCCGCATTTGGCGAATAGGTCGTCGAAGCCCACGAAACCCTCCTAATTACAGGCGCGCCATCGCGTCGAGGAAGCGATCGGGATCGAACTCGTCCTTCTCGACCACGAGATCGGGCCGCAGCATCGCCGCGGAAGGATCGTTCCGCAGGCGCTCGTAGCCGCCCCCCGTGATATTGAGCATGACCAGCGCGTCTCCGGAGATCTCGCCGGCGGCCGCCTTCTTCGCCAGGGAGGCGACGGCGACGCCCGCCTCGGGCGAGATGTCGCAGCCCTCGACCTCGCGGAAGAGGGACTGGGCGGCCCGCGCCTCGGCGTTGGTCGCGGCGACAACCTCTCCGCGCGAGGCCTCGAGACAGTCGAAGAGGCCTCCGACGAGGCCGTAGGGCGGATTCCGGTTGGAGAGGGTCTTCGCGTCGATCTCCTCAATCTTCGCCCTGGCCTCCGCTTCCGCGGTCGCGACCAAGGCTCGGCTGCCCGAGCTCCAGGCATCGAGTATGGGCGTGAAGGGCGCGTTCTGCGAGATCACCAGGCGCATCGTCTTAGGAGAGAAGGACCCGCTTTCGTTGAGGCGGAGGTTCGCCTCGTGGGCGGCGATGGCGCCGGTCCCGCTGCCGACGGCCTGGAAATAATAGTCGGGGATCTCGCCGGCTTCCTCGGCGGCCGAAAGGACGCCGACTCCGAGACCGTCCCGGCGCGCCACGTTCTTGGCCCCGCCCTCGCTGTGGAAGCCCGGGATCCCGCAGATGAGCTCCGCGAGGCGGATCGTCTCGAGGTAGTCGGCCCCGCCCGAGGCGGCGACGATGAAGATGCCGCTTCCCTTCCCGCCGATCGTCCACAGCTCGCCGAGGCAGGACTCCGGGACGACGGCGACTAGGGGCAGGCCGTTGTCGGACGCGGCCTTGACGAAGGCCTTGGCGGTGTTGCCCGCCGAGGCTACCACGAGGGTCCTGCCGTCCTTCGCGGGGAAGCGCGCCAGGACCGCGGCGGCCTCGTAGTCTTTGAAGGTCCCCGTTTCCGTCCGGGCGCCGATCTCGTCCCAGCGGCCGTTGAAGGTCACGTAGAGGCGCGAGAGCCCGAGGCGGGAACCGAGGCGCGCGCTTCTGTACGTGACCGGGACGGCCGAGCCCTCGAGCGGCCCCGCTATCGGCAGCCAGTCGGAGTAGCGGTAAATGCCGTGGAGGGAATCGTCGGGCTTGAATTCCTTGCGGGGATAGAGACTGCGCAGAAGGGAATCCCGACTGCTTCCCGGATTGCGGAGGAGGAGGCCGTCGTCCTCGAGCTCCGACCCGGTTCCCAGGCAGAGGAGGCGATGCTTGAATGTAGTTCGCGAGCCGACGCCGTATTCTGTGGTAGCAACGGGCGATTCGATGATTCGTCCTCTCTTTCAACCGAGCGGATGGGCTAGGATACCTCCGAAGAAGAGATTAGCCAATACGCAGCCGACGACCAGGTTCACGAGGACGATGAGGGCGAAGGCGACGATGGGCTTGGCCCCGATGGAGCGCATCTCGCCGAATCGGGCGTTGAGCCCTATGCAGAGGAAGGTGAGGGTGAAGAACCAGGTCCGCAGGGCGTTGAGGACCCCGATGACGTGGGCATCGACCGCCGGCTTCCCCATCGAGCCGGTGAGCTCCGTCACGAGGATCGAGGCGAGGAGAAAGGCCAGCACGAACTTGGGGAACCTCTCCCAGATCATCCCGGGGCTCGGCCTCGCCCGGCCTTTCGCCGCGCCTCCGGCGGCGCCCGAGGCGCCGGAGGCGACATCCCAGCGCGTGATCGCGAGGGTGGCGAATATAAAGGACAGGAAGCCGATGAAAACGTCGCGGTTGAGCTTGACGAGGGAGAAGGCGCGCACCGCCTTCTCTCCCACCATGGAGGCCGCGGCCAGCCCCGCCGCGTCGGCGAGCTCCGAGCCCCCTATCCAGGCCCCGGTGACGATCTCGCCGAATCCGAGAAGCCGCGCGAGGAGGGGGATGAGGAATACCAGGACGAGGGCGAAGATCACGACGAGGCTGACGACGTAGCCTACCTTCTTCTTGTCCTCGTCGACGCTCGAGCCTATCGCTATCGCCGCGGAGACTCCGCACACCGAGCCGCCGGCGCCGAGGACGGCGATGAAGCGCTTGTCGAAGCCCATCGCGCGGCCCACCAGGAAGGCGACCGTGAAGCCGGCGGCCACTATGGCCAAGGCCTCGAGGAAGCCCCAGCCGCCGCCCTGGACGATGGTCGAGAAGGGGAAACTGGCCCCCAGCAGCACGACGCCGGTCTTGATGAAGAACTCGGTCCGCCCCGAGGCCTCGCGGAACCACTGGGGCAAATGGAAGAGATTGCCTACGACGAGCCCGATCAGGAGGGCCCAGAAGGTGGACTCGAGGCCGTAGAGTTTGAGTGTTTGTTGGCTCCCCAGGACGAGGACGAGGGCGGAGGCGAGGAAGAGGATGGTGAAGGAGGCCGCGTAGCTCCCGAGCTTCCCTCCCATCGCCTTGACCCCCAGCCCGGTCGCGGCCAGGAAGAGGACGAAGACGGCCGCGTAGGCCGGCCACGCGGCGCCGAGACCCGGCAGGAGGGGTTTCGAGGGCCAGGCCGCGGGTATGGCGCCCTTCACGAAATCGAAGACCGGGCCCTTCGCCGCGCCGATCGCCGCGGCAGCCACGAAGGCCAAGCCCAGGTATACGGCCCACCAGTCCTCGCTCGTCAGCATTTTGCTCTTCGCTGCCATGTCCTCGTCTCCGATCGGGCTCGAGCGCTCGAAATGATCATCAATAGTATCGCGGCGAAGGCGCTCTTGGTTTTTCCCGTGTGTGTTTTCGATAAATTATCGGTTAGCGGGCGGGGCCACGGCCCTCCGCGACTTCCTGGTCCTGAAAAAGGACACGGTATCCGAGAGCCGATCGGCCTGCGCCGCGAGCTCCTCGGCCGTGCTTGCGAGCTCCTCGCTCGAGGCCGCGTTGCCTTGGACGACGGTATCGAGCTGCTCGAGAGCCGCCGCGATCTGGTCGATGCCGGCGCTCTGCTCTTTGCAGGAGGCGCTGATCTCGCGGACGAGGGCCGCCGTGCGGCGTATGCCGGGAACCGTCTCGCCGATCCTGGTCCCGGCGCCTTCCGCCACGGAGAGCGAGCGGGCGGAGAGCTCGGTTATCTCGGAGGCCGATCCCCGGCTCCGCTCCGCGAGATCGCGGACTTCGGTCGCGACGACGGCGAAGCCCTTCCCGACCTCGCCGGCGCGGGCGGCCTCGATCGCGGCGTTCAGGGCGAGGAGGTTGGTCCGGCGCGCTATCTCGTCGATGACGCCGATCTTCGAGCCGATCTCCTTCATCGCGGCCGCGGTCGTGGCCACCAGGGCGGCTCCCGCCTCGGCGTCGCCGGCCGACCGGACGGCTATCGCCTCGGTGGCGGCCGCGCTATCCGCGTTCTGCCGGATCGCGGCCGACATCTGCTCGACGGAGGCCGAGACTTCCTCGCCGCTCGCGGCCTGTTCCGCCGCTCCCTGGCTCACGGCCTGGGCCGCGGCGCTGACCTGGCCGCTGCCTTCGGCGACCTGGCGGGCCGATTCCTGGACCGCGACCACGATCTCGCCGATCCTCTCGGCCATGTCGGTCAGGGCCTCGAGGATGCCCGTCCTCCTCCCGTCGCCCGAAGCCGCGGTGTCCAGGTCGCCTTCCGCCACGCGGCGGGCGATGGCCGCGACGACGGCCGGCTCGCCGCCGACCGAGAGCATCACCGAGCGGACGACCGCGAGGCCGATCCCGACGGCGCAGAGGATCCCGAAGCCGAGCGCGACCAGGGCCCCGAGGGTCGACGCGGCCGAGAGAGCCCCGTTCGAGGCCGCGATCGACTTGGCCTGGGACAGCTTCCGGTCGACGAGGCCGTCGATGCCCGCCTGGACGGCGTCGGCCACGGCCTTCGTCTTCCCGAGGCCCTCGCGATAGGCTCCGCCCGGCGCCCCGCCGCGCACCAGGGCGAGGAGCGAGGCGACCTCGGTCTTGAACTCCGCGTAGGGAAGGGCGAAGGCGGTGAAGAGCCTGCGCCCTTCGTCGGTCAGGATCGAGGACTCGTAATCCCTCGAGTTGTCGTCCACCGCGCGGAGGAAGCCGGCGATGTCGAGCGCGTCCGCGGCCAGGTCCCGGGCGCCGTCGAAGGCTTCGATCTTGAAGAGAGCGACCCGGGACTTCTGGAATCCGTCCGAGATCTTCTCGAGGTTCATCAGGGGTATCGTGTAGTTCGTGTAGAGCCGCCGGTCCGCCGCCGCGATGCTCCGCATGCCGTAGACGCCGATCGCGCCCATAGCCGAGCCCAGGAGGATCATCGCGCCGAAGGCGGCCAGGAGGGTTCCTCGAAGGGAGAGGGATATTTTTCCAATCATCGCGGCTCCTTTTTATATCTGGGGAAATGGCGGCTATCCTCTATCCCAGGCGCCCGAGGACCTGGTCGAACCAGGCGGGATCGGGACGCCGCGGAGGCAGGTGGCGGAACATGGCGAGAATGCGCTCCCGGTTCCGGGGCCCCTCGAGCGGCGGCAGATTCCGGTCCCCGAAATCGGCTTCCAGACCGCGGCGCCGGGCTTCCTCCCGGAGGAGGGCGCGATCGTTGACGAGGCTCTTCCAGATCAGGCATTCGCAGGGCTTGCCCGCGACCATGAGACTGCAGTTCGCGTCGAAGTAGCCGATCACGTGACGCCTGGCCCGGCCGAGGAGGGCCTTGGCCGCGGACAGGGAGATCCCGATCGTCGCGCCCGCCTCCCCGACGGAGAGGCCGAAGGTCTCGACGAGGGCGAAGACGACGCGCTGGTAGAGGGTCAGGCGCTCCACCATCGCCGCGAAGCAGGCGTCGCGGATCTCGCGTACGCTCTCGTCGACCTCGGCGAGCTCGGGAGGGAGGGGGCCGAGGTCGGGGATCGCGAGCGACCGGCCTTCCTCCTCCAACTCCTCCAGCTCCTCGATCGAGAGGGACGGGGTCCCGGAGGAGCGACGCTCTTCCTGGAGGAAGAGGTTGACGCAGATCCTCCGTGCCCAGGGGAAGAGGAGCTCGGGCTCCCGCAGCTGCTCCCGCTTCTCCCAGGCGACGAGGACGGAGTCCTGCATGAGGTCGCGCGCCCGCTCGCGGTCGTTCGTCAGTCTGAAGGCGATCGCGAAGAGCCGCTGGGACAGCTCGGCGAGCCTTCGCCCGAAGTCGGAGTCGAGTGGGGCTGGCCCTGCTTCCATAGCCCTTATTATATACATTCCGCGGACGGGATGGCGAGGCAAAATGAAATCCATCGGACGGCCGCGCCTTTCGCCGCCGAGAATGCATCATGTATAGGTATGAGTATATATATGAGGACGATGCTTTGCTGTCTTCTCTTTGCGACGCTCGGGGAGGCCGCCTTCGCCCAGCCGGAAGGCTGGGCGGCGATCGATTGGAGAAGCGTCACGGTCGACCGGGTAAAGAGCCTCCTCGGGGCCGACGCCGGAGGCCGTGAAAGCGTGGAGCTCGGCCCGGCGAACGACCCGGATGGCCGCTTCCCGCCGGGAAGGGCGAGCGCCCTCCTCCTCGCGTCCTGCTATGCGCGGGACGCCGAGGCGGTCCGGCTCCTCGTCGCGGCCGGCGCCCGGGCCGACGATACGGGAGGTCTTTCGCCGCTGATGTACGCCGCCGAGTACAATCCCGAGCCCGCCGTGTCCGAGGCCCTGATAGCCGCGGGCGCGGACGTGAAGGCGAACCTGGGCTACGCGATGCTGGCCCGGCCGGCCTTGACCTACGCCGCCCAATACAACGAGAACCCGGCCGTGATAGCGATTCTGGTGGCGAAGGGCGCGAAGGTCGACGCGAAGGTGAGCGTCCTGGACAACATGGGCTTCACTCCCCTTATGTACGCCGCCCAGTACAACCGGAACCCTAGAGTGGTCGAGGAGCTCGTCAAGGAAGGTGCGACCGTGAATCTCGCCGACGCCATGGGAAGGACGGCCCTCGTCTTCGCGGCCCAATACAATCCGGAGCCCCGCGTGCTCGCGGCCCTCCTGGCCGCGGGAGCCTCGGTCGACTTCGTCGGGCGCGACTACTACAACGTCGGCTTCAGCCCTCTCATGTACGCGGCCATTTCCGAGGGCGCCCCGCTGGAGAAGATCCGCCTCCTCCTCGACGCGGGCGCGGACGCTCGCGTCAGGAGCGGAGAGGGGAAGACCGCCCTCGATTACGCCTCGGCCAACGATGCAGTCCCGAAAGGGGATGGAGTCTATCTGAGGCTGGAGGGCGCGACCCGGTGACCGCGAGGTCACATCTGCAGGATCTCGACGCGCTGGACCTCGCCGTCCTGGGAGACGAATACTCTGACCCGCTTGCTGCTCAGCAGGAGGGAGAGCGGCTCTCTCTGGGACCCGCGCAGGACGACGGTGTACCTGCCGACGTTCCAGTTGCCGGTCGACCCGTCGTCGATGTTGATGATGATTTTGCCGTCCCGCTCGTTGAGCATGTTGACTCGGCCGTTGTAGTCCCGGACCTGCTTCCCGTTCATGACCATGGGGGCGGGAGCCGGTCCGTTGGCGGGAGCCGGGCCCTGCCCCGCCATCTCGATGATCTCGACGCGCTGGACGTCGCCGTCCTGCGACACGAATGCCCTCACCTTCTTGGTTCTGAGGAGGAGGGAGAGCGGCTCTCTCTCGGACCCGCGCAGGACGACGGTGTACCTGCCGACGTTCCAGTTGCCGGTCGACCCGTCGTCGATGTTGATGATGATCTTGCCGTCCACCTCGTTGAGCATGTTGACCCTGCCGGTGTAGTCCCTGACTTGCTTCCCGTTCATCATCTGGGACACGACGCTCTTCGGGGCCATGAGGGTCAAGGCGGCGAGCATGATCGCCGCCTTGATGTACGCGCGAGTCCTTTGCTTCATTACATTCTCCTTGCGCCCGGTCCGATTGCCGATCCGGGCTGTCCGTACATTCCGACTATAAGCTTATCGCATGGAGATTTCGAATCAAGAATGAAATCGTCCTATAACGGCGAGGCCACGTCGATTCCGCCGCCATAAGGGGATCGAAGCTCAGCAGATAGAGATTTTACTAGATATAAAACTTGACATGTTGGAGGTATTGGCTTAAAATGGCAGTCCATGAAACGAGAGGGGCGCACCGGCATCAAGGCTCTGGCGTGGGCGGCTGCGGCTTGCGCGGCTGTCATGTCCGTCCTGTGCTGCAGCAGCATGGCGGTCGCCCGAGTTCCTTCGTCAGCGACCTCGCTCGGCATCGTGTCGATCTTCAACGACTACCTGCCGCCGCAATCGGCGGAATCGCTGACCCATCTCTCGATCGGCGTGCGCGACTTCGCCGATGCCGTCGGCTCCGCGCGGATAAAGGACGCGCGGCTGGCCACGGTCGAAGGCGCGCTCGCCACCAAGGACGATCTGATCCGAGCGGTCGCGCGATTCGACGGAGCCGATACGCTCACCGTCGCGTACGTCGCCTCCCACGGCTCTCCGGAAGGCCTGGTCCTGAGCGATCCCCTCTCCTTCGACGAGCTCTACCGGGGGCTCGAGGCCGGGACGAAGGGCACCGTCGTCCTCATCCTCGACTCCTGCTACGCCGGCGTCTTCGCCGAAGTCCTCGCCTCGCACCGGAGCGCGCGGATCTTCGCGATCACCGGCACGAAGGGTCCCACGCTCGAGCGCTGGTATTCGAAGAGCGGCAGCTTCAGCGAGGCCCTCTGCCGCACCATCCGCGCGCGCTACGACCCCGGCCGGAAGGGGAAGCTCACCCTGGGACAGCTCTACGACGCCATCGCGGCGGACATCGGGGAATGGAACGCGCGCTATACTCACCGCGCCGGCCCCATCACCGAGCCCGGCATATACGGCCCCCGGAGCCTCGTCGTATTCGATTTCGGCTCGGAGTAGGCCTCCGTCCGCGGGATCAGCGGTACTTCACGTCGAGTCTCAGCGCGCCGACGCCCTGGTTGAAGCTATAGTCGATGCCGCGGAAGGGCGCCTTCGATTCGGCGGCGGAAATGGCGCTCCGGAGCTCGGCGCCGAAGCTCGCGGGATCGAAGCTCCGAAGCCTCCTATATATGGGCGTCTCCCGGCGCGCGAAGGCAGTCTCGAGGCTCGCCCGCAGGGCCGCGAAATCCTCGACGACCAACTTCCCCGCTTCGAACCAGTTCGCCTCGGTGCTGGAACAGACCGGGACCGAGCCTCGGTCCCAGCTATGGTTCGCGGCGATCAGGCCGTCGGGAAGATTGAAGTAGTCGTGGCTGAGGACCTTCACCGGGCCTACGGGGTCGTCGTAGGTCACGTCCAGGTGGTACCAGGAGCCGCCGATCTTCACGAGATTCCACGAGTGGCTGCCCTCCTCCGCGCTGCCCTGGACGATGAGGCACTCGAGCCCGGCCTTGGCGGCGAGCATGAAGAAGGCCTTGGAATAGGAGTCGCAGACCCCCTTTCCCTCGAAGAGCACTCCGTAGGGCGTGTGCGTGCCCGGGCCGTCCCTCCCCGTGGCCAGGGCGACGCTGTCGTAGCTCGCGGCCTCCACGAGGGCGTCGTGGAGGGCGAGCTCCTTCTCGTAGTCGCCCATGCCGGGCCTGACGAGGGCCGCGACCATCGCGTCGGCCTTCCGCCCGGTCTGGTCCACGATGGAGGCTATGATCGAGCGCGGGAAGGTGTAGGAGATGGTCATGGACACGGAGACGAGGTCCGATCCGGACCGGGAGGTCGTCGAGTAGGAGCAGTGCGTGTAGAAGAGGCCGCCGGAAGGCGAGGACCAGGCGGCTTTCGAGATCTCCGCGTCCATCAAAGCCGAGTCGAACCAGGGCCGGCTCCCGTCGACGGTGAAGTAGAGCTCGGAGCTGACCGACTCGAAGGCGGTCCCCAGGAGCCCGGAGAGCTCCTGTGCCGAGCCGATGGGCCCGTCGACGCGCAGGACGTCCTGGTAGGCGAAGAGCGGCGCCGCGAAGAGGAGCAGCGCCGCCAGCAGGGAGAGGACCTTCCGTCTCATCGTTCCTCCGGCGCTTTCCCCTTATTCTCGGCCGGACCCGAAGGAGGAGTCAAGTCGCCCCGCCGCCGTGCGGGTCGCGGTCCTCCTCGCAGGCCGGCCGGCGGGAGGTGCGCGATGCGCGAAAGAGGATGACCCGGATCGCTAGAGAGACCGCGAGGATGGCGAGCGTGACCGCGAGCGAGATCCTGAGCTGGACGCGCACCTGGCGGATCACGCTGCGGTTGGCGCTCCGCTTGATGTCGTTCAGGGTGAGGAGGTCGCTGCGGAGCGAGGCCAGGCTGAGCCTCAGGTCGGCGAGGAGGGCCTTCCCCTCCTCCGAGGTCGGGGCCCTGCCCACCGAGGCGCCGAGCTCCTTCCGGAGGATCCCGATGAAGGAGGAGGCGTCGGTCTTCGACTTCGCGATCAGGGTCCTGTACTTGGCGGAGTCGATGGTCGGCGTGGCCTTGAGCACGAGGGAGGCGAGCGAGGCGCTCTGCGTCCGGAGGGCCTCGGCCGCGGCCCTGCGCGCCTCCTCCTCCTCGGAGATGATGAGATCCTTGACCGCGGATTCCATGCCGAGGAGGGAGACGTAGGCGTTCTGGGCGTAGGTCTGTCCCTTGATGTCGTTCTCGTAGAGCTCGCCGATGTCGCTCTCGAGCCCGCTCAGGTAGCGCACGGAGAAGAAGCTCGAACCGAGGGAGAGGACCATGACGATGACGAAGACCCAATTGGCGTCGGTAGCTATCCGGAGCGCCGTCCGGGCGAGCCGCTCGCGCATAGATTCCATCGACGGGAAGACTACTTGAGCGCCGCGTCCAGGAGGGCGAGAGCGGCGGCCTTGCCCTTGTCGTCCATGAAGGTGGCGCGCACGCCGTTGCGGAGCAGGGCGACGGCGCCTTCCCGGCCGAGGCCGATCCTTTCGGAGGCGCGGCGGTACTCCTCCTCGAGCTCCACGTCGAAGAGGACGGGATCGTCGGTATTGAGGGTGGCGAGGATGCCGCGACTCAGGAACTCCTTGATCGGGTGATCCTCGTAGCGGCGGACGTACTTGCCGGTCACCACATTGCTGGTCGGGCAGATCTCGAGGGGGACGGCGCGCTCCTCGAGCAGGTCCATCAGCGAGGGATCCTGGATCGCCGAGGTGCCGTGGCCGATGCGCTCGGCCCCGAGCTCGAGGATCGCGTCGCGGATGGACTCGGGGCCGACCTCCTCGCCCGCGTGGGCGACGGTGTGGAGTCCCGCCTCGTGCGCGGCGGCGAAGACGCTCTTGTAGGCGACGCAGGGATTGCCGATCTCCTGCCCCCCGAGCCCGATGCCGATGATGCGGTCGTTGGGCCTCTTCGAGAGGTAGCCCAGGAGGTAGGCGAGGTTGCGCGCGGCGTTGTCGGGCCCGAAGCTGCGGGACACGTCGATGAGGAGCCGGACGTCGGGGCCGCCCCGGGCGGCGATGGCCGAGAAGCCCTCGATGAGGGGATCCATGATGCCCTCGAAATCGACCCCGCCCTGCTTGAGCACCATGGACGGGGCGACGAAGAGCTCCATGTAGCGGATCCGATTGCGGCGGGCGTATGAGTCCACGTCGGCCACGACGTACTGGAAGTCCTCGGAGGAGCGGAACAGGGACTGAAGGTAGAAGAAGTTCTTGATCATGACCCCGAGGCTATCCATGTCGAGGAGCTTCCGGAAATCCGCGGGGCTTTTGAGCGAGGAATCGGCCTTGTATTTCTGATTGAGTCTGAAATAGCTGTCGAAACTGACGGTAGCCTCAGCATGGATGTGTATCTCGGTCTTCGGGAGGGAGGCCAGGAAGTCCGAGACCCGCTGCGATGCCATATACGACGCCCCCGGATGTTTGTTCTTTGCCTTTTTTATTATCGGCATACATCCTAACGCACGCCGGCCAAAAAGGCAAAAACGAGTCCGATTAGGGCGGGTCGGAGACCCTATTCTATGGAAAAATCGGAGAAATGGCCGGTCGCAGCCCGCTTTTCGACCTCGACGCGGAGCACCGAGGCGCCGGGCGGGCCCTCTTCTAGCCATTCCCTGAACGCGACCAGGGCCCCGGCCTCGCCCTCGGCCACCAGCTCGACCGAGCCGTCGGCGAGGTTGCGGATCCAGCCTACGAGGCCGAGGCTCTTCGCCTCGCGGCGCGTGTAGTATCGGAAGCCCACCCCCTGGACGCTGCCCAGGACCGTGGCGCGGAAGGCCGCGCGCCTTCCCTCAGGCTCGCCCGCCAGGGGGCGCCTCCATGACGACGGCGATGCGCGCTTCCAGGTCCTGGTAGTCGAAGGGCTTGTAGACGACGTCGAAGGGGATCTCGAAGTCGGGCCGGAGGAAGCCGGAGGTGATGATGACGCGTTTGCCCGGGCAGTATTTCCGGAGGAACTTTATCCAATAATCCCCGCCGAAGATGTCCATCCGGTAGTCGGAGACGATGAGGTCGATCTCGAAGTCCAGAAGCTGCTTGATGGCGCCCACGCCGTCGGAGGCCACGAGGACCCCGTAGCCTTTCTTGAGGAGGTAGTCGCGAAGGCTCAGGCGTATCGAGTCCTCGTCCTCCACGATGAGCACGAGTCCCTTGCTAGGCATCCTTAGCCTTGGCCTTCGCGGCGAAATCGGCCACGGTCGCAGCCACCGCGTCGAAGTCGAGCGGCTTGGCGAAGAAGGCGTCCGCCCCTTCGGCGAGCATCGCCTGGGCCTCCTCGGGCCTGTCGAGTCCCGTCATCGCGATGATGAAGGGCTTGCCGAAGCCGGGATCCTCCTTGATCTTGCGGCAGAGGGCGTGGCCGTTGACCCCGGGCAGGTCGATGTCGAGGACGACGAAGCCGGGGCGCTTCTCGGCGATGAGCCGCCCGGCCTCGAAGCCGTCGAAGGCTTGGTGCACCGCGAAATCCGCGAGCTTGCGCGCGAACCAGCGCTTGAGGAGGTCGTTCAGCTCGGCATCGTCGTCGACGACGAGGACGGCGTTCCAATCGACGTCCTCCTTGAACCTGTCCTCCAGCCCGACAGGGACCCGCATGCCGCGCGAGTCGAGGAAGCTGATGAGGTCCTCGGCGTAGATCCGGTACTGCCCGCCCGGAGTGGTGAAGGCTTTGAGGTAGCCGTTGCGAATCCAGTTGATGGCGGTCTGATTCACGACGCCGCAGAGGTTCGCCACTTCGAGGGCGGAGAAGATGCGGATTTTCTTGATGCTCTTTGCCATAAGCCTTCCTGCGTAAGTGTGGAAATATTATAGCTATTATATCCATAATGTCAAAGACTACTTTTCGTCTATTGATTTTTTATGCGCGAGCCCGTACCGTACGGAAATGGAACCGACCGAAAGCGCGATCGCCGATCTCAAGATCGACGAGATCGCCATCATGGACAAGATCGCCTCCGAGCTCGGCGTCAAGACGGCTCAGGTGTCGGCCGTCGTCTCGCTCGTGGGCGAGGGATGCACGATCCCCTTCATCAGCCGCTACCGCAAAGAGCGCACGGGCAGCCTCGACGAAGTCCAGGTGCGCGAGTCGGCCCACAGGTTCGAGACGGGCAAGGCCCTCGAGGAGCGCAGGCTCGAGGTCATCCGCGGGATCTTCGCCCTGGGCAAGCTCGACGAGGAGCTCTACGCCAGCCTCCGCAAGGCCGCGACTCTCTCGGAGATCGAGGACATTTGGACGCCCTTCAAGAAGAAGAAGAAGACCAGGGGCATGCTCGCCCTCGAGAGGGGCCTCGGTCCGCTGGCCGAGATCATGGCGAGCTCCGACGAGGCCGCGGTGGACGAGGCTGCGCCGCGCTTCGTCAGGAAGGCCGGCGCAGAGGCCGGCGTCGAGACGCCCGAGCTCGCGGTGCCCACGGCGCGCGACGCCGTCCAGGGCGCCATGGACATCATCGCCGAGCGGCTCTCCCAGGACCCGGACAACAGAGCCGCGGTGAGGCGGCACTACGTCTCGGGCGGGTCGCTCGTGGTCAAGGGCGTCGGCGACGAGGCGAAGAAGGCCCTGTCGACCTACCAAATCTACTGGGACTATTCGGAGCCCCTCTCCTCCCTCAAGCCCCACCGCGTGCTGGCGATCAACCGGGGCGAGCGCGAGGGCGAGCTCGACGTCGGCCTCTCCGTCGACGAGGAGGGCGCCGTCGCCCTCCTCCAGTCGCTCACCCGGACCTTCAACCGCTACCACCGCGAGGCCATCGACGACGGCCTGAGGCGTCTCCTGGGGCCGGCGGTATTGCGGGAGATCCGAGCCCAGGCGAGCGAGCTCGCGGACGGGCACGGCATCGACGTCTTCTCCGAGAATCTGCGCAACCTTCTCATGCAGCCGCCCATCAAGGGCACGCGCGTCCTCGGCGTCGACCCAGGCATCCGGACCGGTACCAAGTGCGCGGCCCTCGACGAGACGGGGAAGTTCCTCGACTACTTCCTGATCTACCAGGAGCGCGACGCCGAGGCCGCGAAGAAGGCCATCGCCGACTCGGTGCGCAAGCACTCGCTCAAGCTCATCGCGGTGGGAAACGGCACGGCGAGCCGCGAGACCCAGGAAGTGGTGGCCGCGGCCATCGCCGAGGGCGGCCTCGATTGCGAATTCACAGTCGTCGACGAGGACGGGGCCTCGGTGTACTCGGCGAGCGACGCGGCGCGCGACGAGTTCCCCGAGCTCGACCTCACGGTCCGCGGGGCCATCTCGATCGGCCGCCGGCTCCAGGACCCCCTCGCCGAGCTCGTGAAGATCGATCCCAAGTCCATAGGCGTGGGGCTGTACCAGCACGACGTCAACCAGAAGCGCCTCTCCGACAGCCTGGACGAGGTCGTCGGCTCGGTGGTGAACCAAGTCGGGGTCAACCTCAACACGGCCAGCGCCTTCCTGCTCAAGTACGTATCGGGGATCAACGCGGGCACCGCGAAGAAGATCGTGAAGTACCGCGAGTCGAACGGCCGGATCACCGGCCGCGACCAGCTCATGCGCATCCCCGGCATGGGCGAGAAGACCTTCGAGCAGTGCGCGGGCTTCCTCAAGATACCCGAGAGCGGCAACGTCCTCGACAACACCTGGGTCCATCCCGAGAACTATGGCCTCGCCGAGGAGATACTGGAGCTCGTGCGCTCCGGAAGCGAGCCGACGAGCGAGGCCCGGGCCGCCCTGAAGGCCAAGCACGGCGTGGGCGACACCACGCTGAGCGACATCATCGCCGAGATCCGCAAGCCCAACCGCGACCCCCGCGAGGGCTTCCCGAAGCCCATCCTGCAGAAGGGCGTGATCAGGCTCGAGGACCTGGCGGAGGGCATGACGGTGACCGGGAAGGTCAAGAACGTCGTCGACTTCGGGGCCTTCGTCGAGATAGGCATCAAGGAGAGCGCCCTCATCCACGTCTCCGAGATGTCCGATCGCTTCGTCAAGGATCCGATGGAGGTGCTCAAGGTGGGGGACGTCCGCGAGTTCCGCATCATCTCGATCGACGCCGCGCGCAAGCGCATTGGCCTTTCGCTTAAAAGCGCGCCAAAAAACGCGCTCAAGAGCGAGCCTAAAGGCGCGACCGGGGGCGAGCGCGCAGCGGCCCAGCCGCGCCGAGAGGCGACGCCCGCGATGGCCGGCGCCGCACCGCGTGCGGCGAGCGTCGCGTCCCGCGCGGCGAGCGCTATGCGACCGGGGGCGAGCGTCGCGTCCCGCGCGACGAACGAGCCCAGACCCCCGGTTCCGCCTCGCCGCGAGAAGGAGGACGACGGCATGACCTACAATCCCTTCGCCGACCTCCTCAAGAACAGGAAAAAGTAGCCCCCGGCGGGGGCGTCGGGGGTTTCGGGCTTGACAAGCCGCCCAAAACCATCAATAAAACCTCACATGAAGAAAATGATTTCGCGCAATGTAAGTCTTCAGAGGGGTTTCGGCTTCATCGGCGCCCTGATCCAGGCGGGCCTCGTGATCGCCGATTGCGCGGAGCCCGACGAGACCTTCTTCAGCCCCATCTACCTCCTCTTCGCCATCCTCTTCGTGGCGACCGCCTTCCTATCCTTCCTGGGCCCGCTGCAGGCGGCGCTCTTTCTCGGCCTGTCGGCGGTGGAGACCGTGTCGAGCCTCAACAGCCTCTACGGTCTCGGCTTCGCCTCGGTGGGGGCTATCATCCTCTTCCGGCGGGGCTGGTTCTTCCGGAGGCCGATGGCCAAGGCGTCGGCGATAGCGGCCGTCGGCTGCGCATCCCTGGTCCTCCCCGTCCTCTTCTCGGGCAAGCCGCCCGTGGCCCGGGCGCCCGCCTTCATCTACGCCGCCGTCTACGCGATTCTCGTGTTCGGCCTGGCCAGGAGGCGCTTCCTCTCGGCCCTGGCGCCCAAGAAGCCCGTACTGAGGCTCTCGAGCCACGGGCTGGGCGCGCGGGAGAGGCAGGTGGTCCTGGCGCGGATCCGGGGGAAGACGGTGAAGGAGCTGGCCGCGGAGAACGGCCTGGCCGTCTCGACGGTGCGCAACGCCCTCGCCTCCGCCTGCCGCAAGCTCGGCATAAGGGGCCGCGAGGACCTCCTCGCCCTCGGCGAGCGCTACCGCATCGAGTGAGGCCCGGCCGGCCGGCTCGCCTTGCCCCGTTCGACAGTACGTGGTATCGTCGCTGGATTTCCGTCGCGCGCGGCGAAAGAAGGCATTCCTCATGCAAGCGATGATCCTGGCCGCCGGCATGGGCAAGCGGCTCGGCAAGTACACCGAAGACGGCACCAAGTGCATGGTGCGGGTGAACGGCAAATCCCTCATCGAGCGGGCGCTCGAGGCCCTCTCGCGCGTCGGCATCAAGCGCGTCGTGCTCGTGGTCGGCTACAGGGCCGACCGCCTGCGCCTCTTCCTCGAAGGGAAGTACCCCGAGCTCGACCTCGTCTACGTCCTCAACGAGATCTACGAGAAGACGAACAACATCTACTCGCTCTGGCTGGCCCGCGAGTACCTCGCGGCCGACGACACCCTCCTCCTCGAGAGCGACCTGATCTTCCAGTACCAGATCCTCGAGAGGCTCTTGGCCGACCCCGAGCCCAACCTCGCCGTCGTCTCCAAGTTCGAGGCATGGATGGACGGCACCGTGACCATGGTGGACGAGGAGCGCAACATCGTCAGCGTCATCGACAAGAGCGCCTTCAAGTGGAAGCGGGTGGAGGAGTACTACAAGACCGTCAACATCTACAAATTCTCGCGGAAGTTCTCGGTCTCCTATTACCTGCCCTTCCTCGAGGCCTACCTGACCGCCTTCGGCCACAACCGCTACTACGAACAGGTCCTGAAGGTCCTGGCCCTCCTCGAGGACGTGCGCTTCAAGGCTCTCCCCGTGAGCGGGAAGAGATGGTACGAGATCGACGACCCCAACGACCTCTCGGTCGCCGAGACCATCTTCGCCGAGCACGAGGGGAAGCTGGAGCGGATGCAGGCGCGGTACGGAGGCTACTGGCGTTTTCCCGGCCTCCTCGACTACTGCTACCTCGTGAACCCCTACTTCCCGCCCAAGCGCCTCGTGAAGGAGATGACCACGAGTTTCCGGGAGCTCCTCACCCAGTACCCCTCCGGGGCAGCGATCCAGGGGAGCCTCGCCGGCAAGGTCTTCGGGCTCGAGCCCGACCGCGCCGCCGTCGGCAACGGCGCCGCCGAGCTCATCGACGCGGCCGCGAGGCTCATGCCCGGCAGGGTCGCGATGGCGAGCCCGGCCTTCAACGAGTACCCCGCCCGCTTCGGGCGCGAGCGGACGAGCGTCTTCCCGACCGCGCCCAAGGGCTTCTCCTACCGCCCAGACGAGCTAGAAGCGGCCGCGCGGGACGCCGACATCCTCATCCTCGTCAACCCGGACAACCCGAGCGGCCATTTCCTGGACGGGACCCAGACCAAGGGCCTCGTCGACCGGGTCCTGGCCGCGGGCAAGCGCGTCATCGTCGACGAGTCCTTCGCCGACTTCGCCGAGCCCGATCGGCGCTTCACCCTCCTCGACGACGCCTTCCTCGCGGCCAGGCCCGGCCTGGTCGTCATCAAGAGCATTTCCAAGAGCTACGGAGTGCCGGGCATAAGGCTCGGGGTCATGGCCTCGGGCGACGCCGCCCTGATCGCCGCGGTGCGCCGGCTCCTCCCCGTCTGGAACGTCAATTCGCTCGGGGAGTTCTTTCTCCAGATAGCCGACAAGTACAAAGCCGACTACATTGCCGCCTGCGACAGGCTCGCCGCCGAGCGCTCGCGCTTCGCCGCCGCCCTCGAGGCGACGGGCCGCTTCGCCGTCTACCCCTCCCAGGCCAACTATCTCCTCTGCCGGCTCACGGACGGAGGGAGCTCGCGCGATCTTTCGACGAAACTTCTGGACGAAGAGCGCATTTTCATAAAGGACCTCGCGGGCAAGGAGGGTTTCCCCGCCGGAGGCCAGTTCATCCGCCTGGCGGTGCGCAGGACCGAGGAGAACGACCGGCTGGTCGCCGCGATCGCGGGACCTCGATGAATTCGGATGGATGACTTGATTTCGAAATAGACGCGTGCTAAAGTTTTGTTCATAATTTGAACGGTTCTGACAAGTCGATACGCCATAGAGCGCAGTTGGATGGGGGAGCGCGTTTCGGCCGCCTCCCGGAGGGCCGCGCCACATCCCGCCCGACCGACTCGAGGCCCCCCAGGCCGCGGGCGGCCCCGCATTACCCGAGAAGCATGCCCGACCAGATACTACCCGACTTCAACGACAACGAGCTCGCCTTCCTCAGCGCCATCGGCGAGGCCGAGACGGGCGGAGCCCGTCTCACCCAGCGCGAGCTCGCCGGCAGGGCAGGCATATCCCTGGGCCTGGCCAACATACTCCTCAGGCGTCTCGCGGAGCGCGGCTGGGTGCGCCTCACCCGGCTGTCCACGAGGAGCGTGCGCTACGCCCTTACGCCCTCGGGCCTGGGCGAGCTGGCCAGGCGCACTGCGGGCTACTTCAACCGCGCCTCGAGGAGCGCCGAGCTGTATCGCGACAGGATCGAGGCGCTCGCCCTGGGCGCCAAGCGGGACGGCGCGGGAACGATCGTCCTCTTCGGCGCGAGCGAGGTCGAGTTCCTCCTCGCCTACGTGTGCGAGCGCCACGGCATCGTCTTCGTCAAGAGCTCCGACCTCGACAAGGCCCGGCAGCTCGCGCGCCGGAGCGGCGGCCTCCTCCTCATAGCGGAGAAGGAGACGGTCCGCCGCGAGTCCGCGCCGGCGGAAGGCATGGCGGAAGAGAGCCTGGCCCTGGTGCTGGCCGGCATAGCGAAGGAAGGCTGATCGGCCGCACCTGACAGAGTCGACGATCCCGTGCTACACTCGGCCAGACTAATGCTGATCTTCAAGCTCGCCCTTAGGAATCTCGGGCGCAATGCCCGCAGGACCAGGGCCATAGGCATCATCATCGCGGGCATCCTCTGCCTCATGACCATCGGGAACGCCGTGCTCGACGGGACGGACCGGGGTGTGCGGCGCGCCTTCGTGCAGAGCTTCACCGGCGACCTCTCCGTCAGCGCGGCCACCGGCTCGGAGTTCAGCCTCTTCGGGGACGACAGCCCGGTCGTCGGGGGCTTCTCGTCGATCCCCGCGATCCCCGATGGCGGCGAGATAGCGAAGGCCCTGGCGGCCCGGCCCGAGGTCGCGGCAGCCGTGCCACTCGTCTGCGGTCAGGCCGCCCTGGAGTTCGGTGGCTATCGCCAGCCTGTCAACGCCTTCGGCGTCGACGGGCCCGGCTACTTCGCGGCCTTCGGCGCGCTGGAGATAGCCAAGGGACTCCCGATAGACGGCCGGGGCCCCGGCATCATGATCACCGAGGCGCGGGCGGCCGAGATCGCCAAGGCCACGGGCAAGGCCCCTGCGCTCGGGGACCCGATCCAGCTGACGGAAGTCAGCTCCGAGGGTTTCCAGATCAGGCGGGCGCCGCTCGTCGGGCTCATCCGCTACCAGGTCGCCAACGAGACCCTCGACTCCCTCGTCCTGGTCGACGCGGCGACCCTGCGCTCGCTCCTGGGCATGTCGCTCGGAGTGGAGCGGGGCCGGGCCTCGGAGGCGAAGGACGAGCCGATGAACGCGGCCTCGCTCGACTCGCTCTTCTCGGACGCCAAGGACAAGGTGGCCGCGCCCCAGGCGGGGATCGAGCTCTCGCAGGTGGAGAAGCAGCTCCGACAGAAGATCGCGAAGGACGATCCGCTCCGCCTGGAGTCCTCGGCGGTGAACTTCGTCCTCCTCGCGCTCCGCCCGGGCTTCGAGCCCGCCAAGCTCTCGAAGGAGCTGCGCGAGAAGTACGAAGGGGACGGTTCCAAGCTCCGCGTCATGGACTGGCGCCACACTGCGGGCTTCTCGGCCCTCTACGTCTACTGGATCCGCGTGATCTTCAACTTCGGGTTCTTCATCGCGATCTTCGGGGGCATGCTCATCATCATCAACGCCCTGGTGATCTCCGTGATCGAGCGCACGGGCGAGATCGGGACGATGCGGGCGCTGGGCGCGACGAAGGGCTTCGTGCGCAAGCTCTTCTTCGCGGAGACCATGACGCTCATGCTCACCTGGGGCCTGGCCGGGATAGCCGTCGGCGGCGCGGCGAGCTTCGTCCTCGGCCTGACCGGCATAAGGATAGGAAACCAGTTCATGGCGACGCTCTTCGGCTCCCATACGCTCCAGCCGGTCTTCACGGCCGGCGGCGCGCTCTACCACGTGGCGATCGCCGCCCTCATCGGGGCCCTCGGCTGGATCTATCCCGTGCGGCTCGCGCTCAGGATCCAGCCCATCCGGGCCATCGCGGCGGAGTAGGCGGCCATGGACAGCGGCTTCCGCATCGCGCTGCGCAATCTCCTCAGGCAGAAGGCGAGGTACCGTCTCCTGGGCCTGGCCATAGTCTTCGGCTGCGCGATCATCACCGTCGTGTACGGCGCGCTCGGCGGGATGCGCCAAAGCCTAGAGGACAAGGCCAAGATCTACTACGGCGGGGACTTCTCCATCCTGGGCAACGTCAAGGGCCGGGACCTGATCATCGAGAATCCCCCCGAGCTCATCGGCGCGCTCGAGGCCCTGCCAGGGAAGCCCGTGCGGGTGTCGCCGCGCATCGACTACCGCTCCAACGTTTTCGTCTGCTTCGGCGGCAACTCGGTCCATCTCCGGATGGTGACGGGCGTGGCCTGGGACCGCGAGGAGAGGAACTTCGGCACCTTCGACTACGTCGCGGGGGGGCCCGAGGGGATGAAGGGGAGCAACGGGATACTCATCTCCGCCCCGGTGGCCAAGATGCTGGGAGCCCGGGTGGGCGACGACCTCCTCCTCCTCGTGGACACGACGACCGGCCAGCGCAACAGCGCCAACCTGGCCCTCCGCGGGATCTACAAGGACTCGAGCCTCTTCGGCTACTACACCTCCTACATGGACATCGATGCGCTCCGCGAGACCGTGCGCGCCGAGCCCGGCTCCGCCACCTACGTGGGCGGCTACTTCCAGGGCGCGGGGAGGTCGGCCTTCCCGCTCAAGAAGATCCAGGCGGCCCTCGAGAAGAAGCTGCCCATGTTCCCCCTCGTCGCGGCCAAGTCCGACCTGAGCGGGATCAGGGACGCGTCGGACTGGACCGGGGTCAAGTACTCGCTCATCGGGCTGGGCTCCCACATCGCGCAGATCAACCAGGTCGTCGAGGTCCTGACCATCCTCCTCCTCGCGCTCGCCGGCCTCCTCATGGGGACCGTGGTGCTGGGCGTCGTCAACACCTACCGGGTGATCGTCTTCGAGCGCACCAAGGAGATAGGCACGATGCGCGCGATCGGGATGCAGAGGCCGGAGGTGGTCCGCATCTTCCTCACCGAGGCCGGTCTCCTCGCGGTCGCGGCCTCGGTCCTCGGCGTGGCGCTCGGGATAGGGGCGCTCGGGCTCCTGTCGATCGCGAACCTGTCCTGGCTGCCGGGCTTCGACGTCTTCCTGTCCAACGGGCACATCGCGTGGGCGATGGCCCCGGGCGAGATGCTCGCCGTCGCCGCCGTCATGCTCGCCGCCGTGCTGGCCGCCGCCGCCGGCCCTTCCGCCCGCGCCGCATCCATCGAACCCGTCCAAGCATGCTCAACGGAGTCTTAACATGAAACGCATCCTCCTCATGGCGCTGTGCGCGCTCGCGTCCCTCCAGGCCTTCGCCGATCCCGACTTCGTCGCCATGCTCCGCAAGGTCGACTCGCTCGTGAGCTTCAAGGACTCCGACTTCTCGGCGGAGTACACGATCGACCACATCAGCTCGGGGGCGGGCAAGGACCAGACCCTGGCCGCGATCTTCCGTCGGGACAAGGACCAGAAGTTCCTCATCCTCATCCTCGAGCCCCAGTCCGACCGGGGCAAGGGCTACCTGAAGATCGACGACAATTTCTGGCTCTACGACCCGATCAGCCGGGCCTTCAGCTTCACGAGCACCAAGGAGCGCTTCCAGAACTCCAACGCCCGTAACTCGGACTTCACGCAGTCGTCCTTCGCGACCGACTACAGGGTGACCGGGACCGCCCGGCAGAAGCTGGGCAAGTTCGACTGCTGGGTCCTCGACCTCCGGGCGGTCAACGACTCGGTCACCTTCGCTATCACCAAGCTGTGGATCAGCGACGACAACCTGGTGCGCAAGAAGGAGGACTACAGCCTCTCGGGGCAGATCCTCAGGACCACGGCCCTCCCCGCCTACCAGCAGGTGGGTCCCCATTACATACCGATCACCATGGTGATCCTTGACAACCTCCAGGGCCGGACGGTCAACGGCACCTTCGTCAACGACCGCACGGTCGTCACCATCACGAAGCCCTCGCTCGAGCACCTGCCGGATGCCTTGTTCTCGAAGGCCTACCTCGAGAAATTCGCGAAATGAGACGGCGCGCCATGCCGCGGGTCCGCCGCCGCGGCGCGCTCGCGGCGGCGTTCGCCCTGGGCCTCTCCTTCGCCGCGGCCGGGGGCCTCGCGGCGCAGGCCGCGCCGGCTCCCGACGCTCCGGCCGATACCGGAGCCGCCGCGACTCCGGCTGCGGCGCCTAGCGACGCCAACTCGCTCGACAACCTGTTTTCGGGAAGCGGCGAGAACGCCGCGGCTCCGGCCGGCTCAGCGGCGAGCGGCGCGACCGGGGCTGCCGACGCGACGACCCCGGCCGCGGCACCGAGCAACCCGAACTCGCTCGACGATCTGTTCTCGGGCGCGACCACCGCGCCCTCGTCCGCCGGGGCGACCGCCCCCGCTGGCGCCGCGGCGTCGGCTCCCGCGGCCGCCGCGCCGGCTACTGCGTCCGGGGCCGGGGGCAGCATCGCCCTGGCCGCTCTCCAGACTAACCAGCCGCTCACCTTCACTGGCAATATCTATTCGATGGCGGGGGGGGCCCTGGGCTACGCCAACGCGCCGGACTGGTCCAATCCGCTCACCGGGCTCGCTCCGCTCGGAGGCGGCTCGGTCACCAACTACATCTACTTCGACGCCCGGCCCGATCCGACGGTGCGCTTCCACGGGGCCCTCGAGATGGCCTTCCCAGGCTTCGCCCTCACGATGTACGAGCTCTGGTTCGCCTACTCGGTGCTGGACAAGGTGTTCTTCAGGGGCGGTAGACAGGTAATCGGCTGGGGGAACACGCGCATCTTCACGGTGGGCGACGTCATGGACAACAGCCCCACCGCGCTCTCGCTCAAGACCTACCTGCCCTTCGGCGCCGACGGGCTCAGCCTCGTCACCCTCGTGCAGGACCCCGGCGCCGGGGCGAGTCTCGTTGGGCTCAAGCCCGAGATCGCCCCGCGCCTCGATCTCGTCTTCGGGTCCTTCGAGTTCTCGGAGGCAGGGGCATTCCAGCACCAAATCCCGGCCCGTCTGGCCTCGATGCTCAAGACCTCGCACTTCGGGATCGACTTCTTCGCCGAGGTCTTCGGGAACTGGCAGACCGGCAGCCCGCCTGTGCTCTCGACCTTCGAGAGCGCCTTCTGGCAGGCTCCCGGCCAGAAGTTCTCGCTCTACGCCGAGCACTACTACAACGGGTCGAGCACCAACGCGGCCGACGGATGGTACGGGACGCCCCCGAGCCCGCCCAACCTGGAGGGCAGCAAGATCGCCATCCTCGGATCCTACAAGATAGGCGGCTACACGGTGGGATTGCAGTGGAACCACGCCTTCGCGGACGGCTCGGGACAGCTCATGCCCGCGTTGACCTTCTCGCCCTTCAACCACATCACCGTGACCTTCGGCTTCCCGATCACCTACGGCCCGGACGGCTCGACCTACGCGGGACAGGCACCGGCGGACTTCAACTCGCCGATCTACAATCCCTCGAACCTCACCAACCCGAACCTCGCCTCGCCCATACCTTCCTGGAACCAGCGCTACTCCGTCTTCCTCAAGGTCGAACTTGCAACGACGTACTAGCCGATCCACGGAGAGGACGCTCGTCCTCCTCCTTGCCCTGGCCATGGCGCGAGCTGCCGGCGCCGAGGCGGCCCGAGACGCGGGGAGCCAGACCGGACCCTACGTGATAAGGAGCGTGGACTTCAAGATCCAGGGGAGGACCAAGGACTTCGTCCTCATGGCCATTATCGATCCCTACGGAAAGATGCCGGGGTCGAGCTTCCCGGACCGCGCGAGCCTCGACGCCTTCGTGGCCGACAAGACGCAGTTCCTCCTGAGCCAGCGCGTCCTCGCTTCGGCGACGGCGAGCTACGAGCTCGCGGACGCGCCGGGGGGCGGCTACGACGTGGCGCTCAGCTTCGCCACGACGGACAGCTACAACATCATCGGCCTGCCCTACGGCACCTACAGCTCGAGCGAAGGACTCTTGTTGAGCCTGCGCGGGCGGGACTACGATTTCCTGGGCTCTGCCCTCCCTTTGGAGCTCAATCTCAATTACCAGAAGAGCCCCGGGGGAGTGAGCTCCTACGGGGGGCAGTTCGACTTCACGGCGCCCTTCCAGGCCCTGGGCGCGGTCTGGGACTTGGCCTTCGCCGAAGAGGGGCAGTTTTGGACCGACGGAACGGGGAGCTCGATCACGGCGGCGACCATCACGTACAACCTCCCCGGACTGGGCTTTCCCGCGTCGGTCACCGCTGGCCAGAGCTTCTCCTACGACGCCGCGGCCCCGGCGGCTGACCCCGATGCCTGGTACCTCGGGGAGACCGCATCCGCGACCGCCCAGATCCCGATAAGCGGGAGCCTCGGGACCTGGCTCGGCGTGGATCTCGGCCCCATAGCCTACGAGCCGGCGCTCGAGCTGGACTACGCGTGGAAGCCCAGCTCGACGCTCCAGTACTACGGCAACGGGACCGCCCCGAGCGACTTCGATCCGACGATAGCCCAGAACCTGCAGAACTCGCCCCAGTTTTACGGGCGGGGCGGGGCCCTGAGCACGGTCACCAACTCCCTGGCCTTCGGGAGGATCGACTGGGCGGGCAACATGAGAGAGGGCCTGAGCGTCGCCCTCACCAGCAGGGAAGCCTTAGACGCGCAGTACGAGGATCTCATGAGCGACCTCGAGCTGAACGCCGAGCTCTTCGCGCAGTGGAACGGAAAGGTCGGCGTGGGGGCGCGGCTCCTGGGCATAGGGCGCTTCTCCGGCCACTTCCCGGCGGACGATCTCACCATGCTCGGCGAGTACATGAGGGGGATCATCGACGCGAGGATTACGGGCGTGCAGGCCCTGATCCTCAACGGCAACCTGCCGGTGAAGCTCTTCGATTTCCCGACCCACGTCATCATCGGGACCCACGCGCTGGACTTCGAGGCCCAGGCCCAGCCCTTCCTCGACCTCGCGTTGGCGCGACCCGACTATTCGTCCGGCTTCTCGAGCGATTGGCTCTGGTACTCGGGCGGGCTGGAGTTCCTCTTCTTCCCCCAAGGCTTCCGAAGCTTCACGGTGAGGGCGAGCGTGGGCTGGGACCTGAAGAATGTGCTGGCGACGCGTTCGCTGACGGCGACGACGCCCGACGGCTACAGTCCTTACGAGATATACCTGGGGTTGACGCTGCTGTTCTGATATACGGATAGAAAACACGGATTAACATTGATCGAGGACGGGGCTTCAATTCCGCCTGGACGCTCGGTAAGGAATATAATGAGTCGACGATTTCGCTCGATGTGGCTGATCGTATCGGCATTGGCTTTGACGGATCTCTCCGGCTTCGCTGCCGCGGAGGGCGCGGGAGCCGCGGGCTTCTTCGCGAACCGGAGCGCAGAGGAGCTGGCGGCGCTCGATCGCGGGGAGTTCATCGTCGGGAAGCTCTCGGATTGGAAGAAGATGGGGCTTGGCGCCCCCGGCGCCGAGGCGGACAGCCTGCGCTCGAGGATAGCCGGCCTCAGGCCGAACTACATTACCGAGTTCCTGGCGGAGATCCCGGCGAAGGGCGGCGAGCTCGAGCGCCTCGCCGCTGCCTTGGGCAAGGTCCAGGACTTCAAGGCGATGGTCTACCACTCCAAACGCTACGACAAGGATTTCCCCCTCTTCGACAAGATGATCGTGGAGTCGCGCGCGAGCGGTCCCGGCGGGGAGGTCATCGTGTCGAGCCAGCACATGCAGCCCTTCGAGGACTTCGAGGCCCGCTACGAGTACAGGCTCTCGGGCGACATTCTCTCCTTCGAGAGCGGGAACACGAGCGAGCTGCGCTATTTCGGAATCTCGGCGGTGAGGCCCGGCGAGATGACCTGGAGCATCCTGGCCCTGAGGTCGGAGGGCAGGCTCTACTTCTACGGCGTCGGGGCCATGCAGGCCTTCGACGCCTTCGGGGCGGCGCGGGAGAGGCTCGAGCCCTCCTTCATGGGCAGGGTGGAAGCCTTCATGGGCTACATGTGGGGCAAGACGAAGGGCTGATCCCGAGGACGGAGAGCGCATCGAGGCAGGGGCTCTGGACACGGCGGAGAGTTCCGCGTTCGACATAGATCTATTGGATCTACGACTCGTGCCGGAGCATGTGCGTGCTCGGATACCGCGGACGAGGGGATAGTCCTGGCATCGTCCGATTAACCCTGACGACGGGTTTCGCCGAATATCCGGATAATCTCTAGGAAACGGGAGGTGAAACATGACAAACGTATATACCGCGATAATTGGACGGGAAGACGACATTTATGTCGCGTTCTGTCCTGAATTGGATATAGCGAGCCAGGGGGCGACCGTTGAGAAAGCCAAGGAAAACTTAACTGAAGCAGTCGAACTTTTTCTCGAAACCGCCGATGAATCTGAAATTCTGCATCGTACGCGTCCAGAGTCATACGTGACGAGCTTCGAGGTATCGGTTGGCTAAACGAAAGGTCCTTTCAGGCAAGGATGTCTGCGCGATCCTGGAACGGTTTGGATTCCGCGAGGTACGGCGGAGAGGAAGCCACATTGTCATGCAGAAGCGTATTGAAACCAGTACAATTACCGTGCCTGTACCGGACCATGTCGAGTTAAAACCCGGAACGATGGCTTCTATCATCAGACAAAGCGGTCTCGACAAACAAGATTTTCAATAAGGGCTGCCCCTTTTCGACAGGATGACCTTGGAATCAGGCGTGGGCAGGGTGGAAGCCTTCATGGGCTAGTGGACCTACGACTCGTGCCGGAGCATATGCGTGCCCGGATACTGGACGAGGGAATAGTCCTGGCATCGTCCGATTGACCCTGACGAGGCGCCGGTATGGGATACATGCATGGGCAATTTCAAGAACGGCTCCGATATAGATCTCGCGCTCTTCGGGCAGGAGCTCGACGAGTAGATATTCTCATGAGTCTCGAAAAATACCGGGTCGTGGAGGATGCGGGTTTGCGGCAGGAATTGCGCGCACTCCCTAGCGCGGTCGACGCATCGAGTCGAACGAGGCTCGTTGAGGGACGATCGTGAAAAATATCCGGATATTATTCACGGAACCGTGAATAATATCCGGATAATCCTCTCGGAATCCTATAGTCTTGTTCCATGATACTACGGACGAAAGCGTCCAACTGCTCAAGCAGGCGAAAAACCATGCGGTCAGCATCCTGACCGGAAGTCGCCAAGTCGGTAAATCGACTCTGATGCGGATGCTGCGCGACGAACTCGCGCTTCCGTCCGAATACTACGATCTCGAGAATCCGCGGCACCTGGCCCTTTTCGAGGAAGGCTATAGCTCGTTCAAGCGGCAAAACAAGGAAAAGCTCGTTTTCATAGACGAGTTTCAATACTGCGAAGGCATCTTTTCGGTCTTCAAGGCGGTGTATGATCTCGCCTGTTCAAGGCGTGCAGGGTTCCCAGCCTGCTGTAGGCGGCCGCTGCTCCAGGCAGGCGGCTCTCAGTCGTCGTTTTAGATGTTTTCAATCGTCGCGACAAAAAAACTCAGTCATCGCGCAAGATGTTTTCTGTCGTCGCTACAAATGTTTCCAGCCGTCGCCAGGAATGTTTTCAGTCTATGAATAAAATGTTTTCAATCGTCGTTTGAGAATTTCTCAGTCGTCGCGCAAAAGATTTTCAATCGTCGCCGCTTTTTCCCGCAGGGCGGAGTCTAAAGGGGCGGTGAGAGAGGCGGATGATGGCGTATGGCGAGCTGGACGATCTGGTCGACGAGAGCATCATGATTCTGAGGGATGCCGTCGCGGAGGCGAGGAATCCAGTCATGCTGTACTCGATCGGCAAGGACTCGACGGTCATCCTGGACCTGGCCCTCAAGGCCTTCTACCCCATGAAGCCGCCCTTCCCCCTGTTGCACATCGATACGGGCTGGAAATTCAAGGAAATGATCCGCTTCAGGGACGAGACGGCCAGGAGGCTCGGGATCGACCTGATCGTCCACACGAACAAGGAAGGCGCCGAGGCGGGGGTCACTCCCTTCACGCACGGGAGCGCCCGCTACACGGACATCATGAAGACCGAGGCCCTGGTCCAGGCCCTCGACAAGTTCGGCTTCGACATGATTTTCGGGGGGGCGCGGCGCGACGAGGAGAAGAGCCGGGCCAAGGAGAGGGTCTTCTCGTTCCGGGACGACAGGCACCGCTGGGACCCCAGGAATCAGCGCCCCGAGCTCTGGTGGCTCTACAACGTCCAAAGGAAGGAGGGCGAGAGCATCAGGGTATTCCCGATCTCGAACTGGACCGAGCTCGACGTCTGGCGCTACATCGGGCGGGAGGGTCTGGAGGTCGTCCCGCTCTACTTCGCGAAGGAGAGGCCCGTGGTGGTCAGGGACGGCCAGCTCTTCCTCTACGACGACGAGCGCTTTCCCCTCGAGCCGGGCGAGAGGCCCCAGGCGAGAAAGCTTCGGTTCCGGACCCTGGGTTGCTATCCGCTGACGGCGGGCGTCGAATCCGAGGCCGAGACCGTGGAGGAGCTCATCGCGGAGCTCGAGAGCTTTCCCGAATCCGAGCGCTCGGGGCGGCTCATCGACTTCGACCAGTCGGGGAGCATGGAGAGGAAGAAGCACGAGGGCTACTTCTGATGGACCTCGGCGTACGGGACTCCAGTCTCCGCTTCATGACCTGCGGCAGCGTCGACGACGGGAAGTCCACCCTCATCGGCCACCTCCTCTACCTGACGGGGAACGTGTTCGACGATCAGTTCAGCGGTCTCGTCGAAGAGAGCAAGCGGGTCGGCAACGCCGGCGACCGCATCGACTTCTCCCTCCTCTTGGACGGTCTCGTCGCCGAGCGCGAGCAGGGAATCACGATCGATGTCGCGTATCGATACTTCAAGTCCAGGACGCGCAGCTTCATAGTGGCAGATACGCCGGGGCACGAAGAATATACCCGCAACATGGCGACCGCGGCCTCCAATTGCTCAGCCGCTATGATCCTGGTGGACGCCCGGCTAGGGGTCCTGAGCCAGACCAGGAGGCACTGCCTGATCTGCGCGCTCTGCGGAATCGACCGGATCGTCTTCGCGGTCAACAAGATGGACGCGGTGCTCTGGTCCTCCGAGCGCTACGGGCAGATCCTGAAGCAGTGCGCGGCGATCGTCGAGGACGCGAAGCGATTCGTCCGCGCTCCCTCCTGGACGGCTATCCCCGTCTCGGCCCTCCTCGGCGACAATCTGACAGCGGCTTCGCCCAACATGGCCTGGTACTCGGGTCCCACGATACTCGACTGGCTCGATACGGTGCCGGTGGACGGGGCGCGCGGCGGGGAGAGCTTCCGCTTCGCGGTCCAGTACGTCGTCAAGCCGGGCACCGCGCGCGAACGATGGCAAAAGGCCGCGCTCGGGGACTTCTCGCCCGAGGCCTCGACGAATTACCGGGGCTACGCGGGGAGGGTCATGGCCGGCGAGATCGAGGAGGGGGACGAGATCGCGGTCACTCCCTCGGGGCAGATTTCGCGGGTGACCGGGGTCTACGGTGCCCGGGGCAGGATCGGGAGGGCGAGCTCGGGCATGTCGATCTCGCTGAGCCTCGCCGATCGGATCGACGTATCGCGGGGGGACGCCTTCTCGCGCCCGAAGGAGGGGCCGGAGGTCTCGGACCAGTTCAAGGCGCGGATCGTCTGGATGCAGGCCGAGCCGCTGTACGCTGGGAGGTCCTACAACCTCAAGAGCGTCTACGGCAACGCTCTGGCGCGGATCACGCGCATAGTGTGCCGGATCGATCCCGAGACCTACCTGCCCCTGGCCGCCGAGGGCCTGGAGATCAACGGGATCGGAGAGGTGGAGCTTGCGCTGAACCATGCCATGCCCTTCGATCCCTATGCTTCGAACAAATGGAGCGGCAGCTTCCTCCTCGTCGACCGCAAGACGAACGCCACGGCGGGATGCGGCATGATCGAGCACGGGCTCAGGCGGGCCGAGAATATCCGCAGGCAGGACTTTTCGGTCGATCAGGCGGCCCGAGCCCGGCTCAAACAGCAGCTGCCCTGCGTGCTGTGGTTCACGGGTCTCTCGGGCGCGGGGAAATCGACTATCGCGGACCTCGTCGAGAAGCGGCTCTTCTATCGGGGCCGGCATACCGTGCTCCTCGACGGGGACAACCTGCGCTTCGGCCTCTGCAGGGACCTGGGCTTCACCGAGCAGGACAGGGCCGAGAACATCCGCCGCGCCGGCGAAGTCGCGAAGCTCATGACCCAGGCCGGGCTCGTCGTCCTGGCCTGCTTCATCTCGCCCTATCGGAGCGATCGGGACTCGGCGCGGGCCCTCTTCGGGCCCGGGGAGTTCCACGAGATCTTCGTCGACGCCTCGCTCGAGGCCTGCGAGGGCCGGGATCCCAAGGGCCTCTACAAGAAGGCGCGCTCGGGGGCGATACCCAACTTCACCGGCGTGAACGCTCCCTACGAGCCGCCTGAGTCCCCCGAGCTGCGCGTGGACACGAGCGGGGCGAGCGTTTCCGAAAGCGTCGACGCGGTCATGGACTATCTCGAGAGAAAGGGGATCGCATGAGAGCGGAGGGATGGAAGTCGACGGGGAGGGGCGTCCTCGCCCTGTGCGCGATCGCCGCGATTTCGCTCTCGGCCTGCGGAAGATCGAATCCGAAGCCCCAGGCCGGAGGCGGCCCCGAGGGGACGATCGCGGTCTCGGGCGCCTTCGCGCTCTACCCGATGATGACGGTCTGGGCCCAGGAGTACGGCAAGATCCACCCCAAAGTCAAGTTCGACATCCAGGCGGGGGGAGCCGGCAAGGGCATGACGGACACCCTGGCCGGAGCGGTGGACATCGGCATGGTCTCGCGCGAGATCAAGGCCGAGGAAGAGGCCAAGGGCGCCCGGTGGGTGGCGGTCGCGAAGGACGCGGTCTTCCCCGTGATCAGCGCGAAGAACCCCTTCATGCGCGACATCCTCGCCAAGGGCATCGACAAGGCGAAGTTCCGGAAGATCTTCGTCACGGGCGAGATCGGGACCTGGGGCGAGGCCCTCGGAAAGACCGGGATAGCCGACGCGATCCACGTCTACACCCGCTCCGACTCGGCGGGAGCGGCGGACACCTGGGCCCAGTTCTGCGGCGGCAAGAGCCAGGCCGATATCCTGTCCGGCGCGATCGGCGTCTTCGGCGAGCCCGCCCTGGTCGACACCGTGCAGAAGGACCCCCTGGGTATCGGCTACAGCAACCTGAACAGCGTCTACGACCTCGGCGGCTCCATGGTCGCGGGCGTATTCGTGCCCGCGATCGACGCGAACGGGAACGGGAAGGCCGATCCCGAGGAGAGTTTCGTGAAGAGGGCCGAGGCGGTCAAGGCGGTCGCGGAGGGCGCCTATCCCTCGCCGCCCGCGCGCTTCGAGAACCTGGTCACCAAGGGAAGGGCCGCGGGCGCGACCCGGGACTTCATCGAGTGGATCCTGGGGGCGGGGCAGGGATACCTGAGCCGGGCCGGCTACGTGCCGCTGACGCCGGAGCAGAGGGCCGCCTCGCTGGCCCGGATCGAATGACGGGAGAGCGCCCAAGCCTCGAGGCCGCAAGGGCGCCGCGGTCGGCGCGCCTATGGCGGGACGGTAAAGCCGAGAGGGCCTTCTTCGCGGTATCGCTCCTGCCCGCCGCGCTGATCGCCCTCGTCGCGCTCGCCCTCGCGCTTCGATCCTGGCCCATACTGAGCTCCTATCCCTTGAAGGACCTGGTCTTCGGCGCGACCTGGAAGCCGAGCGAGGGAAAGTTCGGCTTCTGGCCCTTCATCGCGGGCACCTTCTGGGTGACGACGGTCGGGGTCGTCCTGGCGGTCCCGCCCTCCATCCTCGCGGCCCTCTACCTGTCGGAGTACTCGCGGGCCGCGGCGCGCCGGGCGGCCCAGTCGGCGCTCGACCTCCTCGCGGCGATACCTCCCGTCGTCTACGGCGTCTGGGGGCTCCTGGCTATCGTGCCCTTCGTGGAAGGGACCCTCCTGCCCTTCGCCAGGCGATGGCTCGGCTCTGTACCGATCCTCGCCAGCAGGCAGCCGACCGGCTTCAGCGTCGCGGCAGGGGGCATCGTCCTGGCCCTCATGATCTCGCCCCTGGTGATCTCGGTGGCCTACGAGATCCTGCGCACGGTGCCCCAGGAGCTCCGGCTGGCCTCGCTGGCCGTAGGGGCCACGCGATGGCAGACGATCCGGAGGGCCATCCTCCCCACGACGATGCCGGGGCTCCTCGCGGCCGTCGTCCTGGGCGCCTCGCGCGCGCTCGGCGAGACGATAGCCGTGCTCATGGTCGTCGGCAACGTGGCCAAGGCGCCCGTCTCGCTCTTCGACGCGGCCTATCCGCTGCCGGCCCTGATCGCCAACGAGTACGGAGACATGATGTCCATCCGGCTCTACGACGCGGCCCTGCTCTGCTCGGCCCTCATACTGCTCGCCATAGTCCTGGTCTTCAACGTCGCCTCGACCCTCCTCGTCCGGCGCGTGACCGGAAGGAATCGGTCTTGAAGAAGAAGCGCAGAGAGCGGCGACACTACGCGGAAGCCTTAGTCAAGGGCATCATGTTGCTCTCCTTGATCCTGGTCGCCGGAGGGCTGGGCTGGATCCTCTGGACGGTGGTGATCCGGGGCCTCCCCGCGCTGACCTTGGAGATGATCGGCGAAACGCCCAAGGGCGGGTTCTACCTGGGCGGGGGCGGGGGTGTGCTCAACGCGATAGTCGGCTCGCTCTACCTCGCCGGCGGCGGCACGGCGCTGGCGGCTTTCCTGGCGCTGCCGATGGCGCTGTACCTGAAGACCTACCTCGAAGGCTCGAGGTGGGGACGCCTCGCCAGGCTCTCGCTCGACGTCCTCTGGGGGATTCCCTCGATCGTCTACGGCGCCTTCGGCTTCACGGTCATGCTGGCGATCGGCATGCGCGCCTCCCTCCTGGGCGGAATCGTCGTGCTGGCCCTCGTCGAGCTGCCGATCATGGCGCGGGCCATGGACGAGGTGATCCGGCGCACGCCCGCCGAGCTCGAGCAGGCCTCGCTGGCACTGGGCTCGACGAGGCTCGAGACCGCGCTGCGAGTGACGGTCAGGCAGATGCTTCCGGGAATCCTCACCGCAGTCCTCCTCGCCTTCGGGCGGGGCATCGGCGACGCGGCTTCGGTGCTCTTCACGGCGGGCTACAGCGATCGCGTCGCGAGCTCGCTCGCGAGCCCCGCAGCCTCACTGCCGCTCGCGATATTCTACCAGCTCGGGAGCCCCTATCCCGAGGTCAGGCGGCGCGGCTACGCATCGGCGCTGATCCTGACCATCCTCGTGCTCCTGGCCAGCCTTGGGTCGCGGCTGGTCGCGTCCCGGGCCCGAAGGTACACGGTCAAATGAAGGGGGCGCCGAACGAAGCCCATATCCGCGTCCGGAACCTGAACGCCTTCTACGGGAGGCAGCAGGCGCTGAAGGACGTCAACATCGAGATCCCCCGCAGGCGGGTCACGGTTATCCTGGGGCCCTCGGGATGCGGGAAGTCCACCCTACTCAAGAGCCTGAATCGCTTCTTCGAGCTCGGCGAGGGGACCAGGATCTCGGGCCAAGTCCTCTTGGACGAAGAGGACATCTACGCGGGCGACGCGGAGGTCACCGACATCCGCAAAAGGGTGGGGCTCCTCGCCCAGCACCCCTTCCCGCTGCCCATGTCCATCTTCGAGAACGTGGCCTACGGCATGCGGATCAACGGCCTGCGAAAAGGCCAGACCGAGTACCGGGAGGCGGTCAGGCACTACCTCGAAATCGCCGGGCTCTGGGAGGAGGTGAAGGGCCGCCTCCACGAGCCCGCGGCCGGCCTGTCGCTCGGCCAGCAGCAGCGGCTCTGTCTGGCCCGCGGCCTGGCCGTGGAGCCGGAGGTCATACTGGGCGACGAGCCCACCTCCTCGCTGGACCCGATATCCTCGCAGAGCATCGAGAGACGCCTCTTGGACCTGAAAGAGGAATACACGATCGTGATCGTGACCCACATCCTGCGCCAGGCCAGACGCCTGGCCGACTACATAATCTATATGTATCTTGGCGAGGTGGTCGAGGCGGGAGAGGCGAGCGAAGTACTCGAGCATCCGCGGCACGAGCGCACGAGGGAATACCTGGAGGGGAAGTTCTGATCCCGGGTCTCGGCGCCCGAATGGCCCATAAGAATAATAATTCTTACGATAGAGGGGAGAATCATGAAAACAGCGCTCATCACCGGCATCACTGGGCAGGACGGTTCCTACCTCACGGAGCTCCTGATCGAGAAAGGCTACACGGTGCACGGCATCAAGCGCCGCGCTTCGTCGTTCAACACCCAGAGGATCGATCACCTGTACAAGGACACCGAGCACGACGGCGCCCGCTTCCGCCTGCACTACGGCGACCTCACCGATAGTTCCAACCTGATACATCTCGTGAAGGACATCGAGCCCGACGAGATCTACAATCTGGCGGCGCAGAGCCACGTCAAGGTGTCCTTCGACACGCCGGAGTATACGGCCAACGCCGACGGCCTCGGGACGCTCAGGCTCCTCGAGGCTATCCGTATTCTTGGGCTCGAGAAGAAGACAAAGATCTACCAAGCCTCGACTTCGGAACTCTACGGCAAGGTCCATGAGACGCCGCAGAAGGAGACGACACCCTTCTATCCGAGGAGCCCCTACGCCGTCGCCAAGCTCTACGCCTACTGGATCACCGTGAACTACCGAGAGGCATACGGCATCTATGCCTGCAACGGGATTCTCTTCAACCACGAGTCGCCGCGGCGCGGAGAGACCTTTGTCACCCGCAAGATAACCAGGGCGGCGGCGCGGATAAAATACGGATTGGACGACAGGCTCTACCTTGGCAATCTGGACTCGAAGCGTGACTGGGGCCACGCGAAGGACTATGCCGAGGGCATGTGGCGGATCCTCCAGCAGCCCGAGCCCGACGACTATGTGCTGGCTACGGGGAGGACTACGACGATACGGGACTTCGTGGTCATGGCCTTCGCAGAGGCGGGGATCGAAATCCGCTGGTCGGGGTCGGGCGTACGCGAGAAGGGCGCGGATGCCAAGACCGGGAGGGTCCTGGTCGAGGTGGACCCGCGCTACTTCAGGCCGACGGAGGTCGACCTCCTCCTTGGCGATCCGAGCAAGGCCCGCGAGAAGCTCGGCTGGGTGCCGAAATACAGCCTCGAGGACCTCGTGAAGGATATGATGGCCGGCGACCTCGCCGAGGCGGGGCGCAACTCCCACCTGATGAAGAACGGCTTCAAGGTCCATGAGCCGAGGGAATGAGGAAGATCGGCCGGTGGAAACGAAGGACAAGATCTATGTCGCGGGGCACCGAGGCCTCGTGGGCTCGGCCATACTCAGGCGGCTGGAGGCAGGGGGCTACGGCAACATCCTCGTCCGCGGCCACGGCGAGCTCGACCTGACCAGGCAGGCCGAGGTCGAGGCATTCTTCGAGGCCGAGCGACCGAACTATGTTTTTCTCGGCGCCGCCAAGGTGGGCGGCATCGGGGCCAACGCTGCCTATCCCGCCGATTTCATCTATATTAACCTGGCCATCGCGGTGAACGTCATCCAGGCCGCGTACAAGCACAAGGTCAAGAAGCTGCTCAATCTGGGCTCGTCCTGCATCTATCCCAAGCTAGCGGCTCAGCCCCTGCGCGAGGAATACTTCATGACGGGGCCCCTGGAGCCGACGAACGAGGCCTACGCCCTAGCCAAGATAGCCGCGATCAGGCTCTGCAAGCACTACAACGACCAGTACGGGGCGAATTTCATCAGCGTGATGCCGACGAACATGTACGGCCCCGGGGACAACTACGAGCCGGAAGGATCCCACGTGCTGCCCGGCATGATCCGGAAGTTCCACGAGGCCAAAGTAGAGGGGCGCGGCGTGACGCTCTGGGGGGACGGCAGTCCCTATCGCGAGTTTCTCCACGCCGACGACTGCGCCGATGCGCTGGTATTCCTGATGGAGCGTTTCGACTATCCGGAACTTGGCGAATTCATTAACCTTGGCTCGGGATCGGAGCTCTCCATACGAGAGCTCGCCGAGAAAATCGCGCGCGCCGTCGGCTTCGAAGGGCGCATCGAATGGGACGCGACGAAGCCGAACGGCACCCCGCGTAAGCTCCTCGATTGCTCTAGGCTGCGAGGCCTGGGCTGGAAGCCGCGGATCGGGCTGGACGAGGGCATCGAGGCCGCGTACGAAGACTTCGTCCACAGGTTGGGCGAGAGGTAGGATATGGCGATACGAGACAGAAAATGCGAAGACTGGGACCTCATAATCACGCCCAAGGACAAGGTCCTCTGGATCGACGTAAAGGAACTCGTACAATACAGGGATCTCCTGAGGCTCCTTATCCGGCGGGATTTCGTATCGGTGTACAAGCAGACGATCCTCGGGCCTCTATGGTTCCTGTTCCAGCCCCTGGTATCCACGATTATGTACATGTTTGTCTTCGGGAGCATCGCCCAGATGGGGACCGACGGCATCCCCCAGCCGCTGTTCTACTTCACGGGCACGATGCTCTGGACCTTCTTCTCGAGCACGCTGCTCAAGTGCCAGGACACCTTTAACAGCAACGCGGGCCTGTACAGCAAGGTCTACTTCCCGCGCTTCACGATGCCCATCGCCTATACGGTGAACAGCTTTTTCACCTTCGGCATACAGTTCGTCTTCATGATCGTCTTCTACGTCTTCTACATCGCGACGGGAACGGCGCTGCAACCGACGATCTGGATACTGCTGACCCCTGTGCTAATCGTCCAGCTGGCCCTCCTCGGCATGGGCATCGGCATCCTTATCTCGGCCCTGACGACGAAATACCGAGACCTCAAGCAGCTCGTCACTTTCGGCATCGGGATCCTCATGTACGCCACCCCGGTGGTCTACCCACTTTCCAAAATCCCCCAGCATTGGAAAATCGTTTTCTACATCAATCCCCTCACCGCGGTCATCGAGATGTTCCGTTTCGCCTTCCTGGGAACGGGGGCCCATGACATGATCGCATGGGGGATCAGCATGGGGGCGACGCTCCTCATCTTCTGGTTCGGCGTTCTGACCTTCAACCACAACGAGAAGACCTTCGTGGACGTAATATAAGGATAATGGCTAGATGGAAACAGCAGTTCGCGTAGAGAACCTGGGCAAGGAATACCGACTCGGAGTGATTGGCAATGGAAGCCTCTACAAGGACTTGCAGAGCTGGACCTCGCGGATCTTCAAGAAGGAGGACCCGTGGAGCGAGATCGGCGGTAAATCCAAGGTGGGGAACCGAGAGCGGTTCTGGGCGCTCCGGGACGTGAGCTTCGAGGTCAAGAAGGGCGAGAGGCTCGGCATTGTCGGACGGAACGGGGCAGGCAAGTCCACACTTCTCAAGATACTCTCCCAGATCACCGCCCCGACCACCGGTAACGTCAAGATCAAGGGCCATATTGCGAGCCTCCTTGAGGTAGGCACGGGCTTCCACCCCGAGTTCACGGGACGGGACAACGTGTACCTGAACGGCGCCATCCTGGGCATGAAGAAGTCCGAGATCGACAGGAAATTCGACGAAATCGTGGCTTTTTCGGAAATAGAAGGCGCTTTCATCGATACGCCGGTGAAACGCTACTCGAGCGGGATGTTCGTGCGCCTTGCATTCGCCGTGGCCGCGCACCTGGATTCGGAGATACTGATCGCTGACGAGGTACTTGCTGTCGGAGACGTCAAGTTCCAGCAAAAGTGTCTCGGCCTCATGAAGGACGTCAGCACCAACGAGGGCAGGACCATCATCTTCGTGTCGCACATGCCGGGGGCGGTGTTGCAGCTTTGCAATACAGGGATTCTCCTCGACCACGGCCGTGTCATGGAGGCCGGCGATATAAAGACAGTTATGGCCGATTATCAAAAGCTTCTTGATGCATAATGAACTTGGCAAAAATCATACCTTTATATTTCTGCATAAACAAATAGGGGGCGTTATGAACAGAATATTTCTTTTAGTGGGCTTCGTGCTGACACTGAGTCTATTTTCGTCATGCAACGGAAAAGCTCCGGCCAACAACCAGGCTTCGACAAGTCCTCTTCCTGTTGTTGCGAATCTTCCTTCAGACGGCGTGATAGTGTCGCTTCCCATTATTGCGAGCTTTGGAGCCAAGGACGGCATGGTTCCCTTGCTCAAACCTCAAGGTCTTGCGGCCCCGGAAGAATGGGGAAGCTGGTCGTCGGCCAAGGAAGTGACCCTTCAATTCAGCTTCTCAAATCCGATTCCAGGGGCAGCCACAATAACTCTCGAATATCACGCCCTTGCCAATGCTCAACATCCCCAAAATTTCTCGTTTTTGTGGAACGGTAATCGCCTCGGCGATCAGACCGTGAAGGACATGGATGTAATTCGTTCAAGTTACGATATTTCGGGGGAAATCGCAAAGACTAACATCTTGACAATAAAGGTACCGGATGCGATCACGCCAAAAGCGCTTGGAATCGGCGGCGACCTGCGCAATCTAGGGATCGCTCTGCATTCGATTGAATTTATGGCGCGATAACCACCATGCGCGACATATTTCTTTTCCTTTTTGGGTATTCCGCTTATTTGCCTTGAGCACTTGCGCATGATCGAATCAGGAAGACAATATTGATAGAGCGACGATTATTTTTTGACCATATTCCCAAAACAGCCGGAACAAGTTTTTGGAAATTCTTGGCTGAATCTTTCGGAACCGACAACACTTCTCCCCAAATCAAGGGGATGAAGCTGGATTCGGCACTAAGTTTATATAAAGAAAAGCTTGTAATCAGCGGTCATTTTAGTTTTATTCTCGGCGATCGATTGCCGCATGGGTACATCAGCGCTACAGTATTGCGGGACCCCAGGGAACGGACACTTTCGGATTACTTCTTCATCGTTGAGGATATGCCCTTTTCGGGCCTGTCGTCTGAAGAAATAGAGATAAAAAGCAATAGTGCGGAAGATGTTTTCTTTAATCCAAAGCTGTCATGTCGCTTTGCGAATGCTCAAGCATGTCATCTGGCATCTTTTTTTCACGCAGGTCCGTTGTCCCTACCGCCTTCTGAGCTTTTAACCCTCGCGAAGCGGGGTCTCGATCAGTATGACCTGGTCGGCACGACCGAGCATTTATCGGAGTTTGTTGATTATCTGAAAAAACTCTACGAATTCCCCCACGACCTTTCATTAAAGAGACTGAATGTTACTTCCCGCCGGAAAATATTTGGCGAACTTGATCCGACGCTTCGTAAGCGAATCGAAGAAATAAATCTCGTGGACCTCGAACTTTGGCATTATGCGGACACTCTCTTGACAACGAAAACGGTAAAATTTGTCATGCCTGTGCGGGATTCAATCGAAGAAGCCGCCCCCGAGGAAGTCAAGAGCCTGGTAAATTCCATAGAATCCCATATCGGAGATGGCTCCATTGAGCTATTGAATGTTAATTTGACTGGCCAAGCGACTAATGGTTGCGATTTTCTCGCGGGTGAACTTCTCACGCTAAGCATTTCCATTCGCGCCTTAAAAGACATTGACGAGCTCAATTTGGGCTACAGTATTCATCACGATTCCGGTTTACATGTTTTTGGCGTAAATACTCAACTTTTAGGCTACAAGATTAATTGTCGCACTGGAGAGGAGTATAAGGCAGATTTTACTTTCCCGGTTTTACTCGGTCTCGGGAACTATTATGTGAACATCGCCGCCCGATCAGGGCTTTCTGAGCTCGATCACCTCTGCATGTCAATGGAGAAAGTTGCACTATTCAATGTCGCAGGTTTCCTGGATATCGTATTTGAAGGCATGACTCGCTTAATTCCCTCCTGCTTAATAGGAATTATCGGAGACTCGGAATCAGTCGAGGTTCAAAATTCAATATCGCTTGAATCGGGTTTCAAGAGGTTAAACATCTTTACACCCGAGGTTACTGATGCACGCGGCTCTTTAAGTCCAATGGTGGGGGTACTACCTTCCATACGCCCTGGAGAACAGTTCTCCGTTCAGTTGGAAATATACAATGCCAGCGGCATGGATTGGGTCGGGGAGGGACATCGCCCGGTCTATTTAAGCTATCATTGGCGTAACGCCAATGGCGAAATGCTCACTTGGGAGGGCTTCCGGACGCCATTGCCAAGCAGGATAGTGAAATCCGGTGGAAAAACCAGAGCGAGCGCAATGGTTGAGGCACCTATGAAAAACGGGCAGTTCGGATTGGAGTTGACGCTCGTGCAGGAACAGGTATGCTGGTTTGAAGAAAGAGGTTTTGCAACTTCTCTCCTCGAAGCGAATATCAATGAGGCTGGTAGCTAGTATTTTTTCATTCTTGAAGATGCGAGGTAAGGCACAATGTCGTTTATCAGCTACTCCCAAAATTGCGAAGACGTGATGCTTCATCGCGCACTGAGAAACGTAAAAAAGGGCTTTTATATTGATGTAGGTGCCAATGACCCCGTCGCGGATTCGGTTACCAAGGCGCTCTACGACATGGGTTGGCATGGTATCAATATTGAGCCAATCAAGAGGCATTGGGAAGATCTCTGCCGCGATAGGCCACACGACATTAATCTTGCGTTAGCCGTGGGCAAAGAACGAGGCACCGCAGAAATATTCGATGCCGAGATACGGGGTTGGGCGACACTGGCCCCGTCGGTTCGCGAAGAATTGATTAACCAGGGGACAACTGGCGCAACGCATAAAATCGAGACAAGAACGCTCAAGGATATATGCGACGAATTCAATGCAGTTACCATACATTTTCTGAAAGTCGATGTAGAAGGGTATGAAAAGGAAGTATTCGAAGGGGCTGATTTTTCAAAATATCGCCCTTGGATAATAGTGGCCGAGGCCTGCCGACCTAATTCTCAAGAGTTCTCATATCAGGAATGGGAACCGATACTGAGCAAGTCCGGTTACGACTTCGCATACTTCGATGGGCTCAATCGCTACTATGTAGTTCGTGAACATACTGAGATCAGAGCCGCATTCAGCGCGCCACCTAATATTTTCGATGATTTCGTTCGCAACGATTTTCACGATTTGATGAACCGGAGGAATGCGCTTCAGGCCGAACTAGAGACTTTCAGAATTAGAAACGAGTCCATGAAAGTGGAAAATGAGTCAGCGCGACTAGAAGCCAATAAATGGTGGCTATCATCGGGCGAGTTCGAAAGTCGCCTCAAGATCGCCAACGAAAACCTCGAAGGAAAGTCCAACGTTTTGACATCACTAAAGGCCGAGCACGAGGCGAGATATCGCGAACTGGGAGAAAACAAGGGCGAGCTTGCGAAGACGAAGCGAGAGCTCGAGTCCGCGAGAGTCGATTGCGCCGTAAAAGAAAAGGAGGCCGAAAGAGCCAAAGGGGAGCTCGCCTCTCTACAGCGAGCTCACACTATATTGACGGCCGAGGATGAGACGCGAATCCGCGAACTCGAGAGGTCGAGAGACGAGCTCGCACGGACGCAGAAGGTTTTAGAAGCAGTGCAGGTAGAATTTGGCGTCCGGCAGCGAGAGGTGGAAGTTGCGAACGTAAAGCTTGCGTCTTATGAACGCGATTTGCTGACATTGCGGGTCGATCAGGAAGTACTAGGACGCGAACTTCAGAGCACTAAAAGAGATCTAGTGCAAAATGAGCGGACGCTGGAAGCTTTGCAGTTCGAGCATGAAGGACGCGGCAATGAGCTTGAGGGTTCCAAAATCGAGCTGGAGCAGGCAAAGCTGGAACTAGTGACCCTACGGATCGACCACGAAAAACAAAGCCGGGAAATTGTGGTGCTGAATAGTAAGCTGGTTGAAGTGCAACAAAGCGTTTCCTGGAAAATAACGGCCCCGTTTAGGGGAGCCTCTCGAATCTTTCGACAACTGTCCCGAGCTATTAGAGGTAGGTCCGCTTCAATTCCTTAGTCCAAGGTATTGGCATTGATTTCAATATTGCTTCATAAATTCTGTTTCAATAAAAAATGGGAGAAGGAGCTATTGTGGTACTATTCGAGATAGAAACTTTATTGCGCTGGGAAGGTCAACCCACAGGAATTCCACGTGTAATTGTGGAATTAGTTAAGCAATTCATGCATTCCGCAGATGTCCAATTCATAACCTTCGATGGGCAATCGTCCGAATTCTCGGGATTAGATGATAAGCAAATGACATTATTGCTTTCATTCCTCGGAGGAATAACGACGTTGGAAGACGTCGCTCGCCATTCTTTCGATCGACAGGGTGGTTCATTATATAAAAGGCTCTCTCGCAAGGACGTCTTCTTGGGTTGCGGTGCGCCCTGGGGCGATCATAATTACCTGTCTAGTCTGATGAAATTAAAAGATGCCACCGGCTGCGGTGTTTCCTACCTAATATATGATATTATTCCAATACTACTTCCCCAAACTTTTGGGAAGGGATTACCAGAATACTTCACAGCCGCTATCGTAGATCTCCTATGGATATGTGATCATGTTTTTGCCATATCAGAGAACACGAGGCATGACGTCCTAGACTTTATGAAAGAAAATCAAATTAAAGAAAAGGAGGTTTCCACAGTCCGTTTGGGGGATACATATTTTGTGCCATCAGAATCCAGATTACCCTGCGATATTCTGAATATCCCTCCCAATCCCGGATTCGTACTTACTGTGGGGACATTCGAAATACGGAAAAACCATCGCCTACTTTACGAGGTTTGGAGAAGGCTTGCGCTTACTCTCAAGGAAAAGTGCCCGAAATTGCTGATTGTCGGTCAAAAAGGTTGGCTAACGAATGATTTAGCTTTTCAAATCGAAGCCGATCCACTGGTTAATCGCTTGATACTTATACAATCAGATTTTACCGATACAAAGTTGGAGCAGGCATATTCGATGGCATTATTGACCGTCTATCCTTCATTTTATGAAGGATGGGGTTTGCCGATAGCCGAAAGCCTGGCTAGAGGGAAATTATGTCTGTCGTCGAATAGCTCCTCGATGCCGGAAATTGCCGGCCCGTTGATAGAATATTTCGATCCCTATTCCATAGACGATGCTTTCCAGTTGCTATTTAAATATATCAATAACCGCGACCTTATAAAAAAGAAAGAGGATGAGATAAAACTGACGTATCGACCAACGTCCTGGGCGCAGACAGCGATCGATTTTCTAACTCTTCTACACAAAAATGGATGGATGTAATTTATGAAAATTCTCCAGATTAGTGGCTACCCATTTACAAATCCGCTTCATGGCGGACAAAAACGATGCAATGCCGTGCGGAATGGACTCATTAAGAATGGCCATGAGCTAAAGTCTTTATGCGTATCGTATCACAATTCAATCAGCCATTATCAAACAGAAGGCTCTGAGGAAGTCTATTTGCTCCCTTCGAAAGAGCTGAATGCACTTGAATTGCGTTATTCGGTAATGGAAGACATCCTTCCAGGCTTATTATTCTTGTTAGGGGGAATAGATATTTCTACCCTAATTGACCGCTGCAAAGAATTTGGACCGGATGTTGTAATTCTGGAGCAACCTTTTCTCTGGCCAATTTTCCGTGAATACTGCAGCTCAAGAGATATTTTTGTTGTCTACTCAAGCCAGAACGTGGAAGCAAAGATGAAAAGCGCGTTTTATGACAGAGAATTTGACTATCCAATTGCTAAAACCTTGACAAACTATGTCGAAGCCATCGAGAGGCATTTAATTGATGCTGCCGATCTTGTGGTGTGCGTGACTGAAGAAGACAAATTGCACTGGGGTCTGAATGTATCGGGAAAAATCGTCATCGTGCCTAACGCATCCAACCGACCGATCATCGATTCTGAAATGACCAATAAGATTACAAAAGAAATTTCAAGCAAAGGCATAAGGAAATACGCCTTCTTTGTCGGATCGGATCACATTCCTAACGCAGTTGGCTTCATGGAATGCATAGGCAAGAACTTGTCCTTTCTAGCGCCTGACGAAGGGATTGTAGTTATGGGAGGGGTAAATCATGCCCTAGCAAGGGAAGGTTTTTTCGATGGACTATATGGCCAGGTTAATCGCTTGAGGACTATATCGTATGATTTACCTAGCGATTCAGCCGTTGATTCGGCATTGCTCAATGCTAATGTGGTTTTGCTTCCAATTACCAGCGGTGGCGGTAGCAATCTCAAGACGGCACAGGCTATACTTTCCGGCAAGCGTGTACTTGCAACCGAGTTTGCTTTTCGCGGGTATTCCGAGTATTGTAATAATGCCTGTATCGTGAATATTAAAGATTTTAAGAATACAATGAAATTAATGCTAGCCGACGAATCAGTGAACAAGGTTGAAGGCGATAAATGCGATATTGCCTTGACCTGGAATTATCAGATAGATAAATATTCAAAACTACTTCAATCAAGATATGAAAAAAAACAAGCACACACTTCTTTGTCAGTTGTGAACCATCGGGATACTTTTCAGGAATTGAACCTACAGCAATTAGCATCATATTTGGGTCATGTGGGTGAACAAAATTCCGATTTAGGTGAAATGCAAGAAGCAATATCAAATAACTTGGAACGAACTCCTATTATTACTCCCGAACGCCATCGATATGCCGTCATGGATTGGGTGGGTCGTTTCTTCTCCGTATTGGCAAAAGAAGATGATGGAGAGTTTCTTGATTCACTCAATGAAATGCTCTTAAATTACGATAGTGAAGTCCCCAAGCTTTATAAAGTATTCAGGTATACAGATGGTATTTGGGGAAGATTTGCGGCTGTGCAAAAGATTTTATTTAGCAAAGATTTTATTGATAGATATTACGCATGGTCAAAAAAGAAACGATCTCAGCAGATCGCTCTTCGAAAAGCATATTCTGTTATTTTGTCACGAGAGGCTGTTTTATGCTTCGCTTCTGCAAAGCGAGATAAATTCATAATAGCCGGATTTTCTTACCAGGAACCTTGGGGATGCTGGTCAAACGCAAGAAAATCGATGCTTTCCTTGAACCTAAAAGGCGAAGATGATGTTTTCTTGAGCTTCAAGGTGCAGCCCTTTACTGCATCTGAAAGGAAGCCGCTTATCGTTCATCTTAGCGTGAATAAGCATAAGATTGCAACTTGGAAATTTGATTCCAACGTTATGCAAACCGCGGAGGTCGGCGCAACCGTTCCGCGGAAACTAATTTCAAGTGATGGGGAGGTGGTTCTGGAATTTTCGTATAGCGGTACGGTTTCGCCGAAGCAATTGGGAATAAATGAGGATGCTCGGGAACTAGCTCTTGGCTTTATTGAAATAAGGAGGAAGTGATCCGCGAGTTATATCGTTGCACATTGTTTTTTGGTACGGGTCGATTTGATCCTGCAATTGGAATCCTAATGGTGGACGATCCTTTTCAGTTATATATAACGACGGCGCTTCGACAGTTCCACAGGGGCAACTGTCTGGATCATGGTCCAGGTGTTAGAGCGGGTGCAGCCGGCGCCGTAGCTACTGAGTACCAGAAATTGCCCGTCGGCCGTCTGACTTACGTGGCGGGGCATCGATGGGAAGGGTGGCGATAGGATGAAGCCTAAGCGAATTCTCCTCGATTTGACGACTTCCTATAAGTGGAAGGGAAAAAACGCTGTTGGTATCGTACGCACAGAGCGCGAAATTGCCGTGCGCTTGCTTAAGAATGAGGTCCTCAGCGTCGTTCCCGTCCTCTTCTACGACAGGGAGTTCCGAACGATTTCCCGTGAACATGCACTTCGGCTAGTCGGGAGTCCCCCGGTCGAGGTGGCTCCGGCAGTCAATCCGGGTGGGCACAATGAGACTAGCAAGCGCATACTCTACCGAATAATAAAAGGCTTTCTTCCTGCTAGCGTAGTAGATAAATTAAGGGAACTAAGAGATAGTGGAAAAAATATAGGCGAAGATCACAAGACTCCGCCCGAGGTGCTAGGCTTTAGTCGTCCACTCGAGCCGAGGTATGGGGATCTGCTTTTCATTAGCGGTCTAGGTTGGGAGACATTCGAATACGGGATCCTCTCGGCGGTAAAGAAAACATCCGAGCTTCGAATAGCGACTGTCCTGTACGATTTGATTCCGATTCTATTCCCCGAGATGATGGGAGAGGATTATAAGGACTATTTCTCGAACTATTTCCTCGAAATGGCCAGGGTCAACGACATCGTCTTTTGCATCTCGAAATGCACCGAGAAGGATTTCATAGCGTTCTGCGGCAAGAAGGGGAGCAAGTATCCGCAGACGAGAGTGCTTCCCTTAGGTTCAAATGTATCGACGCAATCAGACGATCGCGAATTGCTAAAGGCCGGTACGCTTGAGCGTCATAGAGAAATCAAATTTGCGCTAACAGTCGGCACTTTCGAGGTCCGAAAGAACTATAAGTTGCTTCTCGATGCCTGGAGCGACCTATGCGCGAATGGAGAATTCGAAATGGACCTGGTCATAGTCGGAAGGCGGGGCTGGGGTAACGACGACGTTATTCGAAGATTAAAGCGCTCGAGACTCTACAACAAGCGCATCTATTGGTATGAGGTCCTCTCCGACGGCGGCCTGTCCTGGCTCTATGACGGGTGCCAGGTCTTCGTATACCCGAGCCTCTATGAAGGTTGGGGCTTGCCGGTGGTCGAGGCTCTGATCCATAAAAGACCAGCGATTATTTCAAATCGCGGTGGCGTTCCCGAAGCGGGAATGGGCCTATGCACTATTGTGGATCCAGATAACCTCAACGAATGGAAGCTGCTGCTGAGCGAATACGCATGTAGTGAGAAAAAAGAGAAGCATTGCGAAATATCGTTACCAACCTGGGATAATACGGCTCGGATTGTATCCGAAGAACTGAACAGGATAATGGGTTAGATGGGCGGCGAGGGCGCGTAGAGTATTCCGGGGATCCACGACTCGAGAAATTGAAGGAGGGGCCAGATATCTCGAACGGCTGTACAGAAAATGTAAAAGATATTGTGGCCTTTAAAGGCTCTTCGAGAATTACCATGCATGATAGAAAATGACTGTTGCGACATTGGATTTCGGGAAGAGGTCGAAAAGACCATCGCAAAATGGAAAAATTGAGAATAATACGCCGAAAAAGCGAAATAGTTCAAACAGATAGTGCATTCCTCATTTTGACTGCTGGTCCCTTAACTGGGCACAATTTGCCTATTGATATGGTCTTAATAGATTGACCAACGTTATAGCGTTCTCTGAAGTCGACCGAATTAGAGTCAGCGCATGGAGACATTTAATTAGCCTTCAGTCTTGCCTTCGGATATCCGTTGACAGATACACGTGGATTCGCTGCAGCGAGGATGGAGTTGTCGATGGGTCGTGTTATAAATATAGGCAAAAAAGGGATCAAGAGATTGGTCGTTTTTGCCTATAAGATTGCGTACAAAAAGAAGATGTTCAAATTGTTAGCAAGACCTGTTAAGCGTTATTTCCCGGGGATTAGCATACGGATTCAGAGAATTGTTGCGCTGAGTTCAGGTTTGGATATTGTCAACAGCGAATTACGCCGCGAAAGGTTTTCTAGAACCGGGTGGTCAGTGTATGAAGAATTGGCAGCAGAAATAAAAAAAATAAAGAAGGGGCGATAATGAGGATTGTAATCGATTTACAGGGTGCCCAGGCAGCCGGCCGCGACCGCGGGATCGGTAGGTACTCGCTTTCGCTCGCAAAAGCCATAGCTTCAAATCGCGGGAATCACGAGATATTTGTAGCAATAAACACAATATTTTGTGAAAGTATTGAAAGGATATACGACGAGTTCCGCGACATCTTGCCGAAAGAAAATATCAGGGCATGGGACTCAGTATCGATGATCAGGGAAGCCGATGTTGGCAACGAGTGGCGGCGGGATTGCGCAGAGATTATTCGCGAAACATTCTTGTTGAGCCTAAAACCCGATCTGGTGCTGGTAACCAGCTTGATTGAAGGGTACCTCGATGATGCCGTGACAAGTATTGGGACTGTGCGGGGAGATTACAAAACCGCAGTTGTTCTATACGACCTTATTCCATATATCGAGCAAGGGAAGTATTTAGCAGATGCATTATATAGGAAGTTTTATCTTAGGAAAATCGATTTTTTAAAGCGGTCTGATCTTCTTCTGGGCATTTCCGAATTTTCGACTAGAGAGGCAATCCGACAACTTAAAATTGAACCATATCGAGTGGTCAACATCTCCGCAGCTACTGATGCAATTTTCAGGAAAATAAAGATAAACGAGAAGGAAAGCAATAATTTATTAAAAAGACTCGGTATTTCGAAACCATTCGTGTTCAGTTCGGGGGCAGCCGATGAAAGGAAAAATTTCACTCGATTGATTCGTGCCTACGCATCGCTTAATGAAGAAATTCGTCGAGATTACCAACTTGTCCTGACAGGTCCTATGTCCATAGACCAGCAAAATAATCTTCACGCAAAAGCGATGGCCGAGGGACTCCGCGATAGCGAAATCGTTACGACCGGTTTCCTGAACGATCCGGATCTCGTAGCATTATATAATTTGTGCAAAATTTTTGTATTTCCTTCTCTGTACGAAGGCTTTGGCCTGCCGGTCCTAGAAGCTATACTTTGTGGGGCCCCAACGATCTGCTCGAAAGTGAGCAGCCTTCCGGAGATTCTCGATTACGAAGAAGCCTTGTTCGATCCTCTATCAGAGAAGGATATTGCAGATAAAATGTGTCGAGTGTTGACCGATACTTTATTTCGAAATCGAATCGTCGCGCATTGTTCTGAATATGTAAATAAATTCACGTGGGAAAAGAGCGCAACAAAGACTATATTGGCCTTGGAATCATTGGTAGATCATAAACCTAAAACTCCAATAAAACACGAAGCTTCAGAAATCGTTGTCACTAGTAATCGTCCAAAGCTCGCTTTTGTTTCTCCTTTCCCGCCCGAACGAACCGGAATTGCCGACTATAGTCGCGACCTTATCCCTGAATTGGCTCGATACTACGATATAGATGTGATTGTTGAACAAAAAATAATATCGGATCCATGGATTGTCAGGAATTGCGGTATTCATGGTGCGGACTGGTTGATGGAAAACGCTGATCGATACGATCGAGTAGTATACCAAGTGGGTAATAGCAGCCTTCATATGCATATGTTCAACTTGATTGAGCATATACCTGGAGTAATCGTACTTCATGATTTTTCCCTCACTGATGTACTTGCGTATATGGATAATACTGGGTTCGCCAAGGGAATATTTGGCGAAGCGATGTATCGATCACATGGGTATCCGGCAATCCTAGACTATGTCGATCGAAAAGAATACGGAAATCAAACAAAGGATTACCCTTGTAATTTCCCCGTAGTCCAATCTGCAGTCGGGGTGTTAGTGCATTCTGACTACGCGTTAGCACTTGGCAAGAAATGGTACGGCGAAGCAATAACAGAAAATTGGGAAACGATACCTTTGGTAAAAAAAATAAAAAATAAGTACAAATACCAAGAGGCGCGGAGCAGCCTTGGTTTGGAGGCAGAATGTTTTCTGGTTTGCAGTTTTGGTATGCTTGGAGAAACGAAATTGAACCATCGTCTATTGAACGCCTGGCTAAATTCCAGACTCTTCGGGGAAAAGAACTGCCTCTTAATTTTCGTTGGTGAGAGCGCGGATAGGATATACTATGACGCACTCGTTCAAGCCATACAGAATTCGAATGCACAGGAAAGGATAAAGATAACAGGATGGGTTAGTTCTGAATTGTACGATACTTATCTGTCGGCTGCCAACGCGACGGTGCAACTCCGTTCCCATTCTCGGGGCGAGACTTCTGCCACGGTATATGACAGTATGTGCCATGAGATACCTACTATTATCAATGCGCACGGGAGCATGGCAGAGATCCCTAACGATCTGGTATTTAAAATATCCGATAATTTCTCAGACAGCGAATTGACTCTTCAATTAGAATCGGTATGGAGGAACCGGGAAGCTTCAGCGCGAACAGGAGAAAAAGGTTCGGAATACGTCTCACGTGCCCTTTCGCCGAGTATTTGCTCTATGAGATACTACGAATCATTGGAGAAATTCTATGTGAAAAGACAGGACCAAAGATCTGATCTAATCATGAAAATTGCGACTCTAAACGGGTCGACTGAACAATCGAATTCATCGCTTGCTGACTTGGCCACGGCCATCGCGCGGAATTTTCCGGCCCCCCTTCCTCAAAGGCAATTATTCGTAGATATTTCGGAAATCGTCATTTCCGATTCAAAAACAGGGATCCAGAGGGTCACAAGGAGTATCTTAAAGCAATTGCTGGCATGTCCACCACCCGGGTATCGGGTGGAACCAGTATATGCTATATGCGGAGAGAATGGCTATCGCTATGCCAAGAGTTTTACTACAGTATTTCTCGACCAACAGATAGTCCGTTTGTTTGATGAAGCGATAGAAATCCAGCGCGGTGATATATTCTTAGGGCTCGATTTAAATCAACCCGTCACGATTGCTCAAACGTCGTTCCTACAGCGGATTCAGGCCCATGGCGTAAAGATAATGTTTGTGGTTTATGATATTCTGCCGGTTTCGTTGCCTGATAGATTCCCCTTGGGCATGAATAAGCTGCACGAGGAATGGTTGTTTGCCATCAGCTGTTTTGATGGTGCGATATGCATCTCAAAATCGATCGCTGACGAATTATCCGTTTGGATACATGAGAAAGTCCCAAATAGAAGCAAGAAATTCGAAATTAAATGGTTCCATTTAGGGGCGGATTTGGATAATTCCGTACCTACAAAAGGATTTCCACTAGATGCGAAGACCGTTTTGAGCAGGATATCATCGAGGCCAACGTTTTTGATGGTAGGTACGATCGAACCACGAAAAGGCTATCTGCTAACTCTCAAGGCTTTCGAACAAATATGGCTATATGGTCACAATGTCAATCTCGTAATTGTCGGGAAGGAGGGCTGGAAACAGCTGCCCGAGCATGACCGGAGAACAATCCCACAAACTTTAGAGGCAATTAGGAATTGCAAAGAGTTAGGCAAGCGCTTATTCTGGCTGGACGGTATCAGTGATGAATATCTGGAGAGTGTTTATATGGTATCTGCTTGCCTAATTGCGGCAAGCGAGGGCGAAGGCTTTGGTCTGCCATTGATCGAGGCCGCTAAGCATAATCTCCCCATCATAGCGCGCGATATTCCTGTGTTCCGCGAAGTCGCGGGGAGCCATGCGACCTATTTCCCTAATATTGATACCCCAGAACCGCTTGTGGAATGTATAAAAACCTGGATCGACAGCCATAATATTTCGAATCCTTTTGGCGGAGAGGGAATTAAGGTGCTAACGTGGAAAGAAAGTGCACGACAGTTGGTCAAGAACATTCTTAGCTAAACATGAAGGGAGTTATAAACTAGAACCCACCTTATAATAACGGACCTGAGTTACAAGACGCCCGGATTTGCCGAAGTACCTGTTATATCCGCAATTCTTGATTAATAGATTCCCTGGTTGAGTGTTTTTCGGACAAAAGGCGGAAATGTTGCCATGTTAAGCTCTTGCCTTTAAGCTATGTACGGGAAAAAGCGCACACGATATAATAATACTATAAAAGGGGGGCGCATGAAATTAGAAGGAGTAAATGTCCTAGTAACAGGCGCGGACGGCTTTATCGGAAGTCATCTAGTCGAGGCCCTTTTAAATTCCGGTTGCAATGTGCGGGCAATGGTTTACTATAATTCCTTTAACAGTTGGGGATGGCTGGATACGTTTCCTAAAGAATTACAAGCCAGGATCGAGGTAATTCCTGGAGATATTCGTGATCCCAACGGTGTCTTCGAGATTATGAAGAATTGCCAAGTAGTTTTCCACCTGGCAGCCCTGATTGCTATTCCTTTCTCATACTACTCCCCGGACTCCTACGTAGATACAAATGTAAAAGGCACTCTAAATGTACTACAGGCTGCGCGGAAACTTGGAACACAGAAAGTTTTGATGACGTCAACTTCCGAGGTTTATGGTACTGCCCGCTATGCTCCAATAGATGAAAAACATCCTTTCCAAGGTCAATCACCTTATAGTGCTACTAAAATCGGTGCTGACCGGTTGGCTGAATCGTTTTTTCTATCTTTCCAGACTCCAATAGTCATTGTCCGACCTTTTAATACGTACGGACCTCGACAATCTGCGCGGGCGGTCATCCCGACCATAATCACGCAGCTATTAAACGGGAAGGAGGAGCTGCGACTGGGTAGCCTTAGTCCAACAAGGGACTTTAACTACGTCAAAGATACCGTTGCGGGATTTGTAGCCCTAGCTGAAGCAGATAGCAGTATCGGAAAGGAAATTAATATAGCCACAGGCAAAGAACACTCGATCCAAAGCCTGGCGGAGTATTTAATTGCCCAGATAAATCCAGCAGCAAGGATAATAGCCGACGATCAACGTATCCGTCCCGAAGCTTCCGAGGTGCAACGCTTGATCGGGGATAACAGCTTGATCAAGTCCCTAACGGCTTGGGAACCAAAATACGACATATACGCTGGGTTGCGCGATACGGTCGCATGGTTCCGCCTTCCAGAAAACCTAAGCCGATACAAAGCTTGGCTTTATAACCTCTGAGGAGCTATTCATGCGAGCAATAATAATGGCGGGGGGCAAGGGCGTTCGGCTCCGACCCTATACGACACTGATCCCCAAACCCCTGGTGCCACTCGGGGGCAAGTATTCAATCTTGGAAGCCATACTGATGCAACTCGCGAAGGGTGGATTTACCCACATCACCCTTGCCATTAATCATCTTGCGCAATTGATCCAAGCCTACTTCGGTGACGGTTCACGTTATGGCCTCAAGATAGATTACTCGCTTGAAGAGACCGAGCTTAGTACGATTGGCCCATTGACCCTAATTGAAGATTTGCCTGAAAATTTCCTAGTCATGAATGGAGATATCCTTTGTGATCTCGACTACCGAAGTTTCGTCAATAGTCATATCGATGAAGGTAGTCAGATTTCCGTCTCGGCTTTCAAGCGCGAGGCGAAAATTGACTTCGGGGTGCTTCATTATGACGAATCACGGCAACTGACGGGCTTCGTCGAGAAGCCCGTCTACTCCTTTGATGTAAGCATGGGCATCTATTGCTTGAACCGACGAATCCTCGACCAGATTCCCGTCGGCGCTAAATATGGTTTCGATGACTTGATGCTAGATTGTCTGGCACGCAAGCAGCGCATCGATATCCGGCCTTTTGACGGCTATTGGCTTGACATTGGCCGACCAGAGGACTACGAATATGCCGATCAGCATTTTAGTGAACTGGCGGCAAAACTAGGCCTTTGGAAATGACGCGGATACTAATGACCGGCGGCGCGGGTGCTCTAGGTAAAGCTTTGATTGCTCGAATCAGGGCGAATAAAAATTGTCAGTTACAGGTGAGTGACTTCCGCTCGGGAGATGGAGTCGATCTGATCCTTGACGTCTCCAATCACCTTGAATTGGGGATGGCCATTCAAACTTTCCGCCCCGACCTAGTCATCCATTTGGCAGCTTCCTTTTCCGGAGATTATGACGAGGCTTATGGAATTAACGTCGAGGCCACGAGAGGGCTGTTTGAAGTTGCCTTGCAGGCGGACCCAAGACCGCGCATAGTAATCATCGGATCGGCGGCTGAGTATGGGAAAGTGGATCCCGCGGACAATCCTATATCCGAAAGTCGCCCCCTGCGCCCAGTGTCGATCTATGGACTATCCAAAGCCTGGCAAACGCAATTGGGCTATCTTTACCATGTCAAGGGACTTGATGTAGTAACGTGCCGGATTTTTAACTTAGATGGTCCCGGTATGTCCGAACGTCTTTTCATCGGGCGCATACAACAGCAGATCGCGGCAGTTCTGGCAGGGCGGGAATCCCGAATTCGAATCGGTGCTCTCGACGCGGTCCGGGATTATATCGAAGTGGATACTGCGGCCCATCAAGTATTCGCCATTGCAACGGCTGGCCAGTCTGGTGAGGTCTACCATGTGGCTAGCGGCCAAGCTGTCTCGATGAGGGAGCTTCTGCATCGCTATCTCGAACGGTATGGTCTGGCAATATCCCTAGTCGAAGAAAATCAGGATTTCTCGACTAGGACCGGGTACGATGTACCTGTGATCTATGCCGATATGTCCAAAACAAATCGGTTGTTGGAGCGGGAGAATCTATGACTAATCTGAAACTGGCCATTGTGACGCCCGTCTACAACGAAGAACAGGTGATCGCGCATTTTCACAGCCGAACCAAGGCGGTCCTCGATCAGATGGACGATGTCGAAGGCAAGATAATCTATGTGGTTGACCGATGTCCGGATGAGACTTTAGATATTTTGCGAAAAATCATCGCTGTTGATCCTTTGGCCGAGGCTTTGGCCTTGTCCTCTCGGTTCGGTCACCAGATGTCGCTACTAGCCGGTATCGAGCATGCGCTCGACGCCGATGTCATAGTCATGATGGATTGCGATCTCCAGCATCCGCCTGAGCTAATTCCGGAACTGCTCGCGCGTTTTCGTGAGGGGTATGAAATCGTCTATACAATTCGTCAGGATACCAAGGCGATCAGCCCCTTTCGTAAAGCGGCAGGATCGTTTTTCTACAAGATACTTCGTAAATTGACTCAGGTTCCAATTAACTCCAACGCAGCTGATTTTCGACTTATTTCGCAGCGGGTTGCGATTATTCTTACCAACAATTTCCCCGAACGCAACATGTTCCTGCGCGGTTTATTTTCATGGATTGGGTATCGTCAGACCAGCGTAAATTTTGTGGCTGAAAAGCGCTTCGCAGGCAAATCGAAATATACTCTTTCGAAAATGATCCGGTTGGCGACAACAGGCATGCTCTCTTTTAGTACAAAGCCGTTACAGATTGGGATTTTTATCGGTGTGGCATTTGCCTTCATCGCCATGATCATGATAATTTGGGTCGTGATAGATTTCTTTCTGAAGCATAACATTCCTAGCGGTTGGACCACGCTTGTGGTTTGCCTTCTTCTTTTCAGTGGCGTCCAATTGATCGTTCTTGGAATTCTCGGTGTATATATCGGAAGTATATTCGAGGAAGTGAAGAGGCGTCCACGATACTTAGTGGAGGAAAGGATAGTACATCATGGTTAAAAAAGTAAATTTCGATGATTTTTCCGAGAATTACAACCAGTTGCTCAAAGAGTCGACTGGGTTTTTCACAGCAGATGAAAGCTATTTTGCTGCTCATAAAGTGGCATTGCTAAAAAAGCAAATGATTAGGTACAATATGCGCCATAGCGATATGGTAGTTAAAAGAGTCTTGGAATTTGGATGTGGTATTGGCCGGAACATACCAGCATTGCAATGGTTATTCCCAGAGGCTGAAGTGGTAGGTACCGATATATCTACAGTGAGTCTACAACGAGCAATCCGCGAGAACCCCGGCGCTAAATTTATTTCCGAAGTGGATTATGACGAGGGAACACCGAAATTCGATTTGATATTTATAGCGGGTGTTTTTCATCATATTCCCCTCGAGGCTCGATTGGCAGTAGCTCAAAAAATATATCACCGCTTGCGGCCAAGTGGCCTCCTCTTTGTTTCCGAACATAACCCATATAATCCAGTGACACGCCAAATTGTTAAGCAATGCGCCTTTGACGAAGATGCGGAATTACTTAAAAGGGGCGCATTATTAAGCATTCTCGGACAAGCTGGATTCGAACCTGAGAATAGCGCTTATTATTTGTTTGTACCTCCTAAACTTATTTTCCTACGTTGGTTGGAAGCTACGCTGGAATGGCTACCGCTTGGAGGCCAGTATTGGGTATTGTTAAAACGGCCGATATAGCTCAATTCGCTCGTTATATAGGTGTGGGCATATTTAATTCAATTTTCGGTTTTGCAGTCATATTCACTTTGATGTATTTGCTTCGACTTAGTCCGGAACTTAGCAATCTCATAGGCTACGCATGCGGAATCATTGTTTCCTATGTGCTCAATCGAACATTTACTTTTCGTAGTACCGAAATGCGCAGAATTGAATTGCCCAAATTCGTGATTGTATTCGGGCTCGCTTATGGTCTTAACTTTGTGGTACTCTGGATCAGCTTACAATGCCTTCATATAGCGGGATTTGTTAGTCAGATCATAGCAGGGTTCTTTTATATTATAGCATCATATTCTTTGAACAAGATTTTTGTTTTTCGTAATAAGCGGAAACCACCTTCGGTTGTATCAGGTTCCGACACTGTGGCTTGAACATTTATATATTTCTGGGGGAAATATTCGCAATTGTTAGTACATTAAAATAATACCACAAAAACCCAATTGCGTTTTAACCTTTTATGGCCTATCTACTATCGCCACCTTTCTGTAAATATCTTATAACCCATTGCCGTGAGCCCCAATAACGGCAATAAAGAGGTCCCATGAAAATTTTGCTTACCGGATCTGTTGCATTCGACTATTTAATGAAGTTTCCTGGGAAATTCAGAGAGCAATTGCTTCCGGAATGCCTTGATTCGATAAGTCTTTCCTTTTTGGTCGAATCGATGGTTCGACTTCGTGGAGGGATCGCACCCAATATTGCCTATACAATGGCCTTACTCGGAGAGCGTCCGCAGATCATGGCAACGGTTGGGGAGGATTTCGAACATTACCGGGAATGGCTTGAAGGTAAGGGAATCAATACCAGCACAATGACTGTAATTCCTGGAGAATTCACTGCTTCTTTTTTTGCAACAACAGACCAGGAATCCGCACAACTAGCATCTTTTTACCCCGGCGCGATGGGGAAAGCTTCGACTCAATCAATCCACGATGCAAGTTTTATTCCCGATCTTGTAATCATATCGCCGAATGATCCGACCGCCATGGCCAAATTCGCTGAAGAATGCAAGAAGAGCAATGTTCCCTATCTTTACGATCCTAGCCAGCAAGTGGCTAGACTTTCTGGAGAAGAATTGGCACGGGATTTGGCCGGAGCTAAATTCCTATTTTGCAACGAATATGAGTTCGAACTCATTAAATCAAAGACCGGGTTAGATTTACATAATATTCTAGACCGTATAGAATACCTTATGGTGACCTACGGCAAAAACGGGGCGAAATTTTTTTCGAAAACAGAGGAATTCTACATTCCTACAGTACCTGAAAACTCGATTGTCGACCCGACAGGAGTAGGTGACGCATTCAGAGCCGGGTTCGTAACAGGATACTCACATGGCTGGGATTGGGTTTTGTGCGGGGAAATTGGTGCCCTCGCCGCTGTTTATTGTCTTGAGAATAATGGCCCTCAGGGCCACTCTTTTGACAAACTCGGGTTCATAGAAAGATTCCGCAAGCATTTCAATGACTTGGGGAAACTCGATATCCTATTAGCATGATAAGCAGATTATGGAGGAAGTGATGGACTACTCGATCAGGGATATTTCGCTTGCAGCTTTTGGGAGAAAGGAACTTCAGATAGCCGAAAAGGAAATGCCAGGTCTTATGGCCGCACGTCGGCGATTTTCCGAGACTCAACCGCTTCAGGGTGTTCGCATTACCGGTTCGCTTCATATGACGGTCCAGACGGCGGTTCTAGTAGAAACGCTGAAGACCTTGGGGGCTGATGTGCGTTGGGCGAGTTGTAATATCTTCTCGACGCAGGATCATGCGGCGGCGGCCGTTGTCGTCGGCGCGGGGAGCGCGGAAAAGCCTGACGGTGTACCAGTTTTTGCCTGGAAGGCAGAGACTTTGGATGAGTATTGGGAACTTCTCGATAAGGCATTGTTGTTCCCTGGAGGTAAAGGGCCCCAACTCGTCGTCGATGATGGCGGAGACGCTACGCTGATGATTCATCTTGGATTTAATGTTGAGAACGATCCTTCGATACTGGATAAAAAGTGCGACAGCTCGGATGAAGACTCTCTAATGAAAAGACTAAAAATCATATTCAAGCAAAATCCCGACCGTTGGCACGATACGGTAAAGGATTGGAAGGGTGTCTCTGAAGAGACGACAACGGGAGCACATCGACTCTATAAAATGGCTCAGGCTGGAGAACTACTCGTCCCAGCTATAAATGTCAACGATTCCGTGACCAAAAGCAAGTTTGATAACCTTTATGGATGCAGAGAATCCCTTATCGACGGCATAAAGCGCGGCACAGATGTCATGCTTGCCGGCAAGGTCGCCGTCGTTTGCGGCTATGGCGACGTAGGCAAGGGCTGTTCCCAATCCCTTCGAGGCCAGGGCACTCGGGTAATCGTGACTGAAATAGATCCTATTTGCGCCCTTCAGGCTGCGATGGAAGGCTACGAAGTTACGACGATCGACAATGCGCTTCCTATCGCCGATATTTTCGTGACAGCTACCGGGAATGTTGATGTGGTGACACTTGAACATATGAAAAAGATGCGGGACCAGGCAATCGTTTGCAATATCGGACATTTCGACCATGAGATTCAGGTTGCGGAGCTGAATACTTATCCTGGCATTAAAAAGATCAATGTCAAACCGCAGGTTGATACGTACATATTCCCCGACGGGCACTCTATCATCCTTCTTGCAGAAGGGAGGCTCGTAAATCTAGGCTGCGCCATGGGGCATCCTTCATTCGTGATGTCCACCTCCTTCACGAATCAAGTACTGGCCCAGATCGAGCTCTGGAATACGCGAGAGAGCGGGAAACCCGGCGTCACCGTGCTCTCACGGCAGCTCGACGAGGAAGTAGCGAAGATGCACCTCGGGAAGCTCAATATCATTCTCACGGAGCTTAGTTCCAAGCAATCCGCGTATATAGGCATTGATAAGGCAGGCCCATTTAAATCAGACTCATATAGGTACTAAGGAGAAGGGAGAAATAATGTCGAATTATCTGTTCACATCTGAATCCGTTGGCGAAGGGCATCCCGACAAGCTCTGCGACCAGGTCTCCGATGCCGTCCTGGACGCTTGCCTTAAGGACGATCCCGAAAGCCATGTGGCCTGCGAGTGTTACGCTACTACCGGCATGGTGCTTATCGGCGGAGAGATTACGACAAATACCTATGTGGACATCCAGAAATGCGCACGTGATGTCGTTCACGGAATCGGCTACACCAATCCTGATTACGGTATCGATTACGAGTCGATGGCGGTCCTAGATACAATCCACGCGCAATCCCCAGACATCAACCAGGGTGTGACTGGGAAAGGGCTCGACGAGTTCAAGGGCAGGCAGGGAGCCGGCGACCAGGGGATGATGTTTGGCTTCGCCTGCATAGAGACGCCCGAACTTATGCCAGCCCCAATCATGTACGCACACCAGCTACTTCATCGCGCCTCTGAATTGCGGAAAGCGAGTAAGATACCCTGGCTTCGACCTGATTCGAAGAGCCAAGTCACCCTCGAGTACGAAGGGCATCAGCCAATTCATGTTGATACCGTCGTAGTCTCGCACCAGCATGATCCGGATGTAAGCTATCAGCAGATACACGACACGATTGTCGAGGAGATTATTTGGCCAGTTCTCGCAGGAAGCGGATTAATGGATCAAAAGACTAAATTCTTCATCAATCCGACCGGGCGCTTTGTTATCGGCGGGCCTATGGGCGATACGGGGCTGACCGGCAGAAAGATAATCGTCGACAGCTACGGTGGGATGGGACGGCATGGCGGGGGGGCCTTCTCTGGGAAGGACCCGTCGAAGGTCGATCGGTCGGCAGCCTACATGGCCAGGTACGTGGCAAAAAATATTGTCGCCGCTGGGCTGGCAGAGCGATGCGAAGTGCAGCTCGCCTACGCGATCGGCGTACCCGATCCAGTATCGGTAATGATTGATACTTTTGGTACCGGCAAGGTGCCTGAAACAAAAATATCGGAGGCTGTTCGGCAGGTCTTTGACTTAGATCCGGCTGGGATCATTAGGACCCTGGACCTTAAAAAGCCTATTTATCAAAAAACGGCATCATATGGGCATTTTGGAAGAAATGAGTTTAGTTGGGAAAAAACCGATAAGACATCCGACTTGGTGAAAGTGGTAGGGAAATAGCGACGAGTATGGGCGCAGTTAAATTTATGCTCTTAGGGGTGCTCCAACGGCAGTTTCTTACGAATATTTGGTGCAGTATACGATTGCTAAAGTTGAGTCGAATAAAAGTTTTTGTGGAGTAATATGTCCTGGAGGATCAATGAGAGTAATGATAACAGGGATTGCAGGCTTCGTAGGGCACCACTGCAGTCGATACTTTCCCATAGTCCATCCAGGAATGGAGATTATCGGTTTAGATTCTCTGCAATCGAGCAATCTCGATATCCAAGGTCCTACCTTTAAATATCATTGCGTAGACCTCCTTGATCGGCAAAGAGTGCGGGCATTTATTCAGAATAACCCCGTAGAATACTTGTTGCATTTGGCGTCCTTCAGCAGTGTTTCGTTCAGCTGGGAAAAGCCTGCCGAAAGCTTTTTGAACAATACCATGATCTTCATAAATCTTGTCGAGGCCATAAAGGATTTCTGCCCTTCCTGCCGGATACTGTCCATCGGCTCCTCCGAAGAATACGGCGATATCGCGCCCTCCGAGCTTCCGGTCAACGAAAGCCACCCCTTAAGACCGCGCAGTCCCTACGGTGCGGCGAGGATTTCCCAGGAGTTGCTCTCGGAGGTATTTTGCTCGGGCTACGGCCTCGATATAGTCATGACCAGATCTTTCAACCATATCGGCGCCTTCCAGCGCGAGAGCTTTGTCGTTCCGGCCTTTGTGCGACAATTTGTTCAGGCGGAGCGCGAGGGGAAATCGGTCGTCAGACTGAAAGTCGGGGATATCGACGTCGTTCGGGATTTTACCGACGTAGTAGACGTCGTCAGTGCCTACGATCTTCTGTTGCAGAAGGGCGGGAAGGGCCAAGCCTACAACGTTTGCTCCGGCAAAGGCCACCAATTGAGGGAAATAATCGGCTATATAGAAAAGATCATGAATATCAAGGCGGATATCGAAATTGACCAGGGAATTATGCGTCCTCTTGAAAATCGCGAAATTGTCGGAGATAATTCGAAGATATTCCACGATTGCGGCTGGGTCCCCGAACATGAGATCGAGTCCTCATTGAAAAGTGTCGTCGAGTATTGGCGTAGTCGCTGATCTGACGCGATAGGGAAAGAAATGCCTAAAATATCAATCATAGTCCCGGTATTTAATTCCGCGCCCTTTCTTTTGCGATGCTTGAATTCTCTCGCTGGTCAGAGTCTCGAGGATATCGAAACCATCATCGTGGTGGACGAGGGCAGCAAAGACGATTCTTCGCAGATCGTCGAGTCCTTCGTCGCCAACCACGAGGGGATATTCCGGTCTATCAGGACCCCGCATTCGGGGCCCGGCGAAGCCCGCAACCGAGGGTTCAGCCTCGCGACGAGCGATTATATCGCCTTCGTCGACTCGGACGATTACGTCGACAGAAGGTACTGCGAGAGTCCCCTCCTCATGGCTGAGCGGACGGGCGCCGATATCGTGTGCTTCTCCGCGCGGATGGTCAACGAGTATCGCGGCACCGAGCGGATCATCGATCCGGGAGTCGCTCCCGGGATGGGTCCCCGAAAGGCCATCATGTCGGCTACGGTGATGGTATGGGACAAGCTTTACCGACGCAGCTTTCTGGATCGTTGCCGCCTTCATTATCCACCATTCTTCCACGAAGATCTCGCGGAGACTCCCAGGCTGTTCGCCTTCGAGCCGAAAATCGAGGTGCTTCGGGAAACCTTGTACTATTATGTCAAGCGTTTGGATAGCGCCTCCGGGATATCGATGAACGTGCTCGACATGGACATCTTGCGTGTCGCGCGAATGCTTTTGGACTATACTCTCCAGTACCCGCGCTTTTCTGCAGAATTCGAGTACTTGGCGATCCGGCAGCTGGAGGGATTTTGCGGAGCCTGCGCCGGGAGGACCGAGGACTGGGCGCAGAAAGGCGCAGTGGAAGCGCAGGCTCTCCTCGATTCCCTGCAGGTCGCGCGGCACGACAATCCCTACTTTTTATTGGATGATGCTAAATCGTTCAATGCAAAGAAGATCATCATCACGATCCTGGCGACCTTGCGGAAGCTGATAGTCGGCAGGCTCCGAATCTATCCAAAATTGTTTCTTGCGATAGAGCGTCTCAAATTCGGCAAGAAAAAACCCGCTTGATAGGATACCTGGGGTTCATCGTATGAGAAGCGTAAAAATAAAGTTCATCGATCAGTGGATGGGCTTCGATCCCGAAAGCAATATCTTCGTGGAACTATTGTCCAAAAGATATGATGTCCAGTTTTCCGATGATCCGGAATACCTATTCTATTCGGTGAACGGCTACAAGCACCTTGACTACGCCGTTCCGAGGATCTTTTTCACGCAAGAGAACCTCACGCCGGATTTCAACATCTGCGATTACGCCTTCGCCTTCGACAGATTGAGTTACGGGGACAGGTACTTTCGGCTGCCGCTCTATCTTATCACTCGTCGGAGCGAGCTGCTGGCGCTGGGTTCCGGCCTGAGGCTGAGCCACGACGGCGAGCGCGGTTTTTGCAACTTCGTAGTCTCCAACACGAGCCCGGCTCCCGAGCGGGACGAGTTCTTCTCGCTCCTTTCGCGCTATAAGCGCGTCGACTCCGCCGGCTTCCATTTGAACAACACTGGCTATCTGGTGCGGGACAAAGCGCGTTTCCAATCGGGCTATAAATTCTCCCTCGCCTTCGAGAATTCCTCGGCTCCGGGCTACGTGACCGAGAAGATCGTCGATGCCGCCTACGCCGGGACGATTCCCATCTATTGGGGGGATCCCACTATCGGCCAGGATTTCAATACTGCATCCTTCGTGAACTGCAACGATTACGGTTCGCCGGAAGAGGCCGTCCGAGCCGTCATCGAGCTCGACCAGGATGACGAAAAATACGGGCGAATGGTCGGCCAGAATTTCCTGAAACATCCCCTGGAAGGGTATTCCTTCCAACCGGGCTTCGAGGAGTTCTTTTTCTCCATTTTCGATAGGCCTTGGAAATCCGCGTTCAGGAGGAATCGCTACACATGGGGGACCATATACGAACGCAGGTTGCGTGACTTCGTCGGCGCCTGGGAAAAAAGGAACAGGAGCCCGATTTACAGGATGGCGGCCTTGTATCGACGCCTGCGGCGCCTGACCTTCCGCCAGGCGATCGAGCGGCTCCGGATCAAGCTCGGCAAGATACTGCTCGGGCAGGATCTCGAAAAATTGCAGTGGAGATGATATGGCTTATACGGGCTTCGAGCTTCTGGTCCCGGCGATAGAACGGCATCTTCCCATACTCCGCGTGGCCGCGCCGTACATGAGGCGCTTTTTGCGGCCGCGGAGGATAGTGTACCTCGCCTCGCGGCCCTGCCTCGAGGCGCTGGGGCGAAACGGGATACTCTCCCCGATCGACGTGGCGATGGACGAGGACGAGGTCGCCGAGGGCCTATCGCTGGGCCTGGTGCGCGAAATTCTGCGGCTCCGCGGCTTTGATCCCGCCCGCGGAGGCTGGTACTTCAAGCAGATCGCCATTCTGGCCTACGCGCAGCGCTTCGAGGCCGAGGAACGCTATCTGGCCTGGGACGCAGATACGGTGCCGCTGCGCGAGGCGGATTTCGTCGACGACGAGGGCAGGACCATCCTCGAGCGGAAGATAGAATACAATGCTGCCTACTTCAGGACGATGAAAAGCCTTTTGGGAATCGAGAGGCAGGTCGAGTATTCCTATATCGCCGAGCATATGATGTTCGACAGGGACATCGTCAGGGCCCTCATAGATGCCGCCATGGGCGGCGAAGCCTTCGAGGGCGGCGCCTTCGCGCGGCGGGTCATGGATTCGATTTGCGAGGCTGACTTCCGCGGGTCCTGCGGCTTCTCGGAGTTCGAAACCTACGGGAATTTCGCGAAGCTCCGTTTCCCCGCGCGTATCTCGGTCAGGGACAGTCCTTCCACCAGGGAGGCTCTGAACTATTTCCGATTGCCGCCGGGCGGCGCCCAGCTCTTCGCCATGAGCGGGAGCTACGCGTGGGCGACCTTCGAGGCATGGACGGTCAGCGGCGATTCGCTTCCCGCGCGCCTGAAGCGGTCAATCAGGCGGACGCTCGGCATGCTATGGACGATCGCCGCGGCGATCCTCCATCCGGTCTCCTGCGCCCGTTTCGCGAGGATCGGAAGGGCTGTTTCTTGAGGCCGTCGAGACCATGATCGTCATCAACCCTTCGGGCGGACTCTGCAATCGGATGAGGGCTATGGACTCCGCCTTGGCCCTCGGTCGGGCGGCTTCCGTCCCTGTACGGCTGGTCTGGAGCCTCAACGCCGAACTGGGATGTCCATTTTTGGAACTCTTCGAGCCCATCCCGGGACTCGAATCCGTAGAGGGCAAAATCGAGACTAGCGCTGGCTCCCTGCAGGCGAAGTCAGATTTTCGCGAAATCGCGAAACGGCTCAAGCCCCTCGTCGCCTTCGTCAAAAATGTCCGAAAGACTTTGAAGGCCATTCGAAACTCGGGCTCAACGGGCCGCGAACTCGGACGAGAGGATACCCTGTACTACAGCGACAAGCCCGAGAGACTGATAGCGCTCGCGGGTCGCTACGATCTCCGCATCGAGACCTTCGAGCGCTTTTTTTTCGGGGCCGAGGATTACCAGGGCTTCCGGCCGACTGCCGAAATCACGAGGAGGGTGGATGCCTTCTCGTTGACGACCAGGAATGTGGTCGGCGTTCACATACGGCGGGGCGACTCGCGGGTCGCGATCGCGCATAGCCCGATTCAGTACTTCATCGCCTCCATGCGGGCAAAGTGCAGCGCCGATGCGACGACCGAGTTCTTCGTGGCCAGCGATTCGCCGGCGGTCGAGGCCGAGCTCGAGCGCGAGTTCCCCGGGAGGATCATCAGACAGCCCAAGGGATCCTACTCGCGCGAGGATCCCGCCGGCGTCAAGCACGCCATGGTCGATCTGTATTGCCTCGCTTCGTGCAAGCACCTGATCGGGAGCTATTGGAGCTCCTTTACCGACACGGCCTACGAACTCGGGAAGATGCCTTGGGAGATCGTTTTTCGCTCGACGAAAGGAGCCGAACGGTCATGAAACGAGTCGCCATACTCTATCCCTGGAACGATCCTTCCGGTATGGACAAGGGCTCAGCCCTCCGGGTGGGATTGGTCGCGAAGTACCTCAAGGCCCACTACGAAGAGGTCCGCCTCCTGTCGATAGACAACGCCTGCAACGACTTCGACGGCGTGCGGGCGGACTGCTATTGGCCCAACCCCCGCGCCAACAGAAAAGGCGAGCTGCTGTCGATCCTGTACAGATTCTGGCTCTTGGCGGTGAGCTTGGGGAAGAGCAAGGGCAGGACATTCCACCTGCAACAGTATCGGCGCTTTACGAACGACTCGAGCTTCGGTAAGATCCTGCGCGAGATCGTGCAATGGGCGGACGTCGTCCTCGTGGAATATACCTTCTTCGCCTCGCAGGTAATACGAGAGGCCAAGATGTTCGGGAAGAAGGTGATAGTGACGGATCATGACGTCGTCGCCGACAATCCGGACAATGCCCGGAGCGGGAACTACGCGAAGAAGGCAGTCCTGAAAAAAGAAGTGAAGGCCCTGCGCGGCGCGGATTGCGCCGTCTCGGTTTGCGAGGAGGACAGGGAAGCCTTCCTTCGCTACGGCGTATCGACCGTCTGCATACCCCACGGTATCGAGATACGGCAGGCCGGCACGGGCCAGGACGACGAATGCCTGATGAAGGAATTGTCGGGAAGCTACCATATCGACCTTCCTCCCCGTCCTATATGCCTGTTCGTGGGGAGCGGCATCGAGCCCAACGTCGAGGCCGCGCGATTCGTCGAGGACATGGCCGCGGTCGGAGGCGGGGAGAGTCCCCTCTTCCTCGTCGCCGGCAGGTGCATGGAGGAGAAGCGTTGCTCCAATCTGATCGCCCTCGGCTTCGTCGAGGACAGAGCCCTCGAGATAGTCTACTCCCTGGCCTCAATCATCGTGATCCCCCTGAAGAAGGGAACGGGGGCCTCGCTCAAGACGATCGAGGCCATGTCGCGCGGCAAGGTGGTGGTCGGGACGGAGGTGGCCTTTCGGGGCTACCCGGTCTGCAGCGGGACGAATTGCGTGGTCGAGAACGATGTAGCCCGATACCCCAAGCTCGTTTCGAGACTCCTGGCGGATAGGGAGATCCGCGGGCGGATCGCCGAGGCCGCGACGGCCTTCGCCCTCTCCTACGACTATAGGATCGTCTACAAGCGCTATCTCGATCTAATAGAGGGGATCGCGTGATGGTTCCGCGAGTGTCGGTGGTGATGGCCACGAGGAACGACGATCCGGGCTATCTGGCCCAGGCTATCGAGAGCATCGAGGCGCAGAGCTACAGAAATTGGGAACTGATCGTCGCGGACGACAGCACCGAGATCGCAACGATAAGGCTGCTCGAGTCTGCACGCGAGCGGTTGGGAGCGGAACGCTTCCGGCTCGTCCACCACGATCCCGCTCTGGGGCTCCCGCGCTCGCTCAACGCGGCGCTTGCCATGGTTCGCGGGGAGCTCATCGCCAGGATGGACGGGGACGACGTCTGCATGCCGGATCGACTGGAGGCTCAGGTAGCCTACCTCGATGCCCATCCGGAGGTCGGAATCGCGGGCGGGGACATCGAGGTCGTCGATCGGGATCTCCGGCATCTGTCCGTGCGGCGCTACACGAAGGACGCGAAGCGGCTGGTACGGAGGAGCTTTATCCGGAACCCCCTCGCCCAGCCGACCGTCATGCTGCGGAGCTCCGTCCTGGACAGGATCGGAGGCTACGATCCCAAATGCGAGCGCGCGGAGGACTACGAGCTCTGGCTTCGGGCGATAAAGAAATCGGTGGTCCTCGCTAACATGGACAAGATTCTCATCAAATATCGCGTGCTGGCCGAGTATTCGAAAAAACGCGACAAGAGGAACTGGAACTATTCGATCTACGGGAAGATCAAGAACTTCAACTACCGATACCCGATTTCCTCTCTGCTCGGGATAGGAGTCAGTCTGGCCTTCCGACTGGCCCCGACCTCGATCGTGAATAGGCTGTATCGAATGGACCACGAGTCGCCGATGCTGTACCGAAAATAAGGGACAAGATGGAAGGGTCGAAGCCATATTTACCTCCATATCGGAGCGGATCGCCTCGAGGGTTTCAGGCTTGATATTGAAGAGCGACGCGAAGGGCTCGGCCTTCACGATCTCGGACAGGCTAAAGGTAATGCCAAGAGCCCTGGTGGGTTAGTTGTTGACGTTCACCTTCCCGGAGTTTGACTTCATAGTGAGTTTGCCTATGCTTAGAATCTCCCCGCGGCTACTCGGCTCCACAATAGGTCGCAAGGGCTTCGATAGCTGCGTGTGAGGCGGTCTTTGCGGCGCTGCCGATGGATTATCCTCCGCGTATCGATGGAGTGAAGCATAAGGGCGCTTTCCGGTATTGCGATGGTTGCTGTGGTCTCTCCGAAACGCTGGCCATCTGTGAAATCTTGGTTTACTGGAAGCAGTCGTTCCAAGCGCAAATATATTGATTACGCTCAAATCACAAGAGGCGAGGTGTTTTGATGAAAATATCGGAAAAAGCTAAAAATCCAATCGTTTTTTTCTTACTACTCGTTCTGTCCATCACGTTCTTAGGTTTTGGAATTAGGTATCACTTTATATCGCAATGTCCGCTATCCGGGGATCCCGCATTTTATATGTGGAGCTTTGGATGGATCCCATACGCATTAGGGCATCATCTTAACCCACTTATTACTACTGTAATCTGGGGGAATATCCCTTATAATCTAACCTGGACCACCTTTGTCCCATCTCTCAGCCTTATCCTTTCGCCAATAACCTTATTGCTAGGGCCGATTTTTTCTTACAACCTAGCGAATATTCTTGGACTAACTTTTGGAGCCTATGGTATTTACCTGATTGGGTGTCAATGGGTGGACCGGCGATCAGCTTTATTCGGATGTCTTGTTTTCTTTTTTTCATCCTATGTATGGGGCCAGCTTTTTGGCCATCTAAATCTGTCATTTATCGTCGCCGTACCATTCCTGATCCTTGTCTTTGTTTTGCGGCTAAAGGACAAACTCACGCGTCCTTTGTTTCTTATCGCATCGTCGATACTGCTCGTGTTTCAGTTCGGAGTTTCCAACGAAATCTTTGCAACGTTCATTTTTCTGAGTTTTATAGCAATTATTCTTGCTATTCTATTCTTTTCCCGTCTCCGAACCCTGGTGCAAAAATTGGTTAGAACCGCAATCGAGCTACTAATCTCGATTGCGATGGCAGTGGTGATATTATTCCCATACCTTGTTCTAATGCTCAAGGACGCCCCTGGCGGTACGATAAACTCGGCTTCCGTTTATTCGACCGACGCATTGAATCTCATAATTCCCACGGTTTCAAATTGGTTATTTGGTGAAAAATTTTCTTCTGTAAGTTCGCAATTTACCGGGAATGGGAGCGAACAGGGTGCCTACATTGGGTTGCCAGTTGTAATTCTGTTGTTGATGTATTTTGCAAAACATTTTTATTTCAGACGTTCCGAAAAAAGTAAATATATATTATTTTTGTTTGTTCTAACTGCGATCACTTTCTTGTTGAGTATTGGCCCGAGTATTCATTTTTTACAAACTCAGATTTCGTCGCATTGGTTGTTGTGGAAAGTCGTCGAGCGTCTCCCTCTAATAAGATACGCACTTCCAGTCCGACTGTGTCTCTACACACAGGTGATTTCCAGTGTGATAGTAATGTTTTGGTTTAATGAAGCTCATCGCAAATGGGTGAAATATGGTTATGCGGCCTTAGTTCTCATTTTTATTCTCCCAAATCCCAAAATAATCTATCCACCAAACATCGATATTCCAGAATTTTTCACTGGCAGTGAATATCGGAAGGCCATTAAACAAGGAGAGAATGTACTGATTTTACCTACCTATAGCAATGGTGGGGTAGCAGATTTTTATCAAGCAATAACCAATTTTTATTTCAATATTGCTGAGGAAACAGCTGGACTTCCTCCAGAAGCGATCAGGAAAAATCCCGTATGTTGGCTAGGTAATCAATCGGTTTCGAAATCAGACTTTATTGATTATATGGAAAAGTTGAAAGTCGCGAAGATTATTGCGGTTGGAGATCTGGATAAATATAGTAAAGAATTGTTAGATAGTGTTGGGTTGAATCAACCCGTCAAGTATTCAGGTAATATTTCTGTATATACCGTTGAGTCTGGCCAGTTGGAAAAAGTAAGCAATGAAATATCTAAAATCACCAACAAAGGGATCGATTTTACGGACAAGGGTAACGCTTCGGCTTATCACCTTGTCGGCTTTTCCAACGCCGAAAATTGGGGGACCTGGTCGGAAAACAAAATGTGCTCGCTGACCTTTAGGTTCCCAAAATCAATTCCTAGCAAAGCCGTTATGCACTTGATTTTCCATGGCTTGGTGACACCAGCACATAGTCAGCATTATGTATTTTTTATGAATAGGAAAAAAGTTTTTGAGAATACATATACAACATGGGCAGTTCAAAATATCTCTTTGGATCTTGGCGATGAGCTACAGATAGAGAATACATTCACTATCCAGAGCCCTGACGCAGCATCTCCTGAATCGCTGGAACTAAATGGCGATACGAGGAAATTGGGAATAGGATTGATTTCGCTGAGTATTACCCCCCTATAACTTGATAACGTCTGTCAAGAGGTAAAATGTGGCTATTTGAGGTAATTGGGAAGAACTAATAATGTCGATCGTTTTTTCAGTATTTAATGGAGAGATTATAGAATAAATGTTCTATGAAGCCATAATTAATATTGTTCTCAACGTCATTGGAGTCTAAGATATTTTTTATTGACGATGGGGATACCTTACTTACAATCAGTGGAATCGTCTATTCTATAGCATGAGCGATAGGTATATCTCTCTAGGTGTTCGGCACGGATAACGTCGTTTGCCTTCTTTTTTGGAGTAAAATCCTGCCTGGCATGGGTAATTTGGGATATTTTGGGTTAATGTGTCTCTGATTAGGGGGAAAGCCGCTTTATATTATTTTTCGACCCGAAGGGAGAGATGTAGTATGAATGTAGTTTCCATTTTCCTGATATCTTCGGTTGACGCACTAATTATAACAGCACAACCAATACTAAATATGGGAGCTATGCGGATCCGCTTAATTGGGGGATTCACGTATGTTATTCCAATTTTCCAAAATATCAATCTTTGGCTAGGGCGTGTTTTTAATGATATAAGTTCTTTGTTGAAAATAATAATATACAATAATTTTGCTCTTCCAATAATTGCTCCTACAATGACGACGACGATTGTTATTGGTGGAGTCGCGGGATCAACCATTTTCTTTCGTGAACCCCTTTTGATTCGAGGAATAGCGCGAATTGACGTTCCATGCTTTGGGTTTTATTTGGTAATTGGATGATCAATAAAATGAAAAGATATCTGGTGGTCGGGGGAGCAGGCTTCATTGGCTCCAACCTCGTAGCGGAGCTCGTGAAATCCGAAGACTGCTCGCTGGTGGTCGCGGACGATCTGTCCTTGGGGCGCCTGGATTCGATCCGGCCCCACATGGGGGCCGGAAGGGCGAGCTTCGAGGATTGCGACTGCAGCCGGGCCGATCTAGTCGATTCCGTGTTCTCGAGGCGCGGGCCCTTCGACGCCGTCTTTCACCTGGCCGCCAATTCGGACATCGAGCGGAGCTCGGGGAATCCCGCGATCGAGTACGAGAGGACTTTCATGACGACCTACCGGGTCCTCGAGGCCATGCGGGCCCACGGCGTCGGGGAGATGGTCTTCTGCTCGAGCTCGGCCATCTACGGCGACAAGGACGGCGTCGCGGTAGACGAAACCGAGGGCCCCTACCTCCCCATCTCGTATTACGGAGGCGCCAAACTGGCCTGCGAAGGCTTCATCAGCGCCTATGCGCACATGAACGGCATGAGGGCCGTCATCCTGCGATTCCCCAATGTCGTCGGGGACAATGCGACCCATGGCGTGATCCTGGATTTCATACGACGCCTCAAGGCGGATTCCGGCGAACTGAGGGTGCTCGGGGACGGCAATCAGGAAAAGCCCTTCCTGTACGTCAAGGACCTCGTCGACGCGATACTCTTCGTCCGTCGCTCGGCCCCCGAGCCGGTCGCCGTCTACAATGTCGGCGTCGACAGCCGCACGAAGGTGCGGGACATAGCGCGAATAGTCGTCGAGGAGATGGGGCTGAAGGACGTGAAACTGAGTTATGCCGGCGGCTCGAAGGGCTGGAAGGGCGACGTCCCGAAGTTCGGCTATGACCTCTCCAAGATTCACGCCCTCGGCTGGAAGGCGGCGAAGAGCTCGGACGAGGCGGTCAGGCTCGCGGCGCGCACGATCCTGAAAGAAATGGCATAGGCGGGGCCCGGAATGGTAATAACCCGGACGCCGCTCCGCGTCTCCTTCTTCGGCGGGGGAACCGACCTCGCGGAGTTCTACACCGAGCACGGCGGGGCTGTCCTCAGCACCACGATCGACAAATACATCTACATCATCGTAAAGGAGCGCTTCGACGACCTCATCGTCCTCAACTATTCCGAGCGCGAGAAGGTAGAGCGCGTCGAGGATATCCGCCACAATATCTTCCGCGAGGCGCTCCGCCTCGCCGGTGTGCGCCGCGGAGTCGAGATCACCAGCATTGGCGATATTCCCTCCAGCGGCTCGGGCCTGGGCTCGTCGAGCTCCTTCACGGTAGGCCTTCTCAACGCGCTTTTCGCTTATACGGGAGAGACGAGAAGCCCCCGTGATCTAGCGGAAGCCGCCTGCGCTATCGAGATCGGCATCCTCAAGGAGCCCATAGGCAAGCAAGACCAGTACGCGGCCTCCTTCGGGGGCTTGCGGCGCTACCGTTTCGCCAGGGACGGGAAGGTCGAGGCCGAGCCCATAGTGGTCGGCTACGACGCCTTTCTGACCCTGCAGCGCGCCTGTCTCCTGTACTATACGAACGTCACGAGAAAGGCTTCGTCGGTCCTCAGCGATCAGCGATCGCGGATCCCCTCGACGACCGACTCCCTGCTGCGCCTCGCAGGACTCGCGGAGGGTATGGACGCGGCCTTCGAGGCGGGCGATATCCAGACGATAGGCCAGAGGCTCCACGAGAACTGGGAGGAGAAGAAAAAGCTGTCGGTCAAAGTGAGCAACGGGGAGATAGACGCCATTTACGAGAGGGGCCTCGCCGCCGGGGCCATAGGCGGCAAGCTCCTGGGCGCGGGCGGGGGCGGATTCTTTCTCTTCCTCTGTCCTCCCGAGCGGCAGGGAGCCCTCCGCTCGGCCATGTGCGGTCTGCGCGAGCTGCCCATATCCTTCACGCGCCACGGGAGCAAGGTCATCATGGATTTCGAAGAGCATATCTACCCCTTGGACTGAGGTCGGGAACGATATGGACGCTGTCATAGCGGCGGGGGGCAAGGGAACCAGGCTCGGCGAGCTGACCCGCGAGATTCCCAAATGTCTGATAGAGGTGGCCGGCCGTCCGCTCCTCTCGCTCCAGCTCGAAGAGCTGTCGCGGAGCGGGATTCGGAAGGTCTGGCTGCTCACGGGGCATCTGGGCGAGCAAGTCGAGGGATACGTCCGGAACAACGAGCAGCCGGTCGAGGTGGAAATTATCCGAGAGGAGGCGCCGCTCGGAACGGGCGGCGGTCTCGCCTCGCTCGCGGGGAGGATCGAGGAGCCCTTCGTCTTCCTCTACGGCGACCTCGTCCTTTCTCTCGATCTCGGCAGGATGCGGGCCTTCCACGACCGATCGGGAGCCGAGGTGACGATGCTCGGCCATCCCAGCTCCCATCCCGGGGACAGCGACTTGATCCTCGAGGGAGAGGGGGGGCGGGTCCTCGGAATATCGAGAAAATCCAGGGAGCGCGGCGCTTGGCTGCGGAATCTCGGCAACGCGGGGCTCTATATACTCCCTCCGGATCTGCCGGCCTCGATCGAGCGCGATGCCCGACGGGACTTCGAGAAGGAGGTCCTGCCTCCCTATATCGAAACCGGGAGCGCTTTTGTCTATAGGACCACCGAATACGTGAAGGATATGGGGACGCCCGAGCGCCTGGCCGAGGCCGGCGAGGCTATCGGGACTGGCGCAGCTGAGGCTCGGCGACTGTCGAATCGCCAGCGCGCGATATTCCTCGATCGCGATGGGACGATCAACGAGTTCGTCGGCCTCGTCTCCAGGCCTGAGCAATTGAGGCTCATAAAGGGAGCGGCCGCGGCGATACGGAGGATAAACCGCTCGAGCTATCTCTGTTTCGTCGTGAGCAACCAGCCGGCGGCCGCTCGGAACCTGTGCGACCTGGCGGATATCGAGACGATCAACCGCAAGATGGAGACTCTGCTGGGAGAAGAGGGGGCCTTCATCGATGACATCAGATTCTGCCCGCATCATCCGGACAAAGGCTACCCCGAGGAGAACCCCGCGCTGAAAATCGAGTGCGGCTGTCGAAAGCCCAAGCCGGGCATGCTGCTCGAGCTCGCGGAGCGCTATAACATAGATTTGGGCGAATCCTACTTGATCGGGGATACATCGGTGGACGTCATGACGGCGGCGAACGCCGGGACCAGGTCGATCCTCGTGGCGAGCGGGATGAAAGAGGAGATTCCGAAGTTCGACGCGCGGCCCGGTTTGCGGGCTGCCGATCTCGGCGAGGCCGTCGGCGCGATCCTGGACGAAAGGCCCGTCGCGCTATCATGAAGATCCTCTACGATCACCAGGTATTCGAGGAGCAGGAGTTCGGAGGCATTTCGAGGTACTTCTCCGAGTTGATACGGAGGAATCCGGAGGCTCGGCTCTGCCTGGAGTATTCGGACAATATTCATATTCGCGACCACCCGCGTTTCGAGAAGGAACTTCGAGCGAAGGACTTCCATGTCGATCGCTTCCTGGGCGGGATTCGCTTTCGAGGCAAGAATAGAATCTATTCATACTACAAGAGAATCCCCGGCCTGAGGCCGAGGTCCAACAAGGATGCCTCAGTCGAGGCCTTGAAAAGAGGCGATTTCGACCTATTCCATCCGACCTATTATGATCCCTACTTCCTGGACGTGCTGGGGAATCGGCCTTTCGTCGTCACCATCTACGACATGATCCACGAGAAGTTCCCGGAAAACTTCTGGTCGGAGGACCCGACGGGCGAGCGCAAAAAACGCGTCGCGCTGGAAGCCGCGCTGATTATCGCGATTTCCGAAAATACGAAAAAAGACATATTGAGCGCTTACGAGATCGATCCGGGCAAGATACGTGTCATTTACCTCGGATCCAGCTTGCGTAAGGGCGCAATCGAGGGAATCGATCTTCCCGACAACTACATTCTTTTTACCGGCATGCGGCACGGCCACAAGAATTTCGGGTTTTTCGCGGCTACTATCGCCGAGCTCCTGATCGCGAAGCCCGATCTATACCTCGTATGCACGGGGCCGCAATTCTCGCGGGAGGAGGCGGCGCTGTTCTCCAACCTGGGTATCGCGAAGAAGGTTCTCCATCGCTTCGCGCCGGAAGCGGCTCTCTACAGCATCTATAGTCGCGCGCGCTGCTTCGTTTTCCCGTCCTATTACGAAGGCTTCGGGATTCCAATCCTGGAGGCCTTCGAGGCAGGATGTCCGGTCTTGCTCGCGAGGGCGAGCTGTTTTCCGGAGATCGCCGGGGATGCGGCCCTCTATTTCGACCCGAGGGAGGGGCAGGAGCTTCTCGATTCCTTGAGCGAGCTCTTGAAAAGCGAGTCGCTCCGCGGAGAGCTGATTGCCAAAGGACGGAAGAGACTCCGGGATTTCTCCTGGGACCTCACGTACTCGCGCACCATGGACTGTTACAGGGAAATTTCATAAGAACGAGCGGCAACCCTCATCGCTCCCGAGGAAAGAAAATGGATAGCAAGGATTTCGAAATATTCGTGCCCGGCAGGATCTGCCTCTTCGGCGAGCACTCCGATTGGGCAGGCGGCTACCGCCGGGTCAACAGCTCGATCGAGCCGGGCTATTGCATCATATCGGGAACCAGCCAGGGGCTCCATGCCCGGATCGGTTCGAATCCGGGAAGGTTCGTCTTTCGGTCCGTGGACCCCAGCGGCGCCCGGCAAGTCCTCGATGAACCCATGGACGGCGAAAGGCTCCTGTCCCTCGCAAAGGAGGGCGGCTACTGGAGCTATGCGGCGGGGGTCGCCTACCAGGCCCTGACGCACTACCACGTGGGCGGCATCGAGATCGACAACTACGGCTCGGACTTGCCGGTCAAGAAGGGCCTCTCCTCGAGCGCCGCGACCTGCGTCCTCGTGGCCCGCGCCTTCAACAAGGCCTACGACCTGAAGCTCACGCTCAGGGGGGAGATGGACCTGGCCTACCGGGGCGAGATCACCACGCCCTCCCGATGCGGCAGGATGGACCAGGGCTGCGCCTACGGCAACAAGCCCATCCTCATGCGTTTCGACGGCGACGCGATCGACATAGACGAACTCGTGGTCGGCGCCGATCTCGATATGGTCATCGTCGATCTGCGCGCGCGCAAGAACACGATAAAGATCCTGGCCTCGCTGAACAGGGCCTACCCCTTCGCCCAGACCGAGGAAACCCTCGCGGCTCAAGGCTATCTGGGAAAGGAGAACGCGGCCATCGTCGAGTCCGCGAGGCTCGCGATGGCGGAGGGCGACTCCCGTCGTATCGGCGAGCTCATGCGCGAGGCGCAGAGAAGCTTCGACCGCTGTCTAGCGCCGCTCTGCCCGGACGAGCTGGCCTCGCCGATCCTGCATCGTCTCCTCGACGAGCCGGCCATCCAGGCGCTGATCTGGGGCGGGAAGGGCGTCGGCTCCCAGGGCGACGGCTCGGCGCAATTCGTGGCGCGAGGAGAGTCTGAGCAGAGGGAACTCATCGCGGTCCTCGAGAGCATGGGCTTTGGAGCCCTGCCTTTGACGATCCCCAAGTCGCGGAAAGTCCACAAGGCGGTCATCACCGCGGCGGGCTATGGCACCAGGCTCTTCCCCATGACCTCCATCGTGCGGAAAGAATTCCTGCCCGTCGTCGATCCGCGGGGACGCATGCTCCCCCTTATCCTCGCCAACGTGGAAGAGGCCTTCGACGCGGGCATAGAAGAGGTCGCGATCATTATCCAGGAAGGCGATAAGCAGGTCTTCGAAGATTTCTTCCATCAGAATATCCCGCAGGAGCACTACCGCGCCCTCTCCGGCCCGGCGAGGCAGGAGTCGGAGCGGATCCGCGACTACGGGCGGAGGATCGCGCTGATTGCCCAGAGCGAGCAGCGGGGACTCGGGCACGCTGTCTCGCTGGCGAGGAAGTGGGTGGGCCAGGAGCCGGTCCTCCTGATTCTGGGCGATCATTTGTTCGTCCCAAGGGGCGAGGAGCGCTGCGCGCGGCAGCTGGTGGAGCGATTCTACGAGACGGAGGCGAACCTCATCGGCGTCCAGGCGACGCCGGAGAGCGAGGTGGGTCGTTTCGGCGCGGTCGGGGGGGAATGGGTTTCGGCCGACTCCGGGGAAAGACGCGATCTTCTGACCATAACCCGGTTCAAGGAAAAGCCGGACCTCGAGTACGCGCGGGAATACCTGACGATCGACGGACTCGAGCCCGGGACCTACTTCACCGTGTTCGGCCTCTACATCCTCGGCCCCGGCATCCTCGAGGAGCTGGAGCGGCGCTCGGGCCTCGCGGAAAAGAGCGGCGAGGTCCAGCTCACCGACGCCCTCGAGGACATGAGATCGAAGGAGTCCTTCCTGGGCCTTGTCATCGAGGGCGAGAAGATCGATATCGGCATTCCCCGAGGCTACCTCTCGGGCTTACGGCACTACTCGGAGGCTTCGAGTTCAGGATAGGCCGAAGACGTCCGCGTGCCACGAAGCCCCGATAGCAATTGACCATACGTATTGTTGTCACTATGGTATTACCTATACAGAGTGTATGGAAACAAAACTTATACTCAGGCTCGATGAGTTCATTATCAATTAACGATAAAGAGATCCATTTTACAGCTCGGCCTCAAAAATATTTAGTTTGGCGGTAGATAAAAAATCGAGTTATCTATCAGTCCAGTAAAAGAAAGGTAAGTAGGGGCTCGCCTATCGTATGCTCGCAAAAACGACAAAGGCGGAAAGATGAAAGAGTTCCCGGATTTCGACATCGAAGCCGCGGCTCGGCGGAAAAACGAGGACAACCGCAAAGAGGACGAATTGATCACTGCGCGCAGATTGGCCGCGCAGGAAGAAGCCCGCAGGATAGCCGCCGTATTGCGGGCCAAGGACTCGAGCATTCGCCTCATCTGGGGCTTCGGCTCCGTATTCGAGGTGGATCTCATCGACATCTCTGATTGCGACGACCAATTCGCGCAGGGCGTACGCGAGCGCAGAACGTTGCTATGAGAATAATAACGAGTTGACGCATCAATTATGGTGTCGAAAATCCGTGATCCTGATGACAGCTGGTGGAGAGGCGTTGTGAACATGTCGAAAATAAGTCAGCGAATCGATGCAGATCCTAGGCTGCGATCGATAATCGCAGCTATCGTGAGAGCCGTCGACCCGGACAGGCTTATATTATTCGGATCCAGGGCCCGAGGTGCGAATGATACTCAGAGCGATTACGACATCCTCGTGTTGAAGCGCGGCGTTACGAACGAGAGGATCGTCTCAAGGGCGGCCTATCGCTCGTTATTAGACGAGGACGCCGACGTGGCTGTCGATATTGTCGTTTCCGATGAAGCAAAATTCGAAGCCGCAAAGGGGCGTAGCGGTACCATCCTCTCTGAAATCGCGATGACCGGAATGGCTGTCTATGAGCGAGCATGAGGAATGGCTAGCGAGGGCAAGGAGCTGCTTGGCCTTGGCGGCAATGTCTGCAAAAGGCGATATCAGGGCGGAGGACCTGTGCTTCCAAGCTCAACAGGCGGCCGAAAAGGCGCTAAAAGCTTTGCTTATCGCATCGGGGCGTTCGATACCTCGGAACATGCCGATGCTGTCGCTGTTGTTACCATAAACATATCCCCATAAAGCTATACCGACAATAGAAAAGGAATATCGTGCACATAGTCAAATTGAACGGCGGGCTCGGGAACCAGATGTTCCAGTACGCCTTCGCCCTCGCGCTCGAGCGCCGATACGGCGGCGTCAAGCTCGACCTCGAGTGGATACGCGCCGAGATGGCTCACAACGGCTACGAGCTCGACCGTCATTTTCGCGTCAGTCTCCCCGTCTGCGGCGCCGACGAGCGCGCGGCCCTGGGCGACGTCGACCCGAGCTTCTTCGGCAGGGCGAGGAGGAAGCTCGGCCTCAACCGGAAGTCGCATTATATTTCGCCGTGGGTGAGCTGGGATCCCGAGTACCTGTCGGTCGACGGGGACCGTTACTTCTCGGGCTACTGGCAGAGCCCGAGGTACTATGAAGAGATCGAGGACCTCATCCGCGGCGCCTTCGAGTTCGTCGAGCCGCTGTCGGAGAGGAACAGGGCCTTCCTGGACAAGGCTGCCGGCAGGACCCTGATAGGGATCCACGTCCGCCGCGGCGATTCCCTGCGCAATCCCGATTTCCTCGGCGTCTGCGAAGTCGGGTACTACTCGGCCGCGATGAGGCAGGCCTCCGAGGGGGCCCGATCGCCCCTCTTTGCCTTCTTTTCCGACGATCTGGATTGGTGCAGGGACAAGCTACCCGCCGAGGGCGAGAGGATATTCGTCGACTGGAACAGGAAAGAGGAGAGCTACGCGGACATGCGCCTCATGATCGCCTGCGACGCGCTGGTGATCGCGAACAGCAGTTTCAGCTGGTGGGGGGCCTGGCTCGGGGCGGGTCCCGGGCGCAGGGTCTTCGCTCCCACGCCCTGGTTCCTCCGCCACCGCCGCGACAACCCCTACATCGTCCCGCAGGAGTGGATCAGGGTGCCGGGCGGATGAAGGCTTTCACGCGGCATATCTAAAGTCTGACTGCGTTTTTGCAAGGATACCAGGCCTCTCGCATACTTGATGGGAAATATGAGGGCGACAGGGAGACCATCGTTGAATGCCTACGAGTTCATGTTCAAAGCCGAAAGCTTCGCCGTTCGCGGGCTCAATAAGGCCCTGGGCCTTCGCCCTTCCAGCCGGCCCTACGTCAGCGGGGATTCCTTTCGGGCCCTGGCGCATCGGGTCCTCGACAAGGGTGGAGACCTGGACGGCTCCCGCGTAGGGAGCGGCGAGGTCGTCTTCGTCGACGCCGACGAGATCCCGCGCTTCAAAGAGAGCATCCTGCCCGGGATCCGGGAGCGCTTCGTCCTCGTATCGCACAACGCGGACCGGAACATCGACGAGCGCTATGCCGCCCTGGCCGACGATCCCCGGATACTCGCCTGGTTCGCCCAGAACGCGGTGATGCGGCATCCCAAGGTCCATCCTCTGCCCATCGGTCTCGAGAACAGGCTGAAGCACAACAACGGCATAGTCGGGGATTTCGACCGCCTGCGCGCGCGACCGGCGAAGAAGGCCATGCGGATCATATACGCCTTCTCGGTAGGCACGAACGAGGCCGAGCGCAGGCCCGCTCTGGAGGCGATACGCTCCTCGCCCCTCGCGGACGGGCCGAGCTGGACGGTGAGCCGCGCCTACCGCGAGTGCCTGAGCGGCTACGCCTTCGCGCTCTCTCCCCCGGGCAACGGCTTCGACTGCCACCGCACCTGGGAGGCGCTCTACCTGGGCGTCGTGCCAATAGTCAAGCGCTCCGCCTTCTTCGAGGCCTTTCCCGGCCTTCCCGCCCTCATGATCGACGACTGGGCGGAGGTCGCGCGCTGGGACGAAGGCTTCCTCCGGAGGAGCTACGATGAGCTATCCCCGAAGATCGCGGCCTGTCCCTATCTCTGGATGGACTACTGGATCGAGGCTATCGAAGCGCGGCGGCGGGAAGTCGAGAATGGAGGCATCGCGTGATCTTCATCGTGAACAAGGGCTATCCCCGGCATCTTCGCTACGTCGCCGAGCAGATCGAGATGACGAACGGGAAGGGCTCCCTCGTCCTCGTCCTCGACGAGGCCTATCCCGAGGCCCAGCGATTCAAGACTCTCGTCATGAGGGACTATTCCGCCATGGCGGGGGAGTTCGCGAAGCTCTACAAGCCCTTCTTTATCGAGGGCGACACGCATCACGAGTTCGACCTGATCTGGTTCCAGCGCTATATGTTCGTCCTCGAGTACCTCGAGTCGATCGGGCACGAGGGCGATTTCTGGATCGTCGACTCGGACGTGATGGTGTACAGCGACCTCGGGAAGGCGAAGATCCTCGAGGGCAAGCGCTTTACGAGGAACAAGGTCCAGGACCCCTGCTTCACCTGGTTCGCGGATAGCGCCATCCTGCGGGAGTTCTGCGAGTACATGCTGGACTACTACCGGTATCGGCTGCCCGAGATCGAGGCCTATTTCATCAAGCACTACCTTCCGGGGAAGATGGGGGCGGGGATCTGCGAGATGACCTTCCTCCGTCTCTTCGCCGACGAAAGGCTCTCGATCTGCCAGGATCTCAGCCTACCCGTCGACGGCTGGGCCTTCGACCGGGGCATCCACGAGCCCGACGGGTATCGGCAGAACTCCTTCATCGGGGGAAAGAAGATATACTGGGACGGCAGGACGCCCTACGGAATCCTGAAAGGCGAGCGCGTGAACTTCCACGGCCTCCATTGCCAGGGTTTGTACAAGAACCTGATTCCTCTCTACTTCTCGGGGACGGCCGATCCCGAGGACATCAGGAGGGGGAAGGCCTGGAAGCGCTCCTTCGGAATCATCAAGGCGCCCAAGGTCCTTGTGCGGAAGGTGATCGGCTACGGAATCGAAGAGCACTAGCGGGCGATCCGGCGCGCGAGGGATCGAAGCAGTCTGTAGAAGGCGAAGAGGCCCGGGACGAAGCGCAGCCGTGCCACGAGCTTGCCCCGGGCCGAGACGAAGAAGCGGGTCTTGGGGGCGTAGCCGCCTCGGGCGGGCTCCTCGAAGAAGCGGCGGATCCGGGGCGCGGCCTCGAGCCAGGCCTTCCTCCCCGCCACGCAGGACTCCCTCGCGGCGCGCCCGAGCTCGCGGGCGCGCGAGAAATCCAAGGGTCGCGGATTCTCGGGATCGTAGAGCAGGCCGTTTTCGCCGTCCCTGATATATTCGTTCATGGTGGGACGGTCGGGCGCGACCACGCAGTGCCCCATCGCCATCGCCTCTATGAAGGAAAGCCCGATGCCCTCGAGCGGGCGCGGGGCGAAATAGACGTTGGCCCGCTCGAGGCAGGCGCGGTATTCCGCCTGGTCCGCGAACCAGGAAGAGCGCTCTATCCTCGGGTCGTCCGGCTCCGGGGCTTGGTCCCCGTGGAGCTGCATCCGCTCGAAGACGGTCCCGGCGACGAGCTTTTCGACCAGGCTCCAGTCGATGCTGGGCAGTCGCGGCCAGAAGAATCCCCTCAGGCCTTTCCAATCTATCGCGCAATCGGGCACTTCGGGATAGTATCGGGCTCCCAAGGCCTCGAGGCCGTAGGACGAGAGCGCGGTCCCCAGGGTAGACGAGAAGCAGAGGACCTTGAAGGCGCGGTACCTGCTCCAGTAGGCTTCGTCGACGGGGCAGTCGTCGTACATGGGGACGAGGACCATGCGGTCGGCTCCGAAGGCCTCGAGCTCCTCGGGGCTGTAGCGTTTCTGGTAGTCTATGACCAGGTCCCAGTGGGCTTTGGGCAGGTCGATCCAGGCGCGCTCGTGGGGGATGACCGTGACCTCCCCGAAGAGATCGCGCAGCAGGGCGATGAAGAAATCGGAAGAGTGGGTATGACGGATGTGATTGGACATCGCGAGGAAGGCGACATGCATGGATATCCTCCGGAGAGCAAGGCCCTATTCTACGCGCGGCGGGCGAGACGTCAACCGGGGACAGCGTGAAGGCCTTCGTCATCAGCCTGGCGGAATCCGGAGCGCGCCGGGATTTCATGGCGCGGCAGCTCGAGAGGCTCGGCCTCGATTTCGAGTTCTTCGACGGGGTCAGGGGAAGCGAGCGCGTAGGCGAGAGAGCGAGCTACGACAGGGAAGGCGCCTTGCGCCGCGAGGGGCGCGAGCTCCGGGCCGGGGAGATAGGCGCCGCCCTCAGCCACGGTGCCGTCTACGCCGAGATCGATCGCCGGGCTCTGCCCTGGGCCTTGGTCCTGGAAGACGACGCCGAATTGAGCCCCGACCTGCCCGCCGTGATCGGGGCTCTCGAGGACGGAGTCCTGGAGCAGGGAGACGTCGTCCTCCTCGAGCGCTGCGACCGGGTGGCGCCGCTGTCCGTCCGGAACCTGGTCGGGAGGTACAGGATCGCGAGGCCGGTCCTGCTGCGCGCCGGAGCCGCGGCCCAGGCCGCGGGCTACGTCGTCACGCTCGCCGCCGCGGCCGCGATGAAGGGGGTCAACCTGCCCGTCACCTTCCCGGCGGACAGTTGGGGATACTATCGCGAGCTCGTGCGTTTCCGCGGTATCCTTCCGTCCCGAGCCCTGGTCAGGCAGGTGCTCGAGTTCGGTAGTTACACGCTGGGACGCGAGCGCAGGGCCTTCGGCCGCTCGTCCCTGCTGGGGCTGCTGGCCCATGATTTTTTGACCTACACTCGCGTCGGGCGCTCGATGCTGCCGATCGCGAAGCGTATAGCGGGGCGCTAGAATGTCGGAACATGGACCCGGATACGAGCTCGCGCTTTTCACGATTGCTCGCGATATCCATCTCCTCTCGCTCGGCCTGCCCTATCTCCGCCATTTCCTGGGCCCGGACCGCGTTTCCTGCGTCGCGTCGGCTTCCTGCCTGGAGGAGATCCGGAAGGCGGGGATCGACGCCGGCCTCGACCTCGTCGACGAGGACAGGGTGGTCCCGGGGCTGAGTCTGGCTCTGGTGAAGAAGCTCGTCGAGGAGCGCGGGGGAAAGCCGGCGCGAGCGGGCTGGTACTTCAAGCAGATCGCGCTGCTCGCCTACGCGATGCGCGCCGAGACCGCGAGCCGCTATCTCGTGTGGGATACCGACACGATTCCCATCCGCTCCGTGGCCCTCTTCGACGGGGAAGGCCGCGCCCTCCTCGCGACGAAGCGGGGCTATCACGCGCCGTATTTCGCGACCATGGAGAAGCTCCTCGGATACGGGCGAGCCGGCGGGCATTCCTTCATAGCCGAGCACATGATGTTCGACCGGGACTGCGTGCGCCAGCTGGCGAGCAGGATCCTAAGAGGCGGCGAGTTCGACGGAGAGGCCTTCGCGAGGATGATCATGGGGGCGGTTCCCTCGGAGTCGCTGTCGGGCTCGGGCTTTTCCGAGTACGAGACCTACGGCAATTTCATGCTCCGCGAGCGACCCGGATCCGTCGCGATCGGGCGCATAGCCTCGATCAGGCACGGCACGGCCCTCTTCGGAAGCTCGCCTTCCCCGGCCCAGCTCTTCGCCGCAAGCATCCTTGGCTATCGCTGGGTGACCTTCGAGGAGTGGAAGCTCTCGACGGCCCCCAAGCGGGCGATAGGCCTCGTCGCGCGTCTCGCGGGCAGTGTCTGGACGGCCTTGGCCACGCGCCTTTTCCCCGCGGCCTTCGAGCGCTTCGAAGCCATTCCGAGGGGAGCGTAATCCATGCTGATCTCCGTGGTCATGGCCACCTACAATGATAGGCCAGAGCACCTGGACGCGTCCTTGCGGAGCGTAGTCGACCAGAGTTTGAGCGACTGGGAGCTCGTCGTCTGCGATGACAGCACCAAGTCCGAGACGACGGCGGTAATCCAGAAGTACGCTGCACTTCTCGGTCCCAAGTTGGTCCACCTGCGCAATTCCCCGAGGCTCGGCCTGGTGGGATCCCTGAACCGGGCGCTGGCTTCGGCCAAGGGCGAGCTCATCGCGCGGATGGACGGCGACGACATCTGCGAGAGCGAGCGCCTCGCCCACCAGGCAGCCTATCTCGACGCCCACCCGGAGGTCGGTATCCTCGGAGGCGACATACAGGTGATCTCCGACGAGGGCGAGAGCCTCTCGATCCGGCGTTACCGCAAGGGCAGGGACGAGGTCCGGAAGATGAGCTTCATACGCAACCCCCTCGCCCAGCCTACGGTGATGCTGCGCCGCTCCGTGCTCGACGCCATAGGCCTCTACGATCCCCGCTTCGCGAAGGCGGAAGACTACGAGCTCTGGCTTCGCGCCCTCGCGGCCGGGATAGTCATAGAGAACATGGACGAGGTCCTGATCCGCTACCGGGTCCCGAGCGACTACTCGAGGAAGCGGGACAGCTTGAACTGGAAGTTCGCGATCAAGGCCAAGCTTCTCCACTTCCGCTGGAGCAGTCCGCTTCGATCCTGCCTGGGCCTCCTGGTCAGCCTGGGCCTCCTCCTGACTCCCGCCAGGCTCCTGGACGCCCTGTACCGGCGCGATCACCGCGCTCCGATCCTATATCGCTAGGAAAGCCCGGACGATGGAAGCTGTCATCTCGGCGGGCGGAAAGGGAACCAGGCTCGGCGGCCTGGCGCGCGAGACTCCCAAATGCCTCATGCCCATCGCGGGCACGACGATCCTGAGGCTCCAGCTCGAGGAGCTGTCGCGCAACGGCATCGCCAAGGCGACCCTCCTGACCGGGCACCTCGGAGAGGTCGTGGAGGACTACCTGCGCTCGGAGACCCTGCCTCTCGAAGCGGCGGCGATCCGGGAAAGCGTGCCCCTGGGCACAGCTGGGGGCCTGGCCGCCCTCCGCGGGAAGATCGAGGGACCCTTCGTCTTCGTCTACGGCGACCTGGTGCTGCGAGTCGATTTGTCGAAGATGCTCGAGGCCCACCTGGCCTCGAAAGCCGTCGTCACGATGCTCGTCCATCCCAACTCGCATCCCTTCGACAGCGACCTCGTACTGTCCGGGCGCGACGGGAAGGTGCGCGGAATCCTGGGCAAGAAGGCAGAGCGCGCGGGCTATTACGGCAACCTCGTCAACGCGGGTCTCTACATCCTGTCGCCCAAGGTCCTGGAGGGGATCGCCCCCGGCGCGAAGAGCGATTTCGAGAAGGAAGTGCTGCCGCCCCTCATCGCAGATGGCAGGGCCTTCGGGTATCGGACGAGCGAATACGTGAAGGACATGGGCACGGTCGAGAGGCTCGAACAGGTGGGACGGGATCTGGCCAGCGGCAGCGCCGAGGCGAGGCGCCTGTCCAACAGACAGGCGGCGGTGTTCCTCGATCGGGACGGGACCGTCAACCGCTTCGCCGGCCTCGTCTCGCGACCCGAGCAGCTCGAGCTCCTCCCGGGAGCCGCGGAGGCTATACGCATGCTCAACGACTCGGGTACCCTCTGCTTCGTGGTCAGTAACCAGAGCGTGGTGGCGCGCAACCTCTGCACGATGGAAGAGGAAGAGGAGATCAACCGGAAGCTCGAGACCCTGCTGGGGGCCCGGGGCGCCTTCCTCGACGATCTGCGCTTCTGCCCCCACCATCCCGATGCCGGCTATCCGGGAGAGAACGTCGAGCTGAAGATCGATTGCGCCTGCCGAAAGCCGAAGCCTTCCATGGTCCTCGAGCTCGCGGGGCGCTACAACGTCGATCTGTCGCGATCGTGGATGGTCGGGGATACGTCGGTCGACGTGCAGACTGCGAAGAACGCGGGCCTTCGCTCGGTCCTCGTCGGAGGCGGGATGCCCGAGCCGCGACCGAAATACCCTTCCCAGCCCGATCTTCGCGCCGAGAGTCTCCTCGCCGCAGTCGAGAGGATCCTGCGGTGATCATCACGCGGACGCCCTTTCGGATCAGTTTCTTCGGCGGGGGGACCGACATTCCCGGCTTCTACGAGGAGCACGAGGGCGCGGTGCTCAGCACGACGATCGACAAGTACATGTACATCATCCTCAAGCCCCGCTACGACGACCGGATCGTACTCAACTACTCCGAGAAGGAGATCGTCGACCGAGTCGACGACATTCGCCACAACATCTACCGCGAGGCGCTGAAGTTCACCGGCGTGACCAAGGGCGTCGAGATCACGAGCATCGGCGATATCCCCTCCAAAGGGAGCGGCCTGGGCTCCTCGAGCTCTTTCACCGTGGGGCTGCTCAACGCGCTCTACGTCCATAAAGGAGAGGCGAAGGGCCCGCGGGAGCTCGCCGAGGACGCCTGCTCCATCGAGATCGGCATAATGCGCGAGCCCATCGGCAAGCAGGACCAGTACGCGGCCGCCTTCGGCGGACTCAGGCGCTATAGGTTCCGGAAATCGGGGGCGGTGGAGGTCGAGCCGATAGAGGCCGGGCGCGGCGCGCTCTCGGCCCTCCAGCGCTCCTGCCTCCTTTTCTATACCAATATCACCCGCAGGAGCTCCGAGGTCCTGAGCGACCAGTCGAGCAGGATCAGGGAGACGAGGAGCTCACTCGAGTCGCTGCGGGACTACGCCCTCGCCATGGGCGAGGCCTTCGCCGAAGGAGACTGCCGGGCCATCGGGGAGAGGCTTCACGAGAATTGGCTCCTGAAGAAGGGTCTGTCCTCCAAGGTCAGCAGCCCCCACATCGATTCCCTGTACGAGACCGGGCTCGCGGCGGGCGCCTTCGGCGGCAAGCTCCTCGGCGCGGGCGGCGGCGGCTTTTTGTTGTTCGTCTGCCCGCCCGAGCGGCAGGCAGGGCTCCGGGAGGCACTCGGGGGGCTGAAGGAACTTCCCTTCGCCTTCTCGCGCAACGGCAGTCACGTCATCCTGAACTTCGAGGAGGGCGTCTATCAGCTCTGACGCTAGCGCCTCCATCGCCGTGCTGGTCCTGTCCTGCGATCGCTATTCCGATCTCTGGGCTCCCTTCATGGCGCAATTCGCGAGGTACTGGGGCGATTGCCCCTTCCCGCGATACCTGGCCACGAACGAGCTCGCGGCCGATTTCGAGGGATTCCGGACCCTGAGGCTCGGCAAGGACCTATCCTGGTCGGATAACCTCGCGCGCGCCCTGGCCTCGATCGGGGAGGACTACGTCCTCCTCTTCCTCGAGGACCTGATGCTCACCTCGCCCGTGGACCGCGAGCTCCTGGCGTCGGCCTTGGAATGGGCCCGGGCGAACCGTCCCGATCACCTGAGGCTCAACGCGAGCGAGAGGCCGGACGAGCGCGTGAACTCCACGCTCGGGCGCATACGCGAGGGCTCGCACTACAGGACTTCCACCGTCCTCACCCTCTGGAGGAAGGAGGTCCTCCTCGCCCTCCTCGCGCCCGGCGAGAGCGCCTGGCAATTCGAGCTCGTCGGCTCGGCCAGGTCGGACGCCTACCCCCGATTTTATTCTACCTACGCGGACTGCTTTCCCGTGATAAACTGCGTGATCAAGGGGAAGTGGCAACCCCGGGCGGTGCGCGCCCTAGCCGCCCAGGGACTGGCCGTAGACCTGGCGGCTCGGACGGCCATGACGAGGTCGGAAGAATTGGTCTTCATGGCGAAGGAACTTAGAGCCCGGGTCTTCAAGCTCGTGCCGATGCGCTACCGGCGCCGCATCCGCTATTTTTTTTCGCGTCGACAATAAGGAAGGAGGAAGAAAATCGATTTCCTATCGGGCATCGAAAGCTACATTGCGAGGGTGAAGAGCACCCTCGACGCGGTATCCCGGGTCGAGATCGAGGGCTTCATGAAGCTCCTCGTCGAGGCGCTCGAGTCGGGACGGACGATCTTCATCATGGGCAACGGGGGCTCGGGAGCCACTGCCTCCCATTTCGCCGGCGACTTCAACAAGGGGCTGTCCTACGGGAGGGCGAAGCGATTCCGCTTCGTCTGTCTCAACGACAACCTCCCGACCCTGTCGGCCTACGCGAACGACGTGGGCTACGAGGAAGTCTTCGTGGAGCAGCTGCGGAACTTCCTCTCGCCCGGTGACCTGGTGATCGGGATATCGGGATCTGGCAACTCCCCCAACATCCTGAAGGCCATCGAGTACGCCAACGAAAGGGGGGCGAGGACCGTCGGGCTCACCGGCTTCGACGGCGGCAGGCTCAAGATCCTGGCGGGCTCGGGGGTCAATATCCCGATCGACAGCATGCAGGTGGCGGAGGACCTGCACATGATGCTGGACCACCTGATCTACTCGGTCTTCTCCGGCTGCCTGCCGCGCCTATGAAAACCTCCCAGCGCCTGAGGCAGTACTTCCTCCTGGCGGTGGATCTCGTGGTCCTCTTCGCGGCGCTGTTCGCGACGCTCTGGATCAGGCGCGGCCTGGGCGAGGCGGTCGCGACCTACGGCGTCCACGTCCGCTACTTCTCGCTGATCTTCGCCGTCTGGGTATTCATATACTACGTCGCGGGTTTCTACGACCTCGAAACGGACTTCGACGAGCCGAAGTTCCTCGGGAAGATTCTCTGGACATCGTTCCTGGGCGCCCTCCTCGGGGCGCTCTATTTTTATCTGGACGCTCGGGCCCCGATCGGCCCCAAGACCGTCCTCGCGCTCGACGCCTTCGCGACCTCGATCTTAGTCTGGATCTGGCGCTCCTCCTACGCGCGGGTGTCCCGCGTCCTCAACAAGAAGCGCCGGATCGCCTTTATCGGGAAGGATCCGGCCCTGGAGGAGCTCGTCGCCGAGCTCCGGCAGCGCCCGAGCCACGGCTACGAATCGGTGGCCTTCTACGACGACAGCGGCTCGCCCGCGCCCGAGGGCGGCCTGCGCGAGTTCCGCGACGCCGAGACCTTCGTCTGGATGGCCAGGGGGCTCGACATCAGCCTCGTGGTCATATCCGACGAGCGGGCGCTGAGCGAGCAGACGAGGACGGCCCTCATCAGCCTCATGGGGCCCGAGATCAGGTTCATGCGGCTGGACTACTTCTACGAGTACATCCTGCGCAAGATCCCGATCGGCACCATCAGCGACTTCTGGTTCCTCGAGAACATCGATCTGCGGGCGAAGAAGCCCTACGAGACGGCCAAGCGCGGGGCTGACATCGCCCTGGCGGGGCTCGGTCTCGTCGTCTTCCTCCCTATCTGGATCCTCGTCGCCCTCGCCGTCAAGCTCACCAGCAGGGGCCCCGCCTTCTTCACCCAAAAGCGCCTGGGCAAGGGCGGCAACTCCTTCAGGATCGTGAAGTTCCGCACGATGCGCATAGACGGGAACGATTTCGCCCCCACGGGCAAGAAGGATCCGCGCATAACCCCGATCGGGAGCTTCCTGCGCAGGACCAGGCTCGACGAGGTCCCGCAATTCTACAATATCCTGCGGGGCGAGATGAGCTTCATCGGCCCGAGGCCCGAGCGCCCCGAGCTCGCCCTGGACCTCGAGCGCCACGTCCCCTACTATCGGCAGAGGCTCCTCGTCAAGCCGGGCATCACGGGCTGGGATCAGGTCTCGGGCGAGTACCACTCGCCCTCGATCGGAGACACCTACAAGAAGCTGCAGTTCGACCTGTACTACATCAAGAACCTGTCCTTCGTCCTCGATGTCTCGATCGTCGCCAAGACGATCGCCACGGTCTTCGCCCGCAGTGGCCGTTAGGGGCCTAGAGCGATAGGCCGATGCCGGCCATGAGCTCGACCGAATCGTCTTCCTGGCCCAGGAGGTTGTCGGCGTTGACGCGGTGCGTGTAATAGGCAGCCGCGCTGGCGCGCCATCGCGGGCCGAAGGGATAGGCGCCGTCGATGCCTAGGCGCAGCCTGCCCTCCACGATGCCCGTGGGCGCGACCTCGGCGGCGTTCTGGGTCGACCATGCGTAGACCGTGTTGAGGCCGTTCTGGCCTTTCCAGCGATAGGAGGCCGAGAGCCCGAGACTCGCCCGATCCGCGGTCTCGTAGTGGAGACTCCCCGACACGAGGACGCAGTCGGGACCCTCCGAGAAGCCGATCCACTCCTCGATGTCCCGACTCGAGTAGCTCGAGTCCGCCGGCCTGTCGTAGATGTAGCTGATCTTGTTGGTCCCGAGAATCATGTCGAAGGGCTCGGCGTAGACTCCGCAGAGCTCGCCTATCAGATAGCCCCCGCTGTAGGGGGCGCGGAGCTTGGCGCCGATCAGGAAGGCGTCGGAGTTGGGTATCGTGCCGGTAGCTGTCGGCCAGAGCAGGAGCTTGAGCGGGTCCTGGCCGGCGTTGAACTGGTACTGGGCGACCAGGGTCACGTAGCGCGCGGGGTTGTAGTTGATCTCGATGCCCAGCATCGAGCCGATCCCCGAGGGATTGGCGGCCGGGACCGTGCCGTTCCCGGTGACTGCGTCGCCGACCGGCTCGTCGTTCCAGGCCTCGTAGCCGTGGAATATCATCAGGGGGTTGAAGTAGCGCAGCTCGGGCGCGTCGTCGCCGACGAGTATGCCTTCGGTCAGCCCGATGGAGAGCCGGTCGAAGAAGAGGAAATCCGTCCGGTGCATGTAGAGGTTGCGCGAAGGATCGAGCTGGACCATGTAGGCCGAATACTGGAAGTCGCGGAAGAAGAGGGTGAGCCTGGCGTAGTCGTACCACTCGGTCTTGGACGAGACGACGAGATTGTCCTCGCCCATGCTGCCCAGCGAGAGCCTGTCGCGGCCGATGCGGAGGCTCCAGAAATCCCCGCCCGCGACGCCGAAGGCGCGGAAGGGGAAGTTGCTGTCGGCGCCTATGAAGTCGATGGGGACGCTCGTGTAGTTGGGGACCGAAAGCTGGGAGACCGGCAGGTTCACCGAGTAGTAGTCGCGCCGAAGCGCCAATTCGGAGAGGCCGTAGATTCCCCCTCCCGCCCAGGCCTCGAGAGGCAGGGCGAGGAAGGATGGGCGCTCCTGGTAGCCCAGGATCCAGGGGACGTCCTCGTCGGAGCGGTAATTGCCGTCGAGCTCGACCTTGAGCCCGGTCTTGGCCCCCAGCTTGCCCGAGACGTAGGCGGGGTCGGGGCGCAGGGCGGCGAGCGCCGCGTCGTACTTGGCCCTGCCCTGGTCCGAGAGCCTGTCGGGATCGATCCGGTCGAGGGCCGCCCGGAGCTCCCGGTCGGAATAGGGCGCCGCGTAGGAGAGGAAGAGGCTTCCCGACTCGACGAGGATGTCCTCGATGTCGGCGACGACGGGATCGTCCAGGGCGCGGACCCGCTGGCCGTTGGTCTCGAAGCCCTCGGCGCCTGCACCGAGCGCGAAGAGTGTCGAGAGCGCCGCGCACAGGAGCGCAGCGGAGCGCCGCGTCGAGCCCGGCGACCTCATAGGGCGAGTCCTAGGGCGAGCGTGAGGTAGTTCGCGATCTCGGTCGCGCCGGGGACGAAGTTGTCGTTGGCGACATACTCGAAGGTGTAGCCGAAGCTCGCGCCGAGCGTGCCGAGCCTTTCGATGCGTGTGGTGTAGTTGACCGCGATGCCGGCCTGGGTGGTGATCCGAAGGCAGGACTGGGTGAGGAAGCGGAAATATCGCGGCGAAGAGCCCGTGTCGTAGTCCCCCTGGAAGATCCAGGAATAGACCGGAGCCAGAGGGGTCCCAAGTTTGATGAGGCCCGGATCCCCGAGACCGCCGGAGGCGTCGCCGCTTGCGCTCGTGCCGGCGGTGTAGCCGTCGACGCCTTCCGAGGCGTTGCCGTGCCTCGTGAGCCGGAGGATGCCCGAGACCTGGACTCCGCTCATGGTCCTGCTCTTCGCCTGCAAGGTGATCCTGTCGGAGTCGGGATCGAGGTCCGGGCCGATGTTCCGGCCGCCGTTCGTGTAGGCGAGCGCTCCGAAATAGGAGTTGCCCGAAGCGTCGGTGCCGGCCCGGGCCCAGTGAGTGTAGGTATAGGGCCCGACCGCCGTGTAGTCCAGGGAGAGGCGCTGGACAATGGGCGATTCGGGCGCCCAGGACAGACAGGCTTGAGCGGCCATCTTCCATTTGGTGTCCAAGCGGCCTTTGAGCACTCCCGAAAAATCGAGATCGTCGGCGTAGCCCACCAGGTCGAGCTTCATCGAGCCGGGGAGGTAGACGCTCGCCGACAGTCCTACGAAGGCGTTGTCGCCGTAACCCGAGACGGATTGGGACAGGAAGTACTCGGACAGGGGGATGAAGTAGAGGGGCTCGAGGCGGTCCACCCATACCATGGATTCGAAGACGCCGAGCTCGAGGGATCTCGTCGGGGACCAGCTGAGTCCGTGGATGACGAGGTATTTCCCGCTGCCGAGGCCGACGGGACGGCCCTCGGGGCCGGCGAGGCCCATTGAATCGGGCCAGCCCTGACGGAGAATGAAGAAGCCGAAATCCGTGGTGAGCCGGGGCGAGCGCCAGGAGAAGGTGAGTTGCCCCGACTCGGGCGACTGGGGGCCCAGGACGACACCGTCGTCGTAGATCGGGCCCCATGCCCCGTGCATGAAGCCGGCCTGGATGCCCATATCGCGGTTCCCGTAGGACAGAGCGCCTTCGGCGAGCCATTGGTCCATCCTGGCCGAAACGCCGAGATTCTCGCCTACAATGGTGTTGATCGCGAAGCCGGGAGACCCGTCCAGCGCGTAGTCCGTGCCCGACGGCGAGACGGCCGATTCGGCTCGGGCGGCGGCGAGGGGATGGAAAGCGTGGTCGGCGAGTATGTCGAGGTAGCGTCGCGCTTCTTCCGCATCGGCCGGGTCGCCGTCGGCGACGACTTCCTGCAATAGGCCTATGGTCATCGCCATGGTATAGGGGCGCAGCCGGGGAAGGTTCCTGAGGCGTCCCTTCGTTTCCCACTCGTCCAGGTCGGCGTAGATGGCATCGTCTGGGTCGGCGACAGTCGTCTGCGCCCAGAGGGGACAGGCGAGGACGAAGGGCAGGACGGCGAGCGCGCTCCGGCGCGTCATGGCATCGAAAAACATAGCACTAGAATATCGTTGCGACCCGGCTGCGACAAGGAGAGACCACGTCATGAGAGGAATCATCCTGGCCGGCGGCACGGCCGCGAGGCTCTTTCCCGCCACCCTGGCCGTATCCAAGCAGATGCTGCCCGTGTACGACAAGCCCATGATCTACTATCCTCTCTCGACCCTCATGCTCGCCGGCATCCGGGATATCCTGATAATCTCCACCATCCGGGATGTCGGGGGCTTTACGGAACTCCTCGGGGACGGCTCGGACCTCGGCCTTCGGATCGAGTACGCGGTGCAGGAGAAGCCCCGGGGGCTCGCCGACGCCTTCATCGTGGGCGAGCGCTTCATCGGCAAGGAGAGCGTGGCCCTGGTCCTCGGCGACAACGTCTTCTTCGGCCAGGGTTTCACCGCCCTTCTCGAAACGGCCGCCTCCCGAGGACGAGGGGCGACGATATTCGGCTATTACGTGAAAGATCCGGGCGCCTACGGCGTGGTGGAGATCGATGCCCAGGGCAGGGCCCTCTCCATCGAGGAGAAGCCGAAGCTCCCGAGATCGAACTACGCCATCCCCGGGCTCTACTTCTACGACAACGCCGTCGTCGGGATCGCGAAGAAGGTGGAGCCCTCCGCCCGCGGGGAGATCGAGATCGCCTCGGTGAACAGGGACTACCTCTCGCGCGGCGAACTAAGCGTGGAGCTGCTGGGGAGGGGCTTCGCCTGGCTCGACACAGGCAACCCGGCGGATCTCCTGGCGGCGAGCTCCTTCATCGAGGCCATCCAGAAGCGTCAGGGCCTCTATGTCGCCTGCATCGAGGAGATCGCCTTCCATAAAGGCTGGCTCGAGCTCGACGGTCTCATGCGCGCGGCCGACAGGATGAAGAAGACCGAGTACGGCGAGTACTTGAACTATCTGGCCGGCTCCGCGAAACGCTGAGGCCGCCCGATGCCGATAGCCGCCACTCCCCTGTCTATCGGCGGATTGTACCTGATACGTCCGAAAGTCTTCGACGACGAGAGGGGATACTTCTTCGAGTCCTTCAACGAGCGCGATTTCGACGAGGCCGGTATAAACGCACGTTTCGTGCAGGACAACCAGTCCAAGTCCAGGCGCGGCGTCCTGCGCGGTCTGCATTTCCAGAAGAGGCATCCGCAGGGCAAGCTCGTCCGCGTCATCGAGGGCGAAGTCTTCGACGCGGCGGTGGACCTGCGCCCGGGCTCGGCCAGCTTCGGGAAGTGGGAGGGAGTGAGACTCTCCGCCGAGCTTCAGAACCAATTGTACATTCCGCCGGGCTTCGCCCACGGCTCCCTCGTCCTCTCCGAGACCGCCCTGTTCGCCTACAAGTGCACCGATTTTTACGACCCCGCCGACGAAGGCGGCATACGATGGGACGATCCCGCCATCGGCATTGCCTGGCCGGATCCTGGCATCGCGCCCATTCTGTCGGCCAAGGACCTGGCTCTGCCGGGCTTCGACTCGGCGGGCAGGTACTTCGATATGCTATAGTACGAGCCATGTCGCAGACTCCGCTCGCTTCCATCGGCCGACGAAGCCGAGGCGACCCTATCGAGCCTGACGACCTGTGCCGCAACCCGGAGTCGGGATGATCTGGCTCGTCGGGGATAAAGGGATGCTCGGGACCGAGCTTTCCGCGGCACTGGCCGCGTCGGGGCTCGAGTTTTCGGGAACGGACAGGGACGTCGACATACTCGACCCGCGGGCCATCGGCGCCTTCGCGGCGGGAAAGCGGATCGATTGGATAGTGAACTGCGCGGCCTACACGGCGGTGGACAGGGCGGAAGACGAGGTCGATCTCTGTCGCGCCGTAAACGCCGACGGGCCCGAGAACCTCGCGAGGGCCGCGTCGGCGGCGGGCGCCAAGCTTCTCCACCTTTCCACCGACTACGTCTTCGACGGCTCGGGCAGCGAGCCCTATCGCGAGGACGATTCCGTATCGCCCCTCGGATCCTACGGGCGGAGCAAGGCCGAGGGCGAGGATCGTGTCCGGTCCTCCTGTCCCGAGCACCTGATTGTACGGACGGCATGGCTCTACGGCCGGCACGGCCCGAACTTCGTGTACGCGATGCTGAAGCTCATGAGGACCAAGGAGAGGATTGGGGTCGTCGCCGACCAGCGCGGCACGCCGACCAACGCGGCCGACCTGGCGGCCGCCATACTAGCGATGCTCCGCGCACCACGGACGATGTACGGGACCTTCCACTTCGCGAACCTGGGCGAGACGAACCGGCGCGAGTTCGCCGTCGCGATCCTAAGGCTCGGGCGGGAGCATGGCATCCTCGAGCATGACTGCACCGTCGAGGCTCTCGCAACGGCCGAATACCCGACCAAGGCGAAGCGGCCGCCATATTCGGTGCTGAGCAAGGACAAGATCATGGCGGCCTACGGGCTCGAGATCCCCGCCTGGGAGGATTCGCTGTCGGTCTTCATCGGGGACCTGGCTCGATCGGACACGGCCGAAAGGCGTTGGCTATAACGATTTTCCAAAAGACGGAAGGAACGGGAATAGAATGATCAGGGCATTCAAGACGATCCTCGTCACGGGAGGGGCCGGTTTCATCGGCTCGAATTTCATACGCTTCCTCCTCGAGAAGGCCGACTTCGCGGGCAGGATCGTCAATCTCGACGCCCTCACCTACGCGGGCAACCCCGAGAGCCTCGCGGACCTTGCGGAAAAATACGGCGGAACGCGCTACTTTTTCGAGCGCGCGGACATATGCGACCGCGAGGCCGTGGCGCGGGTATTCGAAGGCTACGCGCCCGACGCCCTCGTCCATCTGGCGGCCGAGAGCCACGTGGACCGATCCATCTTGGGCCCCGAAGCCTTCATCAAGACCAACGTGATGGGGACCTTCACCCTCCTCGAGGCCGCGAGGAACGCATGGAAGTTTCGCGAGGACGTCCTCTTCCACCACGTGAGCACCTGCGAGGTCTTCGGCGCTCTCGGCGACTCGGGTTCCTTCACCGAGGAGTCGCCCTACGATCCGCGCTCGCCCTACTCGGCGAGCAAGGCCGGCAGCGACCACCTCGTCAGGGCCTACCACAATACCTATGGGCTTGTCGCGACCCTTTCCAACTGCTCGAACAACTACGGGCCTTATCAGTTCCCCGAGAAGCTCATTCCCTTCATGATCCTCAACATGGTCGAAGGCAGGAGCCTTCCCGTCTACGGCGACGGGAAGAACGTCCGCGACTGGATCCACGTGGAGGACCATGCCGCCGCGGTCTGGGAGATCATGAAGCGGGGCGAGGCGGGGAGGAGTTACAATATCGGCGGCGAGAACGAGTGGGAGAACATCCGCCTTCTCGGCCGCCTCGTCGAGATCGTCGCCGAGGAATCGGGGCAGGAGGTCGGCGGGCTGCGAAAGCTCATCACGTACGTGAAGGACAGGCCGGGCCACGACAGGCGCTACGCGATCGACTGCTCGAGGATCAAGCGGGAGCTCGGATGGGAGCGGGCCTTGAGCTTCGATGAAGGCCTGCGCAAGACGGTGCGCTGGTATCTCGACAACGCCCTCTGGTGCGAGCGCGTGCGGTCCGGGGAGTACAGGACGTGGCTCGACAGGAATTACGCGTCGAGGTGAGAAGGGCGCCGCGGGGCCTAGCGAATGCCGCTCCGCAGCCTGAGGTTCCGGGAGCGTTGGGCCGCGACGATCCTATAAAGCCGGGCGAGACGCTCGGTCGTGGCCTCGATCCTGTATTGCCGCGCCCAGGCGATGGCCTCGGCGGACTTGCTGGCGCGGAGATGGTCGTCGTCGAGGAGGCGCAGGACCGCGTCCGTGAACTCGCCTTTGTCGTCGCCGACCATGAAGCCTCCGTGGTCGCCCCTCATGACGTCGAGGGTGCCCATGGCGCCGATCGCGACCACGGGAAGGCCCGTGCCCATGGCTTCGATCGTGCAGAGCCCGAGAGTCTCGGTCTTGGACGGGAAGACGAAGACCTCGGCCGAGGCGTAGACGAGGGGCAGCTCGGAGCGGTCGACGTAGCCCATGAAGAAGCAGGACTCCGCCAGGCCCGAGCGTCTCGCGGCCGCCTCGAGCTGGGGTCTCGCCGGCCCGTCCCCCGCGAAGAGGAGGACGACGTCGCCTTTGGTGGTGCGCAGCCGCCTGAGCACGGGGATGAGGAACTTGACGTCCTTCTCGACGGTGATGCGTCCGGCGAAGAGGAGGATGCGCTTGCCAGCGAGGCCGGGGAAGCGCGCGTCGAGGCCGGTCCGATAGGCGGCCACCGCGGCCTTTTCCTGAGGGACGAAATCGCAGGTTATGCCCGTGGGGATCACGACGAAGCGCTTGCGGATATGGTAGGCCTTGAGCTTCTGCTCCTGGGTGCGCGAAGGCGTTATGATCACGTCGGCGGTGCGGAAGATCGCGCGCATGAGGAAGCGCACCGTCGCTCGCAGGAGCCGCGCCGGGACGATGGTGATATAGTTGCTGATGTAGTCCTCGTAGTCGGTATGCGAGGTGATGAGGATGGGATAGCCGCGCAGCCTGGCGTAGCTGCGCGCGGCGAGGTAGGCCGTCAGCTCCGTGTTGATGTGGATGACGTCGGGGTTGAAGCGCTCGAGCGCGCGGGCGAAGAGGGGGAAGGCCGAGAGCCTGATGAGTCGGTCTTCCTTGGATATGGAGCTGGCCGCGGACCGAAAGCGCCGCACCGAGGGTTCGCGGGGGACCGCGCCGCGCGAAGGTGGGTAGTCGGGGCAGAGTATCATGACCTCGTGCCCGAGCCTCTCCAGTTCGTCTCGAAAGGTCTGGACGGATACGCTTACGCCGTTCACTCTTGGCCAATAGCAGTCCGATACGAGGGCAATCCTCAAGCTGAGCGCTCCTTCCAAACCAGCTCAGTACTATATCCCGCGACGAGGGGCGAGGCAAGATTGCGATGACCAGCACCGGACGAACTCGCGCCATCTCGTTGCTCTGCATCGCGCTCGTCGCGTCCGCCCTCGCGGCGGAGACGGCCGGCGGACTGCGCGACTCGAGGGCCGTAGGCTTCCAGGTATCGGACTACCGCGACTCGGACGGCAAGCGCTGGATCCGGATGAGCTGCGAATACGAAGGCCGCTACGAGGAGAGCGTCGACGACCTCGTCGCGACGCTCTGGGACTTTCCGCGGTCGCCCCGGGTGTTCTCGCGGATCGAGGCCGTCCGCGTACGGTCGGAGTCGGAGGGAAGGGCCGTCACGGAGCAGAGGAGCGCGGTCCGAGTCCTCGGCTTCGCCTTCATCTCGAACCTGGTCTTCTCCAACCGCGTCGAGCGGACCGGGGATGGGGCGGCGATCGTGAGCTTCGAGTCCATCGAGACCGACGGCTCCTGCCTCTCGACGAAGGGTTCCTGGACTCTCGAGGAGGAGCCGGGCTCCGGGGGCCGGCAGACGCGCGCGCGATATTCGATCGAGAGCTTGGTCGAGCCGCGGTTCCCCGGACAGGAGATCATCATGCGCGCCTTCGGGGCCGCCGACATCGGGCGAGTCATGCGCGAGCTGGGCGCGGCCGCGGCTCGGAGGCGGGGACCCGGCTGACGCGCGCAGTTGACATCAGGGCCGCGAGGCTCCACTATTGTTCTCATGGGCCTGCTACCCCTCGTCGTCATCGTCGTAGTCGTACTCGTCTTCGCGATCGTCCTGATCGTGGCCTTCTCGGCCAGGCGAGGCGAAGTTTCGGTCGGGGGCAAGAAGCACATCAGAGCCAAGGACAAGGCGCAGGTCCTCAAGGAAGCCAACCGGCGGCTCGCCTCTAACCCCAAGGACCTGGAGGCCCTGGCGGCCCTGGGCTCGATGGCCTGGGACGAGCAGGACTGGGAGCGCGCCTGCAAGGCCTACGAGGCCTTGGCGGAGGCCGGGGCGGGCAATCCGGACGTCGACGAGTTCGCGGCCAACGCGCGCTACGGCATAGCCGCGCTCAGGCTGTCGAGGACTGAGGACGCCTACCGCGGCCTCATGGTCGCCCGCACCATCAAGCAGGACGACTTCGACGTCGACTACAATCTGGGCGTCCTCGAGTTCCAGAAGAGGGCCTTCGAGAAAGCGGTGGTCCTGCTCAAGCAGGCGGCGGCGGCCCAGCCCGAGAACGCCCTGGCGCTCCGATACCTCGGCAACGCCTATTTCAAGCTCAAGGCCTACAAGGAGGCGCTCGGCGCCCTGCGCAAGGCCATCGACTTCGAGCCCGACGACAAGGAATCGCTCTTCGCGGCCGCGGAGTGCTACTACGAGCTGGGCAATCTGGAGCAGGCCCTGAAGATTTTCACCCACCTGCGAGCCGATCCGGTCCTGGGCCCCTCGGCCTCGCTGTTCGCGGGCACGGTGCATCTCAACCAGAGGCTCTTCGAGCGCGCGGTGGACGACTTCGAGATTGGGCTCCGGCACCAGAACGCGAGGCTCGAGACCGTCGTGGAGCTCAAGTACCGGCTCGCCGCGGCCTCGCTCAAGATGCAGGACATCGGCAAGGCCGTCTCGCTCCTCAACGAGATCCAAGCCTCCTATCCCAACTTCAAAGACGTCCCAGCCCTCCTCGTCAAGTACCGCGAGCTCAACTCCAACCGCAATCTCCAGACCTTCCTCCTGGGCTCGACGAGCGACTTCGTCACCCTCTGCAGGAAGATCGCCCTCCTGTACTTCCCCAAGGCCAAGGTGAAGATCACCGACATCTCCGTGCAGGGCAACGATTGGGCGGACATCCTCGCGGAGATCGAAACTTCGAAGTGGTCCGACCTCATTCTCTTCCGATTCATCCGCTCGCAGGGCACCGTCGGCGAGCTGGCCGTGCGCGACTTCCACGCGCGCGTCAAGGACCTCAAGGCGGGGAAGGGCTATTGCATCACGGCGGGGGTCTTCAGCGAGGAGGCCAAGCGCTTCGTCGAAGCCCGTCTCATCGACCTCATCGAGAAACAGACACTCATGCAGACCCTCAACTCCATCGACGCGCGCGCCAAGGGAATGCTGGCCGAAGGCTAAAGCGGGAGCGGCGAGGATATGGACAAGGCCCGGGCGGAAGCCCGGGCCTTTTTTTTCGGCCTCGGAGACGGACGGCCCGGGCGGAAACTGCGGACGGCGTAAGGCTCGGCGCTCCAGCAGGCTGTTGAAATACTCGAAGCATTTTCAACAGCCTGCTAGGGCCGCATGATCACGACGCAGCGTTCGTCCTCGAGGAAGGGCACCTTGACCGGGAGGATCTCGGCGCTCGAATAGAGACCCTCGATCAGGGGGAGCTCGGCGCGGGCCCTTTCGGCCTTGCCCTTGTAGGCGAGGACGGCGCCTCCGGGGGCGCACAACGCGAAGACGCGCTTGAAGAGCTTGCGCTCGAATGGGCGGAAGGCGCGGAAGGCGACGAGATCGTAGCCGCCCCGCGCGTGCTCGACCTGGGTCTCGACGACGTCCACGTTCTCCAGGGGGAGGAGATCGCGTATGGACTCGAGGAATCGGATGCGGCGCGTCATGCGATCCATGAGGGCGACGCGGGATCCGGGCAGGACGAGAGCCAGGGGGATGCCGGGGAAGCCTGCCCCGCTGCCCAGGTCGACGATGCGCGGCGTCGGCCGGCCGGCGAGGAGGCCCTGGACGATGGCGATCGGGGCGAGGCTGTCGAGGACGTGCTTGACGACGAGCTCATCGCCCGAGGCTCCCACGAGGCCCAGGCTCGGGTTGAGGCGCTCGATCTCGGCGATGTAGCGGCCCAAGGCGTCCGCGAGGCCGCCTGAGGACTGGAGGCCGAGCGTCTCCAGTCCGCGGCCGAGTATGTCGTCCCGTGACAATCCGTTCCCCTTGTCGGGCTTTCCTGCTATAGAATAGCGGCTATCCTATCCGAAGTTCCAGGTGGTTTCCGTGAGCATTTTCAACGCATGCATCATCACCGCCTCCGACGAGAGCCAGGCCGAGCTGTTCCGGGCCCTCATCGCGCGGCGGATCGAGGCGGGCCTCTATCCTCGCGAGATCGACTTCGCGGTCTGCGCCGATCCACCCGGGGGAAGAGTGGGCTCGGGGGGAGGCAGCCTGTGGGCGCTTCGCGCGGCGATCCGGCGCCTGGGGCTCGACGGCGGGCGCGCGGGTCTGGGAGGCTCCCGAGTACTGGTCGTCCACGCGGGCGGAGAATCGCGGAGACTTCCCGCCTACGTCCCCGAGGGGAAGCTCTTCGCCCCGCTGCCCACGCCGTCCAGCTGTCTCGCGCAACCCGTCATATTCGATCATACGCTCTCGCTCTTCCTTCACTATCCCTGGCGGGACGACGAGCTCTTGATCTGCTCCGGAGACGTCGTCATCGATTTCGACACGGAAATCTTGGATCTGCCCGACGAGCCGCTGTGCGGGTTCGCCGCTCCCGATTCCTTCGAACGCGGCTCCCGGCACGGAGTGTATGCCTTTGATCCCCTGACGGGCGCCGTCGCCGATTATTTCCAGAAGGCCTCGAAGGAGACCCTGGAGCGCGAGGCGAGGATAGACGGCAGGGACGCCTGCGCCCTGGATCTAGGCATCGCCTCGTTCCGGGGGATGGCGCTCGAGTCGCTGATCGAGCTCGCCGAGAGGAAGATCGGGTCGGCGGCCGGTTCGGGCGGCGGAGACTACCGCTTCGACCTCTATCTCGAGCTCATGACGGCCTGCCTCGGCAAGCTCGATCTCGCGTCCTACCTGGGCCGGGTCGGCGGGTCGTCTATGCTGCCGCGCGCCGCGCTGGAGGAGATGTTCGCGCTATTCCATCCCTGCGGCCTCTCGGGGGTACTGGCGCGGAATCCTCTTTTCCTGCATTTCGGGAGCGCCGCGGAGTATCCCGCCGCCTGCGCCGAGCTGCGCGAGAAGGGGCACGCGGCCTTCTACGCCCTGTCAGCCGAGGAGTTCGCGCCCGAGGCGGGGGAATCTCTGGTCCGATTCTGCTGCCTCGATACTCTTATCGAGACGAGGGGCGGCGGCTGCTACGCGGAGAATTGCTCGGGTCTGCGGGTCTCGCTGGCGGGGGGGAACATGCTCGTCGGGATTCGCGACCTCGAGATCCGCGAAACCGTGGAGCGCGGGATCTGCATCGACGAGCGCAGGATCGATCTGGGTAGAGGGCTCGAGGCGTTCAGGCTCGTCTACCACGTCGGCGACAGCTTCAAGCCCGTGAAGTCGGCGGGCGAGGCTCGTTTCTGCGGCGTCGCGATGGATGCCTGGCTCGAGGAGCGTTCGCTGGCGAGAGAGGACATCGGCGCGGGCGACGGGCCCTTCGATCTCTACCGCGCCGAGCTCTTCGCTGCCGGCTCGGACGGCGAGTTCCTGTGCGGGTACTGGCGCCGGCCGGACGATCCCGCGGCGTGGAGGCGGAGGTTCAAGGCCGCGGCGAGGATCTCCATCGCCCGGGCGAACGAGCTCACGGACGCAGTGGGCCGGGATCGGGAACGGTCGAGGATGCGCGAGGCCGAGCTGTCGGCGGTGCTGTCGCGGGGCGGCTTCTTCGCTCTGCCCTCGGAGGACTTCGCGGCCATCGTCGCGGGGGGGCTGGATACGGCGCCCCTCGTACGGCGCTACGCCTCGACAGACGATCCCCTGCTGAAGGCCTATCGGGGGGCGGTCCTCAGGAGGGCGGGCGTCGAGGGGATTCCCTCCGGAGAGCGCATCGAGCTGAATTTCGCGCCGAGGCTGCGCGGCGGTGCCCTGCGGATATCGGTCAAGCAGGACCAGATCGTGTGGGCCCGCTCGCCCGCCCGCTTCGACATCGCCGGGGGTTGGACGGACACTCCTCCCTATACGAATCGCTACGGCGGGGCTGTCGTCAATCTGGCCGTCGACCTGAACGGGCAGAGTCCGATACAGGTCTTCGTCCGCCGGACGCCCGAGCCCTGGGTCCGCGTGCATTCGATCGATCTGGGATCCACCGAGACGATAGGCGACACCGCAGCGCTGCGCGGCTATCGCGATCCGGGCTCGCCATTCGCGCTGCCCAAGGCGGCCCTGGTCCTGCTGGGGCTCGGGGCCGGGCTGCCCGACGGCGCCTCCCTCGCTCCCGAGCTCTCTGCCTCGGGAGGCGGGCTCGAGATCACGCTGCTGTGCGCGATTCCGAAAGGCTCGGGGCTGGGCACTTCCTCGATACTGGCGGGCACGATCCTCGGGGCCCTCGAGCGCTTCTTCGGCATTCCGAGCGCGCCCGATTCCCTCTTCCTCCAGGTGCTCGAGATGGAGCAGATGCTGACCACTGGAGGGGGCTGGCAGGACCAGATAGGCGGGCTGGCGGGAGGCGTCAAGTACGTGGAGTCCCGGCCGGGGCTCAAGCCGAGGCCCGTCATCCACCAACTCGATCCCTGGGCCTTCGAGGACCGCTCGAGCGTCCAGCTGATGACGCTCTTCTACACGGGCGTGACCCGGCTGGCCAAGAATATCCTGGGAGAGGTCGTGGATCGGGTCAACGGCATGGAGAGAGCCTATCTGTTCACGCACGGAAGGCTGGCCGAGCTCGCCCGGGACGCCCGCGACGCCATCTCCCTGAGGGACCTCGCGGGGCTCAGGCGGATCGTCGCGGAGTCCTTCTTCGAGAACAAGCTGATCCATGGAAGCACCAGCAACGCGGAGATCGACGAGATGGTGAGGGTCACGCGTCCCTATCACGAGGGGATGAAGCTCCTGGGGGCGGGGGGCGGCGGGTTCGCGCTGTTCATGTCCTCCGAGCGAGGGAAGGCGGAGGCGCTCAGGGAGACGCTGGCGCGCCGCTTCGAGGACGAGAGGGCGCGGGTCGTGGAGTTCTCGCTGAACAAGATGGGGCTGGAGGTGACGGTCAGCTGAGGCTAGGCCTGCGAAAGCTGTTTGTAGAGCTCGTCGGAAAGGCCGAAGCCCGCGTTCCTGGCCATGGTTTTGGAATACTCGTCGTCGAGCATGTCCGAGTAGATGTCCTCGGCCCAGCCGCCGTTCAGGATGGACGAGGACTTGTCCACGCTGTTGCGCATTTCCTTCAGCATCATTTTGACGAAGATCGCTTCGAATTCCTGGCATTGCTCGTAGAGTTTGGATTTCTTGTCGATGCGGGCCGGGCCTCCTGCGCGAGCGTCCGCGACGCGGGCCCCCGAAGCCTGGACCTGGGGCGCGCCGGAGGGGACGCGAAGGGCTTGATTACGGTAACTAAGCAGAGCCGCGTCGATTTGCACTTCATCCTCCCGACTCTATCTCTTAGCGCTTGAGGCTCGTGGCCGTGCCGAGCATGTTGTCGCTGGTCTGGATGGCCTTGGAATTGAACTCGTAGGCCCGCTGGGCGACGATCATGTTCACCATCTCGCGGACGACGGACACGTTGGACATCTCGAGGAACTTGTGCACGGTCTTGCCCATGCCGTCGAATCCCGGGCGCCCCGCGATGGGGTTGCCGGAGGCGTTGGAGATCTTGAGGAGGTCGTCGCCAACGGAGGTGAGACCGACGGGGTTGGGGAATCGGTAGAGCTCGAGCTGGCCGACCTGGATCGGGTTGTCCTGGCCGGGCACCTTGACGGTGACGCGGCCGTCCTGGGAGATGGCGAGGGTCTCGGGTATGAAGCCCTGGGGGAGGGTGAGCTCGGGCATGAGTTTGTAGCCGTCGGAGGTCACGAACTGGCCGTTGGAGTCTATCTTGAAAGAGCCGTCGCGGGTGTAGGCGTAGGACCCGTCGTAGGTCATGACGCGGAAGAAGCCGTCGCCCTGGATGGCTATGTCGGAGATGTTCTCGGTATTCTGGAGGGCGCCCTGGCCGAAGTCGCGCTGGGTGGCGGCGAGCTTGACGCCGTGGCCCATCTGTATGGGCACGGGCACGACGGTGTCCTCGGTGGCGGGCGTGCCGGCGACCTGGGTGGTCTGGTAGATGAGGTCCTCGAAATCCGCCCGCATCTTCTTGAAGCCCGAGGTGTTGACGTTGGCGAGGTTGTTGGAGATGGTGTCGATGCTCGCCTGCTGGCCGATCATGCCGCTCGCGGCGGTCCAAAGGCTACGGACCATGTGCTATATCCTCCTGCGCCCGGCGGGGCTCACCCGACGCGCGCGGTCTCGTTGATGAGCTTCCCGAGCATCGCGTCCTCGGACTGGATGGTCTTCTGGTTGGCCTCGTAGGCCCGGTTGACTTCTATCATGCGCACCATCTCGAGGACGGGGTTCACGTTGCTCGCCTCGACGAAGCCTTGGGTGATCTTCGGCCGCGATCCCGGCGCGAGGACGGCCGCGTCGCCCGATTCCTCGGTGGAGCGCCAGAGGCTGTCCCCTTGCTTGGCGATGAAGCGGTCCTTCGGGAACCCGACGATCTTCAGCCTGTCGAGCTTCTCGAGGCCGTCCCAGGTGTTCTCTTCCACGGAGACGAGGCGGAAGGGATCGTCCTGGAAGTTCTTGTTGACGTAGACGTTGCCGTCCTTGTCGACCTTGAAGTTGTTGGCCTTGACCTGTAGGGGGCCGCTCTCGCCCAGGACGGGGTAGCCTTCCTTCGTCTCGAGGAGGCCTTCCTTGCCGAGCACGAAGGCGCCGGACCGGGTGTAGCGCTCGCCGTAGGGGGTCTGGACGGCGAAGAAGCCCTTGCCGTCCATCGCCAGGTCGAAGTCGTTCTCGGTCTGCTTGAGGGCGCCCTGCTCGAACTCGGTGTAGAGCTCGTTGTTCTCGACTCCGGTGCCTATCTTGCCGATGACGGGCGCGACGTCGCCGGAGCCGAAGGGGTTCAGGGCGACCCCGTCGTCGCCGGTCCGCCGGAGGAGGAGCTCGGCGAAGGCCTTGTGCACCGCGACGTCCCGCTTAAAGCCGTCGGTGTCGACGTTGGCGAGGTTGTTCGATATCGCGTCGAGCCGCACTTGCTGCGCGCTCATTCCGCTGGCGCCGGTAAACAGGCCTCGGATCACCTTGACTCCTAATAAGGCTTTCTCGAAAGTCGGACGACTTTCGAGAAAGCTGCCATAGCCTTCCTTTGGATTGTCGGACGCTAGGGGGGGAGGGTTGAGCTCATATCGTAGCGCGCGATAGCGCGCACCGGGATCGATACCCTGCGATTCCTTATATCGTGACGAGCTTGCCGGCGTCGATCTCCTTGACGAAGATGCGGTCGAAGCGGCCGGAGGACTCGCCGCCCGCGCCGGCGCGGCTCGACTCGACGAGGAAGTACATGACGTCCGCCATGTCGGCGAAGGACTCGCTGTTGGTCCAGCGGTAGTAGATGCGGTCGCGCCACTTCACGAGCATGGACAGGCGCCAGGGGTCCTTCTCGAGGGAGGCGTCGCAGCGCTCCCGCAGCATCGCCCGGAGGCCGCCGTACCAGGATCGCTGAAGGCAGAAGAGATTGAGCTTGCCCTCCCGGTCCTTGTAGTAGATCTCGGCGATGCCGCCGATCGCGGGCACGGAGCGGGCGATATCGTACTTGTCGGCTCTGGCGAAGGGGGACCAGCGCAGCGTGTAGTAGGCGGTCCTCCCCGCTTCCTCGCGGGTTATGACGTAGTCCACTGGGCGAGGATAGCACGGAGAGTCCCCGCCGCTCAATTGACAGTCCCGGTCCCTTCCGGGATACTGAAGACCCATGAAGAAGCTAATCTTCGTGACGGGGGGCGTGTGCTCCTCCCTGGGCAAGGGAGTTGCGGCCTCCTCGATCGGCGCTCTCATGGAGGCGCGCGGGCTATCCGTGCGCATGGTGAAGATCGACCCCTACCTAAACGTAGACGCCGGCACGATGAGTCCCTACCAGCACGGCGAGGTCTACGTGACCGACGACGGAGCGGAGACGGACCTCGATCTCGGCAACTACGGGCGCTACACCCACTCGCCGCTCTCCAAGGTCAACTCGATAACGACGGGCCAGGTCTACCAGGCCGTCATCAACAAGGAGCGCGAGGGCCGCTACCTCGGGCGGACGGTCCAGGTGATCCCGCACATCACCGACGAGATCAAGAACAGGGTGCTGGCCCCCGGCAAGGATCCGGAGGTCGACATAACCATAGTCGAGGTGGGCGGCACCGTCGGCGACATGGAGTCCATCCCCTTCCTCGAGGCGGCCCGCCAGATAATACACGAGGTCGGGAGGCAGAACGCGCTCTCGGTGCACGTGACCCTGGTGCCGGCGGTCTCGGGAGGCGAGCTCAAGACCAAGCCCACGCAGCACGCCGTCAAGGAGCTGCAGGAGGTCGGCATCCAGCCCGACGCGCTGGTGATCCGCGCGGCCGAGCCGATCGACGAGGGGATGCGCCGCAAGATCGCCGGCTTCACGAACGTGGAGTTCGAGGGCGTCATCTCGGGCCACGACGCGCGGACCACCATATACGAGCTGCCCCTCCTCTACCACTCCCAGGGCTTCGACACCTTCCTCCTCAAGAAGATGGGCATCGAGAGCCGGCACGCCGACCTCCGCGAGTGGACCGAGGTGGTGCGCAAGTACCGGGAGCCCAAGCGCCGCGTGCGCGTGGGCGTGGTCGGCAAGTACATGGACCTCAACGACTCCTACAAATCCGTCTGGGAGGCGCTCTCCCACGGCGGCATAGCCAACGACGCGGCCGTCGACGCGATCAAGATCGACTCGGGCAAGCTGGAGGCCGAGGGCGCCGACATGGCCCAGGTATTCGACGGCATCGACGGCATACTGGTGCCCGGAGGCTACGGCCAGCGCGGGTCGGCGGGCATGGTCTGCGCCGCCAGGTGGGCTCGGGAGAACAGGGTCCCCTACTTCGGGATCTGCCTGGGAATGCAGATGATGGTCATCGAGTGGGCCCGCGACGTCCTCGAGTGGGATGACGCCGATTCCACGGAGTTCAACCAGGACAGCCAGCACGGAGTGATCAGCCTCCTCGAGGACCAGGTGGACATCAAGAGCTACGGGGGCACGCAGCGCCTGGGCAGAAGCGAGAGTTCGCTCAAGGCCGGGACCCTCATCCGGAAAATTTACGGCACGGACTCGATCTGGGAGCGCCACAGACACAGGTACGAGGTCTCCAACGCCTTCAAGGCCGACCTCGAGAGGACCGGGCTCCTCATCACCGCCCTGACGCCGGACGGCAGCCTCGTCGAGGCCGTCGAATGGGCCGACCACCCATGGGGCCTGGGCGTGCAATGCCATCCGGAATTCAAATCGAGGCCCGTCCAGCCGGCGCCGCTCTTCAAGAGCTTCATCGGAGCTTGCATAGCGAATGCCAAATCCTGAGTCCGGGAGGATCGCCGCGGCGATCGCCGCCGCGGCGGCGGCCGTCCTCTTCGCGGCGTGCAGCCTGGCGGGCTACGCGCCGCGGGGGACCGAGGGCGAGCCGGAGCTCCCGACCCTGGTCTTCACCGACTACTCGCACACGGTCGTGGTGAAGGGCAAGAGGAACTTCGAGCTGAAGGCGGCGCGGGCGGAGGTCTACGAGACGAGCAAGAGGACCGTGCTCACGGACGTGATATTCTCGGAGTACGATCCCGACACGGGAGAGCTCCTTTCGCTCGGCAGGGCCGACGGCGCGGTCTACCACACGGACAGCAAGGACGCGGAATTCTCCGGGAACGTGCGGCTCGAGTCGAAGAAGCAGGACGCCGTCCTCCAGGGCGAGTACCTGCGCTGGATCGACAAGGGGAAGAGGCTCGAGGGTCGGCTGGACAGGATAGTGACCATCAGCCGCGCCGACGGCTCTCGGGTGAGCGGGGCGGGCTTCGAGGCCGACGCGCTGCATCGATCCTTCTCCTTCCGCGACGGCGTCGAGGGAAGGATCGAGCCTAAGGCGGACGGGCAGTGAGGCCGTGGACGGGCCCGGCGCGGATAGTCCTGGCCTGCTTCCTCTGCGCCCCGGCCCTCGCGTGGGCAGCGGATCCGATATCCTTCAGCGCCGACAGCGTCCAGGCCAGTCTCGCCAAGGACAAGGAAGATACAGTCCTGACGGGCAAGGCAAGGGTCAAGACCGGATCGATCTCCATCGCGGCCGACCGCATCGAGCTCTTCGGGAAGGACTTCACCTACCTCCAGTGCTCGGGCTCGGTCAAGGTCGAGGATAGCGACAAGAAGATCGCTCTGGAGGCGCCCGACCTCTACTACGACCGGACAAAGAAGCTTCTGCGCGCCCAGGGGCCCTCGATTCTCCAGGACGAGAAGAACAAGCTCGTCCTCAAGGCCGAGTGGATCGAGAGCGACAGCGAGAACGAGGTCACCCTGGCCGAGATCGCCGTTCGCATCGTCAAGGACAAGCTCGCCTGCCGCTCGGAGTACGCGCTCTACCGGCGCAAGGACAATATCCTCGAGCTGACGGGCGCGCCCTCGGCCTCGAAAGACGGGGACGATTACTCGGCGTCGCGGATCGTCGTGAATACCGATACGGACGATATACAGCTGGAGGGCGAGGTCAAGGGCAGCGTGATCGAAAAGGCCAAAGCTTCGCCGGCGCCGCCGGCCCCGGCGTCCCAAGCCCCGGCCACGGCCCCTCCGGCCTCCCCCGACAAGAACGAGCCGGCTCCCGAGGCCGGGGGGCCCAAGTGAACATTGGCGCGGGCGACGGCTCGTCCCATGTCCTGGAGGCGAAGGGCCTGCGCAAGCTCTACCGCAAGAAGATCGCAGTCGGCGAGGTGTCCTTCTCGATGACGACCGGCGAGATCGTGGGACTCCTCGGACCGAACGGCGCCGGGAAGACCACCGTCTTCTATATGGTAGTCGGCTTCATAAGGCCGACGGCGGGCAGAGTCGCCCTGGACCACCAGGAGATAAGCGGCCTTCCCATGTACCTGAGGGCGAGGCTCGGCATAGCCTATCTGCCCCAGGAGCCCTCGATCTTCAGACGCCTCTCGGTCGAGGACAATGTCCGAGCCGTGCTCGAGACAAGGGCGGACATATCGGGGGCGCGCAAGCGCGAGCGCCTCGATGAGCTCCTCGAGGAGTTCGGCATAGCCAGGCTGCGCAGGCAGAAAGCCTACACTCTATCCGGGGGCGAGCGCCGACGCACCGAGATCGCCCGCGCGCTCGCCCTCGACCCGAAATTCCTGCTTTTGGACGAACCCTTCGCCGGAATCGACCCGATCGCCGTGCACGAGATCAAGAGCATCGTGCGCAGGCTCTCGGAGGCCGGCATCGGGGTCCTCATCACCGACCACAATGTCCGGGACACCCTGGATATAACCCATCGGGCGCACATCATAAACTTGGGGAACATCGTCGTTTCGGGCTCGAGGGACGAGGTTTTGGCTTCGGAAATGGCCCGAAAGATCTATCTAGGCGAGGAATTCAGGATGTAGGCCGAATCTGGATCGGATATATTGACGCGCCCGCGGCAGGATTGGTATAGTCCAGCCAAGAAGCCCTCCGGGAGTCTTCCCGACCCACTCCACCAGCCTAGGTGTCGTCGACTATACCGAGTTGACGACGCGCCGGGCTCATGGTACATTTATCCTGCCCCGTTCGGGATCCACATCATCACCAGTTTCTCTACGGAAGACAGATGCAGTATTTCGACACTCACGCCCACATCGGGCTCATCTACGATGACCCGATCGAACAGCTTTTAGTTTGCCAGGAGGCGAAGCAGGCCGGAGTCACCAGGATCGTCAGCATCTGCAACAGTCTGATGGATTTCAAGCAGGTGTACGACAACCTGAAGACCATGGAGCACGTCTTCCATGCCGCTGGCGTCTCGCCCTCTGAAGTCCAGAATCCCGGCAAGGACTGGCACAGGACCATCGAGGAGGCGGCCAAGCTTCCCCGAGTGATCGCCCTCGGCGAGATCGGTCTCGATTACTACCATAAATTCGGCGACCGGAAGAGCCAGATCGAGCTGTTCATCGACCAGCTCGACCTCGCCGCGCGCCTGGATCTCCCCGTGATCATCCATAACCGCGAGGCCGGCAAGGACGTCCTGGATATCCTCAAGGATCGCCTCCCGCCCTCCGGCGGCGTGCTCCACTGCTATTCCGAAGACGCCGATTACGCGCGGCGAGTCCTCGACCTCCAGCTCAATCTCTATTTCTCGTTCGCCGGGAACCTGACCTACCGCAACGCCCGCAACCTCCACGAGACGGTGAGCGTGCTGCCTCTCGATCGCATCCTCATCGAGAGCGAGGCGCCTTTCATGGTGCCCGCCGATTTCCGCGGTAAGCGCAACAAACCGGAATACCTGCCCTCGACCTGCGCCTTCCTGGCCGAGATCGTCGAGACGGATCCCGGGGAGGTTTCGCGGACGGTCTTCGAGAACGCCTGCAGGTTCTTCAAGCTGCCGGTCCCCGTCTGGAGCTGACGGCCTCAGGGGCGGTCGAGCGGGGATCGGCGCGAATCTCATGGGCATGGCCGCGGGCCTTTACCGCCCGGTCGTCGTCGGCGGCGTCGAGATCCCCGGGAACGTCTTCCTCGCTCCCGTGGCGGGCTACTCCGACGCGGCCTTCCGGTCGGTCTGCTTCTCCCTCGGCGCGGATCTCTGCTATACGGAGATGGTCAGCGCCGAGGCCCTGACTCGAGGCCATCCCAAGACCGGCCTCCTCATGGACAGGGCTCCGGACGAAACGCGTTACGCGATCCAGCTCTTCGGCTCGAGGCCCGACGCGCTCGCGGCGGCCGCGCTCGTCGCGGCCGAGCGCGGGCCCGCCCTCATCGACCTCAACTGCGGCTGTCCCGTTCCCAAGATCGTGCGGTCGGGCGCGGGTTCCGCTCTCATGAAGTCTCCTCGTCTCATCCGGGATATCCTCGCGGCGATGCGAGCCGCCCTCGGGTCGGGCGGCCCCCCTCTGACGGCAAAGATCCGCTCGGGCTGGGACGAGGGCTGCGTGAACTACCGCGAGGCCGCCGAGGCGGCCGTCGACGGAGGCGCCTCGGCCGTGACCCTCCACGCCAGGACGCGCGCCCAGGGCTATGCGGGAAAGGCCGACTGGACCCAGATCGCCGATCTGGTCTCGCGGCTCTCCGTGCCGGTCTTCGGCTCGGGGGACGTGCGGACGCCCGGCGACGCCGCGCGCATGGCGGCCGATACGGGCTGCGCGGGAGTAATGATCGCGCGAGGGGCGATGGGCGATCCCTTCGTCTTCCGCGAGGCGAAGGCTGAGATGGAAGGGCGCCCCGCCCCGACCGCGTCGACCGGGGAGCGCGTCGAGGCGGCCCGGAGGCACCTCGACGCGGCCGCGCGCTTCCTGGGGGAGAGGACGGCCTGCGTGGAATTCCGGAAGCAGTTCTGCGCCTACACCCGCGGGGCGCCCGGAGGGGCCGAGCTCCGCGCGGCAGGCGTGAAGGCCATCGCGGTCGAGGATTTCGAGACCCTCTTCGATCGCTGGTTCGCGGCAGCCTCACCAATCCGGGGATAGGGGGCGGCGATGCCGGATTCGCGGATGCGCCGCCATGCCGAAGCCCTGAAGGCCCGCCACGGAGACCGCGTATGGAGGATAGGCCTGGACGGCGGCTTCTCTTGCCCCAACAGGCCGCTCGGGCGGGGAAGCGGGGGCTGCGCGTATTGCGCGCCGGACGCCGGGAGGGCGCCGTACCTGCCCGAGGGCCGGTCCTCGATCGAGGAGCAGGTCGGCGTCGGCATCGCCTTCCTCGAGCGGCGCTACGGCGCTCGGCTCTTCTTTCCGTATTTCCAGGCCTACAGCTCGACCTTCGCCGCGCCGGCAGAGCTGCGCCGGCGCTACGACGAGGCCTTGCGCGTCACCGGCGAGCGCGCCCCCGGAGGGCTGCGGGGCCTCGTGGTATCGACGAGGCCCGACTGCCTCGACGGCGAGAAGGCGGCCCTCCTCGCCTCCTACGCGGCGAGAGGGCTCGAGGTCTGGGTCGAGCTCGGGCTGCAGAGCTCGCACGACGGGACCCTCTCGAGGATCCGCCGCGGCCACGACTATGCCTGCTTCGTCCGCGCGCTGGAGACCCTGCGCGCCGCGGGCTCGCGTGCGGCGCCGCTGCGCGCCGCGGTCCATCTCATCCTGGGGCTTCCCGGAGAGACCGAGGAGGACATGCTGGAGACGGTTTCGCGCATCGCCTCCCTCGGGATCGACGGAGTGAAATTCCACGACCTCCTCCTCCCCGAGGGGAGCGCGCTCGCTTCCGAATACCTGGCGGGGGAACTGACCCTGATGCACCCGTCCAAGCTGCCGAGCCTCCTCGCGGATTGCCTCGAGCTCCTCGATCCGGCCTGCGAGGTGGTGAGGCTCAGGTCGGATGCGCCTTCACGCGGTATCCTTGCTCCGCGGCTGAGGCCCGACAAGGCCCAGCTGTACCGGGCCGTCGAGGATGAGCTCGAATCCCGCGGCTCGAGGCAGGGCCTTCGGCGCGGCTCAGGCTCCGCTTCCTCCGAGACGTAGAGATTTCCCCCGGAATGGGCTATACTGACCCCACATGCAGATCAAGAACCCAGAGATCCTCGCGGCTATCGAGGGTATCGGCGAGCACTTCCGGACGAACATCTCCAACAGATTCACCCGCCGCGGGATTTCCTCCCTGGTATTGGACCCGGGCACCTGGAACCTCATCGAGGAACTCACCGAGAAGCTCGAGAATTACCGCTACCAAGGCTACCACTTCGACGAGATATACGCGCAGATCATCGCGATGTCGCGCTTCGTCTACCAGGCTCGGCGGGATCTCCTGCCGAACCTCCGATTCCTCGCCTCGGGCGGGTCCGATCGCGTCGGAGCCTCGGACAAGGTCTTCCGCGACATGGCCATCACAAACTTCGGCCCGAACCTCAAGATACTCGCCGACAAGATCAACGAGCTCTACGTCAAGGTTGTGGCGATCGACAAGGACAACGCCGGTCCGAAGAACCCCGTCTTCACCCAGATCCCCGAGCTGAAAGAGCTCGGGCGCTACCTCGTGGAGTGATCGCCCGAGCCCCGCTTATTGACAACGCCCCGACAATCGCGTATGTTTTGCTACCGCGTTCCATGGAGCGGTGTCCGAGTGGTCTAAGGAGGCGGTCTTGAAAACCGCTGTGCCGCAAGGCACCGAGGGTTCGAATCCCTCCTGCTCCGCGACGGCGAATGTTTCAAGGGAGAGGTGCGAGAGCGGCCGAATCGGGCTCCCTGCTAAGGAGTTGTACCCCTAAAGGGTACCGGGGGTTCGAATCCCCCCCTCTCCGTCACGAGGCTATAGCTCAGCTGGATAGAGCATCAGATTGCGGATCTGAAGGTCGGTGGTTCGAATCCACTTAGCCTCATCGTCCATTGGAGAGATGCGAGAGCGGTTGAATCGGGCGGTCTCGAAAA